>Ga0308170_10003179_pt1 | contig 13602 bp, 10 predicted proteins | sample PhyBR2_2_FD_202136 | JGI IMG/M metagenome (GOLD analysis project Ga0308170, IMG submission 202136) | Phyllosphere microbial communities from UC Gill Tract Community Farm, Albany, California, United States - DLSLSB.R2 | ecosystem: Host-associated > Plants > Phyllosphere > Unclassified | place... | reverse complement strand
AGCCGATCAACCGTCTGTAGCTCAGTGGACCGTCGATGAGGGAGGTAGCTCGGACGCACCGTCGCTCAGCCCGGTCGTCATGCCGCCGAGGAGCAGAATGATCTGCTTGACCTGCTCGACGGACGAGTAGAGTAGCTTGAAGAAGTGGACGCCGCGGTCGGGGTAGCTCTCCCACACGACGGCCTCGGGCTGCATGCCCGTCGCCGCACGAAGCACTTGCTCGAGCTGCTCAGCGTCCGTGCGCTGAATGCGACGGCCGTGGAACTTGGGCTGCGGGCGCAGGTAGAAGAGACGAGCGTGAGCAGAGGGAGCTTCTCGGTAAGATCGAGGCGAGGCGCTGGATAGACGGCGAGCGAAGAGGTCTGAACGCACCGAGTACGCGATCGTGAGCCTCGCCGTCTTGCTGCGCGCGTCGACGGCGCCGAACGAGTTCCACAGTCGCACGACGGCCGGTGCACCTCCCCACGAACGATGCTGCAGCGTACCTTGATCGAGCGAAGGCAAGAGGAGGGATGCGGCGGCGAGAGGTCAGCGCCAGCCCTTCCAGACAGCGAGGAAGGCGCAAGAACGAACTGACGCACTCAGAGCCTGCTGAGCGTGCTGCGGCGTGTCGTAACGGGCGGTCGCCCAGTACGCGCCGTTGACCTTGGCGCTGTGCATGCGCGCGTCGAGCAGACCGGCCGTGCCGCCGACGAGGTCGTAGATGTTGCCATACGGCTGAAGCTGTTGCACGCCGCAGCCCGAGTCAACAGGGGAGCGCCCTACGAGGACGAGGAAGGCGAGGACGCACCGGGTAGAAGTAGAGCCTGGAAAGCGTCGGGAGCGAGGCAGGCACCGGCTCGGTGCTTGACGTCGCGGCGCCTGAGGAGCCGCTCAGCCCGTCGAAGGCCGCCTTCTTGCTCGTCGAGGCGACGCCGACGAGACCGGCCATGTCGAGCGAGCGCTTGGCGCCCGTGCCGAAGTCGACGACCGATCTCGAGCGGAGGGGCATGCGCGGCGAGGAGACGAAGCCGCTGGACGGCACGCACACCGCCTGCGTCATCGCGCTCCACCGCTCGCAGTGCTTCACGTCGCGCCACATGATGATGTCCGGGTCGAAGAGCGTGCTCTGCGGGTCGAGCGCCGGGATGAGGACGGCCTGGTCGTGCGGGCGCGGGTTGTCGAGGCGCTCGGCAAGAGGCCAGGAGTGCGCCGACTCGATCGGCTGCGGACAAGAGCAAAGCATGAGCGTGTAGAACAGCGAGGGAGTTGGAGGGCGAGGCTCACCTCGAGGTCGATCACCTTGCTGAGCCCGACGTTGATCGGGTTGGCGAGGACGTGCTGACGCGCCTTCTGCGCGCCGGTCGCTGTCGTGAAGATGAGGCGGCTGCGGGACAGAGGGAGCAAGTCAGCATGGGCATCAAGTGCGCGAACGAGGAAGGGAGCGAGCGAGCGAGGCTGCACGCACATCTGGCCGGTGACGGGCGAGCGGTCGACACGCGCGAGCCCGAACGAGTCGACGAACGGGAGGAACGAGGGAACGACAGCCTGAAGGAGGGAGGGAGGGAGGGTCAGCAGGTGCTCAAGGCAAGGGAGAGGCGAGGCGAGAGATGTCAACGACGCACCGAGAGGGAGAGGTCGGCCGAGGGCGAGATGCGCAGCGCCGCGGCGGGTGCGTAGTTGAGGTAGCAGGCGAGCTCGGTCGTCTGCCTCTGCGAGCTCGGAGCGTACGACATAGCTGCTCGCAGCGAGTCGAGGGACGAGGGAGAGAAGCAGAGTCGGGCGCCGCGAGGTGGGGAGAAGGTCAACCGAGCCGCCTCGCCTCCCTCTCGCTCTCACCGCACCGGCTCGCTCAAGCAGCATGCAGCACGGCTACCAGGCTCCGTACGGCTACAGCACGCCCGCGCCGCCGCCCCCCCCTGCGTATCCGCCTCCTCCTCCTCCTCCCGGTCCCCCGCCCGCACAGTCCCCGACCATCCCTCTCGCGCCCGACTCGCCTACCAGCACGAGGCCGCGCGCCTCGCCCGCACACCCCGCCTGGATCCCGCACGGCACGAGCGACAGCGCCGCCACCTCGTTCGCGAGCGCACCCGCCGCTCCTCTCCTCGGCCCGCCGCGCGCTCGCCAGCGCGAGCGTACTGCCGCGCTTCCGCCCCGCGACGATGAAGGAGTGTGGACGCACCTGTCGGACACGCTCATGTCGCTCCTCGAGCCGAACGAGCCGTGGTGGAGCGGCTCGGCAATGGCGCCGTCGTCGTCGTCGGCGGCGGCGGGAGGCGCGGTCGACCAGAGCTGGAGCGGCGGTGGAGATGGGCGGGCAGGCTTCGAGGGTCGAAAGGAGGGACAGCACGGTGCGTCGGCTGCTCTGCTTGCCCGCTCGGCGTCGAGCCCTAGCTGACGAGAAGCAACCCTCTCCTCCTCCTCCCGCTCCCTCTCCCTCGCTCCTTCGCTCCTGCTCGCCGCCGCGCTATGGCTCGCCCTCGACCTGCGCCAATGACTGCGCCACGTTCTCGGTCCAAATACACCCTTCCCGCCGCACTGTGTCCTAGACGTCGTAGCCGGTGAGCCCACCTTTCGTCGCCTCGATCCCCAGCTCCATTCTCGGCTCGAGCCCTCGCTGAACTTTACGCGCAACAGGGTACGATTCGCACGCCGCACACGGAGCGTCGCACGCCGGCTCGAGCTCGAGCAACCTCACACTCGCCTCGACGCCGGCCGACCTCGTCGCCCAGGTCCCCGCTCCCGGCCCGTCGTCGCCCTCCGAGCAGGGTACGAGGCCGCAAGTCGCCGCGGCGGCCGCGCACAGTAGCAGTGCCGCCCTCGCCGTCGCACACGGTGCCGTCTCGGGTCGGGCGTCATCGAGCGCCGCGCAGCCGCAGCAGCACCACACGTCGCACGGCCCGAGGCCGCCGGCGTCGGCTCAGCAGCAGCAGTCGCAGCAGCAGCAGCAGCCGGCATCGGCTCACGCGCACGGACCGGTGCAGCCTCGCCCGGCGGCGGCGAAGCCGGCCAAGCCGCTCGCCGCGCGCAAGGCGCCTCGCTCGCGCAAGCTCGGCCCTGTTCCTGCCTGGGCGGGCTTTACGGCGACCGAGCCCACCCGCGTCATGACGGGCGGGCTCACGACGACGTTTCACGCGCGGCCGGTCGACTCGGGCAAGCCGACGTACCTCTCGGACCTCGAGCCGGACGAGCAGCGCAGGCGCATCGTCCGCATCCTCCAGGACAACGAGGAGAACGGCGCGTTCCACTTTGCGCTGCCGCGCTCGAACGACGCCGGCGCCGTCGAGCGCCTGCTCGAGGTCACCCAGATGGTCCCTCTCGTCCTCTTCTCGACGCCCGCCGCCGGGCAGTGCGCCTTCCAGCCCCTGAGCGAGTCGCCCCTCACGGCCGACGTCGCCGCCGGCCTGTACCCGACCCTCTCGTACTTCATCTACCTCGTCGAGTCGTTCGCGCCAAACAAGGACGTCGCCCAGGCCTTCCTTCGCTTCCTCAAGGGCGGCGGCGCCGAGCAGGAGGCGGCGCGCGTCCACCAGTCGTACTCGTTCGTCCTTTGGCGCGACGGCCTCGCCGAGTTCGAGCGCCGCGGCGGGTGGGACGGCGAGCTCCTGCGCCTGCACTCGTATGCGGGCTACTCGAGGGGCTGGGACGAGCCTACCGAGTTGGACGTCGGCGGACCCCGACCCTACCACCACTTCGTCGGCCCGGACGCGACCGTCAACATCCACCTTCACCAGCTCGTCCTGCGCCTCATCAACAAGTTCAACCGCGCGCTCCCAAAGGCGAGCGCCAAGATCGAGGTGTTCGTCGACTTCATGGGCACGGCCGAGTCGCTCGCCGACGATTCGCCGGCGTCGCTCAACGACATCATGGCCGTCGAGGCTCTCGTCGCCGTCATCCGCGAGGGTGCCATGACGCTCGGCGGCGCCAACGCGACGAGCTGCGGCTACATCAACTACTTCGCCCAGATGGTCTCGTACCTGTCGCTCCTCCCACCGCACATCCCGGTCTCGGCTCTCGACGACCTCGCCGGGTTCCCCTCGTCGGTCATATCGTTCATCAAGGGTCGCAGCACCCCCGGCACGAGCATCGGCACGGCGATTAAGGTCGTCAGGTCGATCGAGAACAAGAACTTCGACCCGATGGCGCCGCCCAAAGCAATCGTCCCCGCCCAGCGCACGCACCGTGTCGCGCGCTTCACCCTTCGTTCGATCATTAGGGCCGACGCCAACTTCCAGCTCTCGAGCACGGCCTACTCGCGCCTGTCGCGGCAGCACCCCTCTTCCACCGCCGAGCCGCACTCGGACCTCCCGCTCTACATGGTCGAGCAGATCGACCCGTACCGCGCCCAGGTCTTCTACCCGGCCTTGACGCACGAGGCGTACTCGTCCCACATCCGGCGGGCCCAGCTCAACCCGCCCGACTTCCTCGGCTGCATCGTCACGTCCGACTCGGTCCTCGGCGGCGCTCTCGGCCACCTCGTCGCCTCTGGTACCCAGAAGAACGTCGCCATGCTCCTCTGCGCCGGCGACCAGGTCGTGCGCGCGCACTTCTCGCTCTCGACCGACGCGACGGGCCCGGTCGTCCTGCGGTGGGACCGTAACGGCGGCGTGCTCGAGGGTACGACGGCCGAGGGCGGGGAGATTCGGCAGGGCCGCGGTGCGGGTTCGAGATGGAGGTGGAGCAAGGCGGATGCGGTCAAGCACACGCTCGCGAGGTACGGCGGGGCGGGCGATGAGGCGAAGGACGAGCGGAAGAGGAGGAAGGAGGAGGCGCAGCAGCTCATGGAGACGATCCTCTCGTAGCTTCCCTGGCTTATCTGGCAAAGAGACGCTTGCAGGGCTCAGATATCTCGCAGAGGCAGGAGAGCTGAGAGGACGAGGCGCATTGCATAGACGTGTCTACGACAAAGAGGGGAGAGAGGGTCTGTGCGTCGAGACGAGTCAGCGAAAAGCGTCGTCGGCGAGTCTGTGTGAGTTTGACCAGGAACGAGGGCATCCGTTGGCCGTTTCTTAGATTGATGAATACATGTTGTTCACCATCGAGCGTTATGCTCTCGGTCTTAGCATGGAAGATCTTTTTCGTCCTTGCCCTGTTCCCGGTCTAGGAGGAGGAGGAGGATAGCGACACGTACCGAGGTGACGAACCCAATGACGACGACGGCGCGGGCGACTCGATGGCGGCACAAGGCGCATGCAAGACGCAGCATGTCGAGGGTGCAAAGCCTGCAAGCGAAGGAGAAGACGAGGGAGGTCAGCACGAGGCTCGAGTGATGCACGCCTGCTTGCCCGCCGTCCTGCTCGTCGTCGTCTCGAAGGCCTCAGAATGTTGGACAGTTTGGTATGGTCCGGATAGGTCACTCGGTCATGTAGATCCGATAGGGGCGACACTGGTTGCTCATCTCGCGCCCGCGAAGACGACGACGAACGAACGGCAGGAGGGAGGAGGAAGAGCGAGAGGGGACGCACGATGAGGAGGAGATGATACAGACAACAGGCACTGCTTGCTGATACGAGAGCCCGAAGAGGAACGAAGTAGGCGCCGGTCGAGAAGGCGACCTTGGCCTAGACGACGCCCGAGAACCGCACAGCGCGGTACTTGACGACGGGGTCGAGGATCTCCTGCTGGCTCTGGACCAGGCGCAGCTCGACGGTGCGCAAGCGCCGGACGCGCTCGTCGGCCGTCTCGCCCTCGCGCGGGACGATCATGTCCGGGCGCGCCTTGGCGAGCGAGAGGGCGTGCTGGCGCGTCTTGAGGAGGATGCCCTGGAGCGACGCGATGGCGAGCTCGACCGTGTGGGCGAGGGGCGAGACCGGGTGCGCCGCAAAGTCGGGGTCGGCCGCCGAGGGGAACCGGCCGACGACGAGGGACGAAAAGACGTCGCCGACGCCCTCGTAGTGCTCGGCGAGTTCCGGGAACGCGATGCCGAACGACGTCGTCGTCAAGGGCTCGCCCGGTGCCGACGTCATGGTCGAGCCCGAGCAGACGAGCATGCGCGACGTCGGCGCGCGGTCGACCACGGACGACGCGTCGACGAACCCGAGCTTGGCGAGCTCCGACACCGGGAGCGAGACGGCCGAGATGACGATGTTGGGAATGCGGTACCGCTCGTGGAACGTGCGCAGGGCGAGCTGGAGCGACGAGGCGTCGAGGATCTTGACGTCCGTGAGGAGCTCGGCCTCGAAGTAGTTGGGCGTCGCGCACGTCGCCCGGGGCAGGAGCGCCTTGTAGATCGGGATGACCGACTCGCTGACGTAGATGCGACCGTCGTCGCCCATGACCGGGTCGAGGACGTAGACGAGGGCCGGGTTGACCGCCCGCAGCCGGTCGACGGCCCGGACGACGACCTTGAGCGCGTCGGCGCCGGGAACATAGCCCGTCAAGAGGTGCGACTGACGCAGGAGACCGTTGGCCTGCAGGGAGGGGGAGATCGTCAGCTGCTGTAGCTCGGCAGAGGAGAGCGGGAGCGAGAGAGAGAGGACGCACGTCGAGCGCGCTGAAAACGTCCTCGAGGTGGGCCGCGTCAAACTTGGAGCCGCCCCATCGACCGTAGCCTGCGAGCGAGATGGATGTCAGTCAATGCGTGCGGTCGAGGGAGACGAGCAGAGGAGATTCACGCGGACCCTGGATGTGGTTGAGCAAAAGATTTCGAAGGCGAGGTTCAGGCCGGCGCGCGAGAGGAGGAAGGTGCGGCGGGCGCAGGTGAAGAGGTCGGCATGGTGGTGGGGGTCGTGGCGGGAAAAGATGTCGTCGTGCCGAGGAGGATGAGGAGGGAGGGAGAGAGGGAGAGCGAGGTCAGCGCGCGGGCGAAGCGACGACGAGGGGGAGAGCCGCATGCAGCGACCTCTCGGGCTCAGCTTGCCGTGTGGTTGCTGAACGAGACCGTCAACACCGGGTCGACCTCCCAGCCGAGCAGCTGCAGCGGGAACGAAGCCGCCTTGTTGCCTGCGCGAGGCGAGGGATCAGCTTCCAGCCGAGGTCGGGTCTGACGAGGCTGGAGAGAGCGAGGACAGCGCACCGACGTAGCCGGCGACGACGTGGCTCTGGATCGACAGCACGCGCTTCTCCTGCGTCGAGTTTGCGGTCGCCATGAGGGGAGCAGCGTGCGAGAGCGACGAGCGAACGAGCCGCAAGGCGGCCGGCCGTCGAACGCGAGCCAGCTCCGCGGAGATGCGCCGGCGCCGGCGGCTTTTTGACTCACCGCGGTCCTCGCCTCGCTCCGTTCGCAGGCTGGAGCACGACCGAACGAGACTCGTGCGCTCGAGCGTGATAGCAGACCGGCGAGCGGCGAAGGGAGAGACGAGCGAAGACAAGGCGCGCACGTGCCGCGAGCCGCTCGTGCGCGCGAAGGTCGAGCGCGAGTCGAGCATAGGCAAGGCACCGGCGGGCAGCACAGTCTTCTCCTCTCCATCGGCACAGAGCGAGAGTAAGACAGAAGAGACGATGCGGTTGCAGCGAGAGAGGGAAATACAACAGGAGGGCGCGACGAAGAGAACCGCGAGCGAAATCTAGTTGTTGAGGCGCGTCTGCCACCCGCACTTCTCGCACGAGTAGAACACAGTGGCTGCGAGCGAGAAGGGTTGTCAGCGAGCGGCCTCGACAGGGAGGGGACGAGAAGGAGAGAGCGGGCGCACCTCCTTCGTCTGCGAGCAGGGAACGACGAGTCCGACGCCAGGGTCAGCACGGGCAGGCACTTGTGGAGAGCGAGGGAGAGACATGGACGTACCTGCAGATCGGAGCTGCATCGTCTTGACCGACATCTGCTTCTCGCCGCACTTCTCGCAGACCTCGTCGACCTGCTCGGCGAGGAGGGAGACGGTCAGCAGTCGTCGCCGCCGCGGCAAGCATCGCGCTGCGGGCCCATCGACGCACGTAGACCTTCTTCTTCTCGACCTCACCGCGGCCCTTGACAAGGCTCGACTTGAGCTGCCGCAAGGAGGACGGGAAGGCGGCCGGGTTCGACTTGGTCGTGATGACCTGGCCCTCGTACGCTGCGAGTGCGGTCACCGTCAGCTCGGGCCAGCCGAATGAGGGTCGAGACAAGGCGAAGAGAGACGGACCTTGGGCGTCCTCGACCTGGCCGCAGCCGCTGCACACGAGGTGGTCCTCGTCGCCCGGGAGGTCGAGGAGGGTGCCGCAGCGGGAGCAGAAGATCAAGCTGCCGAACTGGTTCGAGGCGGCGGACATGGTGGAGGCGGAGCGAGGAGGGCGCGGCGGGTCGAGTGCTGGGCGAGCCGAGTGCGGTGCGGTCGAGCTGAGCCGGACGAGGCGGTGGATGCGGGTCGAAGGGGGAGGCGGCGCTTTGTGGGGCGCGGATCGGGCTGTCGGGGCCAGAGAGGGGTCAGCGATGGTCCTGGTAGCTGCCGCGCGCTGCCCTGGGCCAGTCTCGTGCGAGTCGAGCTGATCGAAGCGAGCGGGGCGGTGAAGGGAGATGAGGAGGAGCTGGGCGACCACAGCTCGCTTCTGCGAGACAAGGACGCACCTGGTCGGTCTCGAGAGCTGCTTGGATCGTTGTCGAGGTCTGCGCAGCAAGGCTGAGCCGGTGCGAGGTGCAGGACGAGACGACCTCCGCCTCGAGCTCGAGGCCCTGGGCGGCTCTCTGCTGCTGCTCGCCGGCTCTGCTCGCCGTCGCTCTTGCTGTAGCTGGTCGACCAGGCGGTTCGGTCTAGAATGCTGTCTGCTCGCTGCCCGGTCGTCCCCACCTCACTCTCTCTCGCCCTTGCCGTCGCTCGTCCTCGACCTCGCTCGCCTCCTCCCTCTCGCCCTCGCAAAGCTCGGCGCCGCACGCTCGCCTGACGTCCGCCTCGGCCAGACCGTGCGCAAGAGAGGAGACACCGGCCTCGATCCCGATCGTACGCACGCCGTCGCCGAGGTCGCTCCCACGGAGTTGCCGGCCGGCCTGTGCTCTCGCGCTCGTCGGGGCAAGGCTGTCCCTCGCTCGCCTTTGTGCTCCTCGCTACCGCTTCCAGCTCCAGATCCAGCACGATGCCGGCGCCACTTGTGCAGCCGCCCGCACCCGCCCTCCCCACCATCGTGTGGCCGTCCCTGCCGATGTCGCCCCTCGTCCGGATGCGCGACGACGTCGTCAGCGTCGTCCAGCCGGCCAATCAGCAGGCCGCCGCGACACTCGCTGTTCTCGCTTGGACTTGGGCGCAGGAGCGCGCCCAGCTGCACGCCCACTTCACCAAGCGGACGCCGGTCAACCCGCCAGTCATGTTCTCGATGCTGCGTGAGTTGCCCCTCGCCGCCTTCTACCTGGTCGAACGAGCGCTCACTCTCATCTGCCTCGACGCAGGAAGCGCCGGCATCACCTGTCTGCACGACCTCGCCCTCGGCACCTGGAACCTCGCCTCGAGCAATGTGGTCCTCCACGAGGCTCTGCACCACGTCGCCTTGCCGACCGAGTTTCAGGTGCGTCTCGGCTCAGAAAGTCTCGACGTGCTCAGACGCACTAGCTGACGTTCCATCTGCTCGCTTCCACGGCCTGCAGCAGCTCACGCTCTTCGCCCGGCCGGGCACGGACCCCGACACCGGCTCGCCCGTCGCTCTTCCGCGCCACCTCCTCGAGCGCATCCTCGACTGCGCCAACAGCCGAGTCCTCTCGTGGGCCGAGCCCGACGGCGATCGTCACGACGCGCGCTTAAACCCGCCTCGAGCAGGGTCGAGCGTCCTCCTGTGCCCGCGCTTCGAGGTCGAGCCGGGTCCGTCCGGCGTCACGCTCCACTGGATGTACGTCGTCTCGAGCTTGATACCTGCCGTGCGTCGCTCGTCGCTGACTCCCTCATCCCGCAGCATGCCGATCGTGCGCCACCGTCTCGAGCTCGTCGAGCAGCCTCCCCGGACGATCAACCTCGGCGTGGCGCCTCCGTCCGTCCTCGCTCAAGTTCCGGCGACCGAATGGACCAACACGGCGCAGCGCCAGGTCACCTTTCCGACCCAGAGCGCGTCGATGCTCGTCACCTACGAGCTCGTCCGCCTGCGCCAGTACCTCGACCCGACTGCGCCCGGCGCCCGTCACGAGCTCGGCGCGCACGAGCGTCAGGGCCTCGCTGCCGTGTGCGTCTTCGATATCTTTCTCCTCGGCGAGCTCGAGCGAGAAGCACTGCGAGCCGAAGCGGCGCAGGGCTCGCAGGTCCCGCCCGCCGTCACGTCGGCGCGAGCTTCGTGCCGCCTCGACGACTTTCGCAATGTCGCTCGCTCGTACATCGGCGCTTCGCCCGAGCACGGCCCGGTCGACGCGTTCTTCGAGTGGCTCCGCCGGCTCGGCTCGACCGAGTGGCGCCGCACGCTCGTCAACCGGTCGCTCGCGTTCCTCTCCGGGTGCGTCCTCTTCCTCTCTCTCTCTCCCTCTCCCTCACGACCCAGATCCCACCTCTCGTCTCGAGGAGTTACAAGCTGATGCCCTCGCGCCCTCGTGCAGGTACTGGCCGTCGATCGAGGCCGTCACCTGGCCCGAAACCGCGCCCGGCCAAGTCGCCGCTGCGCAGCCCGACGCGCACCGCCGCGCCGGCCACCTCTTCATGAGGTTCAACCAGGTCCTCGCGCACCTCCACAACCTTGTGCGTCGCCTCGTGCATCTTCTCGGCGACGTCCCTGTGCGTCTCGGGCCTCGCTGACGAACCACTTCTCGATGCAGGCGCACCCGATCGACGGGCCCGTCGCCGCGGGCCCGGGCGTCTACGAGCCGCAGAGCCGGCAGCAGAGCAACGCCTAGCCGTTCGGCGGCGCGGTGAGGAGCAGTTGGCGGAATGGCTTTGCGTCGAGGGAGCGGAGGAGAGCGAGAGGGTGAGCAGCAGGAAGCGGTCGTGCCAGCTCTGCAATCTTTCTTCATGCTTTGCAAACTTTCTGCACGCCCCTTCTCCTCTTCTGTGCGAGAGCGACCGCAACCTGCGCGGTCTTGAGCGAGTCGAGCGGGCGTGCGCACGGACCCACTCTTCGGCTCGAGCGTCAGCGCAACTTGGGAAGGTCGCCATCGACGCTTGCCTGCGCGACGACGACGTGCAGGGCTGCTCGCAGTAGTCACGCAGCCAGAGAGTGGGCGAAGAAGAGCGCGTGCAGTAGCTCGGCAGCTTGTCTCGCTCACTGTGCGCCGTCGAGACTCGCTCGCCGGATCCGCTCGAGAACAGGCCAAGTGCGAGGGAGGACATTGCATGCTGCGTCAAGGGAACGAGGGAGGTCGCGTCTAGCGCGATACAGGCATGAGGAGGAGGAGGGAAAGGGTATCTATCGTCAAGAGGGGAAGGGGTGGGAGCGAGGAGGGCGAGAGGAAGGGGACGACGGCGAGAGCGGCTCAGACAAGCCTCCTGCCGCCCAGCTGCTGCTGCTGCTCGCCCCAGTCGTACCCGCCGCGCTCGACACCGGGCGACCGGCTGAGCGGGTCGAGGAGGGGCGTCCCGCGCGCCTGCGTCGGCGAGCTCGACGAGCTGCGCTGCCGAGCGTGCCCGCCGCCAGCCCGGCGCCCGCCGTCCATGTCGGTCGCCGTCGACGAGCCGTGCGAGACGTAGCTCGACTCGTGCCCGAGAGCCTGAGCGCTCGCGAGCGGCGAGATGAGCGGCGGCGGGAGCGTCGTCGACGAGGCGGCCGAGTCGGCGAACGGGTCGGCGCCGCCGCCGCCGCCGCTCCCGGACGATAGGGACGACGTCGAGGCGTTGAGGGGCAGGCGCGAGTGCGAGTGCGACGAGAGCGAGTGCGCCATCGGCGGGGCGGGCGAGTCGCTCAAGGTCCAGCCGCGCTGCGGGGCGGGGACGGCGTGGCCGTACGCCTGGCCGTGGGGCGGCGGCGGCGAGTAGGGCTGCTCGGACGGCGTCGAGTAGCCCGATGCTGTCGAGCGACCGAACGGCGTGCCGGAGGAAGGGGAGGGGGAGCCGAGCGGGGACGCGTCGTCCCACCCGCCGTCGAGGACGTTGACGAGGTCGTGCTCGTTGAGCGTCTCCTCCTCGTCGTCGTCGAGCTCGTCAACCGAGTAGAGGCCGACCGGCGGCGGCACGTTGGACGTCGCGTCCTCGTTGTACGCGCCGATTTGGCCGCCCCATCGGTCCTCGTCGGGCCCGCCAAAGCTCGACGCCGTCTCGCTCTCGGCGTACGTGCTCGCGCCGTCGCGCACGCTCTGCTGCGAGTAGACGGCGCGCGAGCCGAACTGGCGCTCAAAGTCGCGCCGGCGCCGCTCGTCGCGGCGGATCTTGCGCAGGCGCGACTTCTCCCAGTCCTCCCACCGCCGCAGCGGGACGGCCGACGCCGCCGAGACGCCGGCGCCGGCACCATGGTCGTCGCCGCCCTTGACCTCGCCGGCGACCTTGCGCGTCTCGCCCCAGCTGAAGTCGTCGAACCGACTGAAGGCGTACAGCGGGAGGACCATGTTCCACACCGGGAGCGCGACGAGGTAGATGAGCATCCACCCGACGTAGACGAACTTGAGCGTCGAGAGGATGACGAGGACGGCGGGCAGGCCGAGGACGCCGACGAGGAGCACGAGCGGGATGGCGTCGCCGAACGAGTTGGGCGGGTTGATGATCGTGTTGATGATGAGGGCGTACGTGAGGCAGATGGCGATCGGGAGGACGACGGTACCGATGAGGTCGATGAAGGTGACGAACTGCATCGAGAAGCAGAACGTGCCGCACAGGTTGCGCACGAGGACGAGCTCCATGAGGTTGTGGATCGTCGAGTTGATCCAGCGCCGCCGCTGCGACAAGAGGATGGCGAACGTGTCGGGGACGACGGTGCGGCACCGCGCCTTGGGGCAGAACATCATCTTGCGGTTCGGGAACGACCGCAGGAGGATCGTCGACAGGAACCGGTCCTCGCCGAGGAGGAGGAGGTTCTTCTGGTGCAGGGTCGTGACGACGCTCTGCGAGTACTCGCTCGTGATGGTCGGCGAGACGAGGACGGGGAACCAGTCGCCGTCGTCCTGCTTGCGCGCCTTGATGCGGTACATCGAGAAGCACCCGGGCAGGCACGTGACGCCGCCGAAGACCGACTCGAACGCCTTGGCCTGGTGGTGCGAGATGAAGTACCTGCGAGCGAGCACCCAAGTCAGTGACGTACTCGAGGAGGAGGTGCAGAGGGAGAGAGAGAGAGAGAGAGAGAGGGGACGCACTCGAAGACCTGGATCATCGTGACCCAGCTCTGGCGCTTGTTGGCGATCCTCGTCTCGCCGCAGACGCCCATGATCATGTTGTCGTTCTGCATCGTACGCACGAGGTAGCCGAGCGACTCGGGGTAGCACATCGTGTCGGCGTCGACCTGCGAGCGGGAGGGTCCGAGTCAGCTCGGCTCGAGCGAGCGAGCGAGGGAAGGAGGGGAGGAAAGAGAGGTTCGAGCGCACCATGAGGCAGACCTCGAAGAAGTCGGGCGTGACGCCCATGAGGCTCTGGACCTTGCGGAACAGGTCAAAGTCGAGCGGGCACATGCGGTCGTTGTACGTGACGCGGCCGAAGAAGTTCATGAGGATCATCTGCGAGTCGCGCTTGCCGCGGTTGCCCGGCTTGGCCTCGGTCGCCTCGGCCGACGTGCCGCACTTGACGACGACGATGATGGGCGTGCGGTGACCGGCGACCTGGGCTGCGGGCGAGAGAGCGCGCGGGCGAGGAGGAGGAGGAGGAGGAGGGGAGGAGGGAGCGCGGCGAG
>Ga0308170_10003178_pt1 | contig 13603 bp, 7 predicted proteins | sample PhyBR2_2_FD_202136 | JGI IMG/M metagenome (GOLD analysis project Ga0308170, IMG submission 202136) | Phyllosphere microbial communities from UC Gill Tract Community Farm, Albany, California, United States - DLSLSB.R2 | ecosystem: Host-associated > Plants > Phyllosphere > Unclassified | place... | reverse complement strand
GCTCCGCCAGATTTCAGTGATACCTGGAATGCTTGAGAAAGAGCATTTCAACGAGAAGAGGCGAACGCGAGTTCGCCTTTTTTTTTAACTTGTGCTTTGAAGCCATTTCTACAGCGATTGGTGGACCATGTTTGATTTCGTTCGTAATAACAAGCGCGTACTGCAGGTCGTCCTGCTGTTGCTGATCATTCCCTCGTTCGTACTCGTCGGTGTGGAGAGCTACCAGAACCGCGGTGACAGCGGTGCCGGCGTGGCCAGCGTCGACGGCCGCAAGATCACCCAGCAGGAATGGGACGATGCGCAGCGCCGCCAGATCGACACCGCGCGCCAGCAGATGGGGCCCCAGTTCGACCAGAAAGTGTTCGAGACGCCCGAAGCCAAGCGCGAAGTGCTGGAAAACCTGGTGGCCGAACGTGCGGTCAACGCCGAAATCGCGCGCAACCACCTGACCGTCGGCGATGCTTCGATTGCCAAGTCGATCAACGCGATCGAGGCCTTCCGCAAGCCCGATGGCGGCTTCGACATGGACGCCTATCGTGCCGCCCTGGCCGCGCAGAACATGACGCCGCAGATCTTCGAAGCGCGCATGCGCCGCGACATGGCGATCCAGCAGCTGGCCGGTTCGATCCAGGCGACCGCCTTCGTGCCGCGTTCGGTTGCAAGCCGCGTGTCCGACATCAACGACCAGGAACGCGAAGTGCAGGAGCTGCTCTTCCCGGCAGCGCAATACCTGCCGCAGGTGAAAGTCACCGACGACATGGTGAAGGCTTTCTATGACAAGAACGCCGCCCTGTTCCAGATCCCGGAAACCGTGAAGGCCGAGTACATCGTGCTCGACGCCGCCGCCGTGGAAGGCCAGGTCAGCGTCAGCGACGCCGAGATCGCGCAGTTCTACGAAACCAACAAGAAGCGCTTTACCACGCCCGAGCAGCGTACCGCCAGCCACATCCTGATCACCAAGGCGCAAGGCGCCAAGCCGGCCGAAGAAGCCGCCGCCAAGGCGAAGGCCGAAGCGGTGCTGGCCGAAGTGCGCAAGAACCCGGCCGATTTCGCGGCGATCGCGAAGACGCAATCGCAGGATCCCGCCTCGGCAGCCCAGGGCGGCGACCTCGGCACGATCGAGCGCGGCGGCATGGTCAAATCGGTCGAAGACGCGATCTATGGCATGAAGGAAGGCGAAGTCAGCGGCATCGTGCCGTCGGAATTCGGCTACCACATCATCAAGGTCACCTCGGTCAAGCCGCAGACGCAGAAGTCGCTGGCTGAAGCGAAGGAAGCGATCGCGGACGAGGTGAAGAAGTCGAAACTGTCGAAGAAGTATTCGGAACTGGCAGAGCAGTTCAATGACAGCGTCTACGAGCAGTCGGACAGCCTGAAGCCGACGGCCGACAAGCTGGGCCTGAAAATCCAGACCGCCGAGAACCTGACCCGCAAACCGAACCCGTCCCTGGGCGCGGCGCCTTACAACAACGAGAAATTCCTGACCGCCCTGTACTCGGCGGACGCGATCAAGAACAAGCGCAACACGGAAGCCGTCGAAGTCGCACCGGCCGTGCTGATCGCCGGCCACGTGGTCGAGTTCAAGCCGGCTGCCAAGCGTCCGCTGGCCGAAGTTGAAGCGCAAATCCGCCAGCGCGTCACCCAGGAAGAAGCGCTGCGCCTGGCACGCCAGGCCGGCGAAGCGAAACTGGCCGCCGCCAAGGCATCGGGCGACGCCGCCGGCTTCGGCGAAGCGAAGGTCCTGTCGCGCACCAAGCCGCCAGCCATCAACACCGCCGGCGCCCTGGCCGTGTTCAAGGCCGACGTCACCAAGCTGCCGGCGTATGTGGGCGTCGAGGTGCCGGGTACCGGTTATGCCGTCTACCGCATCGGCAAGGTGTCGCAGCCGGCCCAGCCGGACGCAGCCCGTCGCAGCCAGGAAGCGCAGCAGATGGGCACCCTGGTTGGCCAGGCGGAGCTGTACGACTTCGTCGAAGCCATCAAGGCCAAGTCGAAGGTGAAGATCAACGCTGCTGCCGGTGCGCCGGCCAAGTCGGAGTAAATCAGCAAGGGCCCGCGGGCCCGACGCGACGTAAAAAAAACCCGGGTGCTTGCGCATCCGGGTTTTTTTTACGTCTGGCGAAGCGGGCATTTTCGGCGAAAGCGACGTAGGGTGGGCGGCTCCACCCGACAGTAAGCATGCCCGCGACTGAACGCCGCCCACGCGTTCAACCATCCTGCGAACAATCGCGCCGCTCGCACGTGCGTTGAACGCGTGGGCGGCGATGAAGCCGCGTCCATGCGGACGTTCAGGTAGAGCCGCCCACCCTACCGTTGTTACTTACGCCGCGTGCAGCGTCCGCGCCGCCCGCACGAAATCCTGCTCGGCGATGTCGTTCAATTCCAGCACCCGGGCCTGCCCGTACTGCACGAAATTGCGGTCGATCGAGCGCAGGTAGGCCGGATCGTAGTGCTCGACCAGCAGCTGGTCGACCAGCTCCGGCATCGCGCCGCCCTTGGCCAGCGCATGCCAGGCGTCGATCTTGGCGCGTCCGTGCAGCTGCACCAGGTGGTCGAGCTGGGTATTGAGCGCTTCCGGGTCGCGCGCGAAATGCTCGTAGTCTTCCATCAGCAGGCGCACGCGGTTCGGGCGCGACAGGCTCAAGGCGATGCAGGGTGAGGCGCGCATGCGCTCCATGACGGCGTCCGGCACGCGCAGGTTGCCGACCTTCTTGCTCTCGGACTCGACGAACACGGGGAGGCTCGGGTCGAAGTGACGCAGCTTGTTCCAGATGCGGGTTTCGAACATCTTCTGGGTCGGCTGCGGTTCGTGCGGCAGGTGCCCGAGCACCGAACCGCGGTGCGCCGCCAGCTGTTCGAGGTCGAGCACCTGGGCGCCGATGCGGTCGAGCGTTTCGAGCAGGCGGCTCTTGCCGCTGCCGGTGGTGCCGCAGATGACGCGCCAGTCGAGTTCCGGCGGCGTGTCGAGCGCGGCGCTCACCGCGGCGCGGTAGGCCTTGTAGCCGCCGTCGAGCTGGATCGCCGGCCAGCCGATCTTGGCCAGGATGTAGGCCAGCGAACCGCTGCGGTTGCCGCCGCGCCAGCAATAGACCAGGGGCTTCCAGTCCTTCGGCTTGTCGGCGAAGCGCTCCTCGATATGGCGTGCGATGTTGCGCGCGACCAGAGCCGCGCCGAGCTTCTTGGCCTCGAATGAACCGACCTGCTTGTAGAGCGTGCCGACCCGCACCCGCTCCTCGTCGTTCAGTACCGGGCAGTTGATGGCGCCCGGAATGTGGTCGAGGGCAAACTCGCCTTCGCTGCGGGCGTCGATGATGGCGTCGAAACGGTGGAGTTCGGGAAGGATGTCGGCAAAGCTCAGTACGGCGGGGTATTTCATCGTGTCTTGATCAGCTTATAAAAGGTCGGCCAGATGTTATTCAGGATAATCGGGTGCGCCTGGGCGCTGGGATGGAGGCGGTCGGCCTGGAACAGCGCCGGCTTGTCGGCCACGCCTTCCAGCATGAAGGGCACGAGCGGCGCCTTGTATTCCGTGGAGAGCGTATTGAACATGCCGTAGAAGCGCTCCGTGTAGGCGCGGCCATAGTTCGGCGGCATGCGCATGCCGATCAGCATGACCTTGGCGCGCTGCTGCTGGGACATCGCGATCATCTGGCGCAGGTTCGTCGAGGCGGCCTCGACCGGCAAGCCGCGCAGGCCATCGTTCGCGCCCAATTCGATGACGACGAGGTCCGGCTTGTGCGCCGTGAGCAGCGCCGGCAGGCGCGCGCGGCCGCCGCTGGTGGTCTCGCCGCTGATGCTGGCGTTGACGATGTTGGCGTCGATCTTTTGCGCCTTCAGCTTTTGTTCGAGCAGGGCAACCCAGCCCGCGCCGCGCGCGAGGCCGTATTCGGCCGACAGGCTGTCACCCACCACGAGTACGGTTTTTGGTGCAGAATAAGCGCTCGCCGAGGCAAGCAGCAGGCCTGCGGCGAAAGACCATTTCTTGAGAAAAGCGAGCATGCGCGATAACCCCGAGGCTTTTAAAAATGAGTCCGCCCTGGTTGCGGACGGGACGGCTGCAATCCAGGTGGCGGGCCTGTCCAAGCGGGTGGCGGACGCCAGCGGCGAACTCACCATCCTGCACAGCATCGATTTTACCGTGCAACCGGCCGAGACGCTCGCGATCGTCGGCGCATCGGGCTCGGGCAAGTCGACGCTGCTCGGGCTGCTGGCCGGCCTCGACACCCCGAGCAGCGGCCATGTGCTGCTGGGCGGCACCGATATCTTCGCGCTCGACGAAGATGGCCGGGCGGCCTTTCGCAAGGCCAGGCTCGGTTTCGTGTTCCAGTCCTTCCAGCTGCTGGCCCATTTGAACGCGCTCGAAAACGTGATGCTGCCGCTGGAACTGCGCGGCGACCGCGAGGCGCGCGCCAAGGCGGAGGCGATGCTGGGGCGCGTTGGGCTGTCGAGCCGGCTGCGCCATTATCCGAAATACTTGTCGGGTGGCGAGCAGCAGCGCGTGGCCCTGGCGCGGGCTTTCGTCACCGAGCCGCCGCTGCTGTTTGCGGACGAGCCGACCGGAAGCCTGGATGCGGCGACGGGGGAGGCCGTCATCCAGTTGATGTTCGAGCTCAATCGCGAGCGCGGGTCGACGCTGGTGCTCGTGACGCACGATCCGGCGATGGCGGCACGGTGTGGAAGGACGATCACGATTGCGGCGGGGCGCCTGGTTTAGGACTCACGCCGCCCGAAATGTTTCGACGTTCGTGCGTTCGTTGAACGCGTGGGCGGGAGACCCGCCCACCTTACGTCCCTGATCATCGGTATCGACAGGATTCGAGTTCGTGGAACAGACCTGTAAGGTGGGCGGGTTCCCCGCCCACGCGTTCAACGAACGGCCGAATCTCCGCGATCGCGAATCAACCCGTTCAACACGCCGCGTACCGCGGCGGGTAATTCCCCCGCCGTCATCCCCACCGGCCCGACGCCTTCCTCGACCAGGCGATCAGCCGCCGCCCCGTGCATCCACACGCCCCCGATCGCCGCCTCCCATGCCGGCCATCCCTGGGCCAGCAAGGCGCCGCATACCCCCGCCAGCACGTCCCCGCTGCCACCCGTCGCCAGGCCCGCATTCCCGGTCGGGTTGACGGCGACCTCGCCGTCCGGCCGCGCCACCACCGTCCCCGATCCCTTGAGCACGACGACCGCCCCCAGGCGCCTGGCCAGGTTGCGCGCCGCGCCCAGGCGGTCGGCCTGCACTTCGGCGGCCGAGCTGCCCAGCAGGCGCGCCGCCTCCAGCGGGTGCGGCGTGACGATCGATTCGGCGTGGCGCCGCGTCATGCGCGCCTGCAGCTCGGTGCTGGCCGCGACCAGGTTCAGGGCGTCGGCGTCGAGCACGATGGGCGCCGCGCTGTCGATGCCGTGCCCGAGCACGCGCATCGCTTCCATCGCGCCGCCCATGCCGGGTCCGAGCACCAGTACGCGCCCGGCCAGCTCGAAATCGTGGGCCAGGCGGAACATGATTTCCGGCTGCAGCGGATCGAAAGCCTGCACCGGGTCGATCGTCACCGCGAAGACGCGCCCGGCGCCCGCATACAGGGCGCCGCGCGCCGCCAGCACGGCCGCACCGGCCATGCCGCGCGCGCCGCCGATCACGGCCAGGTCGCCGAACTGGCCCTTGTGCGAGTTGTGGCGGCGTGGCGCCAGCCGGGCGCCGAACAGCGCAGGGTTGCCGATGCAGGCTTGCGCCGGCTCGAACAGGGCCGCGTCGAGCTCGAGGCCGGCCACCTGCACCAGCCCGGCATGATCGCGTCCCTCGGCCGTGTGCAGGCCCGGCTTGTCGCCGATGAAGGTGATGGTGTGCGTCGCGCGCACGGCCACGCCGTTCGGACCCGTGACGGTTCCGCTGTCGGCATCCAGTCCGCTCGGCACGTCGAGGGCCAGCACCGGGCAGCGCACGTCTTCGATGGCGCTGACCAGGTCGCGGTAGCGCCCTTCGAGCGGCCGTTCGAGCCCGATGCCGAACAGGCCGTCGATGACCAGCGCCCAGTCGCGCACGTCCGGTGCGACGTCGGCGAAATTGACGCGGCTGGCGCGGGCGCGCGCCAGCGCGTGGAGCGCCTCGGGCGAGACCTTGCCGCTGCCGGCCAGGTGCAGCACGACCACGTCGACCCCGGCTTCGCCGAGGTTGGCGGCGGCTTCCAATGCATCGCCGCCGTTGTTGCCGGGGCCGGCCAGCACCAGCACCGGCCGTTCGCGCGCCTCGCCGAGCAGCGCGAGTGCGGCCTCGAAGGCGGCGCGGCCGGCGCGCCGCATCAGTTCGCCGGGTTCCAGCTGCTCGGCGGCGGCAGCTTCCGTGGCGCGGATCTGCGCCACGCTGTAAAGACGATTGTCCATGTCGATTCCAAAAATTCTCGTTGATGCGCTGGTACACGCGCTGGTTCATGCGTTCGCGCTATTTTACGGGCGGTCCGCGCATACAATACGCGAATACCTGAAACGGCACGGAGCATTTACATGGATTGGCAGTTCTGGATCGACCGCGGCGGCACCTTTACCGATATCGTGGCGCGCCGTCCCGACGGAAGCCTGGCGACGCACAAGCTGCTGTCCGAGAATCCGGAACAATACCGCGATGCGGCCGTGGCCGGCATTCGGCACCTGCTGGACGTGAATCCGGGCCAGCCGCTGCCGGTACACCGGATCGAGGCCGTCAAGATGGGCACGACGGTCGCCACCAACGCCCTGCTCGAGCGCAACGGCGCGCCGACGGCGCTGGCGATTACGCGCGGTTTCCACGACGCGCTGCGCATCGCCTACCAGAACCGTCCCAAACTCTTCGAGCGCCACATCGTGCTGCCCGAGCTGCTGTATGGCCAGGTGGTCGAGGTCGACGAGCGCATCGGCGCCCACGGCGAGGTCGTGCGCGAGCTCGACGCCGAGGAGGCACGGGCCGGCCTGCAGGCCGTGTTCGACAGCGGCACCCGGTCGCTGGCGATTGTCTTCATGCACGGCTACCGGCATACGCGGCACGAATCTGAGGTCGCACGCATCGCGCGCGAGATCGGCTTTACCCAGGTCTCGAGCTCGCACGAGGTCAGTCCGATGATGAAGCTGGTCGCGCGCGGCGATACGACCGTGGTCGACGCCTACCTCTCGCCGATCCTGCGCCGCTACGTCGACCAGGTCGCGGACGAACTGCCGGGCGTCCACCTGCAGTTCATGCAGTCGAACGGCGGCCTCACCGATGCGCGTGCCTTCCAGGGCAAGGACAGCATCCTGTCCGGCCCGGCGGGCGGCATCGTCGGCATGGTGCGCGCCAGCCGCACGGCCGGGTTCGAGCGCGTCATCGGTTTCGACATGGGCGGCACTTCGACCGATGTGTCGCACTATGCGGGAGAGTTCGAACGGGTGTTCGAGACCCAGGTCGCCGGCGTACGCATGCGCGCGCCGATGATGAGCATCCACACGGTGGCGGCGGGCGGCGGCTCGATCCTGCATTTCGACGGCAGCCGCTACCGGGTCGGTCCGGACAGCGCCGGCGCCAATCCTGGCCCTGCAAGCTACCGGCGCGGCGGGCCTTTGACCGTCACCGATGCGAATCTCATGCTGGGGAAGATCCAGCCCGATCACTTCCCGCACCTGTTCGGCCCAAACGGGACCGCGCCGCTCGACATCGGGATCGTGCACACGAAGTTCGCGGAACTCGCAAGCGACATAGCGGATGCGACGGGCGAGCTGCGCACGCCGGAGCAGGTCGCCGAGGGCTTCATCCAGATCGCGGTCGGGAACATGGCCAACGCCATCAAGCAGATCTCGGTGCAGCGCGGGCACGACGTGACCGACTATGCGCTGACCAGTTTTGGCGGCGCCGGTGGCCAGCACGCCTGCCTGGTCGCCGATGCGCTGGGCATGAAGACGGTCTTCATCCACAGCCTGGCCGGCGTGCTGTCGGCCTACGGGATGGGCCTCGCGGACCAGGGCGCGATGCGCGAGCAGGCGGTCGAGGAGCGGCTCGACGCCGGCGCCTCGCTGTCGTCGCGCCTGGACGCGCTGGCGGCGGCCGCAAGCGACGACCTGCGCGCCCAGGGCGTCGGGGACGAGCGCATCGACGTCGTCCGGCGCGTCCACCTGCGCTACGAAGGCACCGATTCGGCGCTGGTGGTCGGTTTCGGTACGGCCGGCGACATGCAGGCGCAGTTCGAAGCGGCCTACAAGCGCCGCTTCTCCTTCCTGATGCCATCGCGCGCGCTGATCGTGGAAGCGGTCTCGGTCGAAGCGCTGGGCCGGTCTGAAGCGCCGCCCGAGACGCCCGCAGCACAGGTGCCGCGCGAAGGAGCGTTGGCGGCCTGCGAAACGGTGCGGATGTTCGGCGCCGGCGAGTGGCGCGCCACCGGCATCTACCGCCGCGCCGACATCAGGCCGGGCGACACGATCGCCGGCCCGGCCATCGTCGCCGAGGACAATGCGACGACGGTGGTGGAGGCCGGCTGGCAGGCCGAGGTCACGCCCTGGGGCCACCTCGTGCTGCGGCGCGTGGAAGCGCTGCCCGAACGGCGCGCGATCGGCACCACGGCCGACCCGGTCATGCTCGAGATCTTCAACAACCTGTTCATGTCGATCGCCGAGCAGATGGGCCTGCGCCTGCAGAACACAGCCTATTCGGTGAACATCAAGGAGCGCCTCGACTTCAGCTGCGCCATCTTCGACGCCGCCGGCAACCTGGTCGCCAATGCGCCGCACATGCCCGTGCACCTCGGCTCGATGGGCGAGAGCATCAAGACCGTGATGCGCGAGAATGCGGGCCGCATGCGGGCCGGCGATGTGTATGTACTGAACGACCCGTACAACGGCGGTACCCACCTGCCGGACGTGACGGTGATTTCACCGGTGTTCGATAAGGCGGGTGTCGACATCCTGTTCTACGTCGGCTCGCGCGGCCACCACGCCGACATCGGCGGCACCACGCCCGGCTCGATGCCGCCCGATTCCAGCCACATCGAACAGGAGGGCGTCCTGATCGACAACTTCAAGCTGGTCGATGGCGCGGACGGTTTATTACGCGAGCAGGAAGCGCGTGCGCTGTTGACCGGCGCGCGCTACCCGGCGCGCAATCCGGACCAGAACATGGCCGACCTGCGCGCCCAGGTCGCCGCCAACCAGAAGGGCGTCGAGGAACTGCACCGGATGGTGGCGCACTTCGGCCTCGACGTTGTGCGCGCCTACATGGGCCACGTGCAGGACAATGCCGAGGAAGCCGTGCGGCGCGTGATCACGGCCCTCAAGGACGGCGCCTTCACCGTGGAACTCGACAATGGCGCGCAGATAGTCGCGGCGATCACCGTCGATCGTGGGGCGCGCAGCGCGCGCATCGACTTCACCGGTACCTCAAGCCAGCTGCCGAACAACTTCAACGCGCCCTCGAGCGTCTGCATGGCCGCGGTGCTGTACGTGTTCCGCACCCTGGTCGAGGACGAGATCCCGCTCAACGGCGGCTGCCTCAAGCCACTGGAAGTCATCATCCCGCCCGGCTCGATGCTCAACCCGCATTACCCGGCCTCCGTCGTCTCGGGCAATGTCGAGACCTCGACCTGCATCACCAACGCCCTGTACGGCGCGCTGGGCGTGATGGCGGCCTCGCAGGGCACGATGAACAACTTCACCTTCGGGAACGACCGTTACCAGTACTACGAGACGATCTCCGGCGGCAGCGGCGCGGGCGAGGGCTTCGACGGCACCGACGTCGTGCAGACCAACATGACCAACTCGCGGATGACCGATCCCGAAATCCTGGAGTTCCGTTTCCCGGTGCGGCTGGAGAGCTATGCGATCCGGCCAGGTTCCGGTGGGGCGGGGCGCTGGCATGGCGGAAATGGCGGCGTGCGCCAGGTGAGGTTCCTGGAAGCGATGACGGCGGCGATTTTGTCGAACAACCGGATTTATGCGCCGTTCGGGATGGCGGGCGGCGAGGCGGGTGAACGCGGGATCAACACGGTCGTGCGCGCGGATGGGCGCGTGGAGCCGGTTGGCCATATCGGCAAGGTTGAGATGGCGGCCGGGGACATGTTCGTGATCGAGACGCCGGGTGGGGGAGGGTACGGCGAGGTGTGATGGTTGCGACATCTGTTCCGCAAAATCGGACGGATACCTGTAGGGTGGGCACCCCGTGCCCACGCGGTTACGGGCGCATCCATTTGACGTTGGCGGCAGATCGTCGCTCCGCGGCGCGTGCAATGACCGCGCGGCCGGGCGCGGCGTTTCGAGCGACGTGCGCCGGTACGTGACCATGTGACGCGCCCGTAACCGCGTGGGCGCGGGGGCGCCCACCCTACGAAAGGCCGTATTTCCGGCGCATCGCGAGGTATTCCGCTTCCAGCGGCGCCAGGCGCGGATGCTCGCCATCGATCGCCCGGATCTTCTCCAGCTGCGCAAAGCACAACTCCCCCAGCGGGTGATCCCACCCCAGCTCGTTGATCTGCCTGAGCACCCCGCCGGCCACCGCAATCATGACCTGCAGATTCGAAGGCGCCATGTGCAGCGCCTCGAGCAGCGTCTGCACGGCCCCGCGTACGTCGCCCATGTTGCGTTTTTCGTCGGCCACGCCGAGCAGGATCTGGGCCTGCGCCTTGAGCTGCTGCTGGACACCGTCGGCCAGGTCGCGCCGGCCGGCCTGGGCGAACAACTCGAGCGCGTGCGCGCTGGTGACGCCACTGGCGGCGTCGTTCACCACCGCCATCATCACGTCCTGCGCACCCTTGTCCAGGCGGTGGTCGAGGCAGGACCGCACCAGCCCCAGCTTCAGGCCAGTGGACAGCCCGCTGCTGGAACGCACCGCCGTCACCGCGCCCTGCAGGTCCGCAAGCGCCGCGGCGCGGTCGCCGGCCGCGTCGTGCAGCGCAGCGTGCGCCACCGCGACACAGGCGTCCGTTTCCGGGCCGGCGCGCAGCGAACGCTCGAGGTCGCGCACAACCGTGGTCGCACCCGGCACGTCGCCGCGTTTCACCAGCGCCTTCACCAGGCGCACATGGTCTTCCGGATCGCGGAACTCCGAATAGCGCGCCTTGCTCACCACCTGCTTGAAAGATTTCTCGGCCGTGGCCGCGTCGCCCGCCTCGAGCGCGACTTCGCCCAGTTTGCGCAGCCGGCGCACCATGTGCGGCGAAATCGACACCGCTTCCTCGAGAATCTTTTGCGCCTGCGCGTGGTTGCCGAGCGCCTCGTGGCAGCGCGCCAGCAAATCGTAGCCTGCCATCAGGCGCGGGTTGGCGGCGACCAGCACCTGCAGCGTTTCGCGCGCGTCCTCGACGCTGCCGAGTGCGAATTGCGCGCGCGCCAGGCCCAGCGCGGCCCAGCCCAGCGGCTTGTGCTCGAGCACCTTGCGGCAGATTTCGGCCGCTTCGCCATGCTCTTTCAGGCTCACGTGCAGGTCGGCGCGCAGGCGGGCGAAGTCGAGCGCATGGCGCGGATGGGCAATCTCGGCGGCCGAGGCGGAGCGGATCGCTTCGCGCACGTTGCCCTGGGCAACCAGCTGGTAAGTCGGCAGGAAGATGGCGCGCCGCTCGATGGCGCGGGCGATGCGCGCGCCCAGGGTCTCGGCCGTGAAGGGTTTGAGCACATAGTCGGTGGGCGCCAGCTCGGCCGCGCCGATCACCTTGCCGTACACGGCTTCCGAGGTCAGCATGATGAAGATCGCCCAAGGGGCGATCAGGCGGTGGTGGCGCAGGTCTTCGAGGAGCTGCTGGCCGTCCTGGCCGTCGCCCGAGCCACTGCCCAGGTCGTATTCGCAGAGGATGAGGTCGTAGGAACGGCGCGTCAGCTGGCGGATCGCGGTGCCGGAATTGACGGCATACTCGATCTTGTTGATGCCCGTGAGATTGAGCATGTTCTGCAGGTTGCTGCGCATGCCCGGGTTGGGGTCGATTACCAGGACCGACAGGTGGCTGTTCTCTTGCATCGTCTCTCTCATGGGCGGTGCGGCGCCGCCTTCTCCAATCGCTACAATACCGCCAAGCGTAGCAAGGAGCAACAGGAAGAACGGAGCTTCGGCGGCCGGTGCAGGCAATATTGTCAACCCTGTATAATAGCGGGCTATCTTCCACCCGCAGCCACGCTGCATCAACCGACTTCCAGCCATGTTGATTCTGCCGGGTTCCAATGCCCTGTCCGTATTCCGTAGCCAACGCCTCCTGAACCAACTGCAGGCAGCCGCACCCGCGATCGCCGCAGTCCAGGCCCGCTTCGTCCACTTCATCGACAGCAGCGCTCCCTTGTCGATTGACGACACACAGCGCCTCACCGCCATGCTGACCTATGGCGAGCCGGTTCCCGAAACGCTGTACGAGGGCACCACCGCCCAGTTCTTCGTCATCCCGCGCCTGGGCACGATTTCGCCATGGGCCTCGAAGGCGACCGACATCGCCCACAACTGCGGCATGAGCCACGTGCACCGCATCGAGCGCGGCGTGGCCTACACGATCGTGCTGAAAAGCGGCATCCTCGGTAGCAGCATCGGCGCGCCGAAGAAGTTGAGCGACGAGGAGCTGGCGAAGGTCGCCGCGCTGCTGCACGACCGCATGACGGACACCGTGCTGCGCAGCGCCGACGAGGCCGCGCAGCTGTTTACCGAACTCGAAGGCAGGCAGCTCGAATCGATCGACGTGCTGGGGCAGGGCCGCGAGGCGCTGCTGCGCGCCAACACGGAACTCGGCCTGGCGATGTCGATCGATGAGATCGATTACCTGAACGAGGCCTTCACCAAGGCCCAGCGCAACCCGACCGACGTCGAGCTGATGATGTTCGCCCAGGCGAACAGCGAGCATTGCCGCCACAAGATCTTCAACGCCGACTGGATCATCGACGGCGTGAAGCAGGACAAGTCGTTGTTCGGCATGATCAAGAACACGCACCAGCTGCAGCCGAAAGGCACCGTGGTGGCCTACAGCGACAATTCGTCGATCATGGAAGGCGCCGTCGTCACGCGCTTCTTCCCCCAGGCAGGCCAGGAATACGGCACGCTGACGGAACTGACGCACACGCTGATGAAGGTGGAAACGCACAACCACCCGACGGCGATCTCGCCATTCCCGGGCGCCTCGACCGGCGCCGGCGGCGAAATCCGCGACGAGGGCGCCACCGGCCGCGGCGCCAAGCCGAAGGCGGGCCTGACCGGCTTCACGGTATCGAACCTGCTGCTGCCGGACGCCCAGCGTCCATGGGAAAACGCGGCCGACGTGACTGCCGCCGGCGACAAGGCCGAGGCGCCTGTCTACGGCAAGCCGGAGCGTATCGCTTCCCCGCTGCAGATCATGATCGACGGCCCGCTCGGCGGCGCCGCCTTCAGCAACGAATTCGGCCGGCCTGTGCTTGGCGGCTATTTCCGCACCTACGAGCAGAACGCGCAGGCGGCCGGCGGCGTCTACGGCTATCACAAGCCGATCATGATCGCTGGCGGCATCGGCAACATCTCCGACCAGCACACCTTCAAGAACGACATCCCGCCCGGCAGCCTGCTGATCCAGCTCGGCGGCCCCGGCATGCGCATCGGCATGGGCGGCTCGGCCGCTTCGTCGATGGCGACCGGCACGAATACCGCCGACCTGGACTTCGATTCGGTCCAGCGCGGCAC
>Ga0308170_10003175_pt1 | contig 13608 bp, 20 predicted proteins | sample PhyBR2_2_FD_202136 | JGI IMG/M metagenome (GOLD analysis project Ga0308170, IMG submission 202136) | Phyllosphere microbial communities from UC Gill Tract Community Farm, Albany, California, United States - DLSLSB.R2 | ecosystem: Host-associated > Plants > Phyllosphere > Unclassified | place... | reverse complement strand
CTTCACTACACCTCTGACAGTTCGGCACGCACGCTCAAGGTCGAATGTCGTACGGTCATTCGATGATCGTCGGTCCTTTTGGCGAGGTTATCAATTCGATCGACGAGGCAGACGAGGAAAGTTACGGTGAAGGAACGATCATTACGGCAGAAGTCAATCTATCAGTGTTGGAACAGATACGGAAGGAAATTCCATTATGGGATCAGAGACGCTACGATATCTATCCGGAACTTTGAGCGCACAAGTTCCAACGCTTCTTCTGCCTTTACCCCTATTCATTCGGTACGATTCGATCTTCTCGCTTATTCGCTCCCTCCTTTGAAATGACGCTGTTTTCAACCTTCCCAGTAACTGGGCATCGGGGAAGAGACAGAGAATGAGTTCAGTCTTTTGTTCCGACTCGTGGCTTGTTCCTCTCTAGCATCTTTTACGCTTCTACAACCGCCAGAAATGACCTCAAAATCTTTCGTCGCCGTCGCGCAAATGACTTCGACTAACAACCCATCGCACAACGCTTTACTCGCTTGTTCAATCATTAGACGGGCCGCAAAAGCATCAGCAAAGTTGCTTGCACTACCCGAAGCCTGCGATTTCATCGCGACTCCGGAGGAAGTGAGGAAATTGACGAAATCCCTCGAGGAAAGTGAATTCGTGACTAGAGTGAGGAAGCAGGCGAGGGAAAGCAAGCTTTGGGTTTCCGTCGGAGTTCACGAGAGTAGTGAGGAGGAGGGACGAGTGTACAATACGAACGTCGTAAGTGCTGCGGTTTGACCTCGATTCTGCGAAATGCTGATTTCTTCGCAAACAGCTCATCGACGACAACGGAGAGATCGCTTCAAAGTACGAGAAGATTCACCTACTCGACGTAGACGTTCAGGGAGGCGATAGCGTGCAAGAGTCGAGCCTTACAAAGGAGGGAAAGCGATTAACCGAGCCTCATCAAACGCCAGTCGGAAAAGGTGAGTTTTTCTCTTCTCCCGCTTCCTTCCCTCACTCACCCCTCCTTCCTATAGTCGGACTACAAGTATGCTATGATCTCAGATTTAGCGCAGGCGCAGCCAATCTGCGAAGGAGAGGAGCGGAATTGATCCTCTATAACAGCGCTTTCACCGCGAGAACTGGTCCACCTCACTGGGAAGTTCTTCTGCGAGCTAGGGCAATTGAGAACCAGTCATACGTACTTGCTGCCAACCAGGTATGTATCTCTTCAAGCTATCTTTCGACGCTGTATCGAGCTTTCGCAACTAACTTGATTTCGTTCTTTCGCAGATCGGCACTCACCCCTCCGGACGTCAATCTCACGGCCACGCGATGATCGTGGATTGTTGGGGTACTGTCATCGCCCAGGTGAGCAAATTTCTCTTTTCTCAAGCTGTTCAATCGGTCTGATAGAGTTCGCTCCTGTAGTGCTCCGACCGACCGCCAGCCGAAAGCAAGGAGCAAAGCGAAGATGATGGACAATTCTGCATGGCCGAGATTGACCTCGATTGGGTCAAGGAGCTCAGGGAGTCGATGCCCTTACTCGATCAACAACGTAACGATATCTACTCGCAAGTATGATCTCTGAAATCTCGCCGTATCACCTCGAACTTGGATTTCTAGATAGTCTATAATCCGCACTTGCATTCGCATTCGCATACTCCTGCAATCATCTATACCTCTAATAGCATCTCCTCCTCATCCTCTTCCGGTTGCATCTGCGAGAGAGGCAAGTTATCTGTTCTCCTCCAATCTCGCTCCTTCTCCTGTTCGACGACTTCTCCATTCGCACCAATGAACGTCGTCGAACTTGCCGGTGCAGCTTCTTCGTCGCCTTCGAGAGGTTTCGAGGTGTTTGTTGAGGGGTCAAAGGTAGGGAAAGTCGAGGAGGGTTCGAGTTCTTCGATCGCCGTGTCCTCTCCTTCATCTCGCATCAACAAATTCACCAGTCGGATCATCGGCTCGGTCACCTGCGTTGAGATCACTCATCAGCGTTGTTTGAGCGAAAAAGAAGGAAAGTGCCGAACCTTTGGATCCGTTTCCGCTAAATGAGCGAGTTTGATGACCTGATACACTCCTCTCGCCCTCATAGCCTCTCGATTCGCACGACTCGTAGCCAATAACACCAGTGTCTCGACCAAGATCGCTCGAATCGTAGCATCCGATTCCCGTTTCTTTTCCGGAGGAAGGAGTTGGAGTTCTTGAGGTAGCTCATCCATGACCTGCCAAAACGAGCTTAATCAGTTGAGCGATCAAGACTATAGTTGAAGGAAGAAGTGGCTTACATCGAGATCGAACTCTTCGTTACCGCAAAGAGGGAGGAGGATTTGAACGAGAAGATCGATGCAACCTTCCTCAGGAGGTTCATCGTTCTTCGAAGCGAGTAACCGAGTGTGTCCAGACTTTTCGAAAGCGGCGTTCCTGTAAGCGTCTCGATGATCAGCTGGGAACAAACGGAGTCTCTGGGTTGAGAAACGAGATGACTGACTTGATTGTTGAAGCTACACCACCTCTTCGAATCGGTGAAGGATGCTCAGTGAAGGAGATGAGCTTGGAAAGGGGAGGCTCGACGGAAGCGTCGGGAGCGGCGAGGAGGAAGGCGCGACCTTGAGGGAACTGATTCGCTTGAGAAATCGTCAGTCTCGCGAAGAACAGATCGAATATCAGATACGACACTCACCAGTGAGATGTTGGCAAATACAGAAGCGAGGAAATCGTAGTTTGCGTTCGGGTTGTACTTCTTTCCTTCACCTTTGAGGTGAACTTCCAGCAAGAGGTCGAGAGCGAGGATCTCGTCTTCGACCGCAGGCGACTTCCTCGCAGCCTTCTCGACGTGCTCGTCGGCTTTGTCTGGAGTAGCTGAGGTCGAAGCTGACGGCGAAGGAGCGACGGAGAAGGGAACTCGGAGATTGAGGATTTGGAGAGAGACGCTATCGAGTTTCGACATGTTTGAGAGAAGCATACATGCCAAATCGGACAGCAGCGCTTTCTCGTCCTACAGTGTTCGGTTCGCGAGAACAGGTTCAGCGAGCCAACAAGGAGCGGTAGAAGGGCGGAAGAGAACGTACAACGATCATTCGGACGAGACCAGTGATGAAACCAGGAATCTTGGCGAGTCGCTGAACGACTACAAGAGAGCTTGTCAAGTTGATCAAGGCGGAGAGGGCGTCATGGGCGATAATCTGCGGGAGAGAGGAGGGTGGAAAAGGTCGAAAGTCAGCGTTGCGAAATTGAGAAATGCGCCTTCACCATCTCCCTCCTCGCTTCTTTTCCGCCCAAAGATCCCCTGTCCGATTCTACAATCCTCTGGTGTCAACCGTGACCCGAAAGGAGTTCGACTCACTTCTTGGTCAGCGCACATTGCAGCGATTTGTTCGATGTGATGTTCTCGAGTGAAGAGCATTCGCTCGGGAGCGTTCTGTACGGTGTAAGGACTATAGAGAGAGGCTTGTGAGTACCCCCCGCTGAGTCAGAGAGAGCTGGAGAGAGCTTACAGGAGGGTAGCTAAAGCGATTCTGCGAACTGGAGCTTGAGGGTCAGACAAGAACTGGAAGAGTTCGAGGAGCTGCATGACGGTCTGTTGCTGTGCCATCTCTGTAATAGCGTTCTCGATTTGGTGAGGTAGTGTTGTGGTAGAGAGCAAGTTGATGATGAAAAAAGTTGGAGAGATTTCTTGTTTGCTTTCCCCTCCACTACAACAACCTTATACGCTCGACTATGACTGAACAACAACCTATCGCTCTACTCTCGGTCTACGACAAGGCGGGACTCCTCCCCTTCGCTCAGGGACTCGCTGAACAAGGAGTTCGTCTTCTCGGAAGTGGTGGAACTGCAAAGGCTATCCGTAACGCTGGAATGGACATTGGGTAAGTCGCAGCTCTTATGCAGCATCTTGCCAGCGATGAAAGAGGTCACTAGGACCGAACAGCGAAAGTCGGGAGCTGGGGAGAATGTTGGACGAGATTGGGGTAAAGATAACACTAGCTGATTTGATTTGAGCGATACAGAGATGTTTCCGACATCACCGGTGCTCCTGAAATGCTCGGTGGACGAGTAAAGACCCTTCATCCCGCTGTTCACGGAGGTTCGTCTTTCGCAATTTTCGCAATTCTCATCCTTTGACTCTTTCAAGTTGTCCTAACACGAGTCTCATTGATACAGGCATCCTCGCTAGGAACATTCCCTCTGATCAAGCCGACCTCGTCGCCCAAAAGATCGCTCCCATCTCCGTCGTTGTTTGCAACCTTTACCCTTTCAACGAAACCATCGCTCGCATCCCTCCTCCTTCGATTCCCGAAGCCGTTGAGGAAGTTGACATTGGAGGTGTCACCCTTCTCCGTGCTGCTGCCAAGAACCACGACCGTGTTGTCATCCTCTCGGATCCCAAGGATTACGAGGAGTTCCTCGCCCAGTTCAAGGCTGGAAAGGGTCAAGTCTCTGACGAGTTCAAGCAACGAATGGCTGTCAAGGTGAGCTCAGATTCACCGTAGATACCCAGGACTGTTGGAGGCTGACCGAGTCGGATCTTGTAGGCTTTCTCGCACACCGCTGCTTACGATACCTCGATCTCAAACTACTTCCGTCGTCAATACGTCTCGGCTGATGCCATCTCTGCTGCACCTGCCGACCAGAAGGCCGACTTGACCGAACGCGCCCAACAACTCACCCTTCGTTACGGTGCCAACCCTCACCAAAAGCCTGCTCAAGCCTACGTTACTGAGGGCAAACTTCCCTTCTCCGGTTAGTCTACATCGCTTTTCATCGACCCGCAGATTGGTCTGACCTTCGCGGTACGATCTGCAGTCCTCTCTGGATCTCCCGGTTATATCAACCTCCTCGACGCCCTCAACTCTTACGCTCTCGTTCACGAACTCTCGCGAGCCTTCTCTCCCGCCAAGGCTGCCGCCGCCTCCTTCAAGCACGTCTCTCCTGCCGGATGCGCTGTCGAATCGACCCTCTCGGAAGCCGAGGTCAAGGTCTTCGACGCTGACGGTCTCCCCGAACTTTCGCCCATCGCATCAGCTTACGCTCGTGCTCGAGGTGCAGATCGCATGTCGTCCTTCGGTGACTTCATCGCTCTCTCCCACACTTGCGATGTTCCCACCGCCAAGATCATCTCGAGGGAAGTCTCCGATGGAATCATCGCCCCTGGTTTCGAACCTGAGGCTCTCGACATTCTTCGCAAGAAGAAGGGTGGAAAGTACTGCGTTCTTCAGGTCAGTCTTCGCTACTAGTCCGTTCTCTCGGACTTACAGACTGACTTCGGGAAAATCGACAGATGGACTCTTCTTACGTTCCCTCCCTCACCGAGACTCGTCAAGTTTACGGCATCTCGCTCGAGCAACGTCGTAACGATGCCAAGATCGAGGCTTCGACTTTCTCCAACATCGTTTCAAAGAACAAGGACGTGAGTATCTAAATGTCCTCAATTCGCTACGATTAGCTGACTTTTCCACAAACTTCCATATTTTCAGCTTTCGCCTTCCGCTTTGACCGATCTCATCGTCGCAACTACTGCGCTCAAGTACACTCAATCCAACTCTGTCTGCTACGCGTACAACGGAGGAACGATCGGAATTGGAGCGGGACAACAATCTCGAATTCACTGCACTCGTCTCGCAGGATCGAAAGCCGATGCTTGGTGGCTCCGACACCACCCTCGAGTCCTCGGATTCAACTGGCGCAAGGGTATCAAACGTGCTGACCGTGCCAACGGTACCGACGTTTTCGTTACTGGAGAAATCTTTGAAGCCGACGCTTCAGGATCTGAACGCAAGGAGTGGGAATCCCTCTTCGAACAAGGTCAAGTACCTGAACCTCTCTCGGCTGAGGAGAAGCGCGATTGGTTCAAGCAACTCGCTGGAAAGGTCTCCCTTTCGAGTGATGCGTTCTTCCCCTTCCCCGACAACGTCTGGAGGGCCGTCCGAAGTGGTGTTGGACACATTGCTGCTCCTTCTGGATCAGTCATGGATTCGAAGGTTATCGAGACTGCCGATGAATCGAACGCTGTCTACGTTTTCACTGACCTCCGGTGCGCATTTCTCTCGTTCTTATTTCCCTCTTAGCCTGTCGCTGATCCTTTCTATCCCTTCCCTAGACTATTCACCCACTAAACAACTTCGTCTCCTAGTCATTCGCATTCGCTCAACTTGGATCTCTCACTCTCTTCTCTCGCAACTTGAATAAAAAGGGCAAATTTTTTGTATCGGTTTCTATCTCTTCGTACCCTACTCTCTCTCTCTCTATTGGTAGTTCTTCAACAGACTGTGTCAAAATGTTCGTTTCTCATGTTGCACAACTTCACGCTGTATGCGAACATGAGAGAATGCGAAAAGTCTCCTATTTCCCTTACTCTCCTTTTCACCTCTTCATTCAATACAACACCTTACTACGAGTCTCAACGCTGCTCCATCGATATGGAGGCTAGCTCATCTAGCTGTGAGACTCGACAAGCACCTAGTACAAGTTCAAGTTCAGACTCTCACGCTCATCATCTCCCCTCCTCCGCCGAACCTCGACAACAACCACTAGACAAGATGGGACAGGATGAAGTCATGACGGATGATATGAAGTTGGCCATCTCTGCACTCGGTCTATTACGCAGTGAAGGAGGAGGAGGAAGTTCTCACCCACCGACTCCTCATCATTCACACGCCTCTCAATTCCCAAACCACTCTCCCGCCTTGTCTTCTCACCAGTATCGATCTACTTCAACTGCATCAACTTCAGGTGCCTCTGATCAATGGGGAACCAATACCAACTCGTCTCTCGTATCAGGATCTGAAACTGGAACTGGTACTTCCTCACCTCTCACTACTACTTCTATCGCTCATTCAGATCAAGGGGATTACTTCAAACGACCAGGAATAGAGGGAGAGTACGAATTGGAGGAAGGGAATGAACATGATCCGAAATTCATTGAAAGGGTTTCTCAACTTCCTCTCGTCAGTGGTGGATTGGAGTGGTATGAGAGAAGTAAAGCAAATTCGAGAGTAGTCAAGGTGAGCTCGTGAATGATCAGCAAATTAGAAGAGAAGCTAACGTCCCTCATCGAGCGCACAGTACGGAGCAGGATTAGTCGAATCTTCTTTCTCAGCAGTTTCAAGACCCATAACCAACAACCTTCAATTAGGTCCTTTGGACGACTTCGCATGTCGACAACTGGATCGTATTGGAGCGCCTACAAGAGGGCAAACGTCCCCAGGAAGGAAAGACGTCGAGGCATTAGAATTTGGAGAGGAAGAAAGAGAAGAGAGGGAAAGAACCCCACCGTCTCACTCGTCACATCCTGGAGGAGGAGACGAACACATGCAGGGTAGTCAAGATGGGAGAGGATCACCGCCGGGGAGTCAAGTAGCGGTTCAACATGGTCAAAGATCGAGATGGCAAACGGTTTTAGTCGAAGCTGGAGGGTTGGGTGCGGCAGTCAGTGAGGAGAGTTTAAAAAGCTTGAGATATTGCTTACAATGGCTTGTCGTGAGTTCTCGTAACTATCTCAATTTGGTGAGCAATTGCTGATCGAGTAGATGTGAGGTTTCAGTACGCTACCGCTCACCTCGATCACCAAATTTCTACCCTTCGCGAATTCATCCTCTCCCTTCGAGTTCACAACCGCACACATCCTTCCAATTCATCTTCTTCAGCATCTCAACAAGCTTCTTCGAACGCGCTGGTCGCAGCTTCAGCTTCCGCCCATCTCTCCCAAATCAAACACGACGTGGTCGAAACGATCCGAAAAGTCGTCGAAGTCGTCTCAAAGTACGCAGGTGCCGCTCTCCCAGAACAAGCGAAACGATACGTCAAGCAAAGTATCATGGGTTTACCGGTGAAATGGGCGAGTGCGATCGAAGGGAGGGGAACTTCAGAAAGGATGGAGAGACAAGGGAGCGAGATCGAGACTCCTCGAATTGAAAGGATGGGAGAAACCTACTTCGATGGTTCGTCTTCGTCGGGGGCGGATGGGAGGAATAGGGAAGATCGAGAGAGGGAAGAGGCAGAGAGGGAGGTTAGGGCAGCGTTAGGACCGACAGAGGATGCAGCGGATCGTGTTCTCACCTTCGCCGTCGAAAGCTTGGATATGTTGAGGTCTGTCGCCAGTATCTTTGGTGAGAGTGTCGAGAAGGCAGAGGCGTGAGTCTCCCTTTTCATCCCAAGTCTCATTCGAAGTCAGCGGAAAACTGATATTGATTTTTAATAGATGGATTGAACGACTTCGTATTGTCGGTTTACAACGACAACGACAACGTCAAGAGCAAGAACAACATCAACCCCTCACTCTCGGTGCTCCCTATTCACCTCAATACCCTCCCTCCCTCTCTACCTCGACTGCATTCGATCCGAACACTGCTACTGGAGGGATGAAACGTCGAAGGGGAGCTGCACATGGTCGTCATGGCTCGGTAGCTGATGGTGGAGTCGAGGGAGAAGACGGAACGAATGCAGGAGGAGAGGGAGGAGAAGGATTCACAGACGGAGAAGAAATGGCTGCCAGTGCTAGGAGGAAACGTGGAGCTAGAGGAAGAGAAATGAGCGCTTCTTCGAGCTGAGCTCGAGAATAGGGAGCAATGGGACTCTCTTCGCAACAATCGCTTGTATACATTACTTCTTTTTTTCCGACCCTAATTTGTCGTTGTTGTCCATAAGCTTTGAACACCCTCAAATACTGTATACTCACTCTCTTTTACCCCTAGTATCTTTCGTTGGAGGTATACCTCGGATTACTTGAAAAAACTCCTCTGTTTAGTAATCGATTGAACTGAATCATAGCAGCTTTCTTTCCCTTTTCTCTGCACACGATGGCGATCTCTCGGGTCACATCGAGTTGGGCGAAGAGAAGAAAGAGGAAGCCGTCGTGATAATCCAGAATAAGCGATACAACAAGGTAGACCCAGTGAGAAAGGAGAACGCAGAGGAAGCTCTAGTGATTCTATCCAGACCAGTTCTTGTACGAGTACCTAGAGAAAAGGGCAGCCGAAGCGAGTCAGTACAGCGAATTTCGTAGAAGAAAACGAAACTGAGCTCACTTCTCGACCTCGCGCATTTTCGAACCCTTGTCGCGACCTCTTCCACCTCTCTTACCACCCTTCTTACTCTCGTTCGCTCTCTCAACCGGAACTTTTCCTCTCCTCATTCCACTCGCTACCCATTCCTTCCACAAGTTGCCCTCTGGTTGAAGCGTTCTCAAGTTGTCGGCCAACTCGTCTCCCAATTGGAACGTGACGGGAGCGTCGGGTACCCTCGAAGGTCCAGATCTGAATCTCGTCAAACCTTGTTCCGCCAACCTCGCTTTCCTAATCTTGAGTGCCATCGCCTTCTCCTCCAAACTCATCTTTTCCTCTTCGGCAATCTCCTTCTGAACAGATTTGACATTGTGTACCGCTGCGATCCTCTTTTTCATCTCCCTCCTCAATGCCAACGCCCTAGCTTCCTCCGCAACCCTCAATTTCGAGTTCCTCTGTTGTCTCGTCTTCCTCTTGGGTAACTTCTTCTTCAACTTGTCTTCCTCCGTCTCCCCCTCTTTCGCATCACCTTCATCCTCACTCTCTCCAGATCCAACATCCTCTTCATAAGCTTCCCAAGATGCTTTTCCCCTCGAGTTGACTCGCGCTTCATCCATCAAATCTTTCACATCTTGTCCTCGATCTTCTCGGGCTTCTTCAGTCGTGTAACGGTCGAGTGCCGAAGAGAGTAAGGCTTGGTGAGATTCGTGGGCTGGATTGTAAGAAGTTCCAGGATGAGGAATCTGGATCGAACGGTAGGGAGTTCCTTCGAGAAGTTGATGCGAGTGAAGAGTCGAGGGTGCCTGCGAATGAGCGATCCTGAATGTGAGTACGCAACTCTCCCTGGCAGTCTTCAGAGTCAGTATTTGCAGGAGAACTGACCTTTGGTACAGGCAGATTCTTCTGATCGTGAATTTGTAAGAAATCCCTCATTGCGATATCTTCTTCTTCTCCCGGTTGTTCCTTCTCCTTCCACGCATCGTAACCTCCCGCCTCCTTTACTGCCTTCCACAAAGCTTCCCCTTTATCACCATTCTTGATCCCCCATAACCCTTCTCCCTGACCATCTCTCCCTGTCAACCTCTTCAACCTCTCCTTGGTAGCTCTATCTACTTTGCCTTGTTTAACTTTGTTCTTCTTCGCTTGAGCTTCCGCAGATGGGGTGACTTTTGAAGAGAGAGCGGGTTGGGAAGAACGTTGAGCGAGAATCAAATCTGATCTCAAAGGTTTGTGAATTGATTGGCCTTTACGTAAACGGGCTTGGGCAGGTTGTTGATCTGCCAAGAGGTTCTTTCTGACAGAGGATGAACCTTTTGTATCGATTTCGAACAGAGGTTGAGAAGAAGCGAGGGAAGCGGCTTGTTTAGAAGTTGAAGGTGCTGCTTTCTTGCTATTCGCTCTTGATGCTTTAGGCATGATTGGGAGTGGATCTCAGGGTGGAAGAAGGTGGAGGAGAGAGAAGGGAGAGGGTAAGATGAGATTGGAATTTATTAATTTATTGCAAGAAGAGCTCACTCTCAACTTAAATCATCCAACTAAGTCCATCCTGGCGCAGAAACGACTCACTCAGAGGACTCTAGATCGTCTACAACAAAAGGTAGAATTACCAGACAGACTCTCCCTCGACAACTGGGCGCAACAGATCAATACCCAAATCGAGTCAGATTCAACTACAGACACTCCAAATAACAGGCAGGAAGCGATGGTAGAGGTAAACAATGTAGAAGGTGGTGGTGATTGGGATCAATTCACAACTAGAGCGAGGCAGGATCTACTGAGTACAAAAGTTAACAAGCGATCAAACATCTTGAATAATGAATTGTTACCACTCGTAAAGAAACGTAAGCTCTAGCTGGCCTCCTTGGGAGTATAGTCTAAGCTAATATGAATTGATTACAGCTTCACTCGAACCGTCAAAAGTGCAAGATGTAGTCAGGTTACTCATTCCAACCTTACCCCGCTACACCGATTCACCTTCTCGCACCGCCGTACTCTCAGTCCTATCCTCCCTCCTATCCCGAGATCACGCACAATCATCGGAAGGTACTCAAATAACAAACGGGATGATTAAATGGTTGGATGGTGAAGTTTCGAAAGTTGAAAAGAGTGGGACAAACGCTACGAGGTTCAGTTTGTTGGGATGGGCGACTACGATCTATGCTTCAGTACCATCAGAACACCAACTTGAAGATGCTCAATGGTTGTCCCTGTCGACTTCGCTCTCGACGATCCTTTACGTCCTCCTCGATCCAGCATCGAAAGTCAAAACTTCAATGCGCAACTCGATTCTCGTTTCAGCAAGGAGGGCAACCAGGATTGTGAGCTTTCATTGACTCTATCGATCCTTCGTTTGATCGAATTGACAATCTCGGAGTTTGCAGCGACACAAATCGATCCCTCGATTAATCTCAACCTTGACTTCCGCCAAAGCCGAGCCTACTTACCGACATGCTCCTCTGATCGGGATTGCTATGGACGTTGCGTTGCACTTGAAGGATTCAAAGGGAGAGATGGTCGCTGGCAAGCCTTACATCGAGGAATCAAAGGTGAGTTCGAGCAGTAGCTGGAGAAAAGAAACTCTGTTCTCATCAATGTCACTCGATCTCACAGGCAAAGGTACACGAGTACTACCTCAACAATATCGTCACTTCGAAGACTACTCCTCCTGCCCACGTACTCGTAAGTTTCTGTTCATCGATGTCTGCAAAAATGGCGACTGAGTTTATTTCGATTCTCAGGACGCTTTCTCCGGCTTCTTCCGCTCTACTCTCACCCTCGAAGAAGTCACTTCGATCTTTGTTCCAGCACTCGAAAAAGCAGTCAATCGCGTCTCTGAACCCGGACTAGCAGTTCTCAATTCATTCGTATCATCTCTCGACCCTTCGTTATCCGCAAACCCCGCTCTTCGCGCCAAACTCGCACCTTCGATCATCTCGCAAACGAAATCAGTTTCTGCCTCGACCCGTACATCCTCCGTTCAGCTCTTCACCGTCCTCTTCTCTTCCGGAGAAGAATCCGATCTCCTCCCCATCTCTGAACAAATCTGTACCCCACTCAAAACGGGCAAAACCTCTTCTCCCGATCATCGCACGACACTTTACACACTCCTTTCGATCTTACCCGCTTCTCCCAAACTCTCGTTCGAGGTGACTTCGACCGCCTTGACCGCTCTACCGAAAGAAGCGAACGAACAAACTCTCTCTTCCATGTCCCTCGCCCTCTCGACGCACGTCCCAGCAGTCTTACTCTCCAACACTCCTATTCCTTCTGCTCAAATCGCAACTCTCGTCAAAGGAATGGCAGAAACGAAACCACCACTCCGACGAATCCACAACCAAACGGTTGGAAACATCTTCTGGGCCTTACCTTCACTCGCTACCGATTCTCAACCTATCACGGAAGCGATGAAATCGTTTGCAGAAGGAGTTTTACCAGGATTCGAAGGAGCGCTTAAAACGATCACTGCCAACACTCTCAACTCCCCTGCAGGTCCTCTCGAAGGTTACGTCGCAGTATCAATTTTGAAAGGAAGGTTACAGAATTATGGATCGAGTAAATTGGACAATGCGATCATGGCGAATCAGACGTTGCAAGGGTTGGGAATGACGAATGGAGCGAAACCCAATTTCTTCTTGTTGGACAAGTTGTACAAGAAGATCTCGACCAAGGAGGAAGGTGTTTGGTTCGTTCATGCGTTGGAGAGCTTCTTTAAAGTTTACGAACAGAGAATCGTCAAGGATGAATCGGTTAGGTGAGCTTTTCTTCTCCTCGGTCTCGTTCATGCACGAGGATCGCTTACTGATCCATCCGTTGTTCCGCAGATCTTCATTCGCGAATGCGCTCGTCTTCCTCGCTGTCGAAAGCTCTTCGCATGAAGTCAGGAAAGCAGTCATGTCATTCATCGATGAAGCGAACCAACACTCTCCTCAATTGCTTCACCTCGCTATGAGGGATGGCATCAGATCATGGCTCGTACAGGTACGTCTTCCCTTCCCTCGTTCAGGTTCGCCTTCTCCAGCACATCGACTGATCGAACAGAATGCTTATTCAGGGAGAGAAAGCCAAGACTCCTTCGAAACCTCTCGCAGACGACGCAGCCGAACCTATCGACCACGCTTCTCGACTTCGCCCCCTCCTCATGGCTCTCGTATCGTTCCCGGAATCGACTCCGAAAGAAACCGTTGAAGAACTCGTCTCACAACTCTTGGTCGTCGCTCATCACCCGAGATTGTCCTCCATTGAGGCTAGCTTCTGGATCGAGATGCTTCTGCACGCAAACGTCTCACCAGATCAGCTCATCGCGTCAAGACTCGATGAATTGTTGGAATCGATTTGGGTTGATGCTTCTCTAACTCCTTCGGTCAGTCCACTCGATTTCGCTTTCATCCATTGACGTAGGCAGCTGATGAGCGCGTATCGTTGTCGTGACAGAGCAAACCGTTTGCCGCTGCCGCTTATCACTCAGCGACGACTCTCGCTCTCGTTCGCCCGGATCAAGTCGTTCCTGCCATCTTTGCTCAAATCGAAGATGATCTTCTACCGGCTCATCTCGACTTCATCGGTGCTGAAGAGTTCGGTATTTGGGGAACTCCTGAAGGAACCGCTTTCGTCGATGGTCAGTCCAACCTTT
>Ga0308170_10003168_pt1 | contig 13627 bp, 10 predicted proteins | sample PhyBR2_2_FD_202136 | JGI IMG/M metagenome (GOLD analysis project Ga0308170, IMG submission 202136) | Phyllosphere microbial communities from UC Gill Tract Community Farm, Albany, California, United States - DLSLSB.R2 | ecosystem: Host-associated > Plants > Phyllosphere > Unclassified | place... | reverse complement strand
TCCGCCCGCCTGCGCCTCGCCCGCAACCCCGCTGTACCCTCTCGACCACCAACACCCCTACCCGCCACAGCAAGACTACTCGACCTACTACCCGGCCTACCCGCACCCGCCGCCCACCACCACCTCGACCACCCCGCTTCGACCTCCTCCCCCACCTCCCCCGGGAGCTCAACCCGCCGTCTTCCACCGCCAGACCCCGTCCTGGGAGGAGTCGGCCTTCATCTCGAGCTACGCCAACCAGCCTGCGTCCCCTCAAGCCCTCACGCACCCGCCGTACCCGGCCTACGCCCCGACCCCGGTCCAGCCTCGCCGGCAAGAGTCGCTCCACGGCACCCACCACTCGTCCCACACGGGCTCGAGGACCTCGCACGACTCGTCGACGTCGTCGTCCCACTTCTCGGTCTACTCGCTCCCCGCCTCGGACCCGGCAACCTCGCCGCCGCCCGCCCACGCCCACTCGAACCGCCTCGAGCAGCAGCAGGCCGCCGCCGCCGCCGCGAGCGACCACCGCCACCGCCTCGAGTCGCTCCACCTCGCGACCGCCTCGGAGCCGGCGTACGCCGCCCGGCCGGCGGTGCCCCAGCCGCCCTTGCCGAGGCAGGAGAGCGCCCCGCCGCGGCGACAGCCCACCATCCTCATGTCGCCGCCGCTCCAACCAGGCGTCCCCGACTACCTGTCGCGCACCGACTCGTCGTCGACCTACTCGCGCCCTCTCCCCTCGCCCTCGCCCTCGTCGACCCTCCCTTCGTCGTCGTCGACCGGCTCCGGCTGGGGCTCGACCTCGTCGTACCCGACGACGACGGCCACGTCGACCTCGAGCCCGGACGTGTCGCGCCGTCCGAGCTACGCGAGCTACGCGACCCTGACGCCGCCCGTGCACGCGTCGGCTCCGTTCCCCGGCGCGGGCTCGTCGGCGTCGCAGCGGTCCAACAGCTACGACACGCTGCCGTACCAGCACGGCCGCAGCGTCAGCGGCGGCGCACCAACGGCCTCTTCGTCCTGGGCGTCGTTCCCCTCGTCGTTCCCGGCGCCGGCTCCGCCGCCCGTCGACGCCTGGGACGACGCGCACCTCGGCGGCAGCGGCGGCGTCTCGGCGTACCTCGACCCGTCCCTCCTGTCGCACCTCGCCGTCTTCCTCGCCGACCACGTGCATGAGCAGGCCTCGTCGTCGTCGTCGAGCGCCGGGCCGGGCGACGCCTTCTCGGGCGCGACGGCCATCTCGACCCTCGTGCGCGCCGTCCCTTCGTCGTCGCCGCGCCCGCGCCAGGTCGCGCAGCGCGTCGCCGAGTCGCTCGTCGCCCAGCTCTGGATCCACGACCCGCACTGGGGCGCCGGCACGGGCGGCGACGGCGACTGGCGCGTGGGCGGCGCCGGCGTGCGCGACGACGACTCGCAGCGGTTCGTGCTCGCGCGCGAGGGCCCGCTCGGCGACGACATTGCCGTACCGACGGGCGTCGTCGTTGAGGCGGCGAGGTGCTACAGCCCGTTCTGCGAGCGCTTCGAGCGCGAGCGTGCGCGCGAGGGAGGAGAGGGCGAGAGGGCGGGAGGGTCGAGCGGCGCGGGAGGAGGGTGCTACGCGTACGACTGCCCGAACCGCAAGGTGCGTCTCTCCACCATCTTCGACAACGCTGCTCTCTGCCTCGGCTGAACTGACTCGCCTCGCTCGCGCGCAGCCCGCCTTGCACCGCCTCGCCTCGACCTTGTCGACCACGACCGCCGCCAGCCCATCCTCGGCCGCCTTCCCCACCTCGACCTCGCCCGCTCCCTCAGCAGCAGCAGCATCAGTCGTCCCTCCTCCACAACCCGAAGCCGACAACTGGGCGACGAGCGTCCCGAGCGAGGTCCGCGACGCGCTCGACAAGCGCGAGATCGCGTACCAGAACCAGGTCTTCGAGCTCGTGCAAGGCGAGCAGAAGTACTACGACGACCTGTGCCTCATCGAGACGGTGCGTCCTGCCACTCGCTCTCTTTCGCACGGCGCTCGTCGCCGACGCTCGAGCCGCGCACTGACCCCTCTTGCTCTCGCTCCCTCGCCCGCAGGCCTTCGTCGAGCCCCTTCGCACCGCCTCGCCGCCCATCATCGCACCCGCCTCACGCCTCGCCCACTTCCTGTCGACCGTCCTCCTGAACCTCTCGGCGATCCGGGACCACTCGCGCCTGCTCCTCGCCGCCCTCCGCCAGCGCCAGGCCGAGCACTACCTGTTCCGCGGCGTCGGTGCACTCGTCCTCGACGCGGCGCTCGAGTGGGAGCGCGACTATGTCGCCTTCACGGTCGCGTTCCCCATGGCCGACTTCTTGCTCAAGGAGGAGCGGGACCGCAACCCGAGGTTCGCAGAGCTGCTCGCCGTGCGTCTCTCCTCTCTCTAATCAGCTTCCTCGAGACCTATAGAAGACGTCGAGGTACTGATGGAGCTTGTGCGCGCTCGCAGGACTTTTCTCGTCGACCCGAGGCGGCGCGGCGCGGCTTCGACACGTTCCACAACCGGGCCACGTTCCGCGGCCTGCGCTACGTCCTCCTCCTCGAGCAGATCCTCTCGAGCGCGGCGCCCGACGATCCGGACCGGCCGTACCTCGAGCAGGCGCTCGACGTCATCCGGCGCCAAGGGTCGCTCGCCAACGAGGGGATCGAGCGCACCAAGGAGCGCGTCCGCCTGCGCGAGTACCATCGCGACCTCGTCAAGAAGGGCGGCGACATGCCCGACCTCGAGCTCGTCGACGAGCGGCGCCGCCTCCTCTTCGCCGGGCGCGTCTTCCGCCGCCCGGAAGCGTCCGGCCCCGCCTTCACCGACCAATTCGCCGAGGCGCACGTCGTCCTGTTCGACAACTACCTCGTCGTCACCAAGCCTCCTCGCGCGCTCGACCGCGACGGGTCGGGCCACGCCAAGTACCAGCTCGCGCGCCGCCCAGTCCCGATCGACCTCGTCCAGCTGCGCACGACGAGCTTCTCGGACCCGCCCGTCCCGCGCTCGAGCGGGTTTCACCTCCGCAGCACGCGCAGCACGGGCGCGAGCGTCGGCGTCGGCGGCTCGGGTTTCACGAGCGGCGGGCTGCCGCCCGGCGCGGGCGCGGGTGCGGCGGGCTCGGCAGCGGCTGCAGACGGCGGCGCGCCGCTGTCGCCTGTGCCGAGCACGACGGGTAGCTTCGCGACGAGCATGACGGCCCCCGGCGGCGGCAGCGGCGGCGGCGGCGGCTCGCCGAGTCCGGGCCTCGCGAGCGGCTCGAGCGCAGCAGCAGCAGCAGCGAGCGACTCGCTCCTGTGGCCCATCTCGTTCTTCCAGCTCGGCCGGTACGACGGCCTCGTGCACCTGTACGTCGAGTCGGCCGCGCTGCGCTCGCAGTGGGAGGCGCACCTGCACGCCGCCGTCTCGCAGCGCGCCCAGTACGCCGCCGCCAACCCGGTCGTGCGCCTCGACCCGCTCGCCGACCTCACGTTCGGCTCGACGTCGGCCGTCGTCGGGAGCTTGCTCAGCCCCGCCGCCGCGAGGGCCGACCCGGGCACGCGCTTCGGCAAGCCGACGTGCTCGACGCCGTTGCGCATGCCGGCCGCGGCGGGCTCGGGCTCTGTCGACGGGCACCAGTGGCTCGTCGTCGCCGGGTGCGCCGAGGGCATCTTCGTCGGCTGGCGGGCGGGCGGTGCCGGCTCGGCGGCGGCGGCGGGTCAGGGTCGGCCGCAGCAGAGGACGATGCAGCAGGTCGTCCACCTCGAGGGCATCACGCAGTGCGCCGTCCTGCCCGAGTTCTCGTTCCTCCTCGTCATCGCCAACAAGGTCCTCGTCGCCTGTGAGCCACCCTCTCCCTCTCGCCGCCGTCGTCGGCGAGTCGGCGTGTCTGTCTCGGCGACTTTGTCCCAGCTCTCGAAGGCTGACCTCGCTCTCGCGCGTGCAGACGCTCTCGAGGCGCTCATCCCGAGCAAGGCGGGCAGCAAGCTCGACCAGGCCAGCAAGGGTGCGTCCCTCGCTCCCTTCCTTGTCGTTTTCCTTCTTCCTGAGCCAGGTCCTAACCTTTACACCTCGCCCTCTCGCAGCACCGCAACGCCTCAGCGGGCAGAAGGACGTCTCGTTCTTCAAGGTGGGCAAGATCGGCGACGCCGACCCTCGCACGCTCGTCATCTGTGCGTCCCCTTCCTCCTCGTCGCCTCCTCGTCGCCTCCCCGCTCGGACCCTCCCTTCCTTCCACTCGTCCCTCGTCCACCACCTCGCCCTCCCACCTTATACACCTCAATCTGACTCTGCACACGCGCACAGACGCCAAGAAGTCGGGCGTCAAGGAGTCGGTCTTCAAGGCGCTCGAGCCCGTCAGCAACGCCGAGCGGGCGAGGGGAGGAGGCGGCGGCGGGCACCGCTTCCTCGGGCTCGGCGGCGGCAGGCCAGAGTGGTTCCGAACGTACAAGGAGTTCTTCATGTGCGTCGCGCTCCCACTTCTTCGCTCTCGCTCGGCGGCGGTGGGTGCTGCGCCGGCCCGCCGAGCTTCGCCGATGTTGCGAGCGCTTCGCTGACTTTTCTTCCTCGCCTGCCCGCAGGCCGTCGCTCGTCACGGGCTTGCACTTTCAGCGCTCGAAGCTCGCCCTCATCGGGTCGCGCGGCGTCGAGATCATGGACCTCGAGTCGATGAGGTGCGTGCGCGCTCAGACCCTCCTCCCTCTCCCCCCTCTCGACCTTTTTGCGCTAGAGGCTGATGGTTAAGACTGGCTTTGCCGCGCGCAGGACGATGACGGTGCCCGACTTCCCGCCGTCGAGGCACGACCGGGCGCTGTACCTCCTCGCCAAGCGCTGCGAGGACACCACGACCATGGGCATGTTCCGCATCGGCGACAGCAAGTTCCTCCTCGCCTACTCGGGTGCGTGCTACGTTCTCTTCTTGCTCCCTGCTCGTCGAACCGACGAATCGGCAGCTGATGTTGAAGTGCGCGCAGAATTCGCCATCCACGTCGGGCGACACGGCGAGCCGATCGAGGGCCCGTTCATCGAGTGGGAGAGCAAGCCCGAGACGATCGCCTACTGCGCGCCCTACATCTGTGCGTGCTCGTCTCTCGCGTTCCGTTAAAGCCGTCGAAGTCGCCTCGGCTCTGTCCTCGCTCGACCGGCGCGCTGACTTTCTTTCTCGCACGTCTCCCCCTCTCGCTCTCTCTCTATCCTCGCTCGCCCGCAGTCGCCATCTCGCCGACGATCGTCGAGATCCGCAACGCCTTCAGCGGTCGACTCGTGCGCTCCTCCTCCTCTTCCTCTTCCTCGCCCTCGGGCGTAGCGAGGTCCGTGCGCTGACTCTTTCCTCTCTCGCTCGCAGGCCCAGTTCATCACGGGCACGCACATCTCGCTCACGTACGACGGCACAGCGATTCCTTCCTCGCCCTCGCCCGCCTCGTCGTCGCCGTCGCCGTCGATGACAGGCTCGCGCCGCTCGTCGTTCGACCCGAGCGGGACCTCGAGCGGCGCCGGCGCGGGCGAGGACGACCTGGCGGGCCCGGTCGAGCGGCGCCTGCACTTGACGATGAAGCAGGGGGCGTACCACATCCTGTCCGAGGTCGTCATCGTCGCTTGAGCCCCCCTCCCCTTGCCCTCTTCCCTCTCCCTCTCCGAACAGACACTCGCTCCCCCTTTCTCAGCCCTGGCGGCTCTCTCTATCATTCTCGCACTCAGTCTGTGCCGAGATCTCGCTGTCGTACTCTGTAGCTCGTCCCCTCCTCTCCCACTCTCGTCGTCGTCGTCGTCGTCGTCGCGCTCGCTCACGAGGGGATGTGGCACTGCTCGTTTTTTGCAAACTAGATCGTCTACCGCCTCCTGCCTCACGCCTTGGTGACAAAGAGGTCCGTGAACTCCTGCACCGAGAGGTTCTCGCACGTCTGCTGGTCGCCGACGAGCTTGAGGATCCTGCGCGCGAGGAGAGGGAGCCGGAGTCAGCATCTTGATCGAGCGAGGGAGACGTCGTGCGACACAGGCGAGCGGCGGTGCGAGCGAGACGATCAAGAGAAAAGAGAGGAAGGTGCAGGAGGAGAAGGGCAGGAGCGAAAGGGAGAGCGAGGAAGGAGAACGTACTTGTCGACGTGCGCCGACTCAAAGTGCGGGCGGATGTGGCGCTCGAACTTGGCGTTGAGGAGCGGGGTGCCCTCCTCGCGACGGCGCTTGTGGCCGACCGGGTAGTCGATGTGCACCTCGGGGAGGACGGTGCCGTCGTTGAGCGTGACGGTGAGCCCGTTCGAGATGAAGCGCTTGTCCGGGTCGTGGTAGTCGGCCGTGAACGTCTTGTCCTCGACGCACTGCATCTGTGGGCGTAAGAGCGAGCGAGGGAGAAGGTGCGAGTCAGTGACAGGCCGAAGAGGAAGAGGAAGAAGCACAAGAGCGAGAGGAGCAGAGGAGGGAGTGCACGGACCTTCTCGCGGAGAGCGTCGATCCTCGGGTCGGCGGCGACCTTGTCCGAGTAGTCCTCGGTCGTGAGGCGGCCAAAGATGAGCGGGACGGCGACCATGTACTGGAGCGTGTGGTCGCGGTCGGCAAAGTTGTCGAGCGGCCCGCTCTTGTCGATGATGCGGATCGCCGCTTCCTGCGTGCGGATCTGGACGTGCTTGATGTCGTCCGACGACTTGCCCATGTCCTTGAGCTGCTTGTGGAGGACGTGCGCGGCCTCGGCGGCGGTCTGGGCGTCTGCGAGCGGGGAAGAGGGGTCAGTCAGTGCGCGCTCAACGACGACGAGCGCGACAGGGATGAGAACGAGGACGCACGGAACTCGGCCGGGAACGAAATCTTGAAGAGGACATTCTCCATGATGCTACGAGGCGGGACGAGCAAAGCGTCAGTGCCTGCGGAGCGGGAGGATGTCGAGGAGGACGAGGGAGAGAGGACGCACTACGAGCCGTACGGGCGCTGGAACTGGAACTCCTTGCCCTTGAACAGGACGTCGTAGAAGCCCCAGGTCTTGGCCGTGAGGACGGTCGGGATGCCCATCTGGCCGCGCTTGACCTGGAGGGCGAGGTGGACGGCGCGCATGCACGCGTCGCCGGCGCTCCAGCTCTTGCGCGAGCCCGTGTTGGGCGCGTGGCGGAACGTGCGCAGGCTCTGGCCGTCGACAAACACCTGCGAGACGACGTCGACCGTCTGGTCGCGCGTGAGGCCGAGCATCTGCGACACGACGGCGGCGCTCGCGAGCTTGACGAGGATGACGTGGTCGAGGCCGACGCGGTTGAACGAGTTCTCGAGCGCCATGCAGCCCTGGATCTCGTGCGCCTTGATCATGGCGGTGAGGACGTCACGGACCTTGAGCGGCTCGCCCGTGCGCGAGAGGTAGTCGGCGACGGCGAGGATGGCGCCGAGGTTGTCGGACGGGTGGCCCCACTCAGCGGCGAGGAAGCCTGCGTACAAGGTGAGAGAGTCAGCTACACGGCTCATGCATGCTCGAGCTCGGAGAGAACGAGAGCCGGACGCACAGCTGCGAGGCGGAGGAGGAAGGGCGTCAGGTTCTGCTCGCGCGCTCTCTTTCTTCCAGAGAGAGAAGTAACGCACTCGTTGAAGTCGAGCCAGCGGATCTGGGTGCCGATGGCGAACGCGCCGCGACTGCGAACAGAGGGAGGGAGCAGGGTCAGTCTCTCGGCCCCGAAGCTCGTCGCCGGCGAGGGGAGCGGGACGCACACCGGGTCCATCTGGAAGGGCGTGCCGGGGACCTTGGTGCCGTTGGGGACGACGGTGCCGGGCACGATGGGCTCCATGAGGGCGCGGCACTCGTCGCTCACGCGCAGGCCCTCGAGGCCGCAGCCGATCGTGTCGATGAGGCACAGGCGCGCCGTCGAGTAGGCGACGTCCGACTTGACCTGCAGGTGGGCTTTCGTGGGTCAGTGAGGTCCCTGCAGGAGCTTGGCGTGGCGAGGGAGGAGGGAGGAGCGAGGTCCGCGGGGAATGGACGGCTAGCCGAAGGACGAGGGGAGGGAGCTCGAGCCGAGCGGGCGAGAGAGACTGGGCGCACCTCGTAGTTGTGGACATAGTCGGCGATGTCCTGGATGACCTGGTCGGGCGGCGGGCGGACCTGTTGAGCGGCGGGAGGAGCGAGGGGAGCGGGAAAGACTGAGTGAGCGTGGGCGACGAGGTGGGGGGGAGCTCGCGCTCGCAGGAGAGCGGGAACGAGGCGGACGCACGGTGGACTCGCCGTGGCCTCCAGACGAGAGACGGGTGGCACCCATGGCGGCAGCGAACGCGGGCTTGGTGGTGTGGGCGACGAGAGCCGAGGCGCGGTGGAGGGCAGAGGGTGCGAGGCGGCGGGCGGCGAGCTGGGCGGGCGCGGTCGAGGCGGTCGAGAGCGAGCGGCGGGTCGAGGCGGCGGGCGAGGGAACGAGCGAACGGACGCTGACGCGGGAGAGCATCGCTTGGCGGCGAGGTGGTGAGGGAGGAGCCAGGAGGAGGACGGCGAGCCGGCAAAGGCGAGGCGAAAAGGTCCGGCGTTTCAAGTGACCGGTTATGGCTGGGTGCGCAGGCCCTAATCACGGTTAGCTTGGATTACAACTGCCCAATTCCGTCGCGCGAAATCGCGCGCAGCAATTCGCGCCCCCCCCACCTCGCTCCCCTCCTCCCCCCGACAAGAACCGCGGCCGCGAGCTACTAGCGCCACGGCCAGCTGTACTGCACTCCTCTACAGCCCCGCCCAGCACCACCGCACCCCTCTCCACCGCGTCACTCCTCGGCCCCTCGAGCCGCCCTCGCTCCTCGATCGGTGACGACGACTCGCCCACTCGCACTCGCACCGCCGCCATGAGCAACGGCACAGCAGACGGCCCAGCCGTCAAGGGCAAGGCCCGAGCCTCGGACGCCTTCGACCGCTCCAACGAGCTCGAGACGGCGCCGCTGCTCGCCGCCTCGACCCCGGACTCGACCTCGTCCTCGTCTTCTAAGCCCGCCGGCGCCGCCGCAAAGCAGGGCCGCCTCCGCCATGGCCGCGGCCCGCTCGTCAAGGACGACTCGGACGACGAGGGCGACCTCCCGACCCGCAACGGCGGCGTCGGCCACCACCACGACGACGACGGCGACGAGGATGGGATGCGCCTCGTCTCGGTCCGCCGCCCCTCGTCGTCGTCGCACGGCCGAGGGTGGACCGTCGGCTCGGTCCTGTGCCTCCTGTCGGGCATCCTCTTCGTCACCCTCCTCGTCGTCCTCGCCGTCCTCCACCTCTGGGTCGGCCGCCTCCTCTCCGAGCAGACCCGCCACGGCGACCCGCAGGAGATGGCCGAGCGCGGCCTCCTTTGGGCAGGGCCCTCGGCCGTCCGCGTCCGGGCCAACGAGGCCGGCTCGGGCATGCTCGTCGAGCTCGACGCCGTCGCCGGCATCGACGTCCGCCGCGCGCTCGACTGGGAGCGCAAGGACAAGGGCGGCTGGATCCGCCGCGCCGAGGGCCGCATCGCGCGGTGGGGCGTGCGCAAGGCGCGCTCCGTCTCGGTCAACGTCGGCGAGGTCGCCATTTACGACGACCGCGGCGGGTGGGACGGCGAGGGCCCGCTCATCGTCGTCCCCTCGCTCGAGACGCTCACCCTCCCGCTCTCGTACCCGACCGAGGCCAACCCGGTCCCCGACATGCACCCGTTCACGCTCCACGTCCCGCTCGACTTTCCCTCGCCCGCCAACCTGGCGCGCTTCGGCCAGCGCGTCTGGGACGACAAGATCTACGCCGTCCGGGCCGAGATCCGCGAGGTCGTCGCCCAGGTCGGCGCGCCGCACACGCGAGGCGTCGCAGGCTGGTTCATCCGCCGCATGAAGGCGACGAGGGTCACGGGCCTGGCTCGGAACGTCGTCGGCGACCGTGCGTCGCCTCTCCCTCTTCTCCTTCTCGCCATTCTTTTTCTCGACCAGCGCACTGACTCCTGCCTCGTCCCCTCGTACAGTCCCCGACATGCCCATCCCTGACGACCCCGAGAAGCTCGCCAACGTCACCTCGATCAGCGTCTTCGAGACGGCGGCGCCCTCGCACCCGAACACGACCGTCATCGCCTTTGCCGCCTCGGCCCTCGTCGCCAACCCGCTCCTCGACGCCATCCACGACGGCCGCCTGCCCGCCATCGCGTTCGGCATGCCGTTCCGCGTCCCCGTCTCGATCCACCTCCCGCTCCCGCCGCTCCCCCAGGGCGAGCGCTCGCCGCACGACCCGCACGAGATCGCCCTCGCCAAGGTCGCCATGGCGCCCTTCTCGTTCCCGCTAGGCAGCGAGTCGGCCCAGCTCGACGTCTCGGGCCACCTCGTGCCGGCGGGCAACCTTACGCCGTCGGCGCCCACCCCTCCTCCGCCGACCTCGCTCGACCTCTCGCCCGCCCGCACGATGCGCAAGGCCGAGCCGCAGCCTCCCCTGTCGCGCGCCCTGTCGCGCTTCGTCGCGCGGTACCTCGCCGGGCGCGACAACGACGTCTTCGTGCGGTACGACGCGCACCCGGAGCCGCCCCTCTCGGACGACCCGAGCCCGGACGCGCCTTTCCCGCCGGCGTTCGTCGCCGACCTCGTGCGCGGCAAGGAGCTGCACGTGCGCGTGCCCGGCACGGACGAGACGCCCGAGCTCTTCCGCGACCTGCGCATGGAGGACATGCGCATCAAGCTCGGCGGCGGCGACACGGACGCCGACCTGCTCGCGAGCGGCAAGGTCGTCGGCGAGGTCGTCATGCCCGACATTGCGGCAAAGCTCGCCGCCGGGCTCGACGCCCAGTGGATCTGGCCCGACGTCCTCGTGTACGACGGCGACTTGCCGCGCAGGGCGCAGCAGGACGCCGTCGACGACGAGCTGAGCTCGTCGCTCTTCAAGCGCGCTCAGCTCGCCTTTGTCGACTCGTCGGCGTCGTCGTACTCGTCGTTCGGCGCCTCGTTCGGCGACGACGACGACGATGAGCTGCTCGCTCTCGGCGGCAGCGACTCGACCGACTACCCTCCTTCGCCCGTCCCGCCCAACGCCTTTGCGCGCATGCGCCCCTCGTCGGCCATGGCCGCCGAGACGATCCACACGCCCGCCAACGCGACGCACAACGCGACGACGTTCGTCGTCGCCACGTTCGTCGATGCGCCGCTGTATCTCCTCCCCGGCCGCGGCGACGTCCTGCGCCGGTTCGTCGCCAAGATCATCTTTGGCGGCAGCGGCAACAAAGTCAAGGCGAGCATGGCCGGCATCACGAGCGTGCGGATCGCGCTCAGCGGGTTCGGCGAGGTCGAGCTCGAGGAGATTCCGATCGAGGCCAGCTTCAGTGCGTCCACGCTCTCGCTCTCACGCCTGCTTCTCCTTCACGACAAGGTACTGACGAGTTCGGATACGTCCTTCTGCACGCAGTGGTCGGTCGTGGCGGCATCGAGAACCCGCCGGCGCTCGCAGCGCGTTTCCTCGGCCTCCCCTCGTCCTCTTCCTCGAGCGACAACGACGACGCCTAACCTCGTCCTCGACACATGTATACTCTCCTCGTCCCCTTTCTACCTGTTTACACGTCGCCCTCGCTCCTCCTTGTGTAGAACTTGTCGCTCCTGCTTCCTGTACATTCTCGCTCCCCGTCCTTCTCCTCTCGACGCGACGCAAAGCTCAAAGAGACGCAAGGAGAGCTAGGAGAGGGCCAAGGGCTTTTGCACAGCGGCACAGCATACAGAATGATCTCGCAGAACGGCCGGCTCACAGCGCCGCCATGCCCTTTTCCGCCCCGAGGACGGCGCTCGGACCTCCTCCTGCGCCAGCGCTCAGGCTCGACGCGCCCGTGCCCGCACGGTTCCTCCGCCCAACCCGCTCGAGCACGCTCTCCGGCGTTGCCCTGCTTGTCCTGCGCCGCCCGAGTCCCGAGCCCGCTCCAGCGTCCGACCCGCCCGTCGCCGACCCGCCCGTGCCCCATCCGCCCGTCCCGCCGACGCTGCTCACGACGCTCGGCGCCGCGCTCGTCCTCGCGCTGCGAGTCGGCATGTGGATCGTCGTGCCGGCGAGCCCGGCCTGCAGGTCTGCGAGGCTCGGGACGTGCCCGAAGCGGGATCGAGTCGACGGCGCGAGCGAGCCCGGCCCGCCGCCGCCGCCGCTGACGACGCTCGAGCGGATCGACTGCGGGTGCAGCGAGGCGCCGCCGCCCATCGGAGGCGGCGACGAGGCGAGACGGAAAGTCGAGCCGGCGCGAGAGCCTGCTCGTGAGCGCGAAGGGCCGGCGAGGTTGATGAGCGAGCGTGACGGCAGCGCCGACGAGAGGTACGGCGAGCGTAGCGCCGACGAGGCTGCAGGCAATTCGAAAAGGTGCATCAGTGTCAAGAGCTCGAGGCGTCGACGAGAGCGTGAGAGAAGCGAGACGCACCCTCGACCTTGGCAGCCTCGTACGACCACGGCTGCGAGAGCAGCGACGCGAGGCTCGTGCGGTCGAGCTGCGTCGCCTTCTGCAGGCCCAAGTCGGTCGCGAGGATGTCGATGACGAGCGAGGCATTGAGCGCCGCCGGTGCCGCCGTCGGCCGAGCCGCGAAGCCGTACGAGGGCTGAGCGTGTGCGGGGATGACGGCCGGCGAGAGCGACGTGAGAGCCTGTTCGACGAGTCAATGTCAGTGCTGCACATGAGCACGAGGGAGAAGAGACTGGGACGCACCTCGTGACCCAGCTGCTCGAGCTCCGTCAAGCCCCACGTTCTGCCGACCGCCTTGAGCCCTCGCGCCGCGACCTCCCTGCACGCCTGCGCCCTCGCCGGATCCGCTCCTCCTCCCTCGCCGCCCAGCTCGGCCCCTCCAGCGAGCCCAACCTCCCACCTCGTCGCCGCCTTGGCGTCGAGCGCGAGCAGCGCCGGCACGCCCTCGAGAACCGCGGCCGGCACGCGCGGCACGGCCTCGACGAGCGCGGCGAGCGCGGCGTAGTCTGCTGCGCCTGGTGTGCTGCGAGACGACGAGCTGGGCGAGCGCGCCGCGTCGTCGTGGTCGAGGAACGACCGCCCGCTACGCTGCGAGCGCAAGCTGCGCGCGCTCCGAGTGCGGTGCAGCGCGTGCTGCGCGCCGTCGACGGCGCCGTGACCTCGTGCCGACGATGTGGGCGACGACGTCTCGCCGATGGCGAGGCCGTACACGCCGGCGTGGAGCTGCCGCCAGAAGGACGAGAGCTCCTCGGCCGACCCGGCGCTGCCGCTGCTCGTGCTCACGACGAGGGGCAGCTCGCGCGCGATGTAGAGCGCCGCAGCGCCGGCATACTGGGCCCGGACGCGCAGGTCGGGCTCGGTGAGGAGGAAGAGCGACCGGGCGAAGGTGCGGGGTGCGACGGGCTGACGCCGGGTCTCGGTCGACGACGACGTCGGCGCGTCGCGAGCGCGCGACGTCGACGGATCGCGACTGCGGGTGGGCGTAGTCGAGGCGCCGCCGGGCGTCGAGACGCGGAGGATGGGCTGCTCGGCGTCGTGTCGGGTGCGGTCGTCGCCGTTGGGCGGGTCAAGCGAGGTGCCGTTGAGCGGCCGACCGAGCCCGAGCGCGCCCGGCGCCTCGAGCGATGCGGCGGCCTTGAGCGTGCCGTTGCTCACATCGGCAACCGGGCGAGGGCGGATGAGCTCGGGGTCGAGCTCGTCGGCCGAGGCGCCGTTTGGTCGCGCGGCCGCGAAAGCGCTGTCGCCGCCCGAGGCGCGCTCGACCGTGTGTGCCGACGTGTCGTCGGTCATCGCCGGGCGCGGCGCCTCCTCGAGGAGAGTCTTCAG
>Ga0308170_10003163_pt1 | contig 13652 bp, 20 predicted proteins | sample PhyBR2_2_FD_202136 | JGI IMG/M metagenome (GOLD analysis project Ga0308170, IMG submission 202136) | Phyllosphere microbial communities from UC Gill Tract Community Farm, Albany, California, United States - DLSLSB.R2 | ecosystem: Host-associated > Plants > Phyllosphere > Unclassified | place... | reverse complement strand
AATTTCAATTCTGAATGCAAAGTCCAAGTCGAGACAACGATGGAAAGTCGTCCTTGTTCTCATGAGCGTCAAGTAAGTCGCAAGTGAGAGCAGAACATCGACTTCAAGCAGTGATCGATGGAATGAAGCAACTTTCTCTGTGCGAGACGAATCTTCGAAAAAACGAGAAAATCGTCTCGAGGAGAAACTTTCACTCCCCCCCTCTTCTCCTCTCTCACTCTTTCGCTCTATTCTCACAATCGATCTACTTGAAGAATGCCTCAATCAGTAGAACACACTATCGCAGTCATCGGTGCTAGCGGAAATCAAGGAAGTGGAGTCGTCGCCTCTCTCCTCCTCTCGACTTCGTTCAAAGTCGTCGCAATCTCTTCAAACCCTTTGTCATCAAGAGCACAAGCTCTTCTCACCGAACACTCGCAGGAAGCTGGAGAGGGTAGATTCAAGTTAGTACAAGGTGATTTGAACGATAGCGAATCGATCAAGAAAGCATTGGAGGGATGTTACGGCTTGTTTGCTTCGTTCGCAATGACTGGGAAGGAAGGAGAAGGAGGTCAGGAAAGTATCGAAGTCAAACAGGGAAAGATATTGGTCAATGTCGCAAAAGTGAGTCGTTCTCGAAATAGCTCGTGTCGCGATTTCGCTGACCTTTGTTCATTGTGAATTCACAGGAATGCGGTATCAAGCATTTCGTATACAGCTCATTACCAAGTGTCGACAAGTTGAGTCAAGGAAGGTTCAAGAATGTTGTTCACTTCGAATCGAAAGCTAGGATCGAAAAGTATGCGAAAGAAACATTGGAGAATGTGACTATTCTCGTTCCGGGTGAGCTCCCTCCTCTCACTCGTCCATAGAGTGATCTCTCATTGACTTCTTCAACCTCAGGCGCGTTCCTCTCGAATCTCGAAAATCCAATGTGGGCGAAAGTCAAAGGTAAGATTTCATCTCGCATTCTCGAAGTCCGTCAAAATAGCTGAATGATCTCGATTTTAGACGACGGTACCTTCATAGTCTGCTGTCCACTTCAAGCTGAAACTCAAGTAGGATGGGTTGACGATAGGCGCGATATTGGAGTATTCGCTACCGGTCCGTACTCTCACTCTTCACTTCTTGGACTCTCCTACTCACACCAGGTCTGAATGTAGCTGTATTTGAGAAGGGACCGGTTGTCACGAAGAACAAGACCTATCCCGTCAACTCTTCACCTCTTTCGAGTGTCGAACTCACGAAACTTTACTCTCAAATCTCGGGAGAACCTGCTGAGTTTGAGCCGGCTACTCTCGAAGAAAGTCATCAGGTACTTAGTACTCTGTATGGAAGCGCTATGGCTGAAGCTCTTGTCGAAATGTTCCAGTAAGCTTTCCTCGCATTTTTCTGCATTTTTACTAAATCAGATCTGATTTCTCACTGCCACACCTCCTCAGATTCATGGATTCAATCTTGTCCTCGCCTTTCGCTTATGGATCAGGATACATCGGGGGAGAACACGACGCCTCTTTCCAAGATCTCGGAGTCAAAGCTACTTCACCCGAAGAGTACTTCAAGATTTTGGGTTGGAGGGCTCGCAAGATTGGTGCTTGAGAGGGGACGGGAGAGAGAAATAGGAATCTGTAGCTTGACTGTACTCAATTTTACGCTTGCGCTCGATGCGAGATACTCGAGACGAAAGACGAGGTCAAAGCAAAAAAAAAGGTTATTGCAGACGCAACGCACCGCATGCAGCGACAGACATTCTTCCTCCTTCCTGCTTCACTAGTCTCATAGTATCAACTCTTAACCCGGTATTGCAGACATCCAACGACATCCTCACAACAAAGCAAGATATTTTATGAGACCCACGTGATAAGCAATTTTTTCGTCTCGCTCCGCTCGAGTGCCGGTGACACCGACGAGACTGCTGTGAATTGTAGAAATGCCGAGTGAAGAGGCGATGTGAGGTGAAGGGGGAAGCAGATGAGGCGTGTCGACGTATAGAAACGAAGCGGTTTCGAACGAGCGAGATCGAGCTCTTTCATGCCGATTTGCTGCTTGAGATCAGGTACACGCGCAAAGAGAAAGAAGAGAAGGAATTTATACAGAGTGTACACATTACATTGAGTGTTTACAGTTACTGCCGAACCTTGCGAATTCAATTCCTTCGAACCCTTCTGTTGCCGATACCGATCCTCTTCCTCCTCATCTTCTCACCGAGCCGACAAGCTTCAACGTTCTTGCTCGGATTGACTAGCCGAACATGGCGTCGTAGTCACTTCCTCCTCTTCCAGGTTGCTATTCGCGAGAGGGAGACGTCAGACAAAGCCCTTACTCGAGCCCCGCACCCGACGACAGCACAACGGAGAGAAAGATGTGCTCACCTCGATATCAGGATGTACCTGTCTTCCTCCCAAACCTCCACCTCCTCTTCCGCCGCCGATCCCACCTCCGCCTCTTCCCCCTCCTCTACCAGGTCCAAAGGTACCTTGAGGTAATCCAAACGCACCTCCCGAAGATCCTGGTGGTCCATTCTGTACCGCAAAGCAACACTCTAAACTTCGATTAACTTTTGTTCTATCTCTCCAAGTTCAGAAATAGCTTTGCGAACGTACCTCTGGTCCGACCGGATCGAACCTAGCACCGGGCGGTGCACCTCCAGGAGGTAGATACCCATCTCCACCCCATCTCCTATCGTCTCTATGAGGTAAAGGAGATCCACCATTTCCCCCTTCGAACCTCTCCCTAAACAACGGATGATCAGGACCCATAAACATTCCTCCCCCATCTCCACCACCAATCCCTCCCGGTCCACCTCCCGGTAATCTACCCATTCCACCAAACGTACCTCCCATTCCTCCAAGCGGTTCCAAATCGTTCCTTCCAATCTCACCAATCGGTCTCGCTCCTCCTCCTCTCCCTCCAGATCCCGGAATCCTCAAAGGATCATCACCTCGAGGTTGAGGTACTCTACCTCCTCCTCCTCCTTGCGGTGGGAACATTCCTAATGGTCCTCCAGAATCAGGTAAATAATCACCTGTCCCTCCTAGCGGGGGTAACCTCCTCCCACTTCCTTCTCCTGAACTAGTCGAAGAAGAAGGGGTTTGGGAACTATCTAGTTCAGTGTATCCATCTTTACGTAATCCTGGAATCAATTTTTGAAGGATGTTCAATCGGTACAAGAGGATCAAGTCTTTCAGGCGAGATTCGGTTGAGAATGGGTTTGAAGTGGAGAGGGAAGAGGCGGGGAGAGGGTAGGAAGTGGAGGGGGAGAAGTAATCGACTGTGAGAAACTCGAAGGAGGTTGAACGGGGATTCTAAAAAGCAGAGAGGAAAGAGAGAGGGGAAACGCGTCAGCGAAGGTGGGGGGAAGGAAACCCTCAGAAGCGGGAGGGAAGGGGGACGAAGGGGAGAGAGAGAGTAGTAACGTACATCTACTGCGTTGCCTACTACCATTAGTTTGTCCCCCAAGTCTACTACGGAAATGACGAATTGTAATGAAGATTGATCATGTTTGTACTTTAATTTGAGATCACCTCCTAGTGAAGAGGGCCACTCTGAAGGGAGTTTGTTGTCCTCTTGTGGAGTAGGAGAGATTAGGCGGAATGAGAGAGAAGAGTGGAGAGAGTGGAGAAGGAGTAAGAGGACTGAGGAGGGGGACGAAAGCAAAGTCGAGGGGGAACAGAGTGATTGGGATTTAGTGATTAGTGAGGAAGGCGAGAGTGGATCTGACATATTTGATTGGAGTGAATGGCCAAAGAGAGAGAGAGTATTTGAAAGAGGGAGAGAACAGAGAACAGGTTGATTCTCTACTCCTCACTTGGCTCGCTCAGTTCGATGGCCACTGCACAATTTGAACAGATCTATCATGGATTAGGTCCTGCAGCAGGTAGTAAGTCTCCCTCTCCTCTCTCTCATCCTCCAAAGTACGCGACTAACGCGTTACTCACCTCTTCTCTCTCTCCTCTCTCTCTCTAGAACTGAGGATCGCACAGAGTGGATTAGGATGGAAATCTAGTGATGACAATGAATCGGTAGTAACTGTTCCTGGTTCAGATATTAAATGGATTCAATGGATTCGGTACATCTTCATTTCTCTCTCATCTGCCTCAATCAGGTGTGTACTGATGAACGGGGACGGGATCTGTACAGCGTTGCGAGGAATCATCAAATGAGGATTGGAACTCAAAAGACTAGAACTACTTTCGATGGTTTCCTCAAAGATGATTTCGAACGTCTATCAAACTTGTGCAAACAGGTAGGCAGTATTCTCTTCTTCCATCTACTCGGTCGATCGAGGACCTGATGGTTCAGACGGTTCTGTCTACAGTACTACAATATTACGATTGAAACGAAAGATACCAGTGTACGAGGTTGGAATTGGGGTGTAGCAGAAGTACAAGGTAAGCCTATCCTCTCAATCGACCAAATGCACAATATCGTAGCTGACACACTCCCGAGAATACCACAAATGCAGCCGACGACCTCGCATTCTTAGTAGCTGGCAAACCCTCTTTCACTCTCCCTCTTTCTCTCGTCCAAAACACCTCCATCACGAAAGCCGAAGTCGCACTCGAATTTGGCTCCTCCCTCCCCGCCCCTCCTTCGACCTCAACAGAAGATGCCGTCGCTCGCAAGAAACGACTCCGACAACTTCCCGACGAGATCTCTGAAATGAGGTTGTACATTCCTGGATCAGCGAAAGGAATGAAGAAGAAGACTGAGAAGATGAAGGTGAAAGCAGAGGGAGGAGATGCCGAGAGTAGTGAGGAGGAAGGAAGTGATGAGGATGACGGAGGCGAGGAAGGAGCTGCTCAAGCGTTCCATGATGCCGTCAAAGAGAAGGCGGAGATCGGTCAGGTCGTTGGTGATACGATTTGTACGATTGGTGAAGTACTTTGTGTCACTCCTAGGGGTAGATTCGGTAAGTTTTTGCTTCTTTCTCTCTCTCACTCCCGAACAAATCTCACCTTTCTCGTGTTCATCAGACATCGACATCTATCCCGACTTTATGCGACTGCGTGGTAAAACTTACGACTACAGAGTTACGTATCAACAAATCAAACGACTCTTCCTCCTCCCGAAACCCGACGACATTCATTCCCAACTCGTCGTCAACATTGATCCTCCTATTCGACAAGGTCAAACGAGGTACCCTTATTTGGTCATGCAATTCGCAAAGGACGAAATGATGGAATTGGATTTGAACCTTGATGAGTGAGTTCTCATTTTCTTTCAGTCCTCAATTTCGACGAGAATGGTGCTGATGAAGGCAGAGGGATGTCACAGGGAGACGATCAGGGATAAATACGATGGAAACCTCAAGACTCATTACGATGATCCAGCATACGAAGTAGTTTCATTACTATTCCGAGTTCTCACCGAAAAACGAGTCACGACTCCCGGAAACTACCAATCGTACGCCTACTCAGACTTTAGTTGAGATTTGTCGCTGATGAGAGCGGGTGGTGAGCAGTCACGATGGACAAGCAGCAGTCAAATGCAACCTCAAAGCGAACGAGGGACAATTGTATTTCCTCGAGAAAGCTTTGTTGTTCATTTCGAAACAACCTACTCTCGTCATGTTTTCGGAAATCTCGGCTGTCGTCCTCGCTCGGTACGCAACGCTTTCTCTCTTTCAGTAATCCTCAGATCCGTTACTGAGAAGTTTTCGCGTCGTGTAGTGTTGGAGGAGCACTTCCATCCGCTCGTACTTTCGACTTGAACATTCGACTCAAAGATTCCTTATCTGGCAACCCAATCTTCTCTGCACTCAACAAAGAAGAATTAACTTCAATCACCGAGTTCCTCTCTATGAAAAAGATCAAAGTCAAGAATGAGATGGAAGAACTCGCTGCTGCTGAAGCTGAAGCTCTCGGAGGTGCGCTCATGGATGATTCGGATGATGATGCTATGTCTGTCGATTCGGATGAGGAGGACAAACCTAAGAAGAGGGCGAGTGCGAAGGATGCGAAGGGTGTTAATAAAGCTGCTGCTGCTCAAATGGGTCCTGATGAGGATGAGGATTCAGAAGGTGAGCATTTTCAATTTCTCTTTCTTATCCTTGAGCTCGAGAGTGGTACTGATGAGAGTTTCGGTCGAGTCACAGTCGATGAGGATTTCCAAGCTTCTTCATCAGATGGTGGATCTGCTTCTTCTGATTCAGAGGGAGAAGGAAGTGATGGAGGTGCTGCTAGTGATGCGATGAGTGAAGATGGAGAAGGTAGTGCGAAAAAACCAGTGAAGAAAAAGCAAAAGACTAAATAGGGAGACTTGTCTTTTGTTCTGCTTTTTGTTGCTTGTTAGGGAAGAAGAGAGGGGGGAAGCCGCTTGTGAAATCACACCCTTGTCATTTTGTAGCTTTCACTTTGATTTGTCGTCGTGAGAGTGTCTTGCGATAGTTGAAAGATTTCGTTTCTTCCACTTGATGGATTCACCTCAACTATCAAGTTTCATTCACGCACAATCTTTCGCCCATGATTCATCTAGACTATGCACGCTCGACTATACGCTATCACCTACTGCAGCAGAAGAATTGGAAGAGCAACAAATCCTCATCAAACTATGTAATCAAGTGAGTGTCCCCTCGCAATTCATCGCTGTCTAAGCTGATGTGTTCAGGTGGTTCTTACAGCTAGATGAGTATCAAGAGCAATCATACCTACTAGATCCGAGTCTGGAGGGGATGGTGAATCCTTTGATCAACAAGTTGAGGGACCAAATCCTAGTCTCTCCTGAGGAAGCGCTGAAAGGGACGAGGGTACAGAGGATTGCGAGGTTGTTATACTTCATCACTAAAGTGAGAGGGGCCAAAGTCGTTCGTACGTTTCTCGGATTCGTCAACCCCTTCCCGTCGAACAATCGAAGTTGATGGACTCCTGCGTGAACGCACAGTGAGGTTCTTTCCGCATGAAGTAGCCGACTTGATGCACCTCCTCTCGATCCTCTATCCCTCGAGCGATTCCTCAAGTCTCGTAGAAACGACTTGGGAACTCCGATATCTCCTTTTACTCTGGCTTTCGGTCTGCGTGAGGTTACCATTCGATTTGACAAGACTCGAGAAGGGGACTGGGGAGAAGATAGAAGCGGTTGCGGAGCGGTGGATTGGAGTGGGGAGTAAGGAGAGGGAGGGAGGAATCGAGGTTTTGGGAAGATACTATTCTAGGTAAGCCAGGTCTCCGCTGTATCACGAAGCGATCATGATTTAAGCGACGACTCTTTCTCACAGACAAGATGCGCCGCTGGACAAACTGATACGAAAGTGCGGAGAGGAATTACAGAAGGATGATAATCTACTTTTCGTAAGTTTTCGTTTGTTCTCTCGCTCTACTCAATACGAGAAGCCAAGACTAAACACAAAGTGCTCTCTGGTATGGCTTGTACAGTCCTCGGGCCTCGTTCAAGCGCTGTGCATCGTGCTCAAGACTTCCTCCGGCTCGCAACTCGTCTCTTCGCACTGGTCGTCTCTCCATCGTTTACTCGCTTTTCTGCCTCAAGACGGAACCGGAGGAGCAGTAATAGGCAAATATAGAGTCAAGCTCGCTGGTCGAATAGCGCTGATGAGGTTAGGGAAGAAGGAGTTGGAAACGGAGGAAGATGTACCTGAGGAAGTCGAGGTGATTTTAGGCGAACTGATCGAAGGTCTATCACATCCTGTACGTCAAATCTTATACTCGGGTTGATGACTCACTGACGGCGAATAGTCGTGCTTAGGATACGATCGTACGGTGGTCAGCAGCGAAATATCTCGCTCGATTGACTTCACCTCTTCCCTCGGAATTCGCTTCAACCGTCATCGAATCGGTCCTTTCGCTATTCGAAGAGTGTCTCGAGGAATCAGATCGAGCGGAACATGGATTACAAGGAGCTTGTTTTGCGTTCGGAGAATTGGGTCGGAGAGGGTTGATTCGAGAAGATGAGGAAGTCAAGCGCTTACTCGAAGGCGTCATGCAGGTGCGCCTCGATTCTGGACACTATGAGCTTCTGGAGATTGCTGATCTCGTCGACCGTCTTGTGCAGGCTCTGCTGTTCGATCGAAGGAGGAATATGCAAACGATCGGGAGCTCAGTCCGAGACTCGGCAGCCTACGTCCTTTGGTCACTCGCTCGTACTCTCACTCCAGATCAAACTCGGCCCTATGCTCAACAGCTAGCAACAAGACTGGTGTGCGTCGCTGTCTTTGATCGGGAAGTCAGTATTCGAAGAGCTGCGAGTGCAGCTTTTCAAGAGGCAGTCGGAAGATGGGTAAGCACCTACGGATGCTATCAGTCTCTCACAAGTGTCGGTTGACCGGTATTCGAGGCTCTTAGGGCGTATTTCGTCATGGAATCGACGTGCTGAGGAAGATCGATTTCTTCACTGTCAGCGTTCGACATCGAGCTTATCTCTCTGCTGCTCCTTCTGTTGCTCTGTGTGTTTTCACTCTCCCAAAGACTCTCTCGCTCGCAATGACTGACGATCGTCGTCTTCTATTGTCGCAGACATCCCGAATATCGACAATCAATCATCGATCATCTGCTCTCAACCGGAATAACACATTACGATCCAGATATTAGGGAACTGTCGGCTCAAGCACTTGGGAAAGTGACCAGTATCGATGCTGAACATCTAGCAGAAGATCTGATCCGGCAGCAGGTGAGTCATCCTTTCGTCGATATCGATATCATTCGAGATGTATTGACATGGTGCGCACTACACAGCTCGAGAAGATCGTCACGAAAGACTCTGCGAAGCTTCACGGCGCTCTACTTAGTCTGGCAGCTCTGGCGGAGTCGATCCAAGACCTGCGCGAAACGAAGCGAGAAGAATATCGAAGTCAGGTCAGCTCACCTCGCTTTCCGTTTCCGCCGTCCCTCATTCAGCCGAATCGTATTGCAGATCTTCTCCTCTACTATTCGAATACTCGACGCTCCCGCCTCAGCTCGACTGCTCAAGACCTCTCATCTAGTTCTTTTCGCCGCTTTGCTATCTCTCACAAACTCTGCTCCTTCCCAAGCATCAACATCGCCTGTGCCCGCAAATTCGAGATGGATCGATATATTGCATCATGCGGGAGATCAGACAGACGAGAAAGTTCATGCTCAAGCGGGAGAAGCGATTCGACGGGTATCAGAATCGACGGACTGCTCGAGTCAGATTGACAGATGAGTCCACGGTCACGATTTAATCCACAAGCGTGAGCCCTTGAACTGATAAGAGGATCCTAGGAGACTCACATTGATCGCAGATCTCGAATCGAGGAGTGGGACGAGACAACAAGCCGCTGTTCTCATGCCCGGAAAGGTCGACTATTCGAGCTTGAATCAAGGCAAAGTCGTCGATGTCATTGAGCGATTGACATCCTTCGTTTCGAAAGAGGTAAGTCAGCCTTTCTATACTTTTCTAATCAGTTTCATTTTCGCTCATCCTTTCAACTTCTACAGGGGCCGAGGAAAGCTGCAACGGTAGAAGCACGAAGGAACGGAGTTGAAGCGCTCGCTTCGATTCTTCTTGCTCAAACTTCGGTTGAACCTCTCTGTGAGCACGAAACTTTGCAGATTCTGGTCGTCGTGATCCGGCTGACTTCTTCGCTTTCTTATAGCGATTGCTCGTTACTCTCTCGCCTTTGACGCTCTCTTGCCCGGACTCAACGACTACACAAGCGATCAACGAGGTGATGTTGGATCTTGGGTTCGAGCGACAACCCTTCGTTCTCTCACAAGATTACTCCCAGCTCTCATCGACGGGTCGAGCCCATTCTCGAGCATGCTCTCTCAGCAGAAGCTCGATACCTTGATTGGGCAGTTTGCGAAACTCGCCGTCGAACGGATCGATAGCGTGAGATTAGCTGCCGGAGAAGGGTTGATCGAGATTGCGCAAATCGAGGGTCATGAGGGTCGGAAAGTGATGAAGGGGAAGGGTCTACTCGTAGACGCGATCCAAGAGTACGTTCCCATATTCCATACTTTCGCCCTACGGAACTAACGAGATCTTGTCTGCGAAACAGAGACGATACTGCAAAATGGAGGGATCTCGCTTGGGCGTCAGAGCAAGTTCTACCGCTTCTCGAGGTGCCCGAGTATCGATCAACCTTACTTGAGGGAGCTCTACTCGCAACAGTTAGTTTCGAGTTCCGCAAGTTTCGAAAGCGAATTCTGCGCTGACACTTGGAAAATCCCTTGCTTACAGAATCAGCATTCTTCGTCTACACCATTCCTCGACTACCTACTGATACTCCCTCTTCATTCGGACGACTCGACTTCGTACTCGCTCCTTCAAGCTTTGCGAGATCTTCAGACACTCGCAAAACGCAACTTCTCGTCGAATCGAATCTTCGTCCCATTCCTCTTCATCCTTTCTTCGTTGGCCGAAGCAGGAGTACTTGAGGAGCTGGCTGGGGAGGAGACTGGTGAAGGCGCGAAGTGCGTCAAGTCGGGACTAGCGATTGCGGTGAATTCGATCGCAAAGATGAAAGCGGCGCCACGAGTAGCGGCGAGCTCGAAAGTGTACGTTCTATTTCGCTCCTACTTAGAGAGCTTGCGATACTGACTCACATGTACCGACTGTGCCAGGGTGACCTCTTTCCTCACCATTCCCGCCGTCGCGAGTCTAGCAGTCGCAAAATTGCCACTGTTCCTTCTGCATCACCTGACATGGGTGCGTGTCGCTTCGAGCCTATCACAACGCAGATGGGGTTACTGATACTCACAGCGTTGGCCTTCACAGCTCCGACAGCAGACAGCGGATGATCTATTCGGTGTCGTCTCGACGCTCGACTTGGACGAGGAATCGACTGAGCTGGAATCACTTCTCACCGAGACAAGCTGGTGAGTTCCTTCCCTTTCAATCTCTCCTCGGAAAGCAACACAGATTAGCTGACGAGTTGTACTCAATTTTAGGTCTTCGAACGATAGCGAAACGGAGGCGAAGCGAGTCGTAGAATTGCTTAAGCCGAACTTACAGTAGATTCCGTCGATGTCGTTCTGTATATGTTGTAAGAACTCGCAATTCTCAATCTCTCGAAGCAATCTGCTGGTCGGCGAGAGGCGAGAGCGAGGCACAAAACGAGGTCACCTTGCGACGTTTCGTCGTAGTTGCTCAAACCTAGAAGCCAGCACTCTCAATCGATCGTTCCTCTCGTTATCTGCGAGAGCTATGAATAGCAAAGCTAGGTAGATTACGACAGACATATTTTGATTCAAGCGATACAAGCGTTTCTTTACTATCTTCTTCCTTTGTTCAAGCTGTACTCTTCCTTTATCTCGATCCCGTTCTCGCTCCAAGCTACTTACTTCCCTACTACCTTCCCCAGCCCCCACCCCACAAGGTAGGAACAAGATCGATATCAACCCCATCGCCTTTTCTAATCTCTTTATCATTCGGTCCACTGATCAAAATGTCGCAAAGCTGCGAGGGCACACACATTGTCAGCTACGAGCACAATCGGTATAGAAGATGAGACCTGCAAGTTCCTTACAACCCTTGGGCGTGTTGACAGCCGAAACTCCGGGTCGATTCTTCCACCTGAAACGGTTCCCGAGTTTGACGAGATCTGCCCAAGTAGCTGTATCGGTATCCGATCCAGCTGCCTCAACCATGGCGATAATCGCATCCGTTTGACGAAGACCGGTCTTGATGAAGCTTACTCCCTTTTCGGTTCCAGCGATCTTCGTGAAGGTGACGACCTCTTTCGTCCACCATCTGCAGAAGACCGAAGTAGCGAGATTGAAGAAGTCGGAATCGTAATCTGCCGGAGGGTAAGCTGTAGATTTGCTGCTGAGTTTCGATAGGGGAACGTCTCGATTCGCTGCGAGAATCGAACGGATAGCTTTGACTCTTGATTTCTCTTGGTACACCTCCATCTCGGCGACGATAGCTTCGAGTTGCTCATCGAAGGCTGCTTGCGAAGCGTCGGCACCGCTCGGTTTCCAGAGGACTTGAACCGTGGGAAAATCGGTGAACTCGTGAAGAGCGGGCAGCACTCCCAACGAGGGGTTGTCCAGAGCTTCGACAACAAGAGGGTAGTACTCTGCGACGGTATTGTAGCGTCGAGTTTGTGCTTGTTGTTCGCGTTGTACAGCCAAAGCTTCTTGAATCTGAAGTCGATAGCTGCTCCAGCCTGAGAACGATTTAAAGGTCAGTAAGTAGCCAAAGTTCATGGTTGTAGAGATCAGACGTACCAGCTGGATCGTCTTGAGGCATCTTTCGAGGTACACCTTGTTTGCCGAATGACGGAGTCGAGTAACGGCGATTAGGGTCGTAGAAATTGTCCACCTCGTCCTCCGACCACCCGCACGGTTTGATGAGGAATGCCGCAGCTCTGAAACAATATAGTCAGTTACAGTAGCTCTCCGTTCGCGAAGCGGAATCCGCTTACTCCTCCAGTTTCTTGCGAAGCTGGCCTTCCTCGATCTTTGCTGCAGCGTATCGAGCCTGGACAAGTCCGTCATCTGCATCTTCCATCTCAACCGTAAGCTGTCACTGCCGAGTCAGTGAACAGCTTTCAGGTCGGCAGAAGAAACGACTTGAGCTCACCTTTTTCTCTTTCACCACCCATTCTTGACGAGCTGTAACGAAACTCTCCACCTTGTTTGCATCGGGAAGATTGATTGTCTGCTTGGGTCGAGAACGGGTGCTAGATTTGTTCTTGAACTTGTCGCGTTGTGCGAGAATCATTTCATCTTCGTCTTCGAATTCCTTGAGGGTTTCATCGACTGCCTCGAGTTCAGCGACAACGAAGAGCTCTGTAGAGAGAGTTATGAATGAGCTCGAGACGAAGGCTTCGCACAGAATCGCGCTTACGATACTTTCCCCTTCGATGATTCGCTGCAAGATTCGGTGTGATCAGTGACTTCGATGCTGAACCTGTGAGAAGCTCTACTAACGATCGCCATCAACTCTGACACACTTGACAGCTTGAGGATGCAGATCAGGGAACTCTTTGCGTAGCCTTGATCGGTAAATGAGTCTGTCGATCTTCCGTCTGTCAGCGAACGTTCCTCTGGGAGACAAAGGGAGGATTCGCACCGAGTCTTTCGACAGTCGTCGCAAAGATGACAGCGAAGTTCAAGGTTTCGTTTCAACGTCCAGATACCGACGCCTCTACAACCCTACAACCCAAAGTCGGTTCAGCCGTGAGCCGAGATAGATTGCGAGAGGAGAACTTACTTGACAAGCCTTTCCGTAGATGAACATAGCGAATTGAAGCTCGCTCATATCGTCAGGAAGAGGGTAGCCATCCGATTTGCGACGACGAGTCCAGATCGTTCGAGCACCTTGTGAGAGAAGGATTTTACGGAAACGCTTGTTGACTTGTGCGAACGAGATGAGATCAGCACCTCCCAAGTGAGAGCAAGTCTATGAGGAGAAGGGTAACGATGAGACCAAGAAGGGTAGCAGCGAGTAGCAGAAGAAGGGAAACTCACCTCTGCGAAAATGTCGAAAGGCATTTGGAGAAGAAGTTCCGGGTCGTAGATAGCTTGTTCATCTTCTTCCTCCTCCTCCTGTTCTGTGGCTTGGGTGATCTTCTTGCTATTAGACTTGCGAGTGCGTTTCTTCGAGCGAGCTGCAAAGTTGGATATGGAGGAAGAGCAGGTCAGTAAACAACGACGGCGTTAACAGCACAGGGTTGCAGTGACTCACTAGTACCTTCAGTAGTTCCGTAAGTATCTCCTGCAGCCTTCTTGACCCCTCCCTTGTCCTTGTTC
>Ga0308170_10003162_pt1 | contig 13653 bp, 11 predicted proteins | sample PhyBR2_2_FD_202136 | JGI IMG/M metagenome (GOLD analysis project Ga0308170, IMG submission 202136) | Phyllosphere microbial communities from UC Gill Tract Community Farm, Albany, California, United States - DLSLSB.R2 | ecosystem: Host-associated > Plants > Phyllosphere > Unclassified | place... | reverse complement strand
GTTCCGTACTCCCAGTAGAGGTTTGGTGCCTGTCGGAGGTACTTCTGCCCGTGCTCGGGGCGCCCTAAACCTGAGTAATTCTGGCGGTCACGAGCACAGCGGCGCCTGCACCGGGATCTGGTCGCCGGTTCCGTCGAAGAGCACACCGCGACCCGGGGTGAGTCGCGCGACCAGCGACATCCGCCCGACCCGGCCGCCGAAGACGTCGCCCGCCAGCGCCTCCGTGGGCGAGAGCACCACACCCTTGCGGCCCTTGCGGGCCTCGGTGATCCACCCGGAGTATCCGGCCGCGAGCTCGCTCGTGCCGCCCGCCACCAACACGTGGAAGTCCCGGTCGCGCGCCTGCCGTACGAGCGCCATCAGCACCGGTGCCATGTCCGCCTCGCGCAGCCGCTCGGCGTCGTCGATCAGGACCACCGCGCCGTCGCGCAGCTCCTGCAGCTGCTTGACCACCTCGTCAGGCCCGGCGGAGGTGCCGCTGATGCACTCCGCGCCGGCCTCGGCGAGCAGCTGGGTGAGGGCGTTCTCGGCTGGGGTGAAGCCCAGGACCTGGCGTTCCTGGGCCAGCGCCCAGCGCGCGGCGAACAGCAGGGAGTTGGTCCGGCCGCTGCGGGGCGGGCCGACCACCAGCGCCGGGCTCTGCACCGCCTCGACCGACAGCAGGGCCAGGTCGTCCCCGCCGACCCCGACCGGGATCGTCCCGGCCGGCACGGCGGCACCGCCGTCGCCGGCGAGCGCCTGGTCGGCACGGACCTCGCTCGGCAGCGCAGCCAGCGAGAACGGCCGCAGGCCCGGCGGAGGCACGATGCCCTCGTCGCGCAGCCGCTCGCCGAGCTCGCGCACGTAGGCGCTCTGGGCGGCGCCGGAGATGTCGTCGATCAGCACGGCGACCTGACTCTCGAGGCCGGTGTCGGACCACATCCCGCGGCCCTCGGCCATGTTCTCCGGGACGTCCTTCACCTTCAGCCCGGCCAGGCTGTAGTCGGTGCGATCGGGCAGGCGCAGCAGCAGCTTGGACTCCACCAGTCCCGACACGCGGCCGCTGAGCAGGCTGCGGTCACCCGTCATCACGACCTGGAGCCCGACCGAGGCCCCCTCGCGCAGCAGCGTCAGCATCGCGTCGTTGAGCCGGCCGAGGTCGACCTCGGAGAGGTCGGAGACGAAGCCCTCCCAGCGGTCGAGCAGGAGCAGGACGTACGGAAGGCGCTCATCGGGCTCGGCGGCGCGGCGCTGCTCGTCGATGTCGGCGAACCCGTCGCGTCCCAGGACGTCCTGGCGCCGCTTGACCTCCTCGAGCAGGCGGTCGAGGAGCCGGCCGGCGCGCTCGACCTCGGTGCGCTGCACGATCGCACCGGTGTGGGGGAGGGCCGACAGCGGCAGCAGGGCGCCGTTGCCGCAGTCGAGGCCGTACAGGTGCAGGTCGCGGGCGGGGGTGGTCCCGGCGAGGGCGGCCGCGATGGTGCGCAGCGCGGTGGAGCGGCCGCTGCGGGCGCCGCCGACGACGTAGAGGTGCCCGGAGCCGCCGAGGGTGAACCGGCGGGGTCGCTGCGCCTGGTCCTGGGGGACGTCGTCCATCGCCCACGGGGCGGAGAACCCGACGACCTGCTCGACCTGCTCGGCCGGCTCGCCGGCGGACTCGCGGGCGCGGAGTCCCTCGACGGTGACGACCGCGGGCAGCGAGGCCAGCCAGGGCGAGTGCATCGGTGGCAGGGCGAGCGCGTCGTTGGCGCCCTGGATCGCCTCGACGAGGACTTTGAGGTCCGTCTCGCCCTCGTCGGTGGTGCCGCCCTGGAGCTTCGGCCGCGCGGGTGCCGGCAGGCCGACGTCGGTCCACGGCAGGGCCCAGGCCAGCGGCGGCGGCAGCTCCTCGTCGCCGGTGAGCGCCGAGGGACGCGCCCCGCCGACCCGTCCGGACTGGAAGGGCAGCAGCGAGGAGTGCCCGAGGCGTGCGTAGCCGCGGCCGGGCTGGTTGGCGCCGATGGTGGCGGCGTCGGGAGCGTCGATGACGTCGCGGGACTCGGCGTCGTCGGTGACGCGCAGCGCGATCCGCAGGTTGGTGTTGGCCCGGATGTCGTTCGAGATGACGCCCGAGGGGCGCTGGGTGGCGAGCACGAGGTGGATGCCCAGCGAGCGGCCGCGCTGCGCGATGGTGACCAGGCCGTCGACGAAGTCCGGTAGCTCGGACTTCAGCGAGGCGAACTCGTCGATCACGATCGCCAGCCGGGGGATCACCGGCAGCGAGCGGTCGTGGCGCTGCAGCGCCCAGTAGTCCTCGAGGTCCTTCGCGCCCGGGACCGCGAGCAGGTGCTCGCGGCGGCGCAGCTCGGCGCCGAGCGACGTCAGCGCGCGGCCGACGAGGTGGGTGTCGAGGTCGGTGACCATGCCGACGGTGTGCGGCAGCTGGGCGCAGTCCTTGAAGGCCGAGCCGCCCTTGTAGTCGACGAGGACGAACGTCATCTGCTCGGGGCTGTTGGAGATCGCCAGCGAGGCGACCACGGTCTGCAGGAACTCCGACTTTCCGGAGCCGGTGGTGCCGGCGATCAGCGCGTGCGGGCCGTCCTTGCGCAGGTCGAGGCGGAACGGGCCGTCGAAGCCCTCGCCGATGACGACCTCGGTCTGGGCCTCCGGTCCCCAGCGGTGCCGGATCTGGTCGGGCGTCGGGTCCGGCATCCGGACCGAGTCCAGCAGCCGGGCGCTCGACGGCAGCCCGGAGACCTGCTCGTCGGGCGTCGTGTCGCGTACGGGGGCCATCGCCCGTGCGATCCGCTCGGCCCAGGCCGGCTCGACCAGGTCGGGGCTGATCCGCGAGACCGCCTCGCTACCCGTCCGACGCAGCTCGACGAGCCCCTCGGAGACCTGCAGGATCGCGCGGCACTCCTCGGGCAGGGAGCGGGCGTCGTCGTCGACGCACAGGACGTGGATGCCGGCGGCGGGGCCCTCGCGGAGCAGCTGGACCACGCCGGGCAGGGTCCGCAGCCGGCGCGCGCCGTCGAGGACGACCAGGAAGTCCGGGCGCGGCGGGAGGTCACCGCCTTGGGGGACCATGCTGTCCTTCTTGCTCCGCTCGGCGATCATCTGGCCCAGCTCGCCGACCCGGCGCGAGACCGAGCCCTGCTCCGTGCCGATCACCGCGCCGATCGGCTCGCCGGTCACCCGGCAGTGCGGCAGCCAGCGCAGCCAGCCCCACTGGTCCTCGCGCTCGGCGTTGGTCAGCACCACGATCCGCAGGTCGTCGGGCGCGTGCAGGACGGCGGCCTGGCCGAGGAGCCAGCGACCGATCGCGTCGGCACCGGTGCTGTCGCCGCACAGGCCGACCACGCCCTCGGCCCGCATCCGGATCCCCACCGGGACGTCGCCAAGCTCGTGGGGCGGACGTGGCTCGTCGGTCTCCTTGCGGGCGCGGTCGTTGATCGTGAGCGCAGACGGGCGGTCCGCCACCCCGATGCGCAGGGTCAGGTAGTCGGGGTCGCGCCGGCGACGGACCCACAGGTCGTGTCCCGGGCCGATGGCCTGGAGCAGCAGGCCGGCGGCGTCGGGCTGCTGCCAGCGCAGGTCCTCGCGCTCCAGCGTCCAGGCGCGGGCGATTCGGCGGCGTACGGACCGGTCCTCGTTCTTGTACTCGATCATCCGCTCGCGATGCTCGCGCGCGCCGCTGCGCCGGTTGAACACCCAGTTGAAGATCGCCATGATCGGCGAGAGGCCGGCCATCACCAGGTAGCGCGGGCTGCCGAAGAACATCGCCATCGGGCCGGCCATGATGATCGGCGCGATCACCATCGCCCACGGGATCCCCTGGCGGCGCGGCGCCTTCGGCTCGGCGGGGATGGTGAAGGCGCTCTCCCGTACGGCCGGCAGCATCCGGGGGGGCCGGTTGAAGTCCAGACCGAGCCGCTCGGTGCTCGGCGTCGCGTCCGCATCGGGCTGCCAGACGTGGTGCCACTGCAGCACCGTCTGGCCGATCCGCAGGTCGGCGCCGCGCGGCCACACCAGGGGAGCGGGCCCCGTGTCGGCGTTGGCGGTGCGCCGGGCGCGATCGGCGCGCTCGCGCTTGGTCAGCAGCTCGTCGGGGAGGTTGTCGATGTCCTCCGCGGGGTCCTCGAGGACCACCTCGTCCGGCGCGTCGGGGTCGACCCCGTCGATGCGGACCGGGACCGTCACCGCCAGGATCGTCAGCTCGCCGTCGGTGCCGACGGACACGGTCAGGGCATCCACGGGCAGCAGGAGGTCGGGCAGCGACATGCCGGAGCCGCCGCAGCCGATGACGTGCTCCCCGAGCCCGAGGCGGTGGATGCGCCCGGCGCCGGGGCCCGAGACGACCCGCAGCTCGACGACCCCGGTGGGCAGCGACGGCTGCCACGCGTCGGGCTCGTGCAGCGCGATCCGTACGCCGGGGCGCACGCCCGCCTCCCGCAGCGACTCCTCCGCCGCGACCGGACGACCGTCGACATAGACCGCCAGCCCGGAGAGGAAGCGCGGATGCACCGGCTCGCCGAGGACGCCGAGCAGCGCCGGCAAGACGTCGGCCACCCGCTGCTCGGGCAGAGCATCCACGAGCACGTCGGCACAGCGTCCGCTCGCGCCGTCGATGGCCGTCACACTGAATCGCACAGAAGACCCCGATTCTTCTTGTTTGGCAGGCAGCGTAACGGGGCAGTACTGACACAGTGACCACAGATTCCAGCACCAGCCTGGCAGACCAGCAGCGCAGTCGCGCGTTCCGTGGGCTGGCCGCCAACGGGCGCAGCCCGGGTGGGTCCGCCCGGCCCGCCGTGAAGCCGCCCCGTCAGCGCCGCCCCGCTCTCGCCGCCCTCGCCGTCCTGCTCGTCGTCGGCGGAGCCCTGATCGCCGGCCTGCTCGCGGTCCGGATGGACTCGCGCACCTCGGTGCTCGTCGCGAACCGTGAGATCGTCCCCGGCTCCCGGATCACCGCTGCCGACCTGCGCGAAGTCAGTGTGTCGGCCAACGGGCTGTCGCTGATCTCCGCCGCCGACGCCGCCCAGCTCGCAGACGGCACCTGGTACGCCACTCAGGAGATTCACCCCGGCACCCTGCTGGACCACAACATCGTCAACCAGACGGCACCGTACGGCGACGACGAGGTGATGGTCTCGATGTCGATCAGCGCGGCACTTGCCCCCGCGTCCACGCTCACGGGCGGCGACCTGATCGAGGTCGTGCGCACCTCCGGTGACAAGAGCGGCGGCACCGCTGCGGCACCGAAGGTCATCAGCCAGGCCCTCGTGATGGCCATCTCCACCGGCGCGAGCGACTCGCTCAGCAGCGGCTCGACCACCGCGATCCTGCTCGTTCCCCGCAGCGTCGCGCCCGAGGTGATCGACGCCTCCGCCGCCGGCCAGGCGGGCGCTGCCCTGCTCAAGCGCGGCCAGCCCAGCACGGTGAAGCTGGAGGTCGCCGAGTGAGCGAGCGCACCGCGCATCACAGGGCGGTCTGCGCCTCAGGCGCATCCGGCGCCCTCGGCCGTCGGACCCGGGGAGTGCGTGCATGAGCGTGATCGCTCTCGTCTCGGCCAAGGGCTCGCCCGGCGTGACCATGACCGCGCTCGCTCTGGCCGCGGTCTGGCCCCAGCGGGTGGCACTCGCCGACATCGATCCCGCCGGCGGCGACCTGATCTGGCGCACCCGGACGGAGGGCGGGGACCCGCTCGACCCCGACCGTGGCCTGCTCTCGCTCGGTGCGGCGACCCGCCGCGGCGCCGGCGAGACCGCGCTGGTCCTGCACCTGCAGGAGACGTCCCAGGGCGTCCCCGTCCTCGTCGGCGTGCCGTCGCCCGAGCTCCTCTCCGGTCTCGGCGCGGTCTGGGGCCAGCTGCCGGCGGTCTTCGCCGCCCACCACGGCGACGTCATCGTGGACTGCGGCCGCGTCGTGCCCGGCGCCGCGGTCCTGCCGGTGCTCAACAAGGCCGATGCGGTCGTCTTCGTCGTCCGTCCCGATGTGGAGGGGATCGCCCAGCTGCGCGAGCGGCTCGCCACCCTCTCCGGGCAGGTCGAGTCCGGCCGGATCGGCGTGATCGTCCGGACCACGTATCGCGACACCCGCTCGGGTGCGGACCTGCAGCAGCTGCTCGACGCGCACGGCCTCGGTGCCGTCGTGCTCGGCGTGGTCGCCGAGGACGACAAGGGTGCCGCCGTGCTCTCCTCGACCCGGATCGGGTCGGTGCGGCGCTCCCTGCTCGGCCGTTCCGCGGTCACGCTCACCGCCGCGATCCGCGAGCTCGCCGGCTTCACCGCTTCTGTGGAGGTGTCGGCATGACCGACCAGACCCTGGTCCGCCGCCTGCGCGAGGAGGTCGCCGACGTCCTCGCCCGCCAGCGTCGCGAGGATGCCTCCAACGGCCTGCCGCCGATGACGGCCGAGGACGAGCGCCAGTTCGCCCGAGCCGTCGTCACCCGCGTCCTGGACGCCTACGCCCGCGAGGAGATCCGGGCCGGCCGTACGCCTCCCGCCCAGGACGAGGAGGCCCAGCTCGCCGACGGCATCCACGCCGCCCTCTTCGGCGTCGGCCGCCTCCAGCCGCTGCTGGACGACCCCGACGTCGAGAACATCGACATCAACGGCTGCGACCAGGTCTTCATCGGCTACGCCGACGGTCGCGAGGTCATCGGGGACCCGGTCGCCGACAGCGACGACGAGCTCGTCGAGCTCGTCCAGACGCTGGGCGCGTACTCCGGACTGACCTCGCGTCCCTTCGACACCGCGAACCCCCAGCTCGACCTGCGGCTGCCGGACGGCTCGCGTCTGTCAGCGGTGATGGGCGTGTGCCAGCGGCCCTCGCTGTCCATCCGACGCGCGCGCCTGTCCCGGGTCAGCCTGGACACGCTGGTCGGCTACGGCTCGATGTCGCCCGAGGTCGCCGCCTTCCTCTCGGCCGCCGTGCGGGCGCGGAAGAACATCATGATCGCCGGCGCGACCAACGCCGGTAAGACCACGCTGCTGCGGGCGCTGGCCAACGAGATCGAGCCGCACGAGCGGCTCATCACCGTCGAGCGGGCCCTCGAGCTCGGGCTCGGCGAGTTCCAGGACCTGCACCCCAACGTGGTGGCGTTCGAGGAGCGGCTGCCCAACTCCGAGGGCCAGGGTGCGATCCACATGGCCGAGCTCGTCCGCCGCTCGCTGCGCATGAACCCCAGCCGCGTCATCGTCGGCGAGGTCCTCGGCGACGAGATCGTCACCATGCTCAACGCGATGAGCCAGGGCAACGACGGCTCGCTGTCGACCATCCACGCGAACTCCTCGGCCGAGGTGTTCAACAGGATCTGCACGTACGCGATCCAGAGCGCTGAGCGGCTGCCCGCCGAGGCGGCGATGATGCTGATCGGCGGCGCTATCGACTTCGTCGTCTTCTGCGAGCGGGTGAACCTCTACCACGACGGGGGCACCCTGCGACGGATGGTGACCTCGATCCGCGAGGTCAACGGCGTCGACGGCCGGGTGCTCTCCAGCGAGGTCTTCGCGATGGGCCCGGAGGGCAACGCCGTGCCGGCCGCCGCGATCTCGTGCCTGCGCGAGCTCGAGGCGGTCGGATACGTCCCCGGTGCGGCGCCGACCTGGATCGAGACCGGCGGAGTACGCGTGTGAACGGCGAGCTCAGCGTCCCGCTGATCATCCTCGCCGGCGCGATCGTCGGTGGCGGCCTGGCGCTGCTGGGCTATGCGCTCACGCCGCACGAGCCCGCCACCGTCGCCAAGCGGCCCACCCGGCTGCTCGCGCAGATCCGCACCCAGGGCCGGCTGCTCCCGCTGGGGATCCTGGCCGGCCTCGGAGTCCTGGTGGTGACCCGCTGGGTCGTCACCGCGATCGCCGTCGGCCTGCTGGTGACCTTCTGGGGGCGCCTCTTCGGCGGCAGCCGGCGGGAGAAGGACGGCGTGGCCAAGATCGAGGGGCTCGCCGCGTGGACCGAGTCGCTGCGCGACACCGTCGCCGGCGCGGTCGGTCTCGAGCAGGCCATCCCCGCGACCGCGTACGCCGCCGCGCCCGCCATCCAGAGCAGCCTGATGACCATGGCAGACCGCTTGCGCGTACGAGTGCCCCTGTCCGACGCGCTCGAGCGCTTCGCCGAGGACATGGACGACGCGAGCGCCGATCTGATCATCGCGGCGCTCATCCTCAACTCGAAGCTGCGCGGCCCGGGTCTGCGCGACGTGCTCTCCTCCCTGGCGCGCTCGGCGCGCGCCGAGCTGGAGATGCGTCAGCGCATCAACGCCGGGCGGCGCAGCACGCAGCGCAGCGTGCAGATCATCATCACCGTCACCCTCGCCTTCGTCCTGGGTCTGGCGGTGTTCAACCCGACCTACCTGGCGCCGTACCGGACCGCCATCGGACAGCTGGTGATGATCCTGATCATCGCCCTCTTCGGGGCGGGCATCATGTGGCTGCGGCGGCTGTCCCGCTTCGAGCAGCCGGAGCGCTTCCTGATGTTCCGCGAGGAGGTGGCGCGCTGATGATGCTCGTGATGCTCGCCGGCGCCCTCGTCGGGGCCGGGGTCCTGCTCGGGGCCTGGCTCGTCCTGCAGCCGCCGCCGAGCGGCGCCGCCCAGCTCGCCCAGCTCGACGCCCGCATCGCCCGTGGGCGACGCGACCACGGTCTTACCCGCGATCGCCGCCACCAGGCCGAGTCGCAGCGCCTGCGCCGGCTCGGGGCCGACGTCGCCCAGGTGATGGACAAGCGCGGCCTGGGCCTCCCGCGGGGCCTCGCCGCCAGCCTCAGCATGGTCGGCATGTCCCAGGAGATGTTCCTGGCCCGCACGGTCATCGCGGCGCTGATCGGCTTCTTCGTCCCGCTCGTCGTGCTGATCCCGCTCACCGCGGCCGGGGTGACCACCTCGATGCTGCCCTTGTGGGTGCTCCTCATCGGCGCTCTGGTCGGGCTGGTCTGGCCGGCGCTGGCGCTGTCTCGCGAAGCAGAGGAGAAGCGGCGCTCGTTCCGGCACGTGGTCAGCTCGTTCCTCGACCTCGTCGCCATGAACCTCGCCGGCGGCCGTGGCGTCCCCGAGGCGCTGCAGGCGGCCTCCGGCATCTCGGACGGCTGGGCGATGACCCGCATCCGCGACACGCTCGAAGCGGCCCGCCTGCAGGGCAACACCCCCTGGGCCGCGCTCGGCTCTCTCGGCGACGAGGTCAACGTCGACGAGCTGCGTGACCTGGCCGCCGCGCTCGCGCTCGTAGCCGAGGACGGCGCCAAGGTGCGCGACTCGCTCACCGCGCGTGCCGAGTCGATGCGGCGACGCGAGCTCGCCGATGCCGAGGGTCGCGCCTCGGCCAGGTCCCAGTCGATGCTCGTCGCCCAGCTGCTGCTGTGCGCCGGCTTCCTGGTCTTCCTGATCTATCCGGCCCTCGCCCGGATTGCCGGCACGTCGGGCGTTTGACCCACTCCTCGATCGGGAAGAGTCCGATCGAATGCACTACCCGAGAGGACACCCCTTCCCATGACCGTCTCCCAGGTCCAGTTCCTGGCCACCATGCTGCGCGGCCGGATCGCCAAGGCGCAGCGTCTCGAGCGCGGCGCCTCCGCCGTCGAATGGGTGGTCATCTCCGCGATTCTGATCGCGATCGCTGCCGCCATCGGCCTCATCCTGATGAACAAGCTGAAGGGCAAGGCCGACTCCCTGGATCTCAACCAGGAGCCCGGCGGCGGCGGGGGCGGCGTCAACTGATGAGACTCTCCCCGCGCCGTGACGAGCGCGGGGTGTCGAACGTCGAGCTCGTGCTCTACGCGCCGTTGCTGATGGTCGTCATCCTCTTCGCCGTCCAGTTCTGCTTGGTCTACCTGGGCAACCAGGAGGCCAACGCGGTCGCGCGCGAGACGGCCCGGATCTACCGCACCACCCACGACCGGGCGGCTGCGGCGAAGGCGGGGATGGACTACGCGCGCACGATCGGAGCCGGGACCCTCGAGTTCTCCGGCGCCTCCGACGGCATCACCATCGAGGACAAGTCCGACGGCTACGTGCAGGTCGTGGTGCGCGGCCGCGCCCAGCAGTACCTGCCCGACTTCGTGGTGCCGCAGGTCGTGGAGCGTGTCCTGGCGCCGCGCGAGCAGTTCGTGGCGGCCCAGCCGTGAACCCGCTCGTGAGGTGTCGTGAGGCCCTGAGGTCGCGGCGCGGGCCGTCCGGCCGGCGGTCCGACCGCGGCTCGATGGCCGTCGAGATGGTGCTGATCGTGCCGGTGATCTTCGCGTTCGTGCTCTTCATCGTGTTCTGCGGTCGGCTGGTCTCCTACCAGGGCGACGTCGACGCGACCGCCCGCGACGCCGCGCGCGCCGTCTCGCTGACCCGCACGCTCGACAGCTCGGCGATGGACCGGGTGGTCACGGCCTCGCTGGAGAGCCGGTGCGACGCCCCCAACCTCGTCCGTACGGCCTCCACCCTGCGCGTCGACCTGGTCTGCCACGTGCCGCTCAGCGACCTCGGACTCGTCGGGCTGCACGGCACCAAGACCGTACGCGCGAGCAGCGCCGTGCCTCTCGACACCTACCGGAGCTACCAGTGAGCCGGCTGCGACGCGACGAGCGGGGAGCCGCGACCGCGTTCTTCCTGATGCTGGTCGTGGTCCTGTTCGCGTGCGCCGGGCTCGTCTTCGACGGGGGCAGCGCGCTCAACGCCCGGATGCGGCTGGCGGACGTCGCCGAGCAGGCAGCCCGGGCCGGTGCCGACAGGATCGACGTCGGGGCGCTGCGCAACAGCGGCACGCTCGAGGTCGACACAAACGCCGCCCGCCAGGCCGCCAGCGACTGGATGCGGGCGGCCGGCTACCCCGATGCCCAGGTCAGCATCGACGCCGACGGACGGGTCTCGGTCACCGGCGCCGCGACCGGTCACACCCAGATCCTCGGGCTGGTCGGTTTCTCGACCTTCACCGTGCACGCCACCGCCACAGCAGAGGAAGTCACCCAATGAGCACCGTCACTCCCGGGCCGGTCCGCGGACCCGAGCGGTTCGCAGGCCAGGAGGGGCACGGCCCCGACCGCCCCAGCGCGGTGCAGGCGCTGGGCGCAGGCCTCGCGCTGCTCGCCCTTCTCGTCGGCATCCCGCTCGCCCTGGTCCTCCTGACCGGGCCGCCGCCGGTGCCACACGGTCTGCCGACGCGCGACACGCTCACCCAGCCGATCACCACCGACACGCTCATCGGCGTGCTGCGCGTCGTGGTGTGGCTCGCCTGGCTGCAGTTCACCGCGTGCGTGCTCGTCGAGGTGGTCAGCCTGGTCCGCGGTGGCGGTCTGCCTCGGCCGGTGCCGTTGTCCGGCCGCTCCCAGGCGCTCGCCCGGGCCCTGGTCGGCACCTTCCTGGTCGGCGCCTCGTTCCTCGGCACCTCCGGCGCAGCGCAGGCGGTCGCCCCGGCGGCCCCGGTCGCCGCGACGGCCGTCTCGCACACAGCCGTCTCCCAGGCCGCGGTCGAGGACCGACAGGCCGACACGCCGGGCGCCGCGGATCAGGCGCAGGCTCCCACCACACACGAGACGCAGCGGATGGAGCACGTCCCGGGCGTACCCGCCGACATGACCGATGTGATCGGTCACAAGGTCACCATCGTGCAGCCGCCGGACGGGCGCTACCACGACAACCTCTGGGACATCGCGGAGCGCACCCTCGGCGACGGCCGCCGGTGGAAGGAGGTCTACGAGCTCAACAAGGGCCGGGTCCAGCCGGACCAGGGCCAGCTCGTCCTCGGCCGGCTCATCCAGCCCGGCTGGGTCCTGATCCTGCCCGGCGACGCGAGCGGGCCCACCGTCAACCGGGTGCACGCACTCGCCGACGGTCACGTCGCGCCCCACCAGCACGGTGACCAGGCCGAGCAGAGCGCCGACGCCCAGGGCGGCTCGGCCCTCGAGGAGATCCGCAGCGACCGTGGCATCCTGCCGGCCGTCGGTGGCGGTCTCTTCGGCGCGGTGCTGCTCGGGGCGCTCCTCGCCGAGCGTCGCCGCCGGCGCAGCCGGACCCCTGATGACGCCGAGATCGAGACCGAGGTGGCGCTGCGGGTCGGCGCCGACGTGGACCGCACGGATTGGCTCGACCAGGCCCTGCGGGGGCTCTCGGCGGCCTGCCGCAGCGAGCGGACGCCGCTCCCGCAGGCGTACGCCGTGGTGCTCACCGACGACGTCGTCGAGCTCAGGATCGCCCCGCCCGTACCGCGGGCCGTCGCGCCCTGGTCCGCGCACGACGGCGGTCGCACCTGGCGACTCGAGCGGGCGTCCTTCACCCCGGGGGAGAGCGGGCACGCCCCGTACCCGGGTCTGGTCTGCGTCGGACGCGACGACAGCGGCGCCGACGTCCTGGTCGACCTCGAGGCTGCAGGTGGGATCGTCTCGATCTCCGGTTCCTCGACGGTCGCCACCGAGGTCGTCTCGGCGCTGGCCGTCCAGCTCGCCACCTCGCCATGGGGCGACGACCAGGTCGTGCACGGCTACCACCTCGCCTCGGCCCTGGCCCAGATCGCCGGCACGACGATCGAGCCCGTCGACGATGTCGACACGCTCGTCGCCCAGTGGGCCGCCAACGCGCCTCGGGCCGCCGAGGACGTCCTCACCGGCCGGCTCGGCCGGCACCCCGGTGTCCCGCCGGAGTACCTCGTGCTGGGAAGCGCCGTCGGCAACGCCGAGACGGGCGCCCGCCTCCGTGAGCTCGCCCGCGCCGGCAGCCGCGGCATCGGTGTCCTGGCCGCTCAGCCGCTCGACGGAGCTCGGTGGCGCCTCACGGTCGACGAGTCCGGGCGGATGACGATCCCGCTGCTCGAGATCGAGGTCGACGCCGTCCGCCTCGGGGCGTCCGCGGCCGACGAGGTCGCCGCGCTCTTCGCCCGGGCCCGCACCGAGGAGCCGTACGCACCCGGACGGGCGACGCTGCCGACGGCGACTCGCGGCTCCGACGACGCGACCTGGAGCACGGCGTCGGTCCGGATCGGCGTCCTCGGCACGCTCGAGCTGCGCACCGATGGGCGCCTCGACGCCAGCCGGCTCGAGCTGGCCACCGAGGTGGCGACGTTCCTGGCCCTGCAGCCGGCTCCGGTGCACGCGAGCGTCGTGGGTGCCTCCATCTGGCCGCGCGGCGTCACGCCCGAGGTCCGCGACGCCACCATCGAGCGCGTGCGTGATTGGCTCGGCGCCGACAGCGCCGGCGGCTACCTGCTGCGCCAGACCGACGACGGCCGCCTCTACCTCGCCGACGAGGTCGGCGTCGACTGGCACGCGTTCGTCGCGCTCGTGCAGCGCTCCCGTGGTGCCGCGGTCCGTGAGGAGCGCGATCTCCTCGGCCGTGCGCTGCGCCTGGTGCGTGGGCCGTTCCTGTCCGGACGCTCCGCCCGGCGCTACGCCTGGCTGCCGCGCACCCGGCTCGAGCAGCAGGTCGCCGATGTGGTGGTCGATACCGCCCACCGTCTCTTCGAGATCACCGTCCACGACGACCCGGGCGGCGCCGCGCAGGCCGCCCGGGCCGGACTCCGGCTCGCGCCCATCGCCCAGCTGCTGTGGCGTGACCTGCTCCGCGCCGAGCACGAGGATCCCGACGGCCCCGACACTGCTGCTGTCGTGGAGGAGATGGTCGTGACCCTCGATGCCGAGCGCGCGACACTGGAGGCCGAGACCGAGGCGCTCGTCGCCGAGCTCCTCCCCGAGCACGCCCAGGAGGCCTGATGCGATTCCGACG
>Ga0308170_10003159_pt1 | contig 13657 bp, 17 predicted proteins | sample PhyBR2_2_FD_202136 | JGI IMG/M metagenome (GOLD analysis project Ga0308170, IMG submission 202136) | Phyllosphere microbial communities from UC Gill Tract Community Farm, Albany, California, United States - DLSLSB.R2 | ecosystem: Host-associated > Plants > Phyllosphere > Unclassified | place... | reverse complement strand
CCTCTTAAAAACAGGGGGAGACTGCGCACCCTCTCTCAACTGCTATCTCTTGATCTAGCGTGGTTGCGGCCTTCTGCTTGCGCACGATCGAACGAGGACATCTCTGCGGTGCAATCGAGCGCTTCTCCCGACCCTGTTAGTCCTGTAGAGCGCGAGCTGGACCGGTTCCTTGGCCTTCTCAAGTTGGGTCGAGAGGCGACGAGCGCGCGCTCTTCCTGACGGCCCTGTTCCTCTCGAGCGTGCTGCCTGGACCTCATCGAGTGTGCCCTGAACGAGGCAAGGCGCGCGAAGGGCTGTGGGCGGCGCCATCGTCGTCGGCGGGCCGGTCGAGCAAAGCTAATCCGGAATAGGAAATCGCGCCTAATCTGACCCCCTTTCAACCGTTTTGCGACCTGTCCGCGACCCGAGTCGGGTTCGAACCGACCCGGCATTACAAATTCGCGCTAATGATCCTTTGTATTGCCCGCTCTCGCGCACGCACTGGCTTGCGGACATGGGCTCGCTCTCATTCTAATTCGCAGTCCTGCTCTCTCTTAGGCCTGTAGAGCCCTCGAGCGACGTTGCGAGCCGCCTGCGCGAGGGCGAGGCCGAGTCGCGCCTAGTCGAGTGAGCGTCGCACGGTCCTCCCCCTGAGCGCACGCTGCAGCGACGACGCAGTGCAGTGCAGTCGAGCGAGCAGCCTCGAAGCACAGACTCGACGAGCCTCGAGCGGTCAGAGCGTCGAGCAGGACCAGCTCTTTCTACCGCTCGCACCGCTCTCGGCTCGCTCGCCTCGGCGCCTCGCTCGCACCGCGTGCTCTCGAGCGATCGTTCCAGAAGCAAGAGAAGACCGGTGCGAACAACAGAGAGCATGCATCTCGACGCCGGGAAAAGCTACAACTTGGCCAGGATCGACTTTGCGCCGACCGGGCTCTCGTAGGGCCCGTCCCACAGGCTTGCCTCGAGCTCGCGCGTGTTGAGCATCGATGGGACGAGTTCGCTGAGCTTGGTGGCGCCGAGGAGGCGGGTGTTCTGGGCGATCTCGTCCCGCAGGATCGTCGCGACCTTGTTGACGCCGGCGTCGCCGAACGCGAGCGAGTACATGACTGCGAGCGAGCAGGAGAGAGTCCGAGACGTGTCGATCAGTTCAGTGATTCGGCAGAGGGGAGGAGCACGAACGGAACATCGAGAGAGCGCGAGGGAGAAGCAAGAAGGAGGAAGAGGTGGACGCACAGGGCCGCCCGATCCCGACGGCGCGCGCACCGAGCGCGAGCGCCTTGAGTACGTCCGTCCCGCGACGGTACCCGCCGTCGGCCCACACCTCGAGCGCGTCAAACACGTGCGGCTCGTACTTGCGGATCTCGAGGAGCGTCTCGAGGCTGCTCGGCGCGCCCTCGCACTGCCGCCCGCCGTGGTTGCTCAAGATGATGGCGCTCGCACCGTGATGCGCGGCGAGCGCGGCGTCCTCGGCGGTCGAGATGCCCTTGAGGATGACGGGGAGGCCGCCCGAGGCTTGCCGGATCCAGGGGATGTCGGTCCAGTTGAGGGTCGCGTCGACGTAGCTGAACATGGCGGCAGCGACAGACGAGGCCGAGTCGGTCGAGGCGTCCGAGTTGCAGTTGTCGTTGAAGGCGGGCGCAAGAAAGAAGAGCGAGGAGGGACGGGCGAGAAGGTAAGTTCCGGCGCGCGGCAGTCAGGCCGAGCGGGAGAGACGGTGCTCACCTTCCGAGTGCTTGAGCGATGCCTTGCGACGAGTCGTCCTGCGGCGCATCGGGTGCGTCGGGCCCGGCGCTCGCGACGGCCTTGCGCAGGTTCGGGTCGGACGCCTGCGCGGGAGAGCGGCGTCAGCGAAAGGGACCGAGGCGGCTCGCCCAAGTCGAGAATGCGTGCGCTCGGCGCGACGTGAACAGGTAGAGAGTGGGGAGGTGGAAGGTAGAGAGAGCAGGACGTACAGCATCCTCGTCGAGCTTTTGGCGCTCGTCACGCTCTCGCTTGCCCGCAACAGGAGCGTCGACGGTCACGCAGATGGCCTGCGAGCACGTACAGAGCGTCAGCGACGAGCAGCAAGCACGTGCTGTGAAAGAGCGTGAGCTGCACCTTGTACCCGGCCTTGGCGACGTTGCGCATGATCTCCTCGCTCTTGCGCCGGTCGCGGTTGACGTACAGCTGCGAGCGGGTCGCAGAGTCAGCTCATGCCGCGAGAGAAGGCGTGGGGGCGAGAGAGAGAGAGCCGGCGCACCTGGTAGAACAGGGTTTGGCCCGACTGCGCTGCCATCGACGCGAGCTCCTCGTACCCGACAGAGGCGTTGGCCGAAACCTGCACAGCTCGCGCTCGTCAGCTACCTGCCTCGAGAGGGTTCCAGAAGAGAGAGGGAGAGAGGTGGACGCACGATGTAGGGGATGCCGTGCGTCGCCGCCACCCTCGCGAGGCACTTCTCGCCGTCCGGGTGAGCGAGTCGGCCCATCGCCGCCGGAGAGACATAGATCGGCAAGCTCGACTTGAAGCCGAGTAGCGACGTCGTGAGGTCGACCTGGGTCACGTCGCGCATGACGCGCGGGCGGAAGCGGACCGAGTAGAACGCCTCGCGGTTCCAGTCGTAGGCTGCTCGGGGCAGGGAACGACGTCAGCTCGTGCGCGACAGGTCGGCGTTGACGGTAGAGAGACGACGCACTTTTCTCGTCGTCTGCTGCGCTGCGGTAGTAGGCTGCGCGCACAGGAAGAGGCTCGAGTCAGCGGCTCGTCCGCAAGGGCTCGAGAGGGTGAGCGACTCGACGCACCCCAGGCTTTCGGCTTGAGGAGCTGCTCTGCTGCGCGCTCGATGTCGTCGAGGTTGAGGCATGCGCCGAGCGTGACGGGTGGCTCGCCGGACGGGGCCTTGGCGACGGGTTGCTCGGCGGGCTTCTGCTCGGCGCTGAGCGTGGCCAGGTCGACGTCGCCCAAGTGCTTGTCGGGCGAGAGCGCGCCCTCGATGGTCCTGCGCGCAAGAAAGAAAGGTCAGCCGTGCCCGATCGCGTAGTGCCAGAGCGCAGCCCGCTCGAAGAAGAGTCGAGGGAGCGCGCTCGAGAGCGACGAGAGGGACGCACCCGGGCGGGTGGATCGGGTCGTACTCCTCGGTCGCGTCCTTGCCGGCGTACTTGAGCAGGACGCGCTCGCCGCCCGGGTGGCTCGAGGCGAAGTCTGTGAGGTCGTACACCTGCGGCGAGCGAGTCGGCGGTCGGCGGAGCGGGGGAGATGCGGGGAGGGGGGTCAGCTCTCGCTCTGCAGCCGTGCGTGTGGGCTGTGAGGATGAACTGGACGCACCTTGCCATGAATGACCATCCACAAGCTCTCGCGCGAGCTGTGAGCTGCGACGTCGGCGCCGGAGAGCATCGTCCGAGGTCGCGAGGTTGATGAGGGTGCTGAAGGGCGAGGACGGCTGCCGGTGGACGTTTGGCGGGCTCGCTGTGGCACGAGAGGGGTGTGCTTCGGGACTCGGGGGTCCCCTGGGGCAGCTGAGCGGGTGGGAGGAGAGCAAGAGGTGCTCGTTTGCGGCGGACCGTCGGCCGACACGAGGGGTGGGGGCGCTGGCGTGCCGCTCTGCGGCCAACAGCGCTGTCGACCTATCAAGCTCGAGATGATGATCGTACTCGCTTCGACAAGCTCGCCCACGGAGCCGAAAGGATCGCAAGCCGCACTCGACTTCGCCTCAAACTCGTGCCGACGAGGCAGTTCCGCCGCAACGACTTGCTCGGTATTGACAACAGCGTCTACTTCTCCAACAGCTCTACCTTCTTGCCCTCGTCGCCCTCGATCGACGCCGCGCCGGGCCCGTCGAGCGCTGTCGCCGCCTCCTTCTCGGCCACCCGGCGCTCGTGCACGGCCTTCCTGAGCTCCCATCCTCCTGCCCAGCCGATCCAGCGCTTAGTCGGGAGGTGCGGCCCTCGAAGGAGGAGGACGAAGACTGCGAGCGGGCGAGGAAGGCGAGGGTCAGCCTCGAGGAAGCGTTCGGCGGTCCGAGCGAGGAGAGCAGGAGCGGCTCCGACAGAGCGAGCGAGAGAGACGCAGACGCACGCATGAAGCCCGCAACCGCGACGCAGAACCCACCGCTCGCCCTGTACCCGCCGGCGTCGAGGTAGATGCGTGTGCCGGCCGCCGTCCCAATGAGCTGACCGGCGAAGACGCTCACGAGGTAGACAGCGCTGAGGCGCGCTCGGGCCGCCGACGAGAGGGCGAAGATGCGCGTCGAGTTGGAGACTTGCTGCATCTGCATAGCCAGGTCGAGCACTGCGAGCGAGGAGAGGGCGAGCGTCGAGAGAGCCCGTCAGCCCGTTGAGGCTCGAGCGGCGACGGTGACGCTATCCGACGCGCACGAGAAGGGGCAGGCGAGCAGCACGCACCGAAGATGACGACGACGATGGCGCCGATCGAGCTTGCTGCCGCGCCCGTGAAGATGCCCTGCGAGACGAGGACGCCGACGATGCCGATGAGGACTCCGAGCCAGGGGACGAGCCCGTCGATGAGGCGCCCGAGGAACGGCGCAGCGAGGATGCCTGCGACGCCGACGAGGGCGAAGAGGCCGATCTCGAGCCTGTGTGTGGGAGAGCAGGGCGTGTAAGCTTGGCGAAGCTCGCAGGCGCAGGAGGGACAAAGTGGACGAGGACGCACGAGTTGTAGCCGTACACATCGCCGAGGAGGAATGTGCTGCTCGTCCAGAAGCAGCTGAAGATGATGGACGCGGCGCCGCCGATGAGGCAGCCCTGGACGAGCACGGGCTCGGTGACGAGGTACTGCGGGGCGTGCGCGCTCGAGGTCAAGGCGCGCGACCGGCTCGAGGAGGTGGATGAGCGAGACGCACCTTGGCCATGCTCCACAAGATCTCGAAGTAGCTCAGGTGCGCGTTCTTGGCGGGATAGTCGGGCACCTGCGAGGTGGCACGGCGAGGAGGGTCAGCAGGCAGTCCTGCTCGAGGAGGAGGCGAAGAGGACGCACCGTAGCATAGACGAGCAGCCAGATGAGGGCCTGCAGCCCAAACGACATGTAGTACAAGGCGCTGATGCTCGCCTTCTCAGCGATGAGGCCCGCCAAGACCCGAGCGAGGAGGATGCCGAGGAGGAGGCCTGCGAGGACGATCGAGAGGGCCGACGCGCGCCGCTCGGGAGGTGCGAGGTCGCCGGCGAGAGGTAGGAGGATCTGAGGCGTGACCGAGGCGGCGCCGAGGAAGAACTGCAGGGAGATGAGAGCGTGAGCGAGGTGAGCGTCGGCTTGGACGGCGGGAAGAGGGACAGGGACGCACGCTGATAGCCTGGAACGAGGTCACGTTCGGCACGAGGGCCAAGATGCTGCAGGAGCAACGAAGTCAGCTCCCCGCCTCGCGCGCCGAAGGAGAGAACGGGCGGGACGCACAGCGAGAGGACGGCGGCGACGGCGACAACGAGGAGGAGCAGCGGCCTCCTCCTCACGAGGTCGCCCAACGGGCAGATGAAGGCGAGACCGAGCGCGTACGACGCCTGGAGGAGCGTCGGGATGTTGGTGACCTTCTGATCTGTTGGCGAGGCGACCGTCAGGACGAGAGGCTCGAAGAAGGAACTCGGGAGGGAGGATGAGGAGGAGGAAGAGAACGCACACGAAACGCCGAAGCTGTCGCTCAGGACGATGAGGATCGGTTGCGGATAGTAGAGGTTGGCTGCGTTGCGGTGGGAGGGAGGGAGGTAGCGTCAGCTGTGCGTCGCGAGGACGGCGAGGAGGGGAGGGCGAGACGGCGACGCACCGACGCTGAACGTGGCGGCGAACGCAAAGATGACGTTGAGGAGCAAGCCAAAGTGGAACGGGCGGTCCGAGTCGTACTGAAGGCGGCGAGGAATCGGGAGGAAGCCAAAGTCGCGCGAGCCGCCGACCTTGCGAGGCTCGACCGGCGTCGCTGTTGCGGTCGGCGCGCTGTCCTCGCCTGGAAGAGGTGCCGACTCGAGCCCGAGGACGGCTGCCTCCTCAACCAGGGGCGATGGTGAGGGTGGGCGAGCGGCGAATGATGGCGGAAGCGGGGGAGGAGGAGCCGGTGTGGGACCGGGCTCGCCCGCCGCAGCGTGCGTCGCCATGGCCGCCTGAGCGGCTGCTGCTGCTGCTGGTGTGAGCGGTGCCTGCGCTGTCTGCCGGTGGAGAAGCGACGAGGCGAGGACGGAGCGCTCTCGCCAAGGTCGCCTCGGCCGGGTCGACCGCGCTGAGCCGACGGAGACAGCCTCGGCTCGCTTTCCTCTGCTCAAATTGCTGCTATTCGTCTCTCTCGAGCTGCTGCACACAAGAACGGTCACGAGCAGGGCAAAGCCGGACCCGCAGAGCGCTCTCGACGACCTCGCCGGCCCAGCCTTGCCCTCTCTCTCGACAACGGCGGGCCCCTCGCCGGGACAGAGACGCGATGAGAGGACGGTGGTGGTATCGGTGCGAGTACAGTGGAGCGACTCAGGTACAGCAATGGCCCCTTTTGCGGTGCAAGGCGGGTCGTACAGGTCCGAGGTCGAGGTGCGAGGGGAGGGGAGAGCCGCTACTCCTCGGCTCCTCGGATGCTGCGCACAAATTGAGCGTCAGCAGATGCGCAGGGAGGGAAGGAGAGCGAAGAGAGCTGGTATGACGCACTGGAGGACGTTGTTGCAGCGGATGAAGACCTCGCCGAGCGAGCCGACCGACTCGCCGTCCTGGTACTCCTCGGTATTTGCCAGCTGCGCGCGGGGTCACAGGCGGGTCTCAGCTTATGGTCTGGGTCAGGGAGGAGCAGAGGGGAGCGGTGCGGACCTGGAGGTTCATGTAGTTGTCGGTCGAGACGAGGTAGCCCTTGTACTCCATCCCCCACTTGAGGCGCACGAGGACGGGCTTGCCGGTGAGGTCCGAGAGGAAGGGCTTGGGGTTGACGGGCTGGTGTGCGGGAGCGGGCAGGTGGTGGTGCGGGCGAGTAGAAGGTTGCGAGAGATGGGGGGAGGAGGGGAGGAGGAGGCGAGCGAGGGGGGAGCGACGAAGGGACGAGTCAGCGCGGGTCGAGCGTGTCTGGCGTGAAGAGCTGAGCACGCACCTGGACAGACATGGCTCTGTGTGGCTAGAGAGCGTGGTGGACGCAGGAGCAAGCCGGCCGCCTCGCCTCCTCGTCCTCCCTCGTCCTCCTCATCAGCTCGACCGCTCTCTCGCTCACACCGCAGCAGCCATGAGCGACGACGAGGCCCCGCGCACAGCCGGCACCGACGAGGACGTCTCGCTCCCGAAAGCCACCGTCGCAAAGCTCATCGCCGGTCAGCTCGCTCTCCTCCACCTCGTTCCCCTCACGAGCCGCCGACTCGCCCGCACTCCCAGCTAGCCCCTCGCTGACTCTGCATCAACGCTACAGAGCTCCTGCCGGAAGGCTTCACCGCGACCAAGGAGGTCAAGGACCTCATCACCGACTGCTGCAAGGGTCCGTCCTCCTCCCCTCCTCCCCTCCTCCCTCTCCTCCTCGTCTTGCCTCAGCTGACGGCGCTCTCGCTCTTTGCACCCGCAGAGTTTGTCCTCACCGTCGCGTCCGAGGCCAACGAGATCTGCGAGAAGGACTCGAAGAAGACGATGCTCCCGGACCACGTCGTCAACGCCCTCAAGGTGCGCCCGCTCGTCGCCCTCTCCGAGTTCTCTCGCTCTGCAGGGGGAAGCTGACGCTCTCCCTTTCCTCCGCCGCTGCAGGCGCTCGGCTTCGAGGAGTTCGTCACGGGCGTTGAGGACGTGCTCAAGGACCACAAGGAGCTCGCCAAGGTGCGCTCTCGCTCCCCTCCTCGCTCGATCCCGCGCCGCCTTTCCCTGACTCTCTCTCTCGCGCTCTCGTGCTCGCAGGGCGAGCGCGCCAAGAAGGCCAAGCGCGCGGCGGGCAACGGCATGTCGCCCGAGGAGGCCCTCGCTCTCCAGGAGCAGCTCTTCGCCGCGAGCCGCGCAAAGCTCGAGGCCGGCGCCGCGCCGGGCGAGGCTCCCGCCGAGACATCGTGAGCTCGAGCGAGGGACGGTGCTTGAGCTGCGGGCGGGCGCGAGGGCGCGAGGAGGGAACGAGGAGAGGACGGTCGGCTTCCATGTGCAGCGAGAACGCTTTGTCGTGTTGTAATCTCAGTGCTCCTCATCTACGACCACGCGCTTCTGCTGCTCCTGCCTCTTCCGCATCTCGTCGAGCCGCACAGCCGGGTCGGCGCCGTTCCACAGCTCGGTGCCGTCGTCGGCGAGCGAGAGCTGCGGCAGCCCGAACTGCTCGATCGTGAAGGAAGCCTGCGGGGAAGAGCACGTCAGTTACGCGCTCTGAGAAGCTGAAGCTATGAGAGGGCCTGCGAAAGAGGGAGAAGCACGCACAGAGATGGAAGCGCACTGGACCGCCGAGACGAGGTCGTCCGGATGCCGCACGAGTCCCGCCATGAGCCCGCCCTGCACGTTGTCGACATCAGTACAGTGTCTGCATTCGAAGATCGAACGCGCAAGCAGGACTGTGAGAGCGAGCGACGCACCAAGAACGAGTTGCCCGCGCCGGTCACGTCGACGACCTTGCCCGTCGCCCGCCCGTCCTCGTACGAGTGGTACGCCGGGACCCAGACGCTCTCGCTCTCCCTCCCTCGCCGCACCGCGTATGCGCCGAGCGGCCCGCTCCGGATCAGGACGACGTCTGCCGCCCCGAGCGCGAAGAACCGCCGCGCGACGTCCTCGATCCCAGTGCGCCCGCTCGCCCTCACCTCGTCGGCGCCGATGCCGAAGAAGGCGGCCGCCTCCTCGTGGTTCGGGCTGAACACGCCGACGCGCGGAAGCACCTCGCGCAGGGCGTGCAGCTCGGCGGGAACGCAGCGGTCCGGAATGGGCTCGTACACGAGCGAGGGCGAGAAGTCGGGCGAGAGCTGCGAGGCGATGACGAGGGAGCGGGTCGGCGAGCACACAAAGTGCAGGTACTGGGCGGTGCGCAGTCGAGGAGGGAGGTCCTTGGGCTCGAGGCGCTTGCGCGGGGTGAGGTACTGGAAGTCTGCGAGCGGGTCGGAGCGGAGGGGAGGTCAGCGGCGAGCGGTCGGCGCTCGGGACGGAGAGCGAAAGTCACGCACCTCGATGCTCGCCCGTGTACAGGTTCAGCGCTCGCGTCGTCGGCTCCTCGGGCTTCTCGCGGAACTCCCACATGTCCTCGCCGTACGCCTTGAGCTCCTGCTCGACCTCGTCGGGCCAGTCGCTGCCCCTATCGACGACGATGCCCACTCGCTGGGCCGGCAACCACATGCGCGCGCCCAGGATGGCGTACGTGCCGCCGCCGCCGACGATGTCGTCCTCGCGCTTGGTCGACTGGACCGAACCGTCGTCGCCCAGAGTGCGCCACTCGAAGCGGTCGAGGATGAAGAGGCCGAGCGTAGCGCAAGCGACCTGTGCTGCGCTCCCCATGGCCGGGCGAGGGGTGTTGGTGGAGGGAGGAGGCTGGTTGGCGAGGTGGGGAGATGAGGGACGAGGCGAGCTGAGGGAGGGCTGGGCGGGCCGCTGAGGCTCGGCAGGAGGCGCAGCGAGGTCGTGTAGCTGGGTAGTCGAGGTGTACGAGCGCGTCTGGCGGGGGAGCGCAGCTTGGAGAGAGCGAGAGCGGTGCTTGCTCCCTCGTCGGCCTCGTCCGCGGCCGCCGGCCGAGTCGAGGCGGTGCGCTCTCTCTCTCGACTTGGCGCAGCTCCAGCTCGCTCAGCACAGCCTGGCAGCGCACTGTGTGCTCGTTCCAAGAGTGCTGCGCCAACAAGTTATACAATCGAGTGGACGGCGCACCGGCCTCTCCTCCTCCTGCCGCTCCTCGTCCTCTCCTGCTCATGCCGACGCAAAGTCGTTGTCTGCGGGGTGCAAAGTGTACGGCATCAGCACACCGACGAGAACGAGCGCAGGCAGGTGTCCAAGTCCTGCTGGCGCCGACGAGGCAGGCCCCGAGCGCTCCCCGCGAGGCGAGGAAGATCCTCGGCTGCTCGAGCGCGGGAGAGGGGAGGAGAGGGAGAGACGACGCACTGAACTCCCTCCCGATGAGCATCCTGCGGATCTCCTGCGTGCCGGCGCCCACCTTGTACAGGAGGGCGTCGCGCAGGAAGCGGTTGACCTCGTAGTCGTGCGTGTAGCCGTTGCCGCTGTGCGCCGTCGCCTCGTCAGCCCGGATCTCAAGACGAGGTCATCTGAAGCCGAAGAGGAGCGTCGCACGCACCCGAGCATCTGGAGCGCCTCGAGGCAGACCTCGGTCGCCCGGTCGGACGAGTAGAGGATGGCGCCGGCGCAATCCTGCGCGCAAAGTCGAGCAAGAGAGTCAGCTCGACGCCCATGAGCGAGCACCAGGTGACGACGTACCCTCCTCGAGACATGACCTGCGTCACAAGCTGCGAGGGAGAGAGCACGAGTCAGCGAACGACCTCGAGTGACCGACGACGAGGCCCGAGCGGGAGGATGGACGACGCACCTCGCGCGACGCTGTACAGGTAGGCCCTCGAAGCCGAGACCTTGGTGAACATGTCGGCGATCTTGCCCTGCATGAGCTGGAAGTGCGCGACGGGCTCGCCAAACTGCTTGCGGTCGTGCACGTACGGCATGGCGTACTGCGAGCAGGGCGACATCGTCAGCGACAGCACACTCGCAGGTGACGGTCTGAGGAAGAGGGAGAGGACGCACGTCGAACGCTGCCTGCATCAGGCCGAGAGGCCCGCCGCTCAGGACGATGCGCTCGAGGTCGAGACCCGACATGAGGACGGCGGCGCCGCGGTTGAGCTTGCCGAGCACCTGGCTCGAGGGGATGAAGCAGTCCTCGAAGACGAGCTGCGAGCGTGCAGAGGGAGAGTCAGCTCGAGGACGAGGTGCAGCCCGTCGGGGAGGAGGAGAGACGCACCTCGCACGTATTGCTGCCGCGCATGCCGAGCTTGTCGAGCTTCTGCGCGGTCGAGAAGCCGTCGAAGCCCTTCTCGACGCTGTAGTGCTCGAGTGAGCGAGAGAGCGGGGCGAGGCAAGAGTGGGGAGAGAGAGAGAGAGACGCACATGAAGGTCGTGATGCCCTTGGACCCCTCGCCCGTCTTGGCGTAGACGAGGAGCACGTCGGCGTCGGGCCCGTTCGTGATCCACATCTTCTGGCCGTTGAGGACGTAGCCCTCCTCGCCGTCGCGCGTCGTCTTCTCGGCGCGCAGCCGCATCGAGACGACGTCGCTGCCGGACCCAGTCTCGCTCATGGCGAGCGAGCCGACCGAGTCGCCGCTCAGGAGGCCGGGCAGGTACTTGTTCTTCTGCTCCTCGGTGCCGTGACGGTTGAGCTGGTTGACGCAGAGGTTGGAGCTGCAGGGGGGAGAGGACGGGGTCAGCTGGGGCGGTCGAGCGTCGAGGAGGGGTAAGGGGACGCACTGTGCACCGTACGAAAGCGCGATCGACCCAGACGCGCGCGACAGCTCTTCCATAACGACGAGGTGGTCGAGGTACTGCAGGAGGGGGTGTAGCGTCAGCAAGAAAGCCAGGAGCCGAGGGAGACGAAGCAGGAGTGGACGCACCCCTTTGCCGAGCCCGCCGTCCGCCTCCGGGACCGTGATGCCGAGCAGGCCCATGTCGCCGAGCTTCTTCCACAGGTCGAGCGGGAACGCGTTGTCCTTGTCGGTCTGGGCGGCGATGGGCGCGATCTCCTTCTGGGCGAACGAGGCGACCGACTCGCGGAGCTGTTGCGCGGGCTCGAGTCAGCTTGGGCTCCGAGCAACCCGCGAGTAGTGAGCAGTCACGCACCTCGAGCTGGTCCTCCGTGAGCCCAGTCAGGTGCGCCGCATAGCCGGAGTAAGCGCGAGCGACGGCAACCCGCCTCGAGGCGGGTGCGGGCTGAGCGACGGCTCGTGGGCGGGCGACAGCGCGTGCGGTGGTGCCAAGGAGGCGAGTAGGCGTGTAGAGGCTCATCTCGGAGTCGGTGCGCGAGCGAGAGAGGTGGCGGCTGGAAGGAGAGGGACGAAGAGCGAGGCCAAGTCGGCGAGCCGTGCCGAGCCGAAGTGCGACGCCAAGTGGGGAAAAATCAGGAGAGCGAAGCGCGCGCAGGCTGCATTGCGTAGAGGAAAGCGAACAACAGAGAGTACTCAAGGAACGAGAGAAAGGGACGGGGACTAGGAAAGAGGGACGGCGGAAATTCAACCGAGAGCCTGCTCGGCGGCGGCGACCGGCAAGATGTAGATCTGCTCGAAGCGACGAGGTCAGCGCCCGCAGCGACATGCACGGCCAAGAGCGAGAGAGAGTCACGCACTCCATCGAGGGCTGCGCACGTCGCCATCTCGTCGGGCGTAGCGATGATGAGCCATCGGCGGCTGCGGGCGGACGACGAGGAGGCGAAGAGGGTCAGCTCTGGCTCCTCGACGGCACGCCGCATCGAGAGCAGGACATGAGGAACGTGGAGCGCACACCTGCGTGTAGTCGCACCTCCAGGCGCACACGTACCGCTGCAGCTCGGCGAGGTCGACGTGGCAACGCGACGGCGGGTACCACTTGTCGAGCAGGCTCCACGACCGGTCGCCGTACGCAGGCCCGTCGTCCGGGTCCGGGAAGCCGAGCCACTTGCGCGATTTTTGGCTGCAGGGCGCGACGGTCGAGATGGCGAGCTTGCCCTCGATCGCGAGCGAGTGCAGCTGGACGGTCAAGGCGGAGCTGCGAGCGAGCGAGTCAGGCATCAGCTCAGGCTCTCGAGCAGGACCGAGGAGGGCAGCACGCACTGTTCATCTGTAGGGAGACGAGGCTCGGGGCCGACGACGTCCTCGGCGGGCCCGAACGCGCCGCCGCGGAGGAGGTACTGCGACGGCACCCAGGGGAACTGGCTGCGGTACCCGAGGTCCGAGTACACGTCGGGCGCGCGCTCGACGAGGGCCGAGATGCGGGCCGGGTTGAGGCGGAAGGCGGCGGGCGTGAAGGTCCAGGCGGTGACTGCGGGCGGGGGTGTCGGCGTCAGAAGGCTCGAGCGGGGCAGGGACGACGACGACGAGGACGTGGAAGACGCACTGGGGTGCCAAAATGGGCGCATCGCCCTTTTGTGGTCCTCGCCCGTGCCGTAGACCAGGTAGATGGCGTTCTCGACCATGCGGTAGCGCTCGAGGTGGAGAAGGCCGTCCGGGAAGAGGCCGACCTTGCCGAGCTCGGTGGCGTGGACGAAGACGGCCGTCACCGACTCGCGCGCCGAGTCGGCCTGCTTGACGCCCTGGATGCTCGACAGGACGAGCTGGAGCGCCGCGTAGTCGTTGAGGTGGGCTCGAGCGCTCTTGTCGCGCCCGGCGAGGTTCTCGCTCGGCGGCGAGGCGATGTAGACCTTGCGCGGCTCGCCGTCGAGGTGCATAGCGCCGTCGAAGTCGTAGACGCCGTTGATCGGCCCGCTCGGCGTCCGGATGCCCCACAGGTGGCGGATCCGGTCGACCTCGCTCTCGACGTCGGACGGCCAGCGCACCGAGCCGCCGGGCGCGAGGAGCGTCGACAGCTTCTTCTCGCGCAGGAGGTTGCCGTTGAGGATGACGTAGCCGTTGGAGCTCTTGGCGCGCTGGACGCCGTGGTTGAACGGGTCGAGGACCTTGCGGGCCTGAGCGCCGCTGCCGAGCGACGACGTCTCGCTCGACACGGCCGACGCGTGAGGAGCGCGGTCGTTGCCGGCCAGCACGATGGGCGACTTGGCCGAGCTGGCGGCCGAAGAGGGGGCGGGAGAGGGCGCGGCCGGAGGGGGAGGAGGTGGAGGAG
>Ga0308170_10003156_pt1 | contig 13673 bp, 10 predicted proteins | sample PhyBR2_2_FD_202136 | JGI IMG/M metagenome (GOLD analysis project Ga0308170, IMG submission 202136) | Phyllosphere microbial communities from UC Gill Tract Community Farm, Albany, California, United States - DLSLSB.R2 | ecosystem: Host-associated > Plants > Phyllosphere > Unclassified | place... | reverse complement strand
CGGGATGTGCGTAAAGGTCTGCGGATTCAGGTCGACCAGCGGGAACCACGAACTCTGCACCTGCACCATGATCCGGTGCCCGCGGCGGAAGGTGTGGTTCACCTGGCCGATGTCGAAACTCAGCGCTTCGACTTTGCCCGGCGTGAACGCTTCCGGCTTCTCGAACCCGTGGCGGAACTTGCCGCGTAAAGGATTGCCACGCACCAGTTGCTGGTAGCCGCCCATCTCCACGCCCGGCGCCGCAACGTCGCCGCCCTTGTGATCGACAGGTGTTGCCGGATAGGCCGCCGGATACACGTCGATCAGTTTCACGACCCAGTCGGCGTCCGTCCCCGTGGTCGAGACAAACAATTTCGGCAGCACCGGCCCGGCGATCGTCACGTCGTCTTCGAGCACTTCGCTCTGGTAGACCAGCACGTCAGGACGGGTGGCGGCGAAGCGCTGGTCCGAGACCATGTATTCCTTCGGCACGCCGGTCGCCGGGTAGCCGATATAGGGCACCGGCTTGCGCGGGTCGGCCACGTATTCGTCGAAGGCGGCCGGCGCCGACGGCTGGGTCCAGCCCAGCTTGCCGTCGGCGCCGAAGTACAAGGTACGCGGCTTGGCCTGCAGCGGCGGCCAGGCCGTGTAGCGCCGCCAGACATTGCTGCCCGTTTCAAACGCGGTGACTTCGGCGATCGCGGCGGCCGGCTTCACGCCCTTCAGGTACTGTTCAAAGAACGGGAACTGCAGCTCCTTGCGGAAGTATTCGGAGGTTTTGCTGTCGAAGGACACGTGGCCCAGGCGCGCGCCCTCCCCGTGCGCCCAGCCGCCGTGCACCCATGGCCCGATCACCAGGCTGTTGACGATGCCCGGGTTCTGCTTTTCGATCGCGCCCCAGGTCGTGAACGGTCCCTGCGGATCTTCCGCGTCGAACCAGCCGCCGACCGTCAGCACGGCCGCCTTGACGTTTTTCAGGTGCGGCGCAATCGCGCGCGCCTGCCAGTAGGCGTCGTAGCTGTCGTGTTCGATGTTCGGCATGAAGAGGGCGCGCTGCTCCGCGCTCATGCTGGCGGCGATGTTGGACAGGGTCAGGTGCTTCAGGAAGAAGTCGTAGCCGCTCGTCGTGCCGTAATCGAAGTCGGCCCAGGTCTTGGGCAGCGGCGTCGGATTCTGCGCCTCGGTGAAGGCCGCGTAGAAATCGAAGTTCGCGGCCAGCATGAAGGCGCCGCCATGGTAGGAATCGTCGCCCATGTAGAGGTCGGTGACCGGCGCCTGGGGCGAAGCGGCCTTGATCGCCGGGTGCGAATCGATGATGCTGGCCGCCGTATAAAAGCCCGGATAGCTGATGCCGTAGATGCCGACTTTACCGTTGTTGTTCGGGACGTTCTTCAGCAGCCATGCCACGCTGTCGTGCATGTCCTGGCTTTCGACGCCCTCGCCCGCAGTGCGCCTGGCCTGCACATGCGGCGTCATCTCCTGCCACTTCCCTTCCGACATGTAGCGCCCGCGCACGTCCTGCTTCACGAAGATATAGCCGGCATCCTCGAATTCGCGCGACGGGCCGATCGCTTCCGGCATCCAGTCCACGCCATAGCGCAATTCCCCTTGCGCCTGCACGCCGGCGCTGTAGGGCGTGCGCTGCATCAGGAAGGGGTAGGCGCGGCTGCCGTCCTTCGGCACGTAGACGGTCGTGAACAGCTTGACGCCGTCGCGCATCGGGATGCGGTACTCGTACTTGGTATAGGTTTCGCGCAGGTTGCGCTTGGCGGCTGGCGCATCGGCCGCGGCCAGGTCGGCGGCGAGGACGGCGCCAGGGCCGAAGGCCAGCATGAAGCTCAGCGCAAGGAGGGACAGCGGACGACGCATGATGAATTCTTTCGGAACAAATACACGGGGCCGCCAGTGTAATCCGATTCCGAAAGGAATTGCCGTTCAGGAATGACTTTCGGGCAAGCCATCGCCGGCGCCAGGCGTCTTCAGGCGCTGGCGCACGATATTGATGTGTCCTCTTAAACCGTACAGGCCGTCGGCATAGGCCAGCGGGATCGAGATGTGGTTCACCTGCTCCTCGATCTCGTCCAGGCGGCGCAATAAATCATGGCGCACGATGTCGCGCTGGTCCTCGAGAACCCCTTCCCATGCCTGCTCCACCGCGCGCAGTTCGCCATACCAGCGGTAGACGCGCGAGCGCACGCGCCACACGTACAGCGGCGGCACGATTTTGGAGAGCGGGATCACCAGCGCCGCCAGCGCCACCACCACGACCCAGAGCCGGTCGAACAAATTCGCCAGCCAGAAGCTCAGGTAGCGCTGCAGCAGCGGCGGCCCGTCGCGGTAGTATTTCGCCGCCTCGCGCGCGACCGGGATCTCGGTGAATTTCGGCGACGGGAACTGGCCCTGCTGCTGGAACCACCCAGCCCCGCCGTGGATCTCGCCGGCCGCTTTGACGAACAGATCGATCAGCGCCGGATGCAGGTCCGCGCGCGCGACCAGGGTCGCGGTCGGCGCGATCAAATGATAGTCCTGGGCAGGAATGTCGCGCCCGAGGTCGACGATCCCGCGCGGCAGCGTCACGTGGGTGAGGAAAGGCAGGCGCCGCGTATAGGCTTCGGCCTGCGTGAAATTGAACAGGCGGATGCCCGGCGTTTGCAGCAGCATCTGGATCAGCTGCGCTTCCGGGGCCGAGCTGAACACGAGGCCGTCGATGCGCCCGGCCAGCAGTTCGACGGTGGCCGGCGTGTTCTCCAGCGCGCTGATCGTCAGCTCCTTCGGCTCGACCCCGTTGACGGCCAGGATCTGGCGGAACAGGTTGGGCACGCCAGTGCCTTCCGGCCCCAGGTTGATGCGCAGGCCGCGCAGGCCGGTCAGGCTTTTGGCCTTGACGCCGTCGCGCAGGAAAAGCCAGACCGGTTCGGTGAACAGGCTGCCGAGCGAGACCAGCCCGAGCTCGCCGGCCTTGATCTCGCCCGTCGAGCCGCTCTGCACGAAGGCGATGTCGGCCTGGCCGCTCCTCAGGCGCTCGAGGTTTTCCTGGGAACCGAGCGAGGGCTGGAGGGTGACCTGGATGTCGTCCTTCTTCAGCGCCTTGGCGTACTGCGCACCAAAGGCTTCGTAGGCGCTGTTCTCCTGGCCGGTGGCGAGGCGCACCCGGGTTGGGGGCGCCGGATCGACCACCCAGTAGGCGACGATGCAGGCAGCGGCCACGAGAATGACCGTCGGCCCCGCGGCGACCACCAGGTCGCGCAGGGAGACGAGGGTGAAGCTGCGAATTTTGGAGACGGCGCGCCGGCTGGCCCGGCGCGCCCGTTCGCCCGGACTGCTCAACGCACGCACTGGCGCGTGGCGCCCACACTACCTTGCGGTGGTTCGATCATCGGCATCAGGCTGGGCGCCAGGGTCACCAGCAACTGTGTCGGCAGCGCGCTGGTGAAGTCGTAGTGCTCCGACTGCGGACCGTGCACGTAGGCCGTCATCGTGCCGAAGAAGCGCTCGCCGATGTTGAACACAAAGGTCGCCGAGCGGTTCACGTAGCGCGACTCGATCAGGCGCCCGCCGCGTGCATACACGTCGAAACGCTGGTCGCCGGTACCGGTCTTGCCGCCGACGGCCACGACCTTGCCGTCCGAAGTGGTGAACGCGGTCTTGACGCGCTTGGCGGTGCCTTCCGAGACCACGCCGCGGATGGCGTTGGCCACCGCGCGCGCCACTTCCGGCGCCAGCACGACTTCGTTCTCGACCTTCGGCGCCCGTTTCACGAGGGTCTCGTAAGGCGTGCCCTTGGCGAAGTGAAGCGAATCGATGCGCTCGACGGGTTTCCTCACGCCGCCGTTGATGATGATGCCCATCAGTTCGGCCAGCGCGGCCGGACGGTCGGCCGAGGCGCCCAGCGTCGTCGCGTAGGACGGCACCAGCGAATCGAAGGGATAACCCATCTTCTTCCACTGGGCGTGGATCTTGAGGAAGGATTCGACTTCCAGCAGGCCCGCGATGCGCTTGTCCTGGGCGTTCTTGCGGTTGGTCTTGAAGAGCCAGGAATACACTTCCTGGCGTTCCTTCACGCTCGCCGCCACCGCTTCGCTCCAGCCGGCTTTTGGATGGTTGCGCAGGTAGCCGACCAGCCAGAGTTCCAGCGGATGGGTGGAGGCGACATAGCCGCGGTCGGCCAGCGACATGTTGGCCGGCGCGTACTGGTCGTACATCTTGGCGATGCGTTCTTCGTCGACCTCGTTGGTCGGCAGCGAGGCGTCGATGAAGGCGCCGAACTCTTTCAGGGTCGCGTTCGGGGCGATCGTGCGGTGCACGGCAGCCAGCTTGGAGGCCATCGGGCGCACGCCCTGGACCAGCAGCGCCGTCGCTTCGGCCGCGGTCTTGCCCTTGTACTTGTTCCAGAACTTCGCCAGGAAGGTTTTACCTTCGGCATCGGCGAAGCGCGCCAGGTATTCGGCGCGGCGCGGATCGTCGGCGTCGGCCAGCAGCGCGGCCGAGGAGCCCGGCAACTGGAACATGTAGTAGCGCGCCACGTCGCGCATCAGGCGCACGAACACCAGGTTCGTGGACTGCTGCAGCGCCTGCTGCACCGTCATGATCTTCGAATTATCGAGCTTGCTGAAGTTGCCGAAGTAATGCAGGCCGCCGCCGGTGAAGAAGCCTTCGCCCGGATTGCCCGAATACTTGCGCTCCATCGCGGCCGCCAGCATCGGGCTCAAGCCGCGGTCGGCATTTGCCGGCAGCGCCAGGTAGTAGTCGACCGCCCAGCGGCTGAGGTGGTCTTTCGGGTCGATGCGCACTTCGCGCAGCGCCTTCGGATCGAGCGGCTCGTAACGCTTGTGCAGCTGGTCGACGATGTCGAGATAGCTGACCAGGGTGCGCAGCTTGGCGGTCGAGCCGAGGTCGAGCTTGGCCTGCTCGTTGATGTCGAGCGGCTGGTCGTAGTTGTCGGTCTGGACGCGCAGGTAGTTGACGTTGTCGCCGCGCTCCATCAGCGTGAAGCTGTAGACCACTTGCGAGGGGTCGCCGTTGCCGAGCAGGCCCTTGCCGGTGAGGCCGGCCGCTTCCGCCGCTTCCGGCGTGGTCAGGTGGCGCAGCACCTTGGTGACGGCTTGCTGGGCTTCGGCGTCGAGCGTCGAGACGACCGACATGTCGAGGCGATCGAGGTTGTACAGGCGCGGTTCGCCCAGCAGGGTGCCGAGGTGGTTGCGCACCGCGTTCGAGGCCTTGCGCGAGACAAAGGCGTTGGCCGCCGGCGCCTCGACGCCCGAGGCCAGCGCCGGTTTCAGCTTGACGGCGAGCGCGGCGTCGCGCAGCTGCGGCGTGATCACGCCGGCTTGCGCCAGCACGCGCAGGTGGCTGTTGGTCAGCGTTTCGAGGTCGGCTTCGCCGGCGCCCAGGTAATAGGCCGGACGGCGCTGCGCGATCATCAGCGACAGCGCTTCCTTGTAGACCAGCACCGACTCGGGCGTATCCATGCGGCCCTTGAGGATCTCGCCGACCTTGCGGAAATCGCGGCCGTACCAGACCCACATGCCGTCGCCGATGCCGTTCACTTCACCGTAGCCGAGCTTGGCCGACAGCGGCACCGTGTTCAGGTAGTCGAGCACGACCTGGCGGCGGGCGGCGGTGGTGTCTTCGCCGTCCTGGTAGGCACGCAGCGTGGCCGAGGCCATCTGCACCAGCTTGTCGTGCAGCGAAGCGGTGCGGCCCTCGGGCGAGTGGCGGTATTTTTCGATCTGCGTGGCGAGCGTTGAGCCGCCGGCGACACGGCCGCCGCCGCTGATGCCGATGGCGCTGAGGGATTTGTCGAAGACGGCTTTCGAGAAGCGGTCCCATTCGATGGCGGGATTGCGTTTCGGGTAGGCCGGGTCGAGCAGTTCGCGGTTCTCGATGAACAGCAGGCTTTGCACCAGCAGCTGCGGCGTGTCGTCGAAGCGCTCGTAGAAACGCTCGGGGAAGCGCGAGGCGAACAGCGGCTGGCTGCGGCAGTCGAGGATCTCGAGGCCGGTGCGGGTCTTTTCGCGGTAGGTGGCGAAGATGCCGCGGTCGGCCAGCTCCATCATTTTCGGCGACATGCGCGCCTGGGCGTCGATGACGTAGTCGCGCGTCTGCAGCTTGGTCAGGAAGCCCGGCAGGTGCGAGTAGCCGAGGCGTGCATCGTAGGGGCTTTCGGCCGGGAAGCGGATCGCGTCGCTCGGGCCTTTTTCCATGCGGTAGTGCACGTCCTTCATCATGCCGGCGAAGATCTTCGCCTGCAGCGTGGACGTGCGCGTTTCGTAGACTGCATAGGCCGAGCCGGCGGCCACGACCACCAGCAGGATGCCGAACAGGACCAGCTTGCCGCGGCCCTTGCCTTTCGGCGGCTCGCCTTCGCGCTCGGGCTCGGGCGGGGGGCCGCCCGCATCGTCGGGGACGTCGTCCGCGGCGGCGCCGGCTTCGGTCACCAGCGACAGGTGGGGATAGGTGTCTTCCGGCACTTCCTGCGCTGACGCATCGATTGCGGGCGCGGCATTGGCGGCGGATTGGCCGCGCAGTGCGCGAAGTACGTTACGTGGCCGTTTGAAACGGCGGGTGCTTTCCATGATGGCTCAACCGGTTTTGAATCGTAATTCCTGCAATCCCTGTCAACCTGCTCGCCATCCCTGCTGCCGGTCTGTTCGAGTGATCGAGGTGGTCGTTGGTTCACGTTTTGTGGTTCATATTTTGGCGCCCCAACTCAGCAATTTGTTGCGGCGCCCAAGACATCATTCCACCACATCAACAGGTTTTGCACGAAGCGCCTTTCAACAAATTTGACCTGCCCTGATCATTTTCGCAAAAAAACAACGGCAGAGTTATCGGGATGGCATTGATGCCTACAAGCATTGGTATTGCACTCCTACACGGCTGGGAATGCGCGCAAGGAGCACCCGGATCGATCACCCGGTTCGGGTCGCCAGCGACGCACTCGCGCTCGCTGCGCGCAGGTCTTCCAGGGCCTGCAGGCAGTAGTACTGAAACCATAGTCCGGTGAACAGGAAGATCAGGACATACAGCCAGGCGGACAGGATCGCCAGGAAAGGAAACAGGGCCATGGCCAGCACCGCGCCACCCATCCAGGCGATTCCCGGCAGCGCGCCGAGCACGCCCGAGGCCATGCCGATCGCCAGCAGCGGCCAGCGCCGCGTTTCCATGAGGGTCTTGCGTTCGGCCGCGCTGGCATGGGCGGCGAGCGCGTCATAGCTCATCACGCGCGACGACACCCAGCCCCACAGCGCCGCCTGCACCACCACCGCCAGCGGCGGGATCGCATACAGCGGGATCGTCACGATCCAGAGCAGCGCGAACACCAGCACGCTCGTCAGGTTCATCCAGACGCTGCCGGCGAAGCTGCCGCCTTCCTTGCGTTCGAGCGTGGGGAAGCGGCGCCGGCCGACGTGGCGTTCGATGGCGGGCATCGCGAAGATACCCATGAACAGCAGCGCGGACGCGATCATCAGCGGCAACAGCAGCAGGATCGCCACCAGCGGCACCACGACCACCTTCAGCATGCCCAGGCCAAGCGCGGACAGCCAGCTGCCGCTGGTCTGGAACCACCCGTATTCCCTGAAGACGGCGCCCAGCCAGTCGAACAGCGCCGGCCCGAAGGCCCACAGCAGGCCGCCCCAGACCAGCAGCGACAATAAAAGCGGCAGCAGCGACAGCATCATCATGCGCGGCGAGAAGCCGGCGCGCAGGGCGCGCGCCCAGGCGGTGGCGACGCCGTTCACGCGACGCTCCAGCAGATGTTCAAGGTTGATGCGGGCATGGTGGTGCGGCTCCGATGTCAAAAGCACATTGTAGACGCGATTTCGCAGCCGGGCCGCCGCGCCGCGATCGGGGCGGGCGATGGCAGATTATGAGGGCATGCACTACAATCGCCGTTCACAGATTATCGAGGGAACAACATGTCCACTACCACCACTGAATCCGGCCTGCAATACGAAGACACCGTCGTCGGCCAAGGCGCCGAAGCGAAAGCCGGCGCCTACGTCACCGTCCACTACACCGGCTGGCTGCGCAACGACGACGGCACCGCCGGCGCCAAGTTCGATTCGAGCAAAGACCGCAACGACCCGTTCCAGTTCCCGCTGGGCGCCGGCCATGTGATCAAAGGCTGGGACGAAGGCGTGCAGGGCATGAAAGTCGGCGGCGCCCGTCGCCTGACCATCCCGGCAAGCCTGGGCTACGGCGCCCGCGGCGCCGGCGGCGTGATTCCGCCGAACGCGACGCTGATCTTCGACGTCGAACTGCTGAACGTCTAAAGCAGGTCCCCGCCCTGCGGCGCCCGCCGCTGCAGGGTCAACGTCGAGCATCCCCTCTAAAATACCGCGCAAAACGGCGCGATCTCCCCTCCCCTGCGCTAAGATGGCCGCGCGCATTGCATTACAGTCAATGCCTCACCCCGTCACCAGATCACAGGAGTTTTTATGAGCTTGCAAGACCAGTTCACCCAGGCCCAGGCCGATTCGAAGAACCTGCCGGAACGCCCGGACAACATGACCTTGCTGAAGATCTACGCGCTGTTCAAGCAGGCCTCGAGCGGCGACGCCACGGGCGACCGCCCCGGCTTCACCGACATGGTCGGCCGCGCCAAGTTCGATGCGTGGGATGGTTTGAAGGGCACCTCGAAAGAGGACGCGATGCAGCAGTACGTTGATTTGATCGAAGAGCTGAAGGGCTGATCAAACCCGTCTTTCCACGGTGGGCGCTTGCCTGCGCTGGCCTGCCGCGGCACGTAGGGTGGACTCCCGAGTCCACGCGGTACACCCGTTGCGTTCCACCGACATCAAACCTGCACGGAACGTTGGCGCTACGTTATGTTGCGGCTGTCGCAGGCTGAACAAGCCATGTACCGCGTGGACTCGGGAGTCCACCCTACAAATGCAACGACACCGGCCTAAGCCGACGCAAACACCCGGCGCATCTTGTCCGTCACCTTCGCCTCGATCATCGGGCGAAACGCACTCATCAGCATTCCCAGCCTGATCTGCAGGGCCGCGCGCTGTTCGCCCAGGGTCAGCGCGCCCTCGACGCCGCTGCGCTCGAAACGCAACACATCGCCCTCCCAGCGCCACTCCATGCCGAATTCGGCGGCGACCTTGTCGGCCACTTGCTGCGCCGCGGCGCGTGCCCGTTCCGGGCTCAGGTTGTGTTCCTGGACGATCTGGATGTCGGCCATCTGCTTTCCTTTCTCTGCTGTCATGTGCAAACAATCCGCCATCATGCCAGTTGCATCGGCGCGATGCCAGTCCACTGTGCAATTGATACGGGTCAAGACCCGATCCCCCGGGGGCGCGAGTATCTACTGAGCTAAGTCATCACACGCTCAGTTATCCGCTCAGTTACACATCATTCATACGAGGATTGCGCAATGGAACGAGCCCTGCTGCCCGACGATGTCGTCCCCGCCGAACGCGACCAGCCCCCGGTCGCTTTCATTCCAACGCCGAGTGCGCCCTACCGCGAGCACCGCAAGGCCGCCCAGCTGCTCGACCAGCCCGGCGCCCCGCGCGCGGCCGACGCCCCGCCCGAATCCAGCGTGCCCCTGCCCTACGCCTTCGGCGCGCGCGTGCTGATGTGGAAACAGGATCCGTCGGTGCTCGACATGGGCACGCGCAAGGCTTACCTGCCGGGCGTGGTGCTGGCCGGCCCGCGCGACGCCCGCATCGCCTCGAGCGACCCCGCCATCAGCCCGGTCGAGCCGAATGCCTTCGGCGACTTCGTGACCATGCCCGACACGCCCCAGTTCGACGCCGTCCACACTTTCGCCGTGGTGCGCCAGACGCTGACGATGTACCAGCGCTCGCTGTCCTCGGCCGGCGCCGAGATGCCGCTGCCCTGGCAATGGAACAGCAGCATCGACACGGCGCCGCTGCAAATCTTCCCCTACGGCCTGCCGAACGTGATGAACGCCTTCTACAGCCGCACGCAAAGCTGCCTGAAATTCGGCGACTTCGTGCCCTCCGGCCAGAGCGAGCGCGTCTTCACCTGCCGCTCCTTCGACATCGTCGCCCACGAAACCGGCCACGCCGTGCTCGATGGCCTGAAGCCCAACTGGCTGCTGGCCGACGCGCCGCCCCAGACCGGCGGCCTGCACGAATCATTCGGCGACCTGACGGCCATCTTCCTGGCCCTGTCCCAGCTCGACCAGTGCGAAGCGGTGGTGGCCCAGACCAAGGCGCGCTTGCACGACAAGACCTTCCTCGCCGACATCGCCGAGCAGTTCGGGCTGGCGCTCGGCGGCACCACGGGCCTCCGGAATGCCGACAACGACCTGACGCTGTCGCAGGCCGGCACGCAGGTGCACGCGATCTCGCAGGTGTTTACGGGCGGCGTCTACGACATCCTGGCCGACATCTTCGCGCTCGAGCGCAACCCCGCCTTCGAGGACGACGCCGCCGTGCTGCACCGGGTCGCCGCCTGGCTGCGCGGACTGGTGCTGCGCGCGCTGGTCGCCGCGCCCGACATCGCGGCCACCTATGCCGACGTGGTCAACGAAATGCTGCGCCTGGCGATCGACGACAGCAAACCGGCCGGCTATGCCGAGTCGATCCGCCACCAGTTTACGATCCGCGAAGTCGTGGGCGAGCCTGAAGCCGCCCCGGACACGCCGGCGCCGGTCCCGGTCGAACCGGCAGATTCCGCGACGCCGGCCGCGGCCCCATGCACCTTCCAGCGCCTGCGCTCCGTCGTCTGCGACGCCCCCGGCGCCCAGCAGGACCGGCGCGCCTGCTGCGGCACCATGAACCTGGCCGAGTACTACAACATCGAACGCGTGCTCGACGCCGAGGCCCAGGCGCTGGCGCGCTGGTGCGCCGAGCATGGCCGCAACGGTCCGGCGGGTGAAGAGTTGCCGGTCGAAACGCCGATGCCGTCCGAGGGCGGGTCGCAGCCGGCCGTCGCCATGCCGGTCGCCTCGTGAAGATCCGCGCGAAAATGGCCGGCGGCTTCGCCGGCGTCGAGCGCTGCGTCGAGCTCGACACGACCTGCCGCCCGGATGGCGCCCAGCTGGAAAACCTGGTGCACGGGGCCGATTTCTTCGGCGCCGCCCCGAAGCCGGCGCTCGGGGCCGACCTGCCGCGTTGGGAAATCACGGTCGAGGACGGCGAGCGCTGCCATTCGGTGCTGCTGGCCGATGACGGTTCGGTCGATGCGGCGGGCTGGCCGGCGCTGTTGGCGCATTTGCGCGGGCTCGGTTAGGCAGGCGTGATGCGGGCCTTACCCCGGGGCGGTGCCCCGGGCTCACGGGGCACGGTTTCGGGCTCCGAGGAGCGCATCGTGGGGCAAATCGCGCGTCATCCAATGCATTTGCATATGTATATTGTGTCTAAGCCTGATTTGTAGGAAAACACGAATTGCCCTAAAATACAGTGCTTTGCCATGTTGGCGGTCCACCATTGCGCTGACGGCCGCGGCACCCCACCATAGATAGGACTGTTATGACCCACGTTGTCACCGAATCGTGCATCAGCTGTCGTTACACCGACTGCGTCGATGTATGCCCGGTCGATTGTTTCCGGGAAGGCCCGAATTTCCTCGCGATTGACCCCGACGAGTGCATCGACTGCGCCGTGTGCGTGGCCGAGTGCCCGGTGAACGCGATCTATGCCGAGGAAGACGTGCCGGGCGACCAGCAGCAATTCATCAAGATCAACGCCGACCTGTCGCGCGCCTGGCCTTCGATCACGAAGACCAAGCCGGCCCTGCCCGACGCGGACGAGTGGAAAGACGTCAAGAACAAGCTGGACAAGCTGGCTCGCTGAGCGAGCCTGACTGTCGCCTGCCGGCCCGGTTTTTTACCGGCGCCAGCAGGCAAGTTCCATCCATGGCACACTAGCGGCCATCGCAGCAGCGGGCACGTATCAGCAGCCATACCTTCAGCGCCCCTCTATTCAAAAATCAACAGGACTATCGCGCATGACTATCAATGCCACCCACGATGCGGGCAGCATCGCCCCTAACAGTTCGTTCGCCGGCGCCATCGACGCCGACGCCGTCATCATCGGCGCGGGCCCGGTAGGCCTGTTCCAGGTCTTCGAACTCGGCCTCCTCGAGATCAAGGCCCACGTCATCGACTCGCTCGCAGCCGTCGGCGGCCAGTGCGTCGAGCTGTATCCGGACAAGCCGATCTACGACATCCCTGCCGTGCCAGTGTGCACCGGCCAGGAACTGACCGACAACCTGCTCAAGCAGATCGAGCCGTTCGAGCCGACCTTCCACCTGGGCCAGGAAGTGACGACCGTGCAGCGCCGCGAAGACGGCCGCTTCAACGTCGAAACCTCGGCCGGCACCCGTTTCATCACCAAAACGATCTTCATCGCGGCCGGCGTCGGTTCGTTCCAGGCGCGCACGATCAAGGTCGACGGCATCGACAAGTTCGACGGCAGCCAGCTGCACTACCGCGTCAAGGATCCGAGCCAGTTCGAAGGCAAGAACCTGGTCATCTGCGGCGGCGGCGACTCCGCGCTGGACTGGGCGCTGAACTTCGTCGGCAAGGCCGAGTCGGTCGTGCTGTTGCACCGCCGTGAAGACTTCCGCGCGGCCCCAAGCTCGGTGGCCAAGATGAAGGCCCTCTGCGAAGAATACGAGATGCAGCTGATCATCGGCCAGGTCACCGGTTTCGACGAAACCGACGGCAAGCTGACCGAAGTCAAGGTCACCGGCGCCGACGGCGTCACCCGCCGCGTGCCGCTGGACATGCTGCTGGTCTTCTTCGGCCTGTCGCCGAAACTCGGCCCGATCGCCGAGTGGGGCCTGGACATCGAGCGCCGCCAGCTGAAGGTGGTCGATACCGAAAAGTTCGAAACCAACGTGCCGGGCATCTTCGCCGTGGGCGACATCAACACCTATCCGGGCAAGAAGAAACTGATCCTGTCGGGTTTCCACGAAGCGGCCCTGGCCGCCTTCGGCGCGGCGCCCTACATCTTCCCGGACAAGAAGATCCATATGCAGTACACGACGACGTCGCCGAAGCTGCACAAGATCCTCGGCGTGGAGACGCCGGTCTTCGACTGATTGTCCACGAAGTTCAGTTACTAAAAAGCCACAGTGCCCCGGTCCTCCGGGGCATTTGTTTTTATGTGTGCCGCATCACCGACGACCTGGCGAAATCGGGTGTATAACCCCCTTAAGCGTGCGCCAATCGACATTTGCGGGAAACGGATATTTCCACCAGTCAAGCAAGTTATCCTATAATTGACTGATCAATTTTCGCGCAACGGACGGCCCGCCAACACGGCAGCCGCGCCTGGCGCAAGGGTCCGGGCAACGCGCCCGGGCGACACGCACTACATGAAGGAATTACTATGCTTTATCAACTGCACGAGATGCAACGCTCCTTCCTGACCCCGCTGATGCAATGGGCGGATGCGTCTTCGAAGCTGTTTTCGAATCCGGTTTCCCCATTTGCCCACACGCCGTTCGCCCAGCGTATCGCCGCCGGTTACGAGCTGATGTACCGCCTGGGCAAGGACTACGAAAAGCCGGCCTTCGGCATCGACACCGTCGACATCAAGGGCGAGACCGTCGCCATCAAGGAGCATGCGGCGGTCACGAAACCGTTCTGCAAACTGGTGCACTTCAAAAAAGACATGCCGGACGCGGCCTATGCCACGCTGGCGCAGCCGACCGTGCTGCTGGTTGCCCCGCTCTCGGGCCACCATTCGACCCTGCTGCGCGAC
>Ga0308170_10003155_pt1 | contig 13675 bp, 12 predicted proteins | sample PhyBR2_2_FD_202136 | JGI IMG/M metagenome (GOLD analysis project Ga0308170, IMG submission 202136) | Phyllosphere microbial communities from UC Gill Tract Community Farm, Albany, California, United States - DLSLSB.R2 | ecosystem: Host-associated > Plants > Phyllosphere > Unclassified | place... | reverse complement strand
GTGGTGAGGCCGCCCTCGGTCCCGTCGACGACCATCACCCCGGTGAGCGTGAACAGGTTGCGCCAGCGGTGCGGGACGTGGGCCGCTTTGGCTGCCCGGATCGCCGACGTCGGCGTGGTGGGCGGATCGGCGAGTGTGTCCGACTGCTCGTTGGTGGTGGACATGGGTTTCTCCTTAAATCGTCATCGATGGGGAGGGTTGCTCGGCGTCGAGCAGGTCAGATCGCGGCGAGTTCATCCGCGACGCGGTGCAGTGTGTCGACCGGTGTCGGCACCATCGATGCGAGCTGATGGATGCCGGTGCCCCCGAGCATCCCGAGCAGCTCGGTCTGGCTCAGCATCGGCAGATTGCGCTCCACCACGGTGCGGGCGACCGGGTGGGTGAGCAGCTCGCTGATAGGGGTGGCGAGGTCGAACGTCCCGGACGTGAACGCATCGAGCGGGGGCAGCGCCTCCGCGCCACGGGCCGCCTGGGCGCTCTGGGCTGCGACGAGCAGGTGCTCCTCGCCCGGCTCGGCGTCCGCAGGGATGCCGAGACGCTCGAACTGGCTGGCCGGGGCGTCGTTCTCGTGCAGCTGCCGGGCGAGCAGGCGCAGCATCCGCAGTTCGATCGCGGGGTCGTCGACGGGGTGCTCCTGCGCGGGATCGGTCCCAAGGTCGAACAGCAGCGTGCCGTACAGGAAGGGGTTGACCATGGCCCGTCCGGTGAGCCGGAGCGGCCGGACGCCCTTGGTGAACGAGAACGGCTCGGCGAGCTCGGCGCCCGCGAACTCCGCAGGGGCGAATCGTCCGCGCATGTGCGTGGGCATCATCGTGTACTCCTCGAGCGGCGCGTTCGCCGGCGTGGCGCAGGCCCGCATGTACACATACCGGCCGTCGGTCACGTTGACATGCCCGCCGTGCGTTCCGAACAGGGCCGCCTCGCGGACCGTGGACGTCGTGGGATTCGCCTCGATCGGCGTTCCCAGCATGTCGGGCGTGCGGTCGACGTCGAAGAACTCGAGGAGCGTGGGCGCGATGTCGATCGTCTGCACCAGTCCGCGGTTGCGGGCGCCGGCCGTCCGCGAGCGCGGGTCCCAGAGGAACGCCGGCAGGTGCACGAGCTCGTTGAACCACGGTTGCACGGTCTTCGCCCACCATCCGTGCTCGCCGAGCAGGAAGCCGTGGTCGGTGTTGACCAGCAGGAGGGTGTCATCCCACATGTCGTGGGCGTCCATCGCGTCGAGGATGCGTCCGAGCGACCGGTCGCACATGCTGACGAGCGCTTTGTACTCGGCGCGGGCATGCTCCACCTGCGCGTCGGACTCGGTCACCTTCGCGTACGGAGGCCAGTCGAACTCGGGTCCGTCGTATCGGTGCGGGTAGAGGCGGCGGTACTCCTCGTAGGCGAAGAACGGCTCGTGCGGGTCGAAGCACTCGACCTGCAGGAACCACCGGTCGGCGTCGACGTTGGTCTCGATGAACTCCAGCCCCGCATCGAACGTGCGCGTCTGCGGGTGGTCCGCCTCCCTGCGCAGATACCCGCGGTTGATGGCGTCCTGGCGAGTGAGGGCATCCTTGAAGCCGGTGGATGCCGCGGCCGCCCCCTCGACGCGTCCCTTCCAGGGATCGCCTTCCTGGCCGCGGAAGAACTCCCAGGTCGTGTAGCGGGGATGGTAGGTCGCGCCGCCGTCTTCCCAGTAGTGCGGGTGGTCGCTCGCGAGATGGGTGTGAATGCCGGCGCGGTCCAGGAGCTCGGGCATCGAATCGTCCCAGGGCTCCAGGGGACCCCATGACCGGTGCAGGAAGTTGTACCGGCCGGTGTGCAACTCGCGGCGGGCGGGCATGCACGGCATCGAACCGGCGTAGAAGTTGTCGAACGTCACCGTCCGCTCGGCGAGACGGCGGAAGTTGGGAGCAACGATCTCGTCCGAGCCGTACGGCGGGAGCATGTGGCGGTTGAGGCTGTCGAACATCACCATGATCGCGCGCATCAGCGGACCTCCTCGCCGGAGCGCACCGCGGTGCTGGGGGCGGGAACGATCCGGTCGTCGAGGAGGTCCTCGCGCAGCTGCGCGAGCTCCTCGATGTAGACGTCGATCTGGCGCGTGCCCCACTGGTGCAGGCGCTCGCCCATCGCCGACGCAAAATCGCGGTCGAACTCGCTCGTGGGCTCGATCGCCATGGTGCGGTCACGGAAGCGGTACTTCGCCACCTGGTCGCGTCGCGCCTCGAGTTCGATCTCGACGAGGTTCACGACCTGCTCACGGGTCAGGTAGCCGGCGAACGAGAGACGGGCCATGAACTCGGAGTCCTGGAACCTGCTCGGCGGCGTATACGGGCCCGTCAGCCAGTCCAGGAGCACCGTCATCCCCTCGGGCGTGACGCGGTAGATCTTCGCGTCCTGCGCACCCGGCCGGTCGTCCACAGTGAACGTGACCCAGCCGCGATCGGTCATCGCGGCCAGCGACCGGTACACCTGGCTCATCGTCGTGTTCGACCGGACGAACCGGCCGTGCGTGTTGAGGAACTTCCGGATCTCATACCCGGTGCTCGGCTTCTCGCCGAGCAAACCGAGCAGCAGGTGTTCGAGCTTCATTGCTTCATCTCCAAGAGCATTCCACTTGTGTCATACGTGAGCATGACACAAGTGCCATGGATCCGTCAACGGCTTCTTCGCCCTCGATCCCGAACTGGTCGCACTCCTGCTGACCCGGCACGAAGAGCAAGGCGCGATCGTCGCGCTCACGACCCGCGAACGGGAAGTGCTCGCGCTCATGGCGCAGGGACTCACGAACAGCGCCATCGCCGCCTGCTTGTTCGTCTCGTAGAACACCGTCGAATCACACGTGCGCAGCATCCTGCGCAAACTCGGACTCTCCGGCGTCGACGACGCGGCAGAGAACCGCCGCGTCCGCGCCGTCGTCACCTACCTGCGATCCCGACCAGCCTGAGCGGACCGGTCACGGCACCGCGTTCGACGGATGGGCGGTTCCGGTTGCACCCGTGCGCACCGGGTTTGCGTCTGGGCGCAGAGCGTGTGCCTCGCCGTTGACGGGTCACTCCGTCGGTCGGGAGACTCCGATCACCCGATGCGCGCGCCGACCTCCGGGGTCATCGCCATCATCCGCACCTTCGGGCTGAGGCACCCATCTACTCGACGACGAGAAAGGTCGCGTTCATGCGCATCCTGTTCACCCCCTCCGCCCGCTCCGACATCGCACCGCTGTTTCTGCGCGTCGGCCTCCTCGTGGACTTCTTCGTGCACGGTTCGCAGAAGCTGTTCGGCGCTTTCGGCGGCGGCGGCATCGCCGGCACGGGCTCGTTCTTCGCCTCCCTCGGGGCGAATCCCGGCGTCCTGTGGGCGGCGGTCGTCGGGCTGGTCGAGTTCGGGGGCGCGATCTGCATCGGACTCGGCTTTCTCACGCGTCTCGCCGCTGCGGGCATCGCCGTCGACATGACCGCTGCGGTCGCGCTGTACAACTGGCCTCACGGCTTCTTCGCCGAGACGGCGACGGGCGGCTGGGAGATCAACATGCTCATCATCACGATGTGCCTCGCCCTCATCTTCACCGGTGCCGGGGCGTACTCGCTCGACGCCGTCGTCGTTCGTCGCTGGCAGCGCCGCGTGGCGACCGTCGCCTCGCGATGACGCGAACCGGCACGCCCGGCAGCGCCGGGTATCTGACCTCGGATCGACTGCGATCAGCCCGAGCGTTCGGGACGTCGGAGACACGGCGGGCGTCATGACGCAGGAAATCCCAGCCTGAGAAGCTGGGATTTCCTGCGTCAGAGCGGGGCCGTTCAAGCCGAGATCTCAGACCACCTTCGGGAGCAGGATCGAGCCGGTGACGACCTCCTTCTCGTGCTCGCTCTGCTGAAGGTCGTCGAGCTCATCGAGGGTGTACCTGCGGGTCTCCTTGGCGGTCAGTGCCGAGACCCCCGCGACGACCATGAACCCGAGGGCGAGGAAGGCCGGTCCGACCCATCCCTTGAGGTCGATGCCGGACAGTGCAGTCGCGAGGGCCGGACCGAGCGCACCGGAGACGGCGAAGCCGATCTGGGTGCCGATGGTGAGCCCCGTGGCGCGCACGCGGGTCGGGAACATCTCGGCGAAGAACGACGGCCAGGAGGCGTTCACGATCGAGTAGAACAGCGAGTAGTTGACGATTCCCAGCAGGAAGATCAGCGCCCAGCTGCCGGTTGTGACCGCCCAGAGGTACGGCACCATCGTGACGCCGACGCCGATCGTCCCGATCAGGAACATCGCCTTGCGGCCGATCTTGTCCACCAGGAAGCCGGACAGGGGAGTGATCGCGAGTGCGATCACGGCCGACGTCGTCGTCACCAGCAGCATCGTCGGCTTGTCGAGCTTGTACCCGCCCGTCCCGAATGCCACCGAGAAGGTCTGCATCATGTAGCTCGTGCCCGCGATGACCGCGCAGCACGCGACCCGGACGACGGCGCGCCAGTGGAAGCGCAGCGCCTGGTTGAGCGGGGCGATGGTCACCTTGATGCTCTGGGTGTGGATGAACGCCGGCGGCTCCTGCACCGAGCGACGGATCAGGTAGGCGACGACGACCACGACGGCCGAGACGAGGAACGGGAGCCGCCATCCCCAGCTGAGCAGGGCGCTTTCGGGCATGGCTGCGACCGGGAGGAAGACCACCATCGAGAGCAGGGTGCCGGAGGATGCGCCCAGCGTCGTGAAGCTCGTGGTGAAGCCGCGTCGACGCTCGGATGCGTGCTCCAGGCTCATGGTGATGGCGCTTCCCTGCTCGCCGGAGACGCACAGGCCCTGGACGACGCGGATCACGACGAGCAGGATCGGCGCGAGGGAGCCCACCTGGGCGAACGTGGGCAGGCAGCCGATGAGGAACGTGCAGCCGCCCATGCCGAACAGCGTGAGCATCATCACGAACTTGCGGCCGAGCCGGTCGCCGATCGGGCCGAGGATGAGGGCACCGATGGGGCGGACCGCATAGCCCACCCCCAGGGTGACCATCGAGAGCAGCACGCTGATGCCTTCGGGGAGCTGGGGCGAGAAGAAGAGCACGTTCAGGACGAGCGCCGACGATGTGCCGTAGACCGCGAAGTCGTAGTACTCGAGCGTCGTGCCGGCCCAAGCCGCGAGTGCTGCCTTCGCCGGGGTCTTGTGATGCGATGCGGATGTCGTCATGTCGCCTCCATTGGCGGGTTTCACGTTGAGCGGGACAGCTCCTGCTCGATGGAACAGTACGAATCGCCGCGTCGCGACGGCAACCGATGTGCCGTTTCCGTGCCATTCCTGCCTTGCGATTCCGCGGAAAATCGTGCCTCGCTCGCAACGGAACTGCGCTGTTGTGCCAGGGTCGTTGCCAAACGCGTGGCCGGCCTGCCCGGCCGGCTCCGTGCCGCCGCTCAGGACGTGGGAGCGGGCCCCGTGGACTCGCGGACGATGAGGTGCGCGGGAAGCATGTCGATCCGGTGGCCGCGCGTGCGGGCGAGGAATCCGCTCAGCAGCATGTCGGTGATCGCCCTGCCTGCCTGTTCCCCCGGTGCGCGGACGGTCGTCAGGGGCGGCAGCGAGAACGACGCCCCGAAGATGTCGTCGCAGCCGACCACGCTGATGTCTTCGGGGACCCGTATGCCGCGGTGCGTGAAACGGCTGATCGCCACGATCGCGAGGGTGTCATTGAAGAAGATCGCCGCGGTGACGTCTGCGAGAGCGACGGCGTCTGCGGCTGCTGCGCCCGCATCGATGGTGGGGTAGAAGGCTCCGATCGCCTTCAATTCGACGCCGTGGCGCGCGGCAGCCTCAACCAGTGCCGCGTGCCGGCGTTTGTCGGACCAGGATGTCGACGGGCCACGGACGTACGCGATGCGGCGATGTCCGAGGGACACGAGGTAGTCGAGGGCCTGGACGACGCCGGTGGTCGTGTCGATGACGATGCCGGAGACGTTCGGAACCTCGCGATTGAGCACGACCAGGGGAGTGCGCTGTGCGATTTCGGCGAGGAAGGAGTCGGCTGACCGAGGAGAGGCGATGACGATGCCGTCGACGCTCTGCGGCAGCTCGCCGAGCCAGTCCGCCTCGACCTGTTCGGATTCCTCGGAGGTCACCAGCAGTTGCATGAATCCCGCGGCCTGGGCCTGCACCTGGCAGCCGCGGATGACGTCGAGGTTGAACGGATTGGTGAGGTTCGCCATCAGAAGGGCGATCGTTCCGCGCGTGATCCGCGACCGCGAGTCCGGCAGCGTTGCCGACTCGTATCCCATATCGCGAGCCTTGCGCGCGATCCGCTCGTACATCTGGGCGCTCACCCGGTTCGGGTTGGACAGAGCGCGGGAGACCGTCGACGGAGCGACCTCGCAGGCGCGAGCGATCTCGGTGAGGGTGACGCGCCGCGGTACCCGGCGGGGTGGCTTGGCCATGTTCACATGATGCCGGGGCGCGCGACCGTTGGCAACCATTTGGCAAATTCGTTGCCAAACGGTTGAAGCCAGGCCGCCGATATCACGGGTGCGGGACGCCGATCCGGCACAGAGATGGCAAGCCCGGTCTGCCGCCGGAGCCTCAGGTCTAACGTTTAGGCCATCGACTCGGTGTTGATTGGAGGCTCGTGATGACGCGGCGGATCGACCTGGTGGCGGACCTCGGAGAGAGCTTCGGCGACTGGAAGATGGGTGATGACGACGCTCTTCTCGAGATCATCACGTCAGCGAACGTGGCATGCGGATTCCACGCCGGTGATCCCCGGGTCATGGACCGCACGGTCGCGGAGTGCGTGCGACGCGGCGTCGCCGTCGGTGCGCACCCGAGCTTCCCCGACCTGGTGGGTTTCGGTCGCCGCGCGATGGACCTGACCGGATACGAAGTACGCACGGACATCGTCTATCAGCTCGGTGCGTTGAGCGCCGTCTGCGCCTACCACGGCACCGGCATCGCCCACCTGGCCCCGCACGGACGCCTCGGCAACCTCGTCGCGGTGCGTCAGGACTATGCGGACGCCGTCGTCGATGCGATCTCGCACACAGCCCCCGGCATCCGCGTTCTGGCACAGGACGGTTGCCTCGCGGACGCCGCTCGCGGGGCCGGCATCAGCGTCGGCATCGTGGGAATCGCCGACCGTGCCTACCGGGACGACGGCACACTCGTCCCTCGGTCCGAGCCGGGAGCAGTCATTCACGATCAGGCTTCGATCGCGGAGCGGACGGTGCGAATGGTCACGGACGGTGTGATCCAGAGCGCAGGCGGCATCGACCTGCCGGTCACCGTGGACTCCGTGCTGCTCCACGGCGACAATCCTGGTGCGGTCAGCCTCGCGCGCCTGTTGCGCGCCGAGCTCGAGAACGCCGGGGTCGAGATCGCAGCCCCGGACCGCGCATCATGATCGCCTCGGCATCCACCGTCGCAGCGCCGACCGCACTGCCGGTCGCCATCGCCGCCTGCGGTCCCGCCGCCGTGCGGGTGACCGGAGCCACGGGCGACGCCGAGCGGGACTGGCGCACCGTCCATCACCTCGCGCGACGGCTGACCGAGCAGGCGCCGGCCGGCTTCCTCGGCTGCATCCCCACGTACGACGCCGTGCTGGTCGAGTTCGATGCACTCGAAGTGGACCTCGCGGCGATGATCCCGATCGTGCAGGAGGCAGCCGCGGGGATCGACCCCGACGCCGACCTCACCGAGCATCCGCGTCACTTCGAGGTGCCGACCGCCTACGGCGGCGAATTCGGTCCGGATCTGGACGAAGTCGCCCGGATCACGGGGATCGAACCCGAGGACGTCATCAGGCTGCACACCTCGCCGGTGTACGTCGTGCGGTGTCTCGGCGCACCCGGCGGGTCGCCCATGCTCGACGGGCCCGCATTCCCGGTGCCGATTCCGCGACTGCGCAGCGCGCGGACGCACGTGCCCGCAGGGAAGGTGTCCGTCGCAGGCCGTCAGGCGACCATCACTCCGGCCGCCGCGCCGGGAGGGTGGCTGCTGATCGGCGCCACGCCGCTCGTACTGCTCGATCTCGAGCAGAACCGGCCGGTGCCCTACCTTCCCGGCGACACCCTCAGCTTCCATCGGATCGACGAGGTGGAGTTCCGTCGTCTCGAGGGGATGCGTCTCACTCCGGCGCGGGAGGCGCAGCGATGACGGGAGAGCTCACCGTGCTGGCCGCGACCCTGGCCGCGGTCACCGACCTCGGGCGCTCCGGCGGTCCGGCGCTCGGACTGCCCGCCAACGGCGCGCTCGACCAGCACTCCGCGCGTGTGGCCAACGTCCTGGTCGGCAACGTCGACGGAGCACCGCTCATCGAGGCCACCGCATTCGACTTCTCGTTCCAGACCGACGCGGACATCCTCATCGCCGTCACCGGTGCCCCGATGGACGTCTACGTGGACGACGTCCCGCAGCCGATGTGGACCCCGCTGTTCGTCGAAGCCGGACAGCGGGTGGAACTGGAGGACATGCGCCAGGGCATGCGCACCTACATCGCCGTGCACGGTTCGTTCGACGTTCCGCTCCTGCTCGGCAGTTGCGCGCCCGACACGGTCGCCGGGTTCGGGTCGACCCTCACCGCGGGGACCGCCCTCGCGCTGCACACCCGCACCGCCCCGTTGACGCCGGACGCCGCGAACCTTCTGGGACTGCTCGGCTTCGGTGTCGACGTGCCCTATTTCGGGCCGGGCGCCGTCGTCGACGTCACCGACGGGCCCGACATCGACGAGTTCGCGGGCACCGTGCTCCGACTGTTCGGCAAGCCGTTCCGTGTCAGCGACAAGAGCAACCACATCGGGCTGCGGATGACCGGACGACTGCCGGTGCGTGAAGCGGCCCACGAGGTGCTCTCCCGAGGCGTGCCGATCGGGGCGGTCGAGATCCCGCCCGGCGACGAGCTCGTCGTCCTCCACCGCGGCCGCGGCGTCACCGCCGGCTACCCGGTCCTCGCCGTCGTGACGCCGGTCTCGCTCGACGCCCTCGCTCAGGTGCGTCCGGGAGAACTCGTCACGTTCCGGCACGCCACACTGCGGTCCGCCGCGGCCGACGCGCACTACTGGCACGACCGTCTGCACGGGCTCCGGCAGCGCGTCGACTCCATCTACACGTCCGTCGGCCGAGCCGATCTGCGCATCGCCGCCTAGCCCGCCGACCACCGACATCCAGCAAGGAAGGGCACAGCAATGCCATACAGCGACTACCGGACCGCTCTCGTGACGGGAGCGTCGACCGGAATGGGCGCCGCGATCGTGAAGAAATTCCGCGAGCGAGGCCTGACCGTCCACGCCGTGGCGCGGGATGCCGCCCGCCTCGGCGAGCTGGAGGCCCAGACCGGGGCGATCCCCCACGCCATCGACCTCTCCGACACCACGCAGATGGAGCGGGAGCTCGGCGGGCTCGACATCGACGTCCTCGTCAACAACGCCGGGGTGAGCGCGCCCGGCAACATCCTGGATGCCTCCCGGGCGACGGTCGACGCGATGGTCGACGTGAACCTCCGTGCGATCCTGCATCTGGCTCGTCTCCTCCTTCCGGGGATGGTGGAGCGCGACTTGGGACACGTCGTGAACCTGTCGAGCATCGCGGGCCGGTACAACTTCTTCGGCCACACCGCCTATCACGCGACCAAGGCGGCGGTCGCGCAGGTCTCCCGGCAGTTGCGCAACGACACCATCGGCAAACGGATCCGTGTCACCGAGATCTGTCCGGGGCGGGTGGAGACGGAGATCTTCGGCCGGAACCTGGGCGGCACACCGGAAGCCATGGCCGAGGCGTGGGCGACGTACTACGAGGGCTACGAATCCCTCACCACCGACGACATCGTCGCCACAGTCGACTTCGCCATCGACGCGCCCCGGCACGTGAACGTAGGGCTGATCGAGATCATGCCCACTTTCCAGGTACCCGGCGGCCTCACATTCGACAGAAGGGACGCACGAGCGTGACTCACTCACCGCACGTGACAACGCGCATCCAGCGGGCTGACACCGCATCCATCGAACGACTCGGCCGGTTCACCGCGGCCACGATCCACGAGGCGCAAGGACGTCGCGGGGCCGTATCCTCCGCGATCAAGCCGATCGACCGCGACATGAGCTTCGTCGGCTCCGCGTTCACGGTCGTCTGCGCACCGCGCGACAACATCATGCTGCAGGTCGCGATCCACTACGCCCGGCCCGGTGACGTTCTCATCGTCGCGGCGGCAGAACTCCCAGACGCGGGCCTGTTCGGAGACGTGCTCGGCAACGCGGCGAAGGCCAAGGGGATCGCCGCCCTCGTGACGGACAGCGGCGTGCGCGACACGCGGGAACTGCGGGATCTCGGGCTGCCGGTCTTCTCCGGATCCGTCTCCATCCGCGGCACCGTGAAGGAGACGCTCGGGCGCATCAACCAGCCCGTCGTGTTCGGTGGGGAGCTGATCCACCCGGGAGACGTGATCAAGGGCGATGCGGACGGGGTCGTCGTGGTCCGCCGCGACGAAGTCGACGACGTCTCCGAGCTGTCCGAAGCGCGGGACCGCAACGAGGCGGAGCTCATCGAGCTCTACAAGGCAGGACGCACCACGATCGATCTCTGCGGGCTCCACGCGGTGCTGCGAAGCAAGGGCATCACCACCGACCTCGACGACGAAGACCCCGATCAGGGGCTGGGGGCATGGGAATGAGCACGACGCGAGCGGGGGAGTTCAGCCCCGCGACCCGCGTCCGCCGGATCCGTGAGTCCCCGAGCAGCGCCGCGTCCGCCCGGGCGCGCGACCTCAAGGGCCAGGGCCGCACGATCATCGACTTCACGGTCGGCGAGCCGGATTTCGACACGCCCCGCAACGTCAAGGACGCCGCGATCGCCGCGATCGAAGCAGGACAGACGAAGTACACCGCGGTGAACGGGACACCCGCACTGCGCGACGCCATCCGCGCGCGCATGCTGCGCACCAGCGGCATCGTCTACACGGACGCGCAGATCACGATCGGCGGAGGAGGCAAGCAGGTCATCTACATGGCCTTCGCCGCGTCCCTCGACCCCGGTGACGAGGTCATCATCCCGACGCCCTACTGGGTCTCCTATCCCGACATGGTGCTGGCCAACGACGGCTCTCCCGTGATCGTCAGCACGCGGCCGGACTCGGCATACAAGTTGACGCCCGCCGCGCTCGAGGCCGCGATCACCGATCGCACGAAGTGGCTCGTGCTCAATGCTCCCAGCAACCCGGTCGGCGTGCTCTACACGCCGGAGGATCTGGTCGCCCTCGCCGAGGTGCTTGAACGGCACCCGCATGTCTGGGTGCTCTCGGACGAGATCTACGACGAGATCCTCTACACGGGCCGGCCCTTCACCGGCATCGCGGCGGCCGCTCCGGGCATCCGCTCCCGCGTCCTCACCGTCAACGGGGTCTCCAAGACCTACGCCATGACGGGATGGCGGCTGGGATACGGCGTGGGCGATCCGAAGCTGATCGCCGCGATCAACAAGCTCCAGTCCCAGGTCTCATCGTGCCCGTCGTCGATCAGCCAGGCGGCGGCCGTCGAGGCGCTCACGGGTGACCAGTCGTTCATCGCCGACTGCGTCGCCGCTTATCGGACTCGCCGGGATCTCGCCCTCGAACGGATCGGCGCCATCGCCGGACTGAGCCCGATCGCACCGGACGGAGCCTTCTATCTCTACGTCGGCTGCGGCCCCCTGATCGGCCGCGAGACGGCAGCCGGAAACCGACTGCGCTCCGACGAAGACGTGACCCTGTTCCTTCTCGAGGAAGCGGGCGTCGCCGTCATCCAGGGCTCCGCGTACGGTACGGCCCCGTTCTTCCGGATGTCTTTCGCCACATCCGAATCCGAGATCAACGCCGGTGCGGATGCCATCGCCGCTGCCGTCGCCGGCCTGCGTCCGCCGACCCCGGCATCCGCCGACGCGCGAGCCGAGACGAACGCACGATGACGAGATCGAAGACGCGGGTGCGCGCGGTGGTGACCGTGCCGCTTCCCGAGGAGCTGTGCCGGCTCATCGAGGAACTCGAACCCCGCCTCGACGTGATCCGGGAACACGCGCTGTACCGGCCGATGCGCGGGCCGGCCGACTGGAGCGGAGATCCCGCGGCGACCCGCACCCCGGACGAGCAGCAGCGGTTCGATGCCATGGTCGACTCGGCCGACGTGCTCTTCGGGATCCCCGACGTCGACCCGGCGGCGCTGGCCCGAACCGTGGGCGCGAACCCCGCACTGCGCTGGGTGATGACGACGGCGGCGGGCGGGGGAGCGCAGATCAAGGCCGCAGGACTGAGCCACGACGCCTTGGACCGCATCGTGTTCACCACGTCCGCGGGCGTGCACGGCTCGGCCCTCGCCGAGTTCGCGGTGTTCGCCGTACTCGCCGGTGCCAAGGGCCTGCCTCGTCTGCTCCGGGATCAGCGCGACCGCACGTGGCCGGACCGGTGGGAGATGCGCCAGCTGGACGAGCTCACGGTGCTGGTCGTCGGCCTCGGCGGGATCGGCGTCGAGTGCGCCCGTCGTTTCTCGGCTCTCGGCGCGACGGTGTGGGGGACGACCCGCACCGGAAGGCCTGTCGACGGCGTCGACCGACTGGTTCCGATCGAGGACCTGGCGCATGCCGCCGGTTCGGTCGACGCGATCGTCGTCACACTCCCCGGCACCGAACACACGCACCACCTCGTCGGCGCGGACGTGCTCGGCGGGGTCAGGCCCGGCATCGTCTTCGCGAGCGTCGGCCGCGGCACCGTCGTCGACGAGCGAGCACTGCTTCACGCACTCGACGAGGGACGGATCTCCTTCGCGGCACTCGATGTGTTCGAGGTCGAGCCCCTGCCGGCCGCGTCGCCACTGTGGAGTGACCCACGTGTGCTGATCAGCCCCCACACCGCCGCCCTCGACAGCAGAGAAGAAGAGCGGATCGCCCGGCGATTCGCCGCCGACGCCACCCGCTTCCTCGACGGGAAGCCGATGCAGAGCGTCGTCGACACCGTGGAGTTCTACTGATGGATGAGCTGACGTTCGCCGCCCCCGCCGGCCTCACCGCCTTCGACCTGACCGGCAGGCTCGCCCTGATCACCGGGTCCAGCCAGGGAATCGGGCGCGCCCTCGCCACCGGGCTCGCCTCCGCGGGCGCGACCGTCATCGTGCACGGGCGCGACGCGGACAAGGCGGCGCGCACCGCTGCGTCGATCACGGCCGGCACCCGGGCGACCGTTCACCGCCGGGTGTTCGACGTCACCGATCCGGACGCCGTGGAGGCCGGATTCGCGGAGATCGCCGACACGCTCGGCGTGCCGGACATCGTGGTCAACAACGCCGGGCTGCAGCGACGGGCCCCGATCACCGAGTTCACCGACGCGGATTGGCAGGACCTCGTCGGGACGAACCTCTCGAGCGCGTTCTACGTCTCCCGGAGCGCAGCGCGCCACATGGTCCCGCGCGGCTCCGGCAAGCTGATCCAGATCGGAAGCGTCCAGTCGCAACTCGCGCGGCCGTCCATCGCACCGTACTCGGCCACCAAGGGCGCCATCGTCATGCTGACCAAGGGTCTCTGCGCCGATCTCGCTCCGCACGGCATCCAGGCCAACGCGATCGCGCCCGGCTATTTCGCGACCGAGCTCACCAGAGCGCTCGTCGAAGACGAGGAGTTCTCGGCCTGGGTGCGCTCGCGCACCCCCGCCGCGCGGTGGGGTGACGTCCGCGACCTCGTGGGCGCCTGCGTCTTCCTCGCGAGTGCGGCCAGC
>Ga0308170_10003149_pt1 | contig 13686 bp, 13 predicted proteins | sample PhyBR2_2_FD_202136 | JGI IMG/M metagenome (GOLD analysis project Ga0308170, IMG submission 202136) | Phyllosphere microbial communities from UC Gill Tract Community Farm, Albany, California, United States - DLSLSB.R2 | ecosystem: Host-associated > Plants > Phyllosphere > Unclassified | place... | reverse complement strand
AAGCCGGGGCTGTTTCAGCCCAGCGGGAGCAAGCTCCCTCGCCACGGAACAGCAGCTACGGTTCAGGAGCGAGCCAGCTCGAGCAACTTGCCCCGCCACGCCGCTTTCGCCGGCAATGCCAGAAACGACGCATTCAGCAGCGACTCACGCGGTGGATAACAGAACGGCTCGCCGCTCAAGTCCAACACCTCGCCACCCGCCCCTTCCAGTACGCCCTGGGCGGCAGCGGTGTCCCACTGGGACGTCGGCGCCAGCCGTGGATAGCAATCCGCAGCGCCCTCGGCCAGCAGGCAGAACTTCAGCGAACTGCCAATATTGGTCAGTTGCAGTTCACCCAGGCTCGCGCTCAAGCCACTCAACAATCGCTCCTGTTCAGGACTGGTGTGACGGCGGCTGGCAACCACGGTGAACGCTTCACCCGGCGCCAACACGTTGCGAACCGCGATGGGCACAGGCGCGCCACCCCGGTCGCCACGCCAGGCACCCAGTCCCGCGCCACCGACGTAATAACGCCCATTGGTGGGCATCGATACCACGCCAAACACCACGCGGCCCTGTTCTACCAATGCGATGTTGACGGTGAACTCTTCGCTGCCGGAAATGAACTCCTTGGTTCCATCCAGCGGGTCCACCAGCCACCAGCGATGCCAGTCTGCACGCACGCTTTGGGCAATGTTGGCGTCTTCTTCAGAAAGGATCGGAATATCCGGCGCCAACGCTGTCACCCCGGCCACGATCACATCATGGGCGGCCATGTCGGCAGCCGTCACCGGTGACTCGTCAGCCTTGTGGTTGACCTGCACGTTGGCCCGCCAGAACGGCAGGATCGCGTCTCCCGCCTGGAGCGCAAGCTCGATCACAGGCGCTATCAGCGGATGGGGGAAATTCATGACAGGAAGGCTCCGCGTTGGGACAGCAGGTCACGGGCCAGATAAAGCGCCGCCAGGGCGCGGCCTTCAGTGAATTGCGGGTTTTGCGCCAGGGCCGACAGTTCATGGAGATTGACCTTGTCGACGCGCATCGGCTCGGGCTCATCGCCCTCCAGTCGTTCTTCATAGAGGTCGGTCGCCAGCACCACTTGGATTTTCTGGCTCATGTAGCCAGGCGACAGGGACAACTCCGTCAGGTGTTCCAACTGACGCGCGCCGAAACCGGCCTCTTCCTTGAGCTCCCGCTCGGCCGCCGCCAGGACGTCTTCACCCGGCTCGATCAAGCCCTTGGGCAGGGACAGTTCGTAGGCGTCGGTACCGCCGCAATACTCCTCCACCAACACCGCATGGTCAGCGTCGAGCATCGCCACAATCATCACAGCGCCATAACCCGTGCCTTTGCTCGCCAGACGTTCGTAAGTGCGTTCCACACCGTTGGAAAAACGCAGTTTCAGTTCTTCCACGCAAAACAGGCGACTGGTGGCGACGATCCGACGATCGAGTATGGTGGGTTTCTGGCGCATAGACGGCTCCCTGGGCGATAGCGAGCTACTATACCCGGCCTATTCTGATTGTTTGTGTCGGATATCCGATTACCGCTGGAGAAGTTTTATGGCCATGCTGCCCTGGCATGAGATCGACACGGTGCTGCTGGACATGGACGGCACCTTGCTGGATTTGCATTACGACAACCATTTCTGGATGCAACACCTGCCCCAGCGCTATGCCGAACTGCATGGCGTGAGCCGAGCGATGGCCGAGATGGAGTTGCAACCGCTGTTCGAACGCAACGCCGGTCAACTGCAATGGTATTGCCTGGATTTCTGGAGCACCGAGCTGAAATTGCCGGTGCGCGAACTGAAACTGGAAACCGCGCACCTGATTGCCTTGCGCCCGGACGCCGATACGTTTCTGGCGGCGATCCAGCAAGCCGGCAAACGCGTGGTAATGATCACCAACGCTCATCGAGACTCGTTGTCCCTGAAGCTGGAGCGCATCGAGCTGGCCCCCTATTTCGAGCGCCTGATCAGTTCCCACGATTACGGTTTCCCCAAGGAAAACCCGCAATTCTGGGACGCCCTGCAAGCCGACCTGAACTTCGACCCGGCCCGTAGCCTGTTCATCGACGACACCTTGCCAGTATTGCGCAGCGCCCGGGACTTCGGCGTGGCACACCTGCTCGCCGTCAGCGAGCCGGACAGCCGCCAAGGGCCGAAGGATACGGCGGAGTTCGACGCGTTGATCGACTACCGGACGCTGATTGAAGGGCTCTGAGAAGACTTATGTGGGGAGGGCGCCTGCTCCATCCCCACAGAGGCCTGGTTACTCAGGGATACGCAACACCTGCCCTGGATAAATCTTGTCCGGGTGCGTCAGCATCGGTTTGTTGGCTTCGAAAATCTTGTTGTACTTGTTTGCATCGTGGTACTCAGCCTTGGCGATGGCGCTGAGTGTGTCGCCTTTTTTAACCGTCACGAAACGCGCCGCTTTCGCCACCGGACCGGTCACCGTGATCTGGTCGTCGACACTGCCGACACCGGCGATATTACCCACCGCCAGCAGAATTTTTTCCTTCTCTTCCTGGCTTTCCACTTCACCGGTAACCGTGACCTTGTCACCTTCGATGGTCGCCTGAACGTTCGGATTGCCCAGCCCGACCTTTTCAATGTGCTCTTTGAGCTGTTCGCTGGCATTGGCATTGCCGGGGGTCAGCAGATCGATCAGTTTTTCACCCGCTTCCTTCACAAAGCTAAAAATACTCATGGCGTACGCTCCTTGGGTTTAGTGTCCAGACGCAAAAGACTAGACCAGGCGAGGCGAACCCGGTTCCCAGCCGACCAATGACCCCGCCACGTGCAAGCGCTAGAATCCGAACCTTCCCGCGCCCTGGAGCGAAGATGGACATCAAGCAGCTGAAATTTCTGATCGCGCTGGACGAAACCCGCCACTTCGGCCAGGCCGCCGCCCGTTGCCATATCACCCAGCCGACCCTGTCGATGCGCCTGCGCAGCCTTGAAGAGGAACTCGACTTGCCACTGGTCAATCGCGGCCAGCGCTTTGAAGGTTTCACCGCCCCGGGGGAACGGGTACTGGCATGGGCACGCACGGTGCTGGCGGCCTATGACGGCTTGCAGGCCGAAGCGGCGGCCTGTCGCGGCAACCTGGTCGGCACGCTGCGCCTGGGCGTGGTGCCGTTGTCGGACTTCGACCCGTTATCCATCATGCAACGCTTGCATGCCGAACACCCCAACCTGCGTTTCGAGCTGTCGTCCCTGAGCTCTGAAAACATCCTCGAACACCTGGCGAACAACCGCATCGACCTGGGCATTTCCTACCTGGAACGACTGGACAATGAACGGTTCGAAGCCCTGCCCTTCGCCCATACCCGCATGGGCCTGTTGTACGACCAACGCTACTTTTTCTTCGGCGAACAACCGCTGACCTGGGAAGCGTTGGTCGAATTGCCCTTGGGCATGCTCACCAGCGGCATGCATTTTCGCCAATCCATCGACCACAATTTCCACAGTCGGGGCCTCACACCACGCCCATTGCTGCAAACCGACGCCGTACATCAGTTGCTCCAAGCGGTGCACGGCGGGCTGTGTTGCGCGGTGATGCCGTTGAACAGCGGCTTGGACGTACTGACTGAAGACTTACGTATTCAGCCCATGGAAAGCGCGCAAACCCTTGTCCCGCTTGGGCTGATCATGCGCCGTGGTGCCCCACGCTCGGCCTTGGCCGAGGCCTGTTTCGCCCTCTATCAGAAATCATCAAGCCCTTCTTGATCGACGTCATCTATTGATGGATCAGTAATAGCAATTAGACGTGGCAGATTGCCGCATTTAGTCTTGTCACTATTCAAACCGTCGGTGATGCCATGAAAACCAAGCCTCCGGCCTGTCCGGTGCCCGCGGTGGAAGCGCCCGTGCCCGCCGCCAGCCAGAGCTATCGCTACTGCGATCTTGAACATTCCCAATCGGACAGCACCGCGCTGGCCGAGGAAGTGGCGTTGGCGATCGCCTATAACGGCATCAGCCAGGCCGTCATGCTGGTCACGCCTACCGATCTTGAAGACTTCATCGTCGGTTTCAGCCTCGGCAGCGGCATCATCAAAGATTCATCGGACATCTATGACCTGCAACTGAGCGGCGCCGGTTCTGCGCACTATGCCCAGGTGACCATCGCCAACCGCGCCTTCTGGAACCTCAAGCAGCAACGCCGGCAATTGGCGGGCACCAGCGGGTGCGGGTTATGCGGTGTGGAAGCGGTCGAACAGGCGCTGCCGAACCTAAAGAAATTGCCCGGCGCGCCGTTACCACCAGCACAGTGGCTCGAAGGCCTGCGCCAGCGCATCGGACAGTTCCAGCCCCTGGGCCAATACTGCGGGGCGGTTCACGCGGCGCTGTTCATGAATGCCGAAGGCGAGTTGCTGCTGGGTCGCGAAGACATTGGCCGGCACAACGCGCTCGACAAGCTGATCGGCGCGTTGGTCCGGCAACAGGTCCCGGTGACCGGTGGCGTGGCGATCGTTACCAGTCGTTGCAGCCTCGAACTGATCCAGAAAGTGTTGCGCGCCGGCATCCAGACGCTGGTCAGCCTGTCGTCGCCCACCGGCCTCGCCGTGCAATGGGCCCGCCAGCACAACCTCAACCTTATCCACCTGCCGCAAAAGAGTGCGCCGCGGGTCTACAGCCCTGCGATGGAGAATCAAGCGTGAGCAATCATCAACAAGCCGACCAGAAACCCGTACCGCGCTACAAGCCTTACAAAGGCCCGGCCGGTGGTTGGGGTGCGCTGATCAGTGTCGCCCAGGCCTGGCTGACCAGCGACAATGCGTTGAAGAACATCCGCATGATGCTCAAGACCAACCAGAACGGCGGTTTCGACTGCCCAGGCTGTGCCTGGGGCGACTCGCCGGAAAGCGGCATGGTCAAGTTCTGTGAGAACGGCGCCAAGGCCGTGAACTGGGAAGCCACCAAGCGCCGTGTCGACGGGGCATTCTTTGCCAAGCACAGCGTGACGTCGTTGCTGGAGCAAAGCGATTACTGGCTCGAATACCAGGGTCGCCTGACCGAGCCGATGAGCTACGACGCCGCAACCGACCGTTACAAACCCATCAGCTGGGATGCCGCGTTTGCCCTGATCGGCCGGCACCTGCAAGGGCTTTGCAGCCCCAACCAGGCCGAGTTCTACACCTCGGGCCGGGCCAGCAACGAAGCGGCCTACCTCTATCAACTGTTCGTGCGCACCTACGGCACCAATAACTTTCCCGACTGCTCGAACATGTGCCACGAAGCCAGCGGCGTGGCGCTGTCCCAGAGCGTCGGTGTGGGCAAGGGCACGGTGACCTTCGACGATTTCGAACATGCCGATGCGATCTTCGTCTGGGGCCAGAACCCCGGCACCAACCACCCTCGGATGCTCGAGCCGCTGCGTGAAGCGGTGAAACGCGGCGCTCAGGTGGTGTGCATCAACCCGCTCAAAGAACGCGGCCTGGAACGCTTCCAGCATCCGCAGCACCCGCTCGAAATGCTCACCAACGGTGATAAACCGACCAATACCGCCTATTTCCGGCCGGCCTTGGGTGGCGACATGGCGATCTTGCGCGGCATGGCGAAGTTCCTGCTGCAATGGGAACGTGATGCGCAAAACAGCGGCGCGGCAGCGGTGTTCGACCACGCTTTCCTCAACGAGCACAGCATCAATGTGTTGGATTACCTGGCCGTGGTCGACGACACCCCCTGGGAACAGATCGTCGAGCAGTCGGGCATGACCTTGGTCGAGATCGAGCAGGCGGCGCGCATGTACGCCAAAAGCAAGAATGTGATCATGTGCTGGGCGATGGGTATTACCCAGCATCGCCACTCGGTGGCGACCATCCAGGAAATCGCCAACCTGATGATGCTGCGCGGCAATATTGGCCGGCCGGGCGCAGGCCTGTGCCCAGTGCGCGGCCACAGCAACGTGCAGGGCGACCGGACCATGGGCATCAACGAGCGTCCGCCGGTGGCTTTCCTCGACGCGCTGGAGCGCCGCTTCCAGTTCAAGGTCCCGCGCGAAAACGGCCACAACGTGGTCGAGGCGATTCATGCCATGGCTGATGGCCGGGCAAAGGTGTTCATCGGCCTGGGCGGCAACTTTGCCCAAGCCACGCCGGACAGCCACCGCACCTTCCAGGCCTTGGCCAACTGCGACCTGACCGTGCAGATCAGCACCAAGCTCAATCGCAGCCATCTGGCCCACGGCAAGGAGGCCCTGATTCTGCCGTGCCTGGGCCGTACCGACATCGATCTGCAAACCGAAGGCGCGCAAGCGGTAACCGTCGAAGACTCCTTCAGCATGGTCCATGCCTCTAAGGGCCAGCTACAGCCACTGTCGAACCAGATGCGCTCCGAGCCTTGGATCATCGCCGGTATCGCCGCCGCGACGCTGGGCAGCCGCCCGGTGGACTGGAACTGGCTGGTCGCCGACTACAGCCGCATTCGCGACCTGATCGCCGACACTGTCCCAGGGTTCAAGGACTTCAACGAAAAGCTCCAGAACCCCGGCGGTTTCTATCTGGGCAACAGCGCCGGAGCGCGTCGCTGGAGTACCGCTTCGGGCCGCGCCAATTTCAAGCCCAACAGGTTGCCGACTGACCTGGTGCACGAGCGCACCCGCGCTACCGGACAATTGCCGGACCTGATCATGCAATCCATGCGCTCCCACGACCAGTACAACACCACCATTTATGGCCTCGATGACCGTTATCGCGGTGTGAAAGGTCAGCGGGATGTGTTGTTCGTCAACGAAGCGGACATCATTCGCCTGGGCTTCAAGCCGGGGCAGAAGGCCGATATCGTTTCGCTCTGGGATGATGGCCGCGAGCGCCGCGTCAAGGGTTTCACCTTGCTGGCATTCGACATTCCTGCCGGGCAGGCCGCTGCGTATTACCCTGAGGTGAATCCGCTGGTGCCGCTGGAAAGCACCGGTGACGGCAGCGACACCCCGACCTCGAAATTCGTGGCAATCCGCCTGGAAGCGGCAAGCGAGAGCGGGATGATCCTGGCCAAGTCGGCCTGACGCAGCCTGGGTGATGGGGGGCGCTCGCCCTCATCACGCTTTTCGAGCGCCCACAAAAAAGGCCGTTTTCCATAGAAAACGGCCTGTCCGAAGTAGCTAAAGACCGGTCCAACCTGCTTAAGTTCCGACCAGAAAACAATAACTTAGCGAATTGTGCACAAGTCGTGTTACTCGTCGGATTTCTATTGTCAGCAAGCGAAGCCAGCCTCAGGATCGCGCCGTCATCCCTTTGAGGCTCCTCTATGAAGTTCTCCTCCATTCTCTTGTTGTCCCTTGGCCTGATCAGTGGCGTCGCTTCTGCCGGCGGCACTGCCGAAGCAGGTGTTGGCGGCGCATTGGGCGGGGTTTTGGGTTCGGTCGTCGGCCAGTCCCTGGGCGGCAACACCGGCTCCACTATCGGCGCAGCCCTGGGTGGCGCGGGTGGTAGTGCGGTCGGTGCAGACAAACACAGCCGCGGCGAAGCAGCCATTGGCGGCGCGTTGGGCGCAGCGGGCGGTAACGTGGTCGGTCGTAGCGTCGGTGGCAGCACCGGTAGCCTGATCGGTGCGGCAGCCGGCGGTGGTGCTGGCGGCGCGCTGGGTAACTACATGGGCAAGGACGACGATGATGATCGTCGTTACGATGATCGTCGTGGTGACCGTCGCTACTACCGTGACGGCCATCCAGGTCGCGGCCATGCCTATGGGCATCGCAAGAAGCATCATCGCTACTACCGCGACTAGCGGCTGATCGATACCAGCCGTTGAAGATCGCAGCCTCCGGCAGCTCACATAGCTGACTGGAGGCTGCGATTTTTTGTTTCAGACCACCAAACGCTCCAAAGCCCCGCGCAACGGATCCGGAATCGCAACTGGCCGATTCGAGGCCCGATCCACGAACACATGCACGAAGCGTCCCGCCGCACAGGCCTCTTCCTCGCCGGCCTTGAACACCGCCAACTCGTACTGCACGGAACTGCTGCCCAGCTTCCCGACCCTCAAGCCGATTTCAATCCGGTCCGGAAACGAGATCGAGGCAAAATAGTCGCAGGCCGAACTCACCACGAACCCCACCACCTCTCCATCATGGATATCCAGACCGCCGACTTCGATCAGGTAGGTATTCACTGCCGTATCGAAAAAGCTGTAGTACGTGACGTTGTTGACGTGACCGTACACGTCGTTGTCGTGCCAGCGCGTGGTAATGGGCTGCAAGTGCGGGTATTCGTTACGTTGGGGCATCAGTTGCTCTTCATGGTTGTTCAACGGTCCACGGGATGACGACTTATCGGTTCGCGAATCCCTTGCCTTGCGCTGCCAGCTCCCCGATCAGCCGCGCAGGCTTCCACTGGTCGCCCTGCTTCGTTTCGAGCTCCAGCAAGCGTGCGTGGATATCGTCGAGTCCCTGCCCGTCGGCCCAAGCCATCGGGCCGCCCTTGTCCGCTGGAAACCCGTAGCCGTTGAGGTAGACCAGGTCGATATCATGGGCCGACTCGGCGATGCCTTCCTGCAGGATCTTGGCGCCTTCGTTGACCAGCGCCAGCAAGCAGCGCTCAAGGATTTCCTCCGGGCCAATCTCGCGACGCTGGAACCCCAACGCCTCACTGACCCGCAGCACCAGTGCATCGACCTCGACGTCATGTTCGGCCTGTCGACTACCCGGTTCGTAGTGGTAATACCCATTGCCGCTTTTCTGACCGAACCGTCCCAGTTCGCACAAGCGATTGTCCACCTGCACCTCGGGCGCATCCTGGCCTTTGCCTGCCAGCTCACGGGCGCGCCATTCCAGGTCGATCCCGACGACGTCGTACATACGAAACGGCCCCATGGCGAAACCGAAGCCTTGCAGCGCCCCATCGATCTGATGGGGAAAGGCCCCCTCCAGCAGCATCTTGCGTGCCTCCAGCACATAGGGGTGGAGCATGCGGTTGCCGATGAAACCATGGCAATTACCCGAGACCACGCTGACCTTGCCCATGCGCTTGCCCAACACCAGGGCCGCGTCCAGCACGGCTTTGGAGGTTTGCGCTCCGCGAACGATCTCCAGCAGTTTCATGATGTGCGCCGGACTGAAGAAATGCAGCCCCAGCACTTGGCTGGGCCGGCGGGTGGCGGCGGCGATGGCATCGATATCCAGCGCCGAGGTATTGCTCGCCAGGATGGCCTCAGGCTTGAGCAGGCCGTCCAGCTCGCGAAATATCTTCTGCTTGAGTTCCAGGTTTTCGTAGACCGCTTCGATCACCAGATCCACATTGCGGATCGCCGCGTAGTCATCCGCTCGCGTCACCCGAGCGATCCGGGCATCGGCCTCGTCCTGGTCGATACGGCCCTGGCGCACGCTATGGCCGTATGTCTGTGCCACCGCCAGCAGCGCCTGTTCGAGCATCTGCGGGTTGTTGTCGACCCATTGCACCGCAACGCCGGCATTGGCCAGGCACATGACGATGCCGCGGCCCATGGTGCCCGCCCCGACTACCGCGGCGCGCTGAATATCGAAGGTTGTCTGGCTCATGTTTGCTCTCTTGTTGGCGATCCAAGGACAGCGTTCACCATAGTCAGGCCCAGGGGGTTTTTGAAATTTATTCGTGTGATGGAGGGCATTCATCGGATGGATTCAGCTCAGAGGTACCTTTGGGCCCACTGGCGAACTTCAGCGTACGGATACTCTTCCAAGGCGCCGTATCCGCGAATCTTCCGCGCCTTCAATCGGGTGAACAGCGGCACGCTGATCCCTAACAGGAACCGGGTCAGTCGCTCAGCGGAAGGCACGCTACCGGTGTGCTGCTCATGCTTGTGGATAAAATCCGTGCACAGCGCCTCGAAGCTTTTATGCACAAGCGCGGGCAACTCAGGCGGATCCGGCAGGCGGGCGACCTGCCCATGGCACACTGAGCAATGGCCGCACTGCCGGGGCGCATTGTCATCGCCAAAATACTGCGCCAACCGATAGCCGAGGCAGCGATCAGTGGCAAACAACTCGAGCATGGCGTGGATCCGTGCGATTTCACCGCGCTCATGTCGGGTGAAATAAGCGTGCAGCTCGTGGCTCAGGGGCTGTGGGTCAAAGGCCGTTTCCAGCACGCTATACACCTCGGTCATCTGTTTGCTTTCCAGCTCAATCCAGCCCTTCTCCTGGAAATAATCCAATGCCTTGACCACCCGATGACGCTCCGCGTGATACTGCTGGTATATCCCGTCGAAGTTCACCGTGGCCCAGGTCCGGGCACGGCTGGAGGTCTGGATGATGGCCGAGACGAAATCCCTTCGCTCACCTTCGAAGTGTTCCAGCAGCACTTGCGGCTCGCTCAGGAACTTGAAGCGGTACTCCGCGAAATAGGCATAACGCGGTGCGATCAGCCGGCGCAGCTCCAGCTGGACGAGCAGCGTCTTGAGCGGTAGCTGGCGAATGTTGCTCTGGTCAGCCAGCGGCCCCAGCAGGAATTCCCATTGCCCATCGGGTGCGGCGGCTTTCAGCTCGTCCAGCACGCAACGAATGCCGTCCAGCTCGGGCGTATCGCCGTAGACGAAGTTTTCCAGCACATTGAGGCTGTCGCGGTTGGCCAGCACCAGGCAATCGGAGGGGTGCCCGTCCCGCCCGGCCCGGCCGATCTCCTGGCTGTAGTTTTCGATGGATTTGGGCAGGTCGAAATGCACCACGTTGCGGATATCACTCTTGTCGATGCCCATGCCGAACGCGATGGTCGCAACGATACAGTTGGATTGTCCCTCCATGAACCGTCGCTGGATGGCTTCGCGCTGCTCATGGGGCAAGCCGGCGTGATAGGCCTCGGCACCAATACCGTGCCGGTCCAGGTGCTCGGCAATCTGCTCGGCGGTTCGCTGCAGGGTGACGTAGACGATGCTCGGTTGCCCGGGCCGTTCGCCCAACCATTGCACCAGTCGCCCACGCTTGTCCGCGCCGCTCACGGGCTCGACCAGCAAATTGAGGTTGGGCCGGTAGAAGCCGGTCGTCACCACATCGGCGGCGGCGATGGCGAACTTCGCCTGCATGTCGGCAATCACCGACGGGGTCGCGGTGGCTGTCAGCAGCAACACCTGGGGGATGTCGAACTGACGCTGATAGTCGGGAAGCTTGATATAGTCAGGACGAAAGTTATGTCCCCATTCCGAAATGCAGTGCGCCTCGTCTACTACCAGCAATGAAATCGGCACTTGCTGCAAGAAGTTACGAAAACGCTCGTTCTTCAGGCGCTCCACGGAAACCATCAGGATCTTCAACTCGCCCGAACGGGCCCGTGCCATGGCGTCGCTGGCGTCGTCACGGCTTTGTGCCGAATCGATACTGGCGGATGGGATGCCATGGCGCTGCAGGAACGCCAATTGGTCCTGCATCAGCGCTAGCAGTGGCGAGACCACCAGGGTCAGGTGTGGTAACAGCAGGGCCGGCAATTGATAACACAGGGACTTGCCGGACCCGGTGGGAAAAATGGCGGCTGCCGACCGACCGGCCAGCACCGCGCCAATGGCAGCTTCCTGACCGGGACGAAACTGTGAATAACCAAAAACCTGTTCCAGGGTGCTGTGCATGCGCGGTCGCTCCTTTGACTGCTGCGATGCCCAAAGCCTAGCGGGGCTACGCAGCGAGTCGAGAAAAGGTCAGGGTAAAAAACGATACCGGATGATACAGCCACAAGCTGCTTATGCTTTGCCACGAGGCGATACAAATCCAGGCACTTTGATGCCTCGTCCCGACTTCGTTGCCACGGTAAGGTGCGTCCCAAATCCATGCGTTACGTCAAGGCGAGGAAGCCTGACGCTCACCTTTATTCAAGGAACGAACCGTGCCACACCTACTTTGCGCTCTACGCGTCCTGACGATAATGTCGGTCTCAGTGCTGGCCGGTTGCTTGACCGTCCCTGAACGATCCGGGGTGGATCCGGCTCTATTCGAAACGCCGGAGTATCAGGCCCAGCAAGGCCTTGCCGTCGTCAAGGCTTCCGCGCTCTATGCGCGTGGCGGGACCGGCCAGGATGTTGTCGTGGCGCTGATCGACTCGGGGCTCGACGCCAGCCTCAAGGAGTTCGAAGGCAGGTTGGCTGATTCTGGATTCGACTATGTCGAGGACCGTCCCGGCACAGTCGACCGCATCGGCCATGGCACGCAGATGGCCGGCATTCTCGCTGCCAACAAGGACGACCAGGGCATGCACGGCATCGCGTTCAATGCACGGTTGATCCCCTTTCGTTTTGGCGATAACAACGAGCCGTTTTTCTTCGACAGCGAGATCGCCCAATCCTGGCAAAGCGGTTTCGACAAGGGCGCCCGCCTATTCAACAACTCGTGGGCCAACGCCATCCCCGCCACGGAAATCAACGAGGCCCGCTACAACCAGGTGATGCCCGACTCCCTGGCCGTCGCCCGAAAACTGGTATCCGACGGTGCCGTGTTCATCTTCCCTACCGGCAACGAACTCAAGCGCGAGCCCCTGGCCGAACCGGGGTTGCCGGTGGCATTGCCTGAACTGGAAAAAGGCTGGATCGCGGTGGTTGCATTGAAAAACGACGGCAGCGTCATCAATGGAAAATCCAACTACTGCGGTCTCGCAGCTGCGTGGTGCATCGCCGTCCCAGGCGGCGATGCGGGCGCACAGGCAGGCTTGCTCACGGTGGGCAAGGATGGCCTTTACGTCCAAACCGCCGGCACCTCCCCGGCCGCAGCCTTGGTCAGTGGCGCCTTGGCTGCGCTACAAAGCCTTTACCCGCAGCTCAGCCCTCAGCAGATACGCGAACATCTACTGGCGACAGCCAACCGCACAGGTGTCTACGCCAACAGCGAAGCCTATGGCCGAGGATTGATGGACCTGGAAGCTGCGTCACGACGCGCTCCTGAACCAGTGACAGCTCAATAATCACAGTGAGTCCAAGCCTTCCAAAATCTGCTCGCAGCCTTCCAACTCTCAGTATGTCAAACACATCAATGCGAAAGACGTTCCCAGAAGGCTAGCCACTGCATTACGGGCATCAGGCCGCTACCGACAAGCTGATGCACTGGTTCCGAGACCGTTGTGAGACCTTTCTTCTTTCCCAACTGACGTCCGTTTCCCCTAAACTTTCCAGCGATACAGACGCGCCTCTTTTTACTTCGGACCTTTCACCATGCATCTCGCGCCAGACTTCCCCGACGACCACACCATGCGCCAACTCATGGAACTGCTCCACGAAGAAATCGGTTTGCCTGAACGCAAGACGATTCGCCTGGAGACCGCGATCAATCTGGATCTGGGTTGCGATGGGGCGGACGCGCGGCATCTGATGGAAGCCTTGGAAGAGCGGTTCGCCATCGACCTCATCGATTACGACGCTTATCGCTATTTTCAGCCGGAAGGCTTCGATGTGTTTCAAAAGCGCAGGGCCAAGGGCCGTGGCAAGAAGGTGCCGCTGACCATTGCCATGCTCTACAAGGCAGTCAAGGCGCAGAGATGGGACACGCAGAAAGTGGAAGGGGTCTAGGGGACTCGAAAGTCTTCGACATAATCAGTCGCCCATAAAAAAGCCGCCCTGATCAGGCGGCTTTTTTGTCGGCTAACCGATTCTTACAACTGCGGACCCGCCGCCTTGATCGCGTCGCTCACGTCGAACTTCTTGAAGTTCTCGATGAACAAACCGGCCAAGGCCTTGGCTGCTTCGTCGTAGGCAGCTTTGTCGGCCCAGGTGTTACGTGGGTTCAACAGACCGGTCTCGACGCCTGGAACGGC
>Ga0308170_10003148_pt1 | contig 13687 bp, 9 predicted proteins | sample PhyBR2_2_FD_202136 | JGI IMG/M metagenome (GOLD analysis project Ga0308170, IMG submission 202136) | Phyllosphere microbial communities from UC Gill Tract Community Farm, Albany, California, United States - DLSLSB.R2 | ecosystem: Host-associated > Plants > Phyllosphere > Unclassified | place... | reverse complement strand
GCAGCAGATGCTGGTTGGCGCTGCACAGGATGGCATTTTGCTCGATCAGCGCATCGTGCACGCCGTCGGCGTCGTGCAGCGGCGCTGGCGTGGTCATCGGCATAGGTAGGTTATTGATTCCTGGTTACGTTGACCATCGGCTACTATTGGTCTCAATAAACGGCCATCATACAACCTAAAGGCACGTTGGCAACAGATATTGGCTGAATGATGACTTTTGCCGTGATTTCAGTGCAATCGATGGCGCGCTGGGTAAGCAAAAATAAATCGGGCCTGCTACGAAGCAGGTTGTCACGAAGACAACTTGCTACCTTATTCAATCGGTTTCAGCCGACCGTCGTGCGGCGTCGAAGTAGTGATTGTCACCCTCGTCCATGCACGTGTTGTTGAGTTGCATGCCGGCCTCGTCGAGCAATCGCCCGTATTGCGCTTTACCAAGCGACACAGAACGCTGTCCGGTCAGCACGTCTTCCCACTCGCACTTCTGATGTGGTGCAGTAAACAGGAAACGGCCACCTGGTCCGAGTGCTTCTGCTACTTTGTTGATCAGCTGTCGCTGGTCGTCTTCCGATAACAGAAACATCAGTCCGATTGCCAGGACGCCGTCGAAGGTTCGACCGAAAAAGGTACTGTCCTGCACGGTCTCACACGCTGCATGGGCATCGCCAAATCGCCGTGCAAACATGGACACCAGGGTTGGAGAGGCGTCGATGCCAAACACCGTCAAACCCTGTTCGACGAGTGTCGAGGAAACCGGGAAGCCCGATCCGCAGCCGACATCCAGGACCTCGCCGCCCGACGGCAAAGCACTTGCCCACCGCCGGATCACATCGCGACCGGCGTCAGAACGAACCGTGGCGAACGCTGAAGCGATATGTTCCCAGCCATTGTCCTGATTGTTGATCGCCACGAATCTCGGGTTCAGTTGAGGGGTTAGTTTTGACCGGTAGCGGCGCCTGGCAGCGATCGACCCGGGGAAGCAGTCGTAAAACGCTGTCAGGTCGCGCGGTATCTGGCCTGATTTGACGATGAGTTTACCTGGACCGTGCGCAAATTGGGATTGCCGCGTGCCATCAAGGCTCGCCACTTACCTCCATCATTGGCAGCGAAAACACAACGCTTGGGCGTTGTGTTTTCAACGTACGCGAAGATCGTTGCGCCTTACTGGAGAATCTGGTGGCGAATCAAGTTGGAATAACGCGGCACCCCGCTGTACTGCGAAGCCGCATTGTGCTTGATCCGCAGATAGGCCTTGGCTGGGCAGTGGCCAGTCCTGGTCCTGCACTAGCGCTGTGCAACTGACGACGAGATCACCACCATATCAGCGAGGCGCGGGTCTGGCGCGTAGGTCATGAGCATGTCGTCGCCGGATTCGCCAAGATTGAATTCCATGGTAACCCGGCCATCTCCGGACACGAATTTGTAGGGGCCGACCGCAAGAAGACGCATCGGTTGCTGTTGATCGATTTTGGTATCGATCGTGCGGGTGCCCGGCCGTACTTTCAGGTGCCAACCATTCACCAGATCGTAGGTTCCGGCAATTTGCCGGGCTTGTTCTTGTCTGATTCGAAACGGCTTCGCTGCTGCACTGACAACCACGGCCGTAATGGGCGCAGTGTCATTTTGTGGATACGGCCCAGTCTGCGCACCAGACGTTGGGGCAAGAAGAAACAGGGCTGCGGGAAGCAAAACAGATGAAATGCGCATGATATTTCCTTATGAAATATAGGCAGAGGCGCCTGTTCTGGCATTGCGCAAGAAGGGCGTGATGCCTTGTCGGCGGGAAAACTGTGACCACGTCTGAGTCTGTCGTGAGTCAGAATTGAGTTTAGGTCGCCTGCGTTGAACGGCAATCGTAAATACACCATCCTGATTAAATTGACTATTGGCTCAAAAAGTTAGATGCAAACGACATGACACACGATTCGTCTGATCATTTTCAGATTCGTATCAAATCCAGGGAGCTGAGCGGTAATATCCCGTAAGGGCGAGGCAGCCGGCGTATATCCAATCAGGCTCGCCGTAATGAAAAATGCCGGCAGCGCCGGCATTAAACGTTCCCACGGACGCAGGAACGGACAGCTTCCGTCACACGCCGCCGTTGGCAGCGTGTGCGGCGCCATGGTTAGAACGCGTGACGGATACCGACGGTCAGGACCGATGGATCGGCGCTCAGCGCGCTGATGGCTGGGACGCTTGAGACCGGGGTCACGTTGTTCGACGACGCGTTGATGCCGAAGGCAGCGCGGTTGTTGTTGCTCAGCTGGGCGTAGGTGCCGTAGAAGTTGGTGCGCTTCGACAGCGTGTAGGTGTACGACACGGCCACGGTGTTGCCCTTGGCGCCGTTGTTCAGCTTTTGCTGCTGGAAGTTCAGGAAGAACTTGTTGGCGCCCATTGCGTACGATGCGCCGATGTTGGCGTTCTTGTACTCGACGCCATTGCTGGCGGTGGTGCCTTCCAGCTCGGCTTCCAGGTAGTTACCCTTGATTTCGAAGTCGCCGAATTTGTAGCCGGCACCGAATGCCATTTCCTTGTCGTCGCCCGACGCCAGACGCTCGATGGTGTGGTAGCCGGCGCCCAGGTACAGACCGCCGATCTTGTATTCCAGTGCGATGCCCAGCAGGTCGCCCGATGGGTCGACGGTTTTTTCGGCGGTCGAGTAGGCGGCGTTGACGACGAAGCCCGACAGGTCGTTCGATTTGTAGTTGATCGAGTTCGACAGGCGACGGGTCAGACGGTTGGTACCGAAGGCCGACAGGTTGCTGCCGTACATGCCCTGACCGTTGATGTCCGATGCGGCGGCGACAGCAGCGATCGGCGAGTACTCACGACCCAGGGTCACGGTACCGAAGTTGCCTTGCAGGCCGACCACGGCGCGGCGGCCGAAGGTTTGCGCGTCGGTGGCGCCGGTGTCCAGCGCGACGCCGGCTTCGATGTTGAACAGGGCTTTCAGGCCATTGCCGAGATCTTCGGTACCGCGGAAGCCCAGACGGCTGCTCGACTGGTTGCCCGAGCTGATCGTGGTGCGACGGTCTTCACCCGGCACGTCGGTGTCTTCGAGTGCGATGGCCGCGTCCATCACGCCATAGATCTGGACGTTGGTTTGGGCGGATGCGAACAGTGGCAGGGATGACAGCACGGCGGCGGCCAGGAACTTATACTTCATGAAGATCTCCAGTGTGGTTTCGACAAGATGTTGAGTTTGTAATCAACTCAGATCGACAGCGATCTTATCGAGACTATGTGTCGAGTTCATGACAGCTTGGCACTGTTGTTTTTATGCAATAGCCTGATTGAAGTGCCCGGTTCCTCGGGCATCAGACCACGTGGCCCGCAATGGGCAGCACGATATCGATCCGTGTGCCAGGCGACTCATCGGCACCGATCGTGATGTCGCCCAGCATCGCCCAGACCCGCTCGCGCATGCCGATCAGGCCCAGCGATTCGGCCTTGTCCATGTCTTGCGCGCGAATGCCCCGGCCGTCGTCCTGGATCGTCAGCAGCAGGTCGCCATTGATGCGGTACAGATTCACGCACACATGCTGCGCGCCGGCATGGCGGGCGATATTGGTCAGCGCTTCTTGCACGATGCGGAAGATGGCGGTACTGGCCGCATCGTCCAGCCGCAATTCGGCTTCGTCGGCCAGGACGCTGCAGGCGATGCCGTGGCGTTCGGTGAATTCGGCGCGCAAGCCTTGCAGTGCGAAGTACAACCCGCCTTCGTCGAGCGCGCGCGGGCGCAGGTTGGTGGCGATCCGGCGCAGCGACGCAATGGCCGTGAGCAAATTGCTTTGCATGCCGCCGATCAGCGGCGTGCTGGCCTCGGGCAAGCGCTCGACCCGTGCCAGCAGCGTGAGGTCCATGCGCAGCGACGCGAGCAGTTGCCCGAGATCGTCGTGCAGTTCGCGTGCGATGTGGGTGCGCTCTTCTTCGCGGATGCTTTGCAGCGCCGACGACAACTGGCGCAACTGGTCGTGCGAGCGTGCCAGCGTCTGCTGGACCAGGTGGCGCTCGGACACATCGCGCAGGATCACCGTGTAGATTGGCCGGCCCTCATGCTCGACGCTCGAGATCGACCCTTCGATGGGAAAGCGTTCGCCATCGCTGCGAATGCCGGTGACGGCGTAGTCGGTGGCGCGCCGGCCTGCGCGGCCGAGGCCGGCAGGAAAGTAGTCGAGCGGCGTGCAGGCATCGGTGCCGGGTGCGGCGATGAAGCGCGCCAGTGCGCTGCCCTGCAGATTGGGCACGCCGGTATCGAACATGCGCGCCGCTGCCGGGTTGGCCAGCAGGATGGTGTTGTCGTGGCCGACCGACAGGATGGCGTCACTGGCGCTGTGCAGGATGCGCCGGCTGTCGCAGGCACGTGCGGCGCGCTGGTCAGGGCTGCGGTTGCGCCGCAGGTGCATCGTGCGCTGGAGTTTCATGCGGGCAGGTGTACGAGAAGGCCACGGATCTCGGCCGGACTTTCTACACTACGCGCACGCCCCGCGGTGGCCTTGAGAGGTCACAAGGCGCGCACTGGCACGCGCGCCCGGCAACACGGTCACATCTGCTTGAACAGGTGCAGGAAGCTGCGGCTGACCTCGAGCTTTTCGGGCCGGCCCTTGACCATCACCAGATGGCGGCCACGGATATCGCGCGTCACACCTTCGATGGCATTGACGTTGACCAGCGTCGCGCGGTGGATTTGCCAGAACAGGGATGGGTCGAGCTCATCGGCCAGGTCACGCACCGGCTTGCGGATCAGCGCCTCGAAACCGCTCGTCTGCACGCTCGTGTATTTCTCGTCCGAGCGGAAAAACAGGATGTCTTCGACGGGAATCATGCGCAGGTCCTGGCCGATACTGGCCTGAATCCATTGCAGGTGCTTCGGCTTGGGCGAGGCGATCTTTTCGGCCAACTGGCTCAGCATGGCGCTGACACTGTCGTTGACATTGTCCTGTGGGCGCTCGAGGCGTTCTTTCAGGCGATCGACCGTCACCCGCAAGCGGTCCGGCTCGGTCGGTTTGAGCACGTAGTCGATGGCGCCGCGCTCGAACGCTTCGACCGCGTACTGGTCGTAGGCGGTGACGAACACGACCAGACTCTTGTCGCCGATATCGCGCGCCGCTTCCATGCCGGTCTTGCCCGGCATGCGGATATCCAGAAACGTCAGGTCGGGCTTGAGCTCGCCCACAAGTTGCACCGCTTCATCACCATTCTTCGCCTCGCCGACGATCTGCAGTTCCGGCCAGGCATCCTGCAGGCGCATGCGCAGCTGGTCGCGCATCAGTCTTTCGTCATCGGCAATAATCGCGGTGGGCATGGTGGTCTCTTGACAAGGTTGTTATGAAAAGTGATTGAATGATTATTCAATGAAATTGACCAACAGGCAAGCTGTCGATCGTCGCTGGCCAGTCGGCCAATCGATTACTTGGACAACTGGTAGGGCACTTCGATCGTCGCGATCACGCCGGTCGGGCTGTTGGCGCCGATGTGCAGCCAGCCGGCCTCGCCATGCAGCAGTTTCAGGCGTTCGCGGATCGTTTGCAGCCCCAGGCCGGTGCCGTCGCTCGGCATCACGCCAAAGCCCACGCCATCGTCGGCCACCGTCACGCGCAGGCGGCTGTCGACGACCTCGGCGACGATGTTCAGCGTGCCGCCCTCCGGCTTGCACTCGAGCCCGTGCTTGATCGCGTTTTCGACCATCGACTGCAGCATCATGGGCGGGAAGGCCGCACTGCGCAGGCCATCCGGCACGCGCAGATTGACAGTCAGGCGCTCTTCCATCCGCATCTTGAGCAGGTCCAGGTAAGCGTTGACCATGTCGACCTCGCGCCCCAGACCGGTGACGACGGCGTTGTCGCGCATCTGCGGCAGCACCGCGCGCAGATACTGGATCAGGCTGCGCTGCATGGCCGATGCGCGTGGCGGGTCGACGCGGATCAGGTGCTCGACCGATGCCAGCGTGTTGAATAGAAAGTGCGGCTCGACCTGCGCCTGCATCATCTGCATTTTGGTTTCCATCAGCTGGCGCTGCATCGCTTCGCGCTCGGCGGCCGCGTTGGCCACCTGGGCTTCGGCATCGGCGCGCTTCTTGCCACCGACCAGCGCCTTGGTGCCGAACAACGCCAGCAGCAACAGCACGACGAAGTTCATGAACCAGGTCGACGCTTGCTTGTGGTAGCGCGACACTTTCTGTTCGGCGGCGTCTTCGACGGCTGCCTCGATGGCGTTCGACAATTCTTCGCCGATTTGCGGCGGCAGTTCGATGTGGACCGAGTCGCTGCCCGGTGAGATGTTCACGGCGCCGGCGCCGGCGCTCGGGGAGGGCGCCTGTGCCGTCATCGGCGGGGCCGGGGGGGCATCGGGCGCGTCCGGCACGTCGGACACCTCGGGCGTTTCCGGCGTGGTCGCCGGGGCCGGTTCGGCCGCGCGCGTCCGGGTGCGGGGATTGAAGCGGATGCCGCTCTCGTCGATCAGGATGCTGGCATCGCTGCGGCGGCCCGACTCGCGTTCGGCGCGGGCAATTTCTTCTTCGGCCGGGCCGTTGAACAGTTCTTCCTGCAGGATGCCGGCGGCGGTCAGGGTGAGGCCGGCAAAGAGCAGAAACTTCCACCATGACAGCCGGGTGACCCAGGTTGCCACACCGTCGAAGGCGCGGTAGAGCCAGGTCAGGATGCCGGCCAGATGGTGCTGTGTCGTGCTGCGTGCTTGCATGGCGTCGTCGATCGTCGGAGTAGGCTGCATCGGCCTGAAACGTCGGCCGTTGGAATGATGCAACTTTAACGCGCCACGCGCTTCAGGACCAGTATCCTGCGACAGCCTGCACGAATCGGGGAATGGACGGGGGCGGATGGCATGGGATGGCCGATGACCGGTAGGGTGGACGGCTATGCCGTCCACGCGTTCAAATCACGCCGAATGTGTGGCGCAATGACGTTCGTAGAACGCGTGGATGGGCTTCGCTCGATGTCGTGGCGCTATGACGTGCGTTGAACGCGTGGACGGGGGACCCGTCCACCCTACAACGCATGTTGCCGCTGCGCCAGGAAAGCACGCGCTGCGTCGGCGGACAGGGGCGCGCTGAACCAGTGCCCCTGCAGCTGATCGCAGCCGTGGCTGCGCAAGAAGTCGACCTGTGCCTCGGTTTCCACCGCTTCGCCGACCACCGTGATATCGAGGTTGTGCCCGATGTCGATCAGGGTCCTGGCGAGCGTGCCGCCCTGGCCATGCCCGGCGATGTCATGCACGGCCTGGCGTGACAGTTTTACCTGGCGCACCGACAATTGCTGCAAGAACGCCAGATCGGAAATGCCTTGTCCGAACTGGTCGATCGACAGCATCGCACCTGCCGCACGCAATTGCACCGCCAGGTCGCGCCCCAACCCGGGGTTGCGGATCAGGTCGGCTTCGGGGATCTCGATTTCGAGGCTGCCGGATGGCAAGCCGGCTTCCTGCATGCGGCGGGCGATGCCGGCGATGAAATCGGGCCGGCTGTATTCGCGGTGTGTCACGTTCACTGCCACCGGCAGCCCGGCGTAACCGGCGGCGCGCAGGTCGCGGGCGAAGGCGCAGGCCTGGTCCAGCACCCAGCCGCCGATCGCGACGATCTGGCCGCTTTCTTCGGCTTCGGCCAAAAATGATGCCGGCAGCATCACGCCCTGCTCGGGATGGCGCCAGCGCAGCAGGGCCTCGAACCCCCGGACCTTGCCGCTGCAGGCTTCCATCCTTGGCTGGAACAGCAGGAACCATTGATCGTTGGCGAGCGCGCTGCGCATGGTGCCGGCCAGCGCAACACGCGCGTCGCTGGCATTGCGCATGTCGCGGGAGTAGAAATGGACATCGCCGCCATCCTGCCTGGCGCGGTGGACCGCCAGCTCGGCCGCGCGGATCAGGTAGGCTGGCGTTGCACCATCGCCCGGATAGGCCGCCACGCCAATGCGCGCGCCGACAGCGATGTCGGTGCCGCCGTACGCGACCGGCATGACCAGTGCGCGCCGCAGCCGCTCGACCACGCGCAGCGTGAAGCGCAAGGTGGGCTGGTCCACCAGCACCATCACGAATTCATCGCCCGCGATGCGCGCCACGGTGTCGCAGTCGCGCACGGCCGCCTGCAGGCGCCGCGCCACGACCTTGAGCACGACGTCGCCGGCATCGTGGCCATGGGTATGGTTGATGGCCTTGAACCCGGCCAGGTCGACCAGCACCGTGGCCACCAGCGACTGGTGGCGCCGTGCCAGGTGCAGCGCATGGTCGAGCCGGTCCCACAGCAGCGTGCGGTTGGCAAGGCCCGTCAGGCTGTCGTGGTTGGCATCGGGCTCGATCTCGTCAGCACGCTGCTTGCTGGCGGTAACGTCGTTGATGATGCCGATGAAGTGCGTGACCTTGCCGTTGTCGTCGTGCACCGGCGTGATCTGCAGGTCGTTCCAGAACAGTTCGCCATTCTTGCGCAGGTTGCGCAGCACGACGTGGACCGAGCGCTGCTCGCGCAGGGCAGTGCGCATGCGGCTGCGTTCGTCTTCGTCGAGGCCAGGCGCAGCCATGAAGCGCGGATCGCGCCCGATGACTTCGTCGGCGCTGTAGCCGGTGATGTGTTCGAATGCGGGGTTGACGTACTCGACTACCCGGTTGGGCCCGCTATCGTGGGCGATAATCACGCCATTGCGGGCGACATTCAGGGCGCGCCGGTACAGGGCCAGCTGGCGCTCGCGCGCGCGTTGCCTGGAAATGTCGATGCCCATGCCAACCAGGTACTGGCCGCCATTGCAATCGATGCGCGCCCCGCGCAGCAGCATCGGCGTTTCGCGGCCGCTGCGCGACACGTAATCGGTTTCCAGTGCGATCTCGGTGTTGTTGGCGAACATGGCCTCGACCTGCACGAGCGCCCCCGGCCGGTCGCGCGGGTCGAGCATGGCGATGCCGTTGGCGGCGGCGATTTCGTCCGGCATCATCTCGCACAGCCGCTCGAGATTATGGTTCCACAGCAGGATGCGGCCTTCGCGGTTCATGATGTAGAACGTGCCCGGCAACAAGTCGACCACGGCGGACAGCGGCGTCGCGCCGAGCCGGTCGCCCTCGGTAGCGCCGGGCAGGGCGGGGGTGATGGTGATGCTGTAGCCAAGCGGGGCGCCGTCATGTGCACACTGCAAGACGAGGCTGAGGCTGGCCGTACGCTGACCGGCGGCGGTCGCTACTGCTGTCTGGCTGTGGCCGGCACGTTGCAGGGCGGGCCAGTCGCCACCTGCCAGCAGGCTGGCGAGCGGTTGGCCGATGACGTCGGCTGCGGCGCGGCCGAACAGCGCTGTGCACGCGGCATTCCAGCTGGTGATGCTGCCCGCTTGATCAGCCAGAAAACTGACCTGCTCGGCAGGGGCAAACGTTGACATGTCGGGCCGCCTCTCTTGCATCGCGCTGCGTCGGGTCTGCGCTTGCGGCCAGCATATACCCGTTCAACATGGCGCCGCAACGGGCACGCGCGACGTGCTGGGCAGCTACACCAGCCGCTGCGGATGGCTGTAGACGACGTGGCGGCCGGCCCGCACGAAGCCGGCCAGCGTCACGCCGGCCGCATCGGCCATGCGCACGGCCATGGCCGTGGGCGCCGAAATGGCCGCCAGCACGGCGATCCCGGCGCGCGCCGTCTTTTGCACCATCTCGAAACTGGCCCGGCTGGTCACGACGACGAAGCCGCTGTCGGCCGCCAGGCCATCGCGCGCCACTGCGCCGATCAATTTGTCGAGCGCATTGTGACGCCCGACATCTTCGCGCACGGTGCGCAGCACGCCGTCGCGGTCGGCCCAGCCGGCCGCATGCACGGCGCCGGTTGCCTGGTGCAGGCGCTGGTCCGCGTTCATCGCGGCCATCGCGCGGTGCAGCGCAGCAGGTGCGAACTGCGCCGTCACGCCGTGCGCGCCGCCATCGCGGGCGTCCAGCAGGCCGGTTTCACGCTCGAACCAGGCCAGGCTGTCCACGCCACACAAGCCGCAGCCGGTCTTGCCGGTGCGTGCGCGCCGGGTTTCCTTCAGGCGCGCCATGGCGCCAGGGGCAATGTCCATCGAGACCGTAATGCCGTGCGGGCCCGGTTCGATGGCGATATCGCGGATGTCTTCCACCTGGCGCACGATGCGCTCGGACAGCGAAAAGCCCAGCGCAAAGTCGTCCAGATCCTGCGGCGAGGCCAGCATCACGGCGTGGCTGATGCCGTTGTACACGAGTGCAACGGGCACCTCCTCGGCCAGCACTTCGGCCAGTGCTTCACTCGCACCAGCCTGCCAGCAGGCGGCTGGCAGGCTGCTGGCGACGGGGAAGTCCGGCCCGCCGTCGCCAGGGAAGGACGTGCGCGCGTTCATGCGACGCCCGTGGCACCGCTGGCAATCCCACTGCGGGTGCGTTCGAGCAGGACGTCGATGGCTTTTGCCGCCGGCACCTTGCTTTCCTTGGCATGGTGCCACAACGGAATCAATGGATTGCACTCCGGGTAGTAACCGGCGATGCAGCCACTCGGCACGTCGTAAGGCACGATCTGCAAGCCCTCGACGCGGCGATTCACGCCATCGTCGGCATGCGTGCGCAGCGCGACCACGTCACCCTTGCCCAGACCATAGCGTTCCATGTCGGCCGCATTCATGAACAGCACCATGCGGCTGCCGTGCACACCGCGGAAGCGGTCGTCGTTGCTGTAGATCGTCGTGTTGAACTGGCCGTCGCTGCGGATCGTAAACAGGCGCAGGATGTCGGGGCCGCCCGGCATGTTCGGGTTGCCCGGCAGTTCTTCGGGCACGGTAAATTCCGCCTTGCCGCTCTCGGTCTTCCAGACCCGCTCGGCAGCGGCCAGCGGCTTGCGGTAACCACCCGGCGTCCACATGCGCTCGTTCAGATCCTTGAAAATCTCGGGGAAGGTGATGCCCATCGCCTTGCGGATGACCCGGTAGTCAGCCACCCAGGCGTCCCAGTCGACACGCGGATTGGCGTCCAGCGTGGCCTTGGCGATACCGGCCACGATTGCCGGCTCGGACAGCAGCCCGGGCGCAGCCGGCTCGGTCATCCCGCGCGAGCCATGCATGTGCGATGTGCTGTCTTCGATCGACACGGACTGGTCGCCCGAACCCTGGCGGTCGATTTCAATCCGGCCCAGACATGGCAGCAGGTAGGCTGCCTTGCCGTGGATGACGTGGTTGCGATTGAGCTTGGTAGCAATCTGCACCGTCAGCGGCAGCTCGCGCCAGGCCGCTTCCATCAGCACGGTTTCCGGCACGGCACGCAGGAAGTTGCCGCCCAGGCCGATGAATGCCTGCAGGTCGCGCTTGATGATGGCTTCGCAGGCATCGACCGTCGTCAGGCCCATCTCGCGTGGCGGCTCGAAGTTGAATTGCTCCTTGAGCTTGTCCAGCGGCGCCAGCTCAGGTTTTTCGGTGATGCCGACCGTGCGCTGGCCCTGCACGTTCGAGTGGCCGCGCACCGGGCAGATGCCGGCGCCCGGCTTGCCGATATTGCCGCGCAGGAGCAGCAGGTTGACCATCATCGTCACGTTCTGCACGCCGTTGCGGTGCTGGGTCAGGCCCATGCCGTACACGCCCAGCACCGCACTCGACTTGGCGTACACGCTCGCGGCCTCTTCGAGCGCGGCCTGCGACAGGCCTGCTTCGCGCTCGATGGCTTCCCACGGGCAGGCACGCACGGCCGCCTCGAAGGCGTCAAAGCCGTTGGTGTGTTCCTGGATGAACGCGATGTCGATGACGCGCTGTTCACCGGCGGCCAGCGCCGCATCGTCCAGCGCGAAAATCGCCTTGCACATGCCCATGATCACAGCGGTGTCGCCGCCCGGCTTGACCTGGTGGTACTGGGTCGAGATCGCGGTTTCCTGCCTGGTCAGCATCTCGAGCGGCGACTGCGGATTGGTGAAGCTCACCAGTCCACGCTCGCGCAGCGGGTTGAAGGTGATGATCGGCACGTCGCGTTTGCGCGCTTCCTGCAACTGGTGCAGCATGCGCGGGCTGTTCACGCCCACGTTCTGGCCGAAGAACAGGATGCAGTCGGTGTCCTCGAAGTCGCTCAGCTTGACCGTGCCCACGGCGATCCCGATGGTTTTCTGCAGGCCGACCGACGTGCTTTCGTGGCACATGTTCGAGCTGTCCGGCAGGTTGTTGTTACCGTACATGCGCGCCAGCAGCTGATACATGTACGACGTTTCCAGCGAGGCGCGGCCCGATGCGTAGAACACGACCTGCTTGCGGTCGAACCCGCGCAGCGCGGCGCCGATCTCGCTGAACGCCACGTCCCATTCAACTGGCAGGTATTTGTCGCTGGCAGCGTCGTAGCGCAGCGGCGTGGTCAGGCGGCCGTGGTCTTCCAGCTCATGGTCGCTCCAGCCTTCGAGTTCGGTGAGCGTGTGGCGCTGGAAAAAGTCGGCGCCGATCGATTTGCTCGTGGTTTCCCAGGCCGTGGCCTTGGCGCCGCTGGCGCAGAATTCGAACGGATGCGGATTGGCCGGCTTGGCCCAGGCGCAGCTGACGCAGGCGAAGCCGTCGGTCTTGTTTTGCTTGAGCAGCAAGCCCGTGTCTTTGACGACGACATTCTGGTCGGTCAGGATCGTGCTGACGTCACCGACCGAGCCCCAGCCACCGGCTGGCATCGTCGCTTTGGTAATACGGACCTGCTTTTTCTCTTCGCTCATTGCTCACTCCCGCTGATGGAATGATTACCGTAACGTTCATGCAAGACGGCTTCGGTGCGGCTGCGCACATTCAGCGGCGATCACGGGGCACGGGCGGGACAAGGCGGTTCATTTGGGCCTAACGTAAAAAACGCCATTCCCGCGCAGGCAGGAATGACGTTTTCAGGGCCGAGGTAGGGCGGCGACAGCGAAAGACTGGCTTATGCCGCGACGGTCTCCTGCTTTTCTGGCAGGGCGATTTCGTTGTTGACGCTGAACTGGTAATCCTTGAACACGTGTTCGGCGCTCAGGATCTGGTAGTTGCCATCGGCCAGCAGATGCGACGTGTCCTTCAGGCGGTACGTGTAATGGCCGCAGGTCCAGCAATTGAAGTTGCGCATGTGCGTGCACAGACAGGTCTTGTCCATCACCGTGACTTTTTTCAGTTCCGGATGTGCCTGCACCTCGCGGTTATAGGCATTGATGTACGAGCAGTTGCCGGTTGCATCGAGCAGGTAGCCGTACGATTCGCAGCCCGGGCGAATGCCGGAGCCGATTGCCGGCGTATTCTTGAGCATGCGCATCGGATAGCCCGTTGGCGAGATGCCGTTGACTTCGATGTCTTCTTCGCTGGCGCGGAAGTATTCCTGCTTGACGTCGTACGGCAGGCCGCATTCGGTGGTCACGGTAAAGCGCGTGGCCACCTGCACGGCGCCTGCGCCTTTTTCGAGGAAGCTGACGGCATCCGAGCCAGTAAACACGCCACCGGCGGCAATCACCGGGATACCCAGCTGTTCGGCCTTCACGAACGCGTGGACCTCGTCCATGATCGTGTGCAGGTCGTACTGCTTCCAGTCATCCATGCCGAAGCCAAGGTGGCCACCGGCCAGCGGACCTTCGACGATGATGAAGTCGGGCTTGCGATCGAGGCGCGAGACTTTACGCAGGAACAGTTGCAGCGCGCGCACGGACGAGACGATGATGCCCAGGTGCGCATCGCGAAAACGCGGGTGATCCTTGATCAGCTCGAACGAACCCAGGTGCAGGCCGGCC
>Ga0308170_10003143_pt1 | contig 13695 bp, 9 predicted proteins | sample PhyBR2_2_FD_202136 | JGI IMG/M metagenome (GOLD analysis project Ga0308170, IMG submission 202136) | Phyllosphere microbial communities from UC Gill Tract Community Farm, Albany, California, United States - DLSLSB.R2 | ecosystem: Host-associated > Plants > Phyllosphere > Unclassified | place... | reverse complement strand
CGCAACGGCGGCCCTGGCAGCCCGGGAGCTGGCCCAAGGACGCGCCGTGGCCATCTACAAGCCAACGCAAACCGGAGTGGAGGGCAGCGAACCCGGCGATGTGCGGAACATTGCAGCATGGCTGGATGACCCAGGGCGGTTGAGCACAGCAGAAGGGGTGCGGCTGCGCGAGCCCATGGCCCCGGTGGATGCAGCGCTGGTGGCCGGAGGCCAGGTCGCGGTCCAGGCGCTTCCCGGGCTCGATGAGCATTGCGAACGGATTCGCAGGCTCGCAGCAGAATATGACACGGTCCTGGTCGAGGGCGCCGGGGGACTGCTGGTCACCCTGGGCCCGGAAGGCGCGAATATCGCGGATCTTGCCAGCGCGGTGGATGCCCGCCTCGTGGTGGTCACCCGCCCGGATTTGGGAACCCTGAACCATACGGCCCTGACCCTTGAAGCGGCGGTTAATCGGGGCTTCAGCCGCGGAACGCTGCTGCTGGGCAGCTTCCCCGATCATCCCACGGCCCTGCATTGCAGGAATCTGCAGAACCTCCGGGCCCAAGCAGAGCATCACCGGTGGCACTTCGCCGGGGCGATCCCAGAGCTCAGGATGAACGAAAATATCAAGGAACAGCTGCTCAGCGCCGGATTGTCGCTGTCGATCCTGACAGCTGGGGCGGGAAGCTGAACGGGTCGGCGAATGCGGAACCGGGACGGTGGAACTTGCCCAAAAATACCCATTGCCAACCGCTATACACAGGCGTAGCCTCCTATACGTGAGTACAGCTGAGCAGGATCTGACAGGCCGGGCCAGGTTGCGCGATGCGGCCATCGAGGCCTTCGCCGCGCAGGGGTTTGATGTATCCCTGCGGGCGATCGCCACGCGAGCCAACGTCACCGCGGGACTGGTGCGCCACCACTTCGGGTCCAAGCAGGCGCTGCGGGCAGAATGCGACGCCACGGTGCTCGAGCGCTACCGCCGCATGAAGGAGGATTCCCTGGCGGCCAGTACCCAGCAGGTGTTCAGCAATCTGCCCAGCTCCAGAGAGGGCGGGGTGCTGATTCTGTACATTCTGCGCTCGGTGCGCGAGGGCGCGCAGGCGGGGACGCAGTTCACCGGCCAGCTGGTCGAAGAGGCGCTCGTCTTATTGGATCGGGCCGTTTCGCGCGGGCTGATCGTCCCCAGCCGCAATGAGCCGGCGCGGGCACGCTTTCTGGTCCTGCAATCCCTGGGTGCGCTGGTATTGCACTTCGCGCTGAACCCGCCGCGGGATCCAGAAGACTTCGCCACCGTGATGCAGGAATACTATGCGCAAGTTGCCCTGCCAACACTGGAACTCTATTCCGAAGGGCTGTTCACCGACCCGGCCTACCTCAACGAGTACCTGGCCTCCGGCGCAGCCGACGTCCCGCCCGCGGGATCCGCGGGAACTGCCGAACCCCGGTAAGGAGCACGCCATGGCCACCACCAAGCAGGCCATTGAAGTGAGCGGACTGCACAAGAATTTCGGGCGCACCGCCGCCCTGTCAGGATTGGACCTGCGAGTGGACACCGGCCAGGTTGCCGGGTTCCTGGGGCCCAACGGCGCGGGAAAATCCACGACCATCCGCATCCTGCTGGGATTGCTGAAGGCCGACGGGGGAACAGCCCGGATGCTCGGCGCCGACCCCTGGGCCGATGCGGTCGCTCTGCACCGCCGCGTGGCCTATGTCCCGGGCGAGGTGAACCTCTGGCCCAACCTCACCGGGGGACAGGCGATCAGCATCCTGTCAAAGCTGCACGGGCAGGTCGATGAACAACGCCGCAGCCAGCTGCTTGAACGCTTCGACCTTGATCCCTCCAAGAAAGCCCGCAGCTATTCCAAGGGCAACCGCCAGAAGGTCGCCCTGATCGCCGCGCTGTCCTCGCGGGCAGAACTGCTGCTGCTCGATGAGCCGACCTCGGGCCTGGACCCGCTGATGGAGCAAGTCTTCACCTCCTGCATCCGCGAAGCCGCCGCAGAGGGTCGCAGCGTGCTGCTCTCCAGCCATATCTTTGCCGAGGTGGAAAAGCTCTGCGATACCGTGACCATCATCCGCGACGGGCAGACCGTTGAGGCCGGCCGCCTCTCCGAGCTGCGCTACCTGCAGCGCACCGAAGTCTCCGTTGAAGTCTCCGGCGCCGCGGCCAGCCTTGCGGCGGTTGAGGGCATCGAGGATTTCAGGCTTTCGGGCACTACGGCGAGCTTCAGCGTCGACCCGGAGCAGCTGTCCGGTGTCCTTGCAGCCTTGGCGCAGTATTCGCCGCGCAACCTGGTCAGCACTCCGCCTTCGCTGGAGGACCTGTTCCTGCGCCACTACTCGGACCAGGGGCCAACACCGGTGGCTGCCCGGGGAGGTGGGGTGCGATGACTACGGGTACCGCCCATGGGCGCCATGCAGCGGCCGAACACCTGGGGCAACCGGCCACCTCGGCCAGCGGCACCAGCACGCTGGCCGGCGCCGGGACAGCCGCATGGTTCATCCTTCGCCGCAATTGGCTGCGCCTGGGCCTCTGGGCGCTGGTGCTGGCGTCGATGATTCCGATTGTCTACGACTCCCAGCAGCAGGCTTTCCCCACGCAGCAAGCGCGCGATGCCTATGCCCAGGTGGCCAACACCCCGGCCGTGGCTGCCATGACCGGCCTGCCCTATGCGGCGGGATCGCTGGGAGGCATCCTGGTCATCAAGATCTGGATGACGCTGGCCGTGGCTTTGGCCTTCGCCGTGGTCTTCCTGGTTACCCGCAATGGCCGCGCCGATGAGGAAGCAGGGCGCACCGAATTGCTGCGCGCCACCGCACTGGGGCGCCACGCCTACCCGAGCGCGAACTATCTGGTCTCCGCAGGACTGTGCCTGCTGACCGGATTGCTCATCAGCCTGCTGTGCCTGTCGGTTGCGCTGCCGGCGGCCGGCAGCTGGATCATGGGTGCCTCGATCGCCGGCACCGGCCTGGCCTTCATCGGATTGGCGGCCATCTGCGGCCAGCTCGCCTCGACCAGCCGTGGAGCGAACTCGCTGGCAGTGGCACTGATCGGCCTGTTCTACTTCATCCGCGCGGGAGCCGATCTGCAGGCCGAGGGCATGGCCCCCAGTGCGCTGAGCTGGTTCTCGCCCATTGGCTGGGCGCAGAACATGCGCGCCTACGGCGAGGACAACTGGTGGCCGCTGATGGCCTTGGCCGTCCTGGGCGCTGCCGGTGGCCTCGTGGCGTTGCGCATCGACAGCTCGCGGGATTTGGGCTCGGGCATTTTGCCCGAACGCCGGTCAGCTGCCTTTGCCGGGCCCTTCAGCACGACGGCGCTGGGACTGGCGCTGCGCCTGCAGCGATCTTCGCTGATCGGCTGGTTCATCGGCGCTGCGGTGTCCGGGCTGTTCTTCGGCTCTGTCGCACGGTCCATGGGCACGCTGCTGGATCCCGAGAATCCCTTCGCCCGCAATTTTGTCGGCACCGGGCACAGCATGCTCGACGGGGTGCTTGGCATCTTCGTGGCGTTCAATGCTTTGCTGGCCGCAGCCTTTGCTATCCAGTGCCTGGGTGCAGCGCGCAGCGAGGAAGAGAGCGGCCGGCTCGAACAGCAGCTTGCCGGGGCCTTGTCCCGCGGCTGGTGGCTCGGCGCCCACCTGTTGATAGCGGTGCTTGGCTCGGGGCTGATGCTGCTGCTTGCCGGGGCCCTGACCGGTGCATCTTCCCAAGGAGCAGGGGATCCAGGGCAGCTGGCCGGTGCCTGCCTCGCATTCTGGCCGGCAGTACTGTCGATGCTGGGCCTGCAGCTGCTGGCCTTCGGCTTCCTTCCGCGCCTCACCACAGCGATCACCTGGTCCGTCTACGGGCTGTCGGCGATGGCGGCCATGTTCGGCGGGATCTTCTCGCTGTCGCAAGATGCCATCCGCTTGACCCCCTTCGGCGCCATCGCGCGCGTCCCGGCCGAGGAATTGAGCTGGACCCCGCTGGTGGTGCTCGTGCTGATATCGCTTGTGCTCGCGGCGGCCGGCATGGCCTGGTTCAACCGCCGAGATGTCCTGGGCGCCTAGATACTGAGGACGGGCGTCGCACTGAAGCCTCAACAGCGCTGTGCTTCGCGCGTGCATGGGATCCACGAACCGGCTTTGTGTCCCTTGGTGGGGGATTGGGCCAGCGCACCCGCGTTTCGCAAAAACACCTGCTGATAAGGCGCAATGCAAAGCTCCGAATGTTACGCCGTCGACGCTAACCAGTGGAGAAGTCTACTATCGTAACAATGTTACGACACACGCGCGGTAATAAAGTGGGCAGATCCTACGATTATTGAGTACTTTCCGCCGCCGATCGGCTCTGTAGCAACACAGGCCGGGAATTCTGGTGGCAGTTTAGCTTTGCCGAAAGGAATCAGCTCTCCCATGTCTAACACTCAGAACTCCGTCGTCGGTTCGGATCGCGTCAAGCGCGGAATGGCCGAAATGCTCAAGGGCGGCGTCATCATGGACGTGGTCACTCCCGAGCAGGCCCGCATCGCTGAAGATGCCGGTGCCGTTGCAGTCATGGCTCTGGAGCGTGTTCCTGCAGATATTCGTGCCCAGGGCGGCGTATCGCGCATGAGCGACCCGGACATGATCGATGGCATCATTAACGAGGTCTCCATCCCGGTCATGGCCAAGGCCCGCATTGGCCACTTCGTCGAGGCGCAGATCCTGCAGTCCCTGGGTGTGGACTACATCGACGAGTCCGAGGTGCTCTCCCCAGCTGACTACGAGAACCACATCGACAAGTGGCCATTCACCGTGCCATTCGTCTGCGGTGCCACCAACTTGGGCGAAGCCCTGCGCCGCATCAATGAAGGAGCTGCGATGATCCGCTCCAAGGGCGAAGCAGGCACCGGCGATGTCTCGAACGCCACCGGGCACATGCGCAAGATCCGCGCCGAGATCGCCAAGCTCGCTGCCCTTCCAGAAGACGAGCTGTACGTTGCCGCCAAGGAATTGCAGGCTCCATACGAGCTGGTCAAGGAAATCGCGCACACCGGCAAGCTGCCAGTAGTGCTGTTCACCGCTGGCGGCATTGCCACCCCGGCCGATGCTGCGATGATGATGCAGCTGGGAGCAGACGGCGTGTTCGTCGGCTCGGGCATCTTCAAGTCCGGCAACCCGGTGCAGCGCGCCGAAGCCATCGTGAAGGCCACCACCTTCTTCGACAACCCTGACGAGCTGGCCAAGATCTCCCGCGGCCTGGGCGAAGCCATGGTCGGCATCAACGTCGCCGACGTGCCAGTGCCTCACCGCCTTTCGGAGCGCGGCTGGTAAGCCCTGGCGCACTAGGCGTTTTGAGCCCACGTCACCGGAATATCGGTGGCGTGGGCTTCTGCCTTTGGTGGCCAATTTAAGGCTGATTCCGTGGTCCAAGATGGGTATCCGGGAATGCTGCGGTTTGGCGATGGTATGTCTTTAAAGAAATTTATGCGTCGGTTGGTGAAACTCGTGTGCTACGTGTGAGCAAGGGGCAACTGCGGCCTCTTGCGAGGCGTTGACGTGGATTGACCTTTTGAGCATTCTCAACGTTCCAATACATGTCTGTATAAGGTCTATCTCACGCAACGCTGATCAGATGCGTCACATCAGACTGGGAAGTCGCTTCGGTTCTCGACAGTTGCCAATCGGACAAAGGCCGCTATTTTCTCCGATTCCGCGAGGGCGAGTCGGCGACTCGCAGGCCGAGACATACTTCTCGACATCCTTCTTAACTATGGGGCGGTATGTATACAGAAGTGGGACGAGTTTCGAAGGCCCGTATGTCAATGTGAACGTAAAATCGGGATACTTCGCCCGGTCGCTGAATGCCTGTGGCCGCGAGGGCCAGCCCTGCCAGGTGCGACAGCCGCGTCCGCGCAGGAGCTGACGGTTCCTGCAAAGATTATTTCGACGGCCGTGTATGCGGTTGATCCCGGGCGATTCGTATGCGTTGCTCGCGCATTTGCGCACTATTGCAGGGAACACGACGCGGCGCCGCAGCGGCCTGGCCGCGACCATGTAGGCCCCTTGCGAGGCCGCGTGGTTTTACCAGGACAGTTAGTTGGCCTCGGTTCCCACCGGTTTCCTCGCTAAACCAGCCGATGTGCTCGACAGCGTGCACCAGCCACCTGGCCGCTTCCGCCGCCCACCCATCGCAGGTCAAGTACAGCGAGTGAAAGGTGGCCCCGTTGTTCCGCATTTTTTCGAGGTTGCGTTCCGGAATCAAGCCTCTGTCCAAGTCATTATGCTTTTCATGACCCCCTCAGGGTCTGGAACCGTGGGGTAGACCTGGATTTCCAAGTAGCGCTCGTGTTCGATCGGCAGTGGTCCAAGTGGGTGTTCCCGAAGGCGGACAACGCGGTGCCCAGCATTCAGGATCGCTTCACTTTTCCTCACGTCCACCTCCTGCTTGTTCTTATGCCAGTAACTGCCATCGTATTCGATAACGAGTGCCGACCCATCTGCAAGCTTTACCGTAATATCGGGTCGCCAGGTGCGGGCGGTACTGCCCTTTCCTGTTGCGATCCGCTTTCCTGATGTCGCATTGCCGAATGCCTTCTTTGCTGCCGCGTAGTGGTCGAGCTCAGTCTTCGACTTGCCATGCTCGCTGCATTCGGGACAAGTGCCGCCTTTAGTCCTTGAGGCGAGTGCCATCGAGAAGATGTGAGCCGGATCTGTGGAGCAGACCCATGTCGGCGTGATGACGTTCGAGCTTGGACGGACCTGCCAAGCGGTCATTGGATTGTCGGGGCTCCACTCTGCTGCCAAGTCTGGATGGTGATAGGCGAGGCTGTCGAAGATGGAGCGACACACTGGGCATCTGAGTGCGGATGCGTAGGACCTCGACTTAGGTGTTTCCACCCAAGTGTGACCGCACTCATGACACAACCATGTGACCTCGCGCTTCGACGTCGGTGATATCTTGCGGATGTCCAAACGATCATTTGCGGTGGGGTGCCACTGAGAGGCCGTTTCTGGGTCCAACCGCATCATCTCAGGCCCCTGCTCAATCGCCATGTCCGTAGCGGCTCGTGTGTCATCACTACGGCAGTGAGGGCAGCCGGACTTAAGGAAGGTATATGGCGTTATACGTGGGTGGTGACCCTTCGCGCAGACGAACCGGCGCAGTGGGAAGTTTTGAGTTACGGACACCTGCCTGGGGTCTTGCTCATCTGCCCAAGCAGCAAGAAGTTCCGGCACGTCGAAGACATGGAGGTTGGAGTAGTAGTCGCGTTCCTTCTTATGCTCCGCCCGCTCTCGTTCTCGACATAAAGGACAAGACGGATATAACTCAGCCATTCTTCGGACTGACTCGGTGAAGTGGTGGTCACATTTCGGGCATACCCAATGAGCCTGCCTCGTTGCCCGAATTGTTGCTGTTGCCAGTGAATGAGGGTCGTTGAGTTCGTAGTCCCACCAGGCAAGAGCCGCGCTGTTTGATTCCTTGAAGAGGTTCGGCTTCTTGGAGATGCTGGCCGATGCGTTCTTCTTTCGTGTCCTCCGCTGGCAACCACAGCCCCAGGCGATGTCGCCGGGGCGCTCGGCAGATAGCCGCTGACAGAACCGGCAGCGTACATGATGTGGGTCTTGACCGAGAGCCGGACTGGTCAGAGGACCAAGATATTCGTAGCCATGCTCGTCAGCCAGCTCCCGCACCTGGGATAGGTCTGTGGGGACACGTGAACCCCACTGCTCGCTGCTCTCCGCCCACTTTTTCCAGTAGCAAGCACGGCAGACACCCTCCTCAGGGTCATGGCGAGTCAACGCGTAGTCCAACTTGTAGTGGGCCTCGCAGCCACATGTCAGGCAACGGGTAAGCGTGAAGGTGGTGAGCTTTTGGACCGGTTCCAGCGGCTCGACACCCTTCTGGCGAAATCGCTGGACTGCGTGATTCTGACACCAAGCTGAGCGTTTGCTGGCTCCCCATGTGGCTTCGGCGTCGCATAGCGGTTCATCACAGGTTCCTGGTTTCATTAGGCTCCTCTTTCAGGCCGCAGAGTTCCTGTCATTCTAGCGACATTTCTACAGATGCGAACAGGTTCGAAACGTTTCCGATAACACTGGCGGGCCGTCTGCAGCGGTGGGTGGCAACTGAATTCTGGTATGCAGCGTCAGAGGAGTGTAAGGCTGTTTGCAAACAGGAACGACCAAACGGATCACCGAACGATATGACGCCGAATCGTTATTGGGATAACCGGACGCTCGAATACCGATTGTCTATCGCATAGACGCTGGACTGCTGGCAGGGGGTCTAACCAGACGCTACGCGACCTTGGTAAGGCTTTTGTTGCATCGTGCTGTCACGAATCGGGATGTCGTACGTGGAGGTGTCTCTGATTGACAGGTGCAGGGTGACTGATGAAGTAGAGTTCATTCGCGCGATTGAAGCTTTTGGACTCCATCCGTCTTCTCTACCCGTGGTCGGTATTGGTCACCACACGACAGCACTGCGTGAGCGTACATGGTGTCCGGGTGCATTCGGATCTCCGGCCGTATTTTGACGATCGCTCATCTCGGACCACGGCATCAACGTCGTCGACGTGCCTGAGCCTCACAGCCTGTCTGAGCGCGGCTGGTAAAACGCAAGGTTGCGAAACTTTGGGCATGCCGCACCGAACTTCCGGTGAGGCATGCCCGTGCCCTTCGCGTCTGTTCTCTGCATGAAAACCACCAACGGGAATTGCGACGATGCACCGACGTATTGGTTTTCGCACTGCCAGCATGTGCACTGTAATGATCGACTTTTGCGCAGACAGAGGCCGTATTGGATACCTAAACGATCGGGTCGCAGCACGACCCTAATCTACAAATTGTTAGCCTTGTTTTTGAACAATTAACGAAACAAGGGATCAACCAAGTTTCCTTTTCATGTGTGTGATGATCATTATTTGGAAGTTAAAATCTAATGGTTGCTTACTAAAGTCTGAATATAACGATGCGTCGGTGATATGTATGTTTCATACGCATCGCGGTATCAGTGTCGAAGGTATTCAAAGACTAAGAACGGAATCTGTCCGGAAGCTATTGATATCGTAGGACATATGAAGGCTGTATTGGGTGCAACAGGTGGGGTTGGAACGGCTGCTGGTTTGGGATATCAGTACCTGGTCGCTATTGATGACGTTTTGGACTGGATGGCGGATCATCCCAGTGAAGACTTCATTTTGGAATCGGAAGACCATGTCTCTGATGTAATTGACTATTCGATTACTAACCCAGAAGGTCGTCGGCTTCTTTCTGTCCAAGCTAAGTCGGCTGTCGACGGTCCCAATGGAGCGCGAATGGGCGACGCGGAAATCATTCAGATCATTCTTCGTTTAATCGAACAGGACTCACTAAGATATGTGATTAGAACTAACCGACGTCTGACAAAAGCAGGGGAATCGTTAAGTAATGCATTATTGCTACTCGATCCTTCAACTGCGACAATCTCTCAGATAATTGAGGTCATTAATCCATGCTTCGATTTGGACAGGATAGCAGAGAAATTACCTATTGATGTCGCTTTGTCCCGACTAGCTCGGTGCACCATAGTCGCTGAACCAATTGAACTCGACGTTTTACGTTCCGAGATTGCATCCAAAGTCCAACGGCTCCGAAGGTTTCGTGGAAATGGCACGGGGTTACAAACTTCGGAGGTATTAGTAGGCTACCTCACGTCTAGAGTGCTTCACCTATCCAGTAGGCGAGTGTGCCGCAGGCTAGACCGGAAAGGCTTGGAAGGCATAATTGGTATGCCGTCGGCAGTCCTAACCGGAGCCGCGGGGAAGGCTGACTGGGGAGTGCCCATCGGGCCGGTGCCAACAACTCGGGCAATCAGCAGGTCAGAAGCACTGGCAAGTTTTACTCAGACATTTGCAGGACCCCCGGGGGAATCCGTGCGACTAGCAGCGCTTACTGGACTCTCAGGCATCGGCAAGTCAACTGTGGCAAAGATTTATCTCGATACCGCACGGCACTACTATGACCGGATCCTGTGGATTGATTCTCATAGTACGGAGTCAATTCGGGATGCAGTTTCCGCGTACATCGGAATCGAGACTTCGGAAATTCCAACCGGAACAGTCGCTGAACAGTTCAAATCCAGGATTTCTTCGACCGCAGCCTCGTGGCTACTCGTTTTCGACAACGCACCAGATGACAGGCTTCTAGCACAATGGCTTCCAGTTGTCGGAACGATTGACGTCGTTGTGACTTCGACAAATTCGGTTGGATGGCGTCAATGGCATCACAAGCGCCTATCGCATATGACTGACGATCAGGCTTTTGCGCTCGTGCGTGAGAGGCTCAGCTTAGAACGAATCGATATCGAATCTGAGCGAGATGCTCGTAAGCTCTGCAGAGTTTTAGGAAACTGGCCGTTAGCAATCGAGCTCGCATGCGGATTTTTAGCCGACACTGGGCGTGGCCTCAAAATGACTGACTTATACATAGAGCGCCTAAAACTACACATCCTCGACGATGAAACGCTGGTTCCACCTGAGTACCAGTCACACCCTTCGCTCCTTCAAGCAATTTCAGTTTCGCTGGAAACCGTAACGTCGCGAGACTGCAATTTACCTATGCGGTCCATGGCCCTACTAGAGACTTTGGCTTATCTCCCACCTAGAACAGCTCCGATTCAACTTGCTGGTCGCGTGACCGCTGCGTCAGAGGCTGTGACAGGCAGATACGCGGGAAACGAGGTTGCAGCAGAAGAACAAATGATCGAACTCGAACATGACGTCGATATCTCTATTCGCCAGTTGTCAATAGCGTCTTTGGTTCACCGGGTGCAAACTAATGACACCCTTTGGGGTGACCTATTGCGATGCAACGAGATAGTTCTAGAGGTCGTACGACGACGTCAAAGCAGGGATGCTCAATTGCGAGTGCTCAGCCTGTTGCAAGTCGTTTTAAATAGAAAGATCATTTCTGCAATTGATAACTATAAGTTCGATGGATCTGAAATGCTCAGCACTCTTGCATTCACAACTATTGATTTCTCCGATAAATTCGGTGTTCACACATTAGCTGGAATTACATTACTTGGAAACTTAGCCACCATGATCCAGCATCGTGATGATCCGAATATCGTCTTGTCACTTTATCGACAGGAACTAGAGATAATGAATCAGCTGGAACTGGAATCACCTGTTCTTCGGGCAAAGATCCAGAGCAGTATCATACCGATACTACTTCAATTAAATAGGCCGATGAATGAGATTCGAAACACTGTTGATTTAGCCCTTTACGAGTTGGGGCGTTGCTCGATTGATCCGGAGATGTACGATGCCGCGGCAGTTGCGGCATCGCTGGTGTATGAGTCAATTCAAGTAATTGCAGGTTCGAACTCTGATCTTGACCCTGAATCCTCAAAAATGTGGCGCTCGTTTATTTTGGGAATCTACCCAAGTGTCGAGATGGGTTCTTTGATGCAAGAGATTCAGGCTGAAGTAAGAACCCCTGGTAATGACGATTTCGCAACTCTGTCGCGAATTGATGAACGACTAAGAAGAGATCTCGGTCCGGCGGACCGCCTCCAATTACTCTTTCTTCGAGGCGACATCCTTGCTTCAATCCAGCACTACGAGGAGTCGATCGACGTATTTAGTGAAGCACTTATGCTGGCTGAAGAACGAGAAGTTGGATTGAGCGTCGGTTGGACAGCTGTGCTAAATGCGTGGCGAACGGCAGCATTTAGAGTCCTCGAATTGCGCGAGTCGGAATCGCTTATTTTCTGTCGCCGAATGGATTCAATAGTTGAGGGGCAGGAACCTAGACTACTGGACGACGAGATGACATTTGAATTTTGTCGTCTCGTAACTAGATTGCTGGACGGCGATCTAGAAGAAGTTAACTCAAACTTGGAAAATCTCAGAAAGCGGGTTGTTAAACCTACTCATCTAATGCCGAATGTCGATGGCCTACAGATGGCTATCTCGGCGTGTCAGAGAATTACAGAACTTCGTCATTTAGCGCTTGGGGCTCCCATTACTCCTATTCGTGCTTGGGGGCGCGGCAAAGTCGAAACTCCAAATGGGTTACGGGATTGCATCTGCGTAGCGCTCGAATACTTCAGAATAGAAGGATGGGACTACTCTAGCCTGCAAGGTCGGTGGATATGCCATGACGACGGGGTGGGTCTCTTGATCCAAGGAAATTCCCCTGTATTGGTATGGTCTCCTATGAGCAATACATGGTGGTTGGGGCACCCGGAGGTAACTATTGATCCCGCGACCAACAGATTGCGAGAAGTGCTCACCCGTAATGAGTTTGCCGGAGCACGACGAACCGTGTTGGTGGGCAACCCAGCCAAAGGGCAAGGAAAATCCATAATCGATCCGAACCGACCGACCACTCTGGTTAAGACTTAGGGTTGACGGACATAAACTGAATCGATGCCGATTGTCCGAGACCTCCACATCATGTGACGGGAGAATCTCGTCACGGATCGGATGACTCACATGCGGTACTTAGCCATCAGTAGGTAGTTAGGAGGTTGCAGGACATGTCTTGTAAGTTCCTCTGGCTGCGTCATGTAATCGAACAGTCGATGACGACAGCTTTCAAGGTTTGCATGGCAGGTGTGCAATAGCGAAAGGAAACAGCAAGCCCCGCCGGTAACGCAATCGTGGCAAGGTCAGCGGACCTCCGTCCACATGATTTATCTGAGTCATGTACGGGAGATTCGGGTTTCGATGAGGCCATGTGTTTGGCGCAGGCGTAGATGCAAGAATTGGACGCAAAGCATTACGTCTCGCCCAAGCGGGGCGTGAACAGGATAGGAAGAACTTCGTCCAACTGTTAGGGACATCCTACGCCTGCAAAATATCCTCAGCTCAACGGACAACATAGAACCTTAAACCATTTCACGGCAGTGAAGGTGGTCGTTTCGAAAATGACACCTGAAAGTCGTCGTTGATCTTGAGAACCAATGAAATTAGCATCCTGAGGAGCTGTAAGTAGGACTGCAGGTGAGCTTCCACATCGTCGGGATCAGCGTTGGTCCCGTGTGCGTACTTGTTGCGAAGGTCTGGACCGTCGCTGAACTCACTCTTGTTTAGGAAGTAGTTGAAATAGCTTGCCTCGGCTGAGGTCAGGAGCGTTGGGCTGAATCGGAGCCAGTTCATTTCCACGAGTGCGAGCGCCGCGGCGGATTCGTCCACGCCGTAGTGTCCGAAGGCTGCGGCTTCGTGGTTATAAATATCGCTCAGCACGAGAATCTGCGCGGGTTGAACGAACTCGACTATGCCGGAAACAATTGTGACGATGCCCTTGGCGGTCAGCCAGTCTACATCCACCTTTTGATAATGGTGAAGCATGACGTAGAGTAAATGGTTTTCCGTGGCCAGCTCCACGAAGTTCTTGGCCCGAAGTTCACTATTTATGTATTTGAGACCGGACTGCCCGTCGAATAGCAGGTGAAGTGCTCGAGTGCAATCACTATTTGGTGCAGCAAGCAAGTACTTGAGGTCCGCGAGGCTCGGAATTTCAGCCCATGGTCGAGGAGCGGATGTCATGCGTAAGAGGTCTGGGTCAAGTTCGGCCTCTTCGCAATACAGAGAGAATTGTTTGGCGATGCCTTCCATTTCTGCAGCGACGTGGCGGCACCGTTTGCCGAATAGGGCGAAATGGTACGCCCGTTCCGGCGACTTGGTACGACTCGATTCCACCTACCGGGTACGGCAATTCCGGCTTGTTGGTACCGCTGCATCGGCATTGGCATCGT
>Ga0308170_10003141_pt1 | contig 13698 bp, 12 predicted proteins | sample PhyBR2_2_FD_202136 | JGI IMG/M metagenome (GOLD analysis project Ga0308170, IMG submission 202136) | Phyllosphere microbial communities from UC Gill Tract Community Farm, Albany, California, United States - DLSLSB.R2 | ecosystem: Host-associated > Plants > Phyllosphere > Unclassified | place... | reverse complement strand
GCGGGATCAGGTCGATGCGGCTGCTGAAGCCGGCCACGCGGCCGGGCAGCAGGCTGTAGCCCATGCCGCCGCCGACCAGGTTAATCAGCGAGAAGATGTCGCCGACCCGCATGATGGTCTCGGGCACGTAGCCGGCCTGCTGGAAGGCGTGGTCGAAGCTGTCCGAGGTCACGAAACCGCCGCCCAGGGTGATGAATTTTTCGCCGCGCAGCTCGCGCAGGTCGACGTCATCGCGGCCGGCGTAGGGCGACTCGCGCGGCGCCGCCAGGTGGACGTCGTCTTCGAACAGGGGCACCGACACCAGCTGCGGATCCTCGACCGGGGCCTGCAGGCCGATCACGATGGCGTCCAGCTTCCCTTCCGTCAGGCTGCGCAGCAGTTCCTGGTTCGAGCCCAGGGTCAGGTCGATCTGCAATTCCGGACGCCGCATCTTCAGGCCCATCAGCAGTTGCGGCACGCAGCGCAGGGTCAGCGAATACAGCGAACCGATCTTCATCCGGCTGCCCGCCACCCCGGCCAGTTCGCGCGCCTTGCGGATGCCCTCCTCGGTTTCCTCGACCGCGCGCTGGGCGTGGCGGGCGAAGACGAAGGCGGCCGGCAGCGGCGCCAGGTTGCGGCCCTCGCGGCCGAACAGCGGGCAGTGCAGCCCCTCCTCGAGCGAATGCAGGGCGCGGTGCACGCTGACCGTGCTCTGGCCCAGCTCTTCCGCCACCTTGCCCAGGCTGTGCAGGCGCATGAAGGCCAGGAAGACCTCGAGTTTCTTGAGGGTGATTTCGTCGTCGATCATGGGCGCAAGCTTAGCGCAATTCATTAACTTGAGAGTAAACGTTCGTTATGCATGTTGATTGAAACGCCAGGCTGCCTTCCCTATGCTGGAACCAAACTCTCATATTCCAATTCAAGGAGACAGCATGGGAAGCATAGCCCCTCAGCCGCGGCAGTGGGACACGCGGCGCCAGGAAAAGCAGCGCCGGATCGCCAGGGTGGCCCACCTGGCCGACGGCCCGGTGCTGCAGAGCAGCCGCCTGGTCGAGGCGCTGGAACAACTGATCGTCAGCGGCGACCGCGTGGTCCTCGAAGGGAATAACCAGAAACAGGCCGATTTCCTGGCCCGCAGCCTGGTGCAGGTGGACCCCGGCCGGGTCAGCAAGCTGCACATGATTCAACCCAGCGTGAGCCTGCCGGAACACCTCGACCTGTTCGAGCGCGGCATCGCCAACAAGCTCGATTTCGCCTTCGCCGGTCCGCAGAGCCTGCGCATCTCGCAGTTCCTGCAGGAGGGCACGCTGCAGGTGGGCGCCCTGCATACCTATGTCGAACTCTACGCCCGTCTTTACGTCGACCTGGCGCCGAACGTCGTGATGGTGGCCGGCTACAAGGCCGACCGCGCCGGCAATCTGTACACCGGTCCCAGCACCGAGGATACGCCGGCACTGGTCGAAGCGGCCGCCTTCCGCGACGGCATCGTGATCGCCCAGGTGAACGAGATCGTCGACGATCCGAAAGACCTGCCGCGGGTCGACATTCCCGGTTCCTGGATCGACTTCGTGGTCCAGTCGGACAAGCCCTTCTACATCGAGCCGCTGTTCACGCGCGACCCGCGCCTGATCAAGCCGGTGCACATCCTGATGGCGATGATGGCGATCCGCGGCGTCTACGAGCGCCACCAGGTGCAGTCGCTGAACCACGGGATCGGCTTCAACACGGCGGCGATCGAACTGCTGCTGCCGACCTATGGCGAGCAGCTCGGCCTGAAGGGCAAGATCTGCCGCAACTGGACCCTGAACCCGCACCCGACCCTGATCCCGGCCATCGAATCCGGCTGGGTCGAGAGCGTGCACTGCTTCGGCGCCGAGCTGGGCATGGAGGCCTACACGGCGGCCCGCCCCGACATCTTCTTTACGGGCCGCGACGGTTCGATGCGCTCGAACCGCGCCTTCTGCCAGCTGGCCGGCCAGTACGCGGTCGACCTTTTCATCGGCTCGACCCTGCAGATGGACGGCCTCGGCAACTCCTCGACCGTCACCCACGGCCGCCTGACCGGCTTCGGCGGCGCGCCGAACATGGGCCACGACCCGCACGGCCGCCGCCATGCGACCCCGGCCTGGCTCGACCTGATCGAAACCGACGATCCCCTCGCCCGCGGCAAGAAACTGGTCGTCCAGATGGTCGAGACCTTCCAGGACGGCACCGCGCCGACCATCGTCGAGTCGCTGGATGCGGTCGATGTCGGCAAGGACTCCGGCATGCCGCTGGCGCCGGTAATGATCTACGGCGACGACGTCACCCACGTGCTGACCGAGGAAGGCATCGCCTACCTGTACAAGGCGCGCTCGCTGGAAGAGCGCAAGGCGATGCTGGCGGCGGTCGCCGGCGTCACGCCGATCGGCCTGCGCCACGATCCGAAGCAGACCGCCCGCATGCGCGAGCAGGGCCTGATCGCCCTGCCCGAGGACATGGGCGTGCAGCGCGGCCAGGCCACCCGCTCGCTGCTGGCGGCCAAGAGCATCGCCGAGCTGGTCGACTGGTCCGGCGGCCTGTACGACCCACCGGCCAAGTTCAGGAGCTGGTAATGACGACGCTGAATCCATTACGGCAGCATGGCGCGACCGGCCTTGCGGACGGGTTGACCACCCGCTTGGCCGACCTGGCCGTCGACGCCCTGGTCGACGAAGCCATGCTGACCCCGAAACCCGGCCTGGTCGACATGCGCGGCAGCGGCGCGCACAGCGACCTCACCTGGCTGCTGATGTGCCGCTCGGCCCACGTGCTGCGGCCGGCCTTCCTGCGAATGGCGCAGGCTGGCGCAATGATGCAGGACGCGACGGCGGTGCGCCGCGAGATCGGCGCCATCGGCCGCGAGGCGGAAGACCTGATGATGACGGCCACCGGCGGCGTGAATACCCACCGCGGCGCGATCTGGGCGCTGGGCCTGCTGGTCACCGCCGCCGCGCGCCACCAGGGCAAACCGGACGCCGCGGCGATCGCCGGCGGCGCCGGCCTGCTGGCCCGCATCGACGATCCGGACGCCCCGGCCAGCACCGGCAACAAGGGCGAGCTGGCCTGCCGCGAACACGGCGTCGGCGGCGCGCGTGGCCAGGCGAGCGCCGGCTTCCCCGCCGTGGTGCGGCAGGCGCTGCCGATGCTGCAGCTGTCGCGCGCACGTGGCGACAGCGAGGCCCAGGCGCGCGTGAACGCCCTGCTGGCCGTGATGGCCCAATTGGACGACACCTGCCTGCTGGCGCGCGGCGGCCGCAAGGCCCTCGACGCCACCCAGGCCGGCGCGCGGCGCGTGCTGGCGCTGGGCGGCATCGGCACGCCGAATGGCCGCAAGGCCCTGCGCGCCCTGGAGACGCGCATGCGCCTGCTGCAGGTGTCGCCGGGCGGCGCCGCGGACCTGCTGGCGGCGGCGCTGCTGCTGGACCGCATCGAAACAGAACAGTCGCAAGGAGACGAGTAAATCATGGAAAGACTGCAATTCGAATTCGGCGCAGGCCAGCCGCTCACCGGCCGCACCGTGGCCGGGGTCGTGGCCTCGGGCGACCTCGAGGTCCTGCTGGAGCCGGGAGACGTCGGCCGCACCACGGTGGCGGTGCAGACCTCGGTGGACGGCTACGGCGGCACCTGGAAGGCGCTGCTGGAACGGGTATTGGGGCCCGGCAGCCTGCCGGCCGCACGCATCGAGATCAACGACAACGGCGCGACGCCGGGCGTGGTGCGGATGCGCATCGAGCAAGCCTTCGAGGAAGTCACACAAGGAGGAACTGCGCCATGAGCACCGCCATCGACCCGAATATCGACCGCCTGCTGAAGCGCGACAGCTTCATCGAGCGCGGGGCCCGCAGCCGCGCCCAGGCCCTGCTCGATCCGGGCACCATGCGCGAGCTGGCCGGTCCTTTCGAGCGCCTGCATTCGCCCTGGCTGGCGATGCAGAAGCTGGTGACCCAGGCCGACGACGGCGTGGTGGTTGCCAAGGGCAAGCTGGACGGCCACCCGACCGTGGTGCTGGCCATCGAAGGCGCCTACCAGGGCGGCAGCATGGGTGAGATCGCCGGCGCCAAGATCGCGGGCGCGCTGGAACTGGCGGCGCGCGACAACCGGCGCGGCATCCCGACCCGGGCCGTGATCCTGTTCGAGACCGGCGGCGTGCGCCTGCAGGAGGCGAACCTGGGCCTGGCCAGCATCGCCGAGATCCAGTCGGCCATCGTCGACCTGCGCCGCTACCAGCCGGTGATCGGCGTCAGCGCGGGCACGGTGGGCTGCTATGGCGGCATGTCGATCGCCGCCGGCCTGTGCTCGTACCTCGTGCTGACGCGCGAAGCGAGGCTCGGCCTGAACGGCCCGCAGGTGATCGAGCAGGAAGCCGGAGTCGCGGAGTTCGACGCGAAAAAGCGCGCCCTGATCTGGGGCCTGACCGGCGGCGAGCAGCGCGTCGCCACCGGCCTGGCCGATGCCTGCGTGGCGGACGACACCCATGAAATCCGCGCCACGGTGCTGCGCCTGTTCGCCCAGGGCGTGCCGGCGCCGCACCGCAGCGAACGTGCCGAGCACTACCTGGACTGCCTGCGGCGCGTCGACACGCGCGAACAGGCGACTGCGGAAGACGTGCGCGCAATCTACAACCCGAGCCAGGGAGACGCATGATGGAACAACACAAGCCCACCCGCGGCGCCATGTGGATGCGCCTGCTCACTGGCGGCGCCCGCCCTGTGCATGACTGGGCCGCCGTCCAGGTCTGCGATGCCGTGCTGGCCGGCCAGCCGGCGCGCTATATCGCCGTGGTCCCGGATCCGGACAACCGCTTCCCGCGCGCCCGCAACGGCGAGGTTGGCCTGGTCGAAGGCTGGCAGCTGGCGAAGGCGGTGCAGGAAGTGGTCGCCATGGACCGCGACGCGCCGGTGAAACGCCCTATCGTCGCCGTGATCGACGTGCCGAGCCAGGCTTACGGAAGGCGCGAAGAAGCCTTCGGCATCCACCAGGCCCTGGCCGGCGCCGCCGGCGCCTATGCCCAGGCGCGCCAGGCCGGGCATCCGGTGATCGGCCTGATCGTCGGTCTGGCGATGTCGGGCGCCTTCCTGGCCCACGGCTACCAGGCCAACCGCCTGATCGCGCTGGACGACCCGGCCGTGATGGTGCATGCGATGGGCAAGGCCTCGGCGGCGCGCGTGACCCTGCGCTCGGTCGAGGCGCTGGAAAAGCTGGCCGCCACCGTACCGCCGATGGCCTACGACATCCAGAGCTTCGCTTCGCTCGGCATCCTGTGGAAGGTACTGCGGTTGAACGACCTGGCGCTGCCGGGAGAGCGCGACATCGCCGTCGTCCAGGAAACACTCGAAGCGGCGCTGGCCGACATCCTGGAAGACCGCGAACGCGATCTCTCCGGCCGGCTGAACGGACAGCACCGCCAGGCTTCGCGCCGCGTGCGCGAACTGCTGCGAGCGCAATGGGAGGACGCCGACTGACGACCGCCGCGTGAACCCCGCGGGACGCCACCAATAACAAGATCCGGCGCCCGCCCCCATTTCTTGGACGAAGTACAGGAGACAGACATGATTATCTATGGAACCGCATTGCTGGCCGTGTGCCACCTGCTCGGCATCTTCCTGGGCGACCTGCTCGGGGCGCTGCTGGGCGTCAAAACCAACGTCGGCGGGGTCGGCATTGCCATGATCCTGCTGATCTGCGCGCGGCTCTGGTTGCACAAGCGCGGACTGATGCCGCAGACCACCGAGATGGGCGTGGGCTTCTGGGGCGCGATGTACATCCCGGTGGTGGTGGCGATGGCCGCGACCCAGAACGTGCTGGCCGCCCTGCGCGGCGGCCCGGTGGCCGTGCTGGCCGCCGCCGGCAGCGTGCTGGTCTGCGCCTGCTTCGTCTCGCTGATCAACCGCACCGAACGCAATGTGCCCGAAGCGGAAGACAAACCCCGTATCGCGGCGCACCGCGCCTGAGGAGACAATCATGTTGGAACTGCTCGAAAAAACCGTCAAACACAATGGCCTCGTGCTGGCCTTCGCCCTGGTCGGCGTGGTGATGATCGTCTCCATGCAGCTGTCGAAGCGACTTACCTTCGGCCGCGTGCACGGCTCGGCGATCGCGATCCTGATTGGCCTGATCCTGGCCTACTGGGGAGGCATCCAGACCGGCGGCCAGAAAGGCCTGGCCGACGTCTCGCTGTTCGCCGGCGTCGGCCTGATGGGCGGCGCGATGCTGCGCGACTTCGCCATCACCGCCACCGCCTTCGAGGTGCAGGTGGTCGAGGCGCGCAAGGCCGGCATGGTCGGCGTCGCCGCCCTGCTGCTGGGCACCGTCCTGCCCTTCATCGTCGGCGCCTGCGTGGCCTGGAGCTTCGGCTACCGCGACGCCGTCAGCATCACCACCATCGGCGCCGGTGCCGTCACCTACATCGTCGGCCCGGTGACCGGCGCCGCGATCGGCGCGCCGTCCGACATCATGGCCCTGTCGATCGCCACCGGCCTGGTGAAATCGATCATGGTGATGGTCGGCACACCGGCGGCGGCGCGCTTCCTGCGCCTGCGCACGCCGCGCTCGGCGATGGTGTTCGGCGGCCTGGCGGGCACCGTCAGCGGCGTCTCGGCGGGCCTGGCGGCCACCGACCGCGCCCTGGTGCCCTACGGTGCCCTGGTCGCGACCTTCCACACCGGCCTCGGTTGCCTGCTGGGCCCCTCGCTGCTGTTCTTCGCGACCCGTTCGCTGGTGGGCTGAAGGTGAACATGCCACGGCCGCACGACCTGCTGTTCCTGCGCCATTCCGACGCCTTCGGAGCCTGCGCCTGCAATACCCGGCCCGGCTGGCTGGACGCGGTCTGGCTGGAGGGAGCGCCGGTGGTGGTGCGGCGCGCGGCGGCCGGGCCAGACCGTGTGGCGGTCGGCGCGCGCGGCCTGCAGCGCAATCAGCGCTGCGCCGGCCACATCGCCCTGGCCGACATCGCACGCAGGATCACGCCACACCAATTGGCGCAGGACATGCTGAAGGAGCCGGGCCGCGTCAAAGGCTTCGCTGATGCCCTTCCCTGCATCGCCGCCCTGCTTGCCTTGGGCCCGCGCCTGCGGGACCTGGGCCTGGACTGGGGACCGGCCGGCGGCGTCGGCTTCTGTCTGGCCAGCGGCTTGCCCGTACTGCGGCCGACCAGCGACCTGGATCTGGTGGTGCGGTCGCCGCAGCCGTTGTCGCCTGCGTTAACGGCGGCGTTATGCGCCATGCATGAGCACGCCGGCTGCCGCATCGACATCCAGATCGACACCGGCGCCGGCGGCTTCGCACTGATGGAATACGCGCGCGGCGGCAAGACGATGCTGAAGACCGACCACGGCCCGCGGCTGGTGGACGAGCCCTGGAAGCCGCAGCCGCAATCGCAGCCGGCGGCGAACGAGGCGGCATGAGCGTCCTGTTCACCTTCCCCGGCCAGGGCGCGCAAAAGCCCGGGATGCTGCACACGCTCCCGGACCATCCGGAAACCGCGCGCACGCTGGCCGAGGCCTCCGCCGCCCTGTCGCGGGACGTGCTGGCGCTGGACAGCGAAGACGCGCTGCGCTCCACGGTGGCGGTGCAGCTTTGCCTGCTGGTGGCCGGCGTCGCGATGGCGCGCCTGCTGGCGGCGCACGAGGCGGCGCCGAAGATGGTGGCCGGCCTCTCGATCGGCGCCTGGCCGGCGGCGGTGGCGGCCGGCGTCCTCGCTTTCGGCGACGCGGTCCGCCTGGTCGAGCTGCGCGGGCGCCTGATGGAAGACGCCTGGCCGTCCGGCTATGGCATGACGGCGATCGGCGGCCTGACCCGCCAGCAGCTCGAACCGCTGGTGGCCCGGGTCCATGGCCCCGGCAGCGAAGTCTACCTGGCCAACCTGAATGCGCCGCGCCAGATCGTGATCGCCGGCGCCGACGCCGCCCTCGATGCGGTGGCCGCGCTCGCCCTCGGCCAGGGCGCCCAGCGCGCCGAACGCCTGGCGGTGCCGGTACCCTCGCATTGCGAACTGCTGGACGAGCAGGCGCGCACCCTGGCCTGCGCCATGGACCAGGTGGCGCTGGAACGTCCGCGCATCGCCTGGATCAGCAGCAGCCTGGCGCGCGCCCTGTTCGACGGTCGCCGCATCGGCGCCGACCTGGCCGCCAACATGGCACGGCCGGTCCTGTGGGCGGATACGGTGCGCCACGCCTGGGAGCGCGGTGCGCGCCTGGCGGTGGAAATGCCCAGCGGTTCGGTGCTGACCAGGCTGACGGCGCCTGAGTTTCCGGACGGGATGGCGATCAGCTGCGAAGGGACGCGGCTCGACAGCCTGGTCGCGGCCGTGCGCCAGGCCAGGAATACTTAGAACCATGCTTCGGTAGGGTGGGCACTGTGCCCACCCTACCTGGTCTTGCGTCTCAGCTTCTCCGCAATCAGCACGAAGAACATCGGAATCATGAAGGTGGCCAGGAAGGTCGCAGCCATCATCCCGCCCAGCACACCGCGTCCGACCGCGTTCTGGCTGGCCGAGCCGGCGCCGCTCGCGATCGCCAGCGGCAGCACGCCGAGGCCGAAGGCCAGCGAGGTCATCAGGATCGGCCGCAGCCGGATATGCGCCGCCTCGATCGCCGCGTCGGTTGCGCTGCGCCCCTGGGCCGCCAGCTCGCGCGCGAATTCGACGATCAGGATCGCGTTTTTGGACGACAGGCCGACCGTGGTCAGGAGGCCCACCTGGAAGTAGACGTCGTTTGCCATGCCGAAGCCGAGCGCCATCAGCAGCGCGCCCAGCACGCCGATCGGCACGACCATGATCACCGAGACCGGGATCGACCAGCTCTCATACAGCGCCGCCAGGCTGAGGAAGACCACCAGCACCGACAGCCCGTACAGCAGCGGTGCCTGCTCGCCCGCCTCGACCTGCTGGCGCGAGATGCCGGTCCACTCGAAGCCGGTGCCCGGCGGGAGCTTCTTCGCCAGCTTTTCCATGGTCTCGATCGCCTGGCCGGTGCTGTGGCCGGGCGCGGACTGGCCCTGGATGTCGAAGGAGGAGACGCCGTTGTAGCGTTCGCGCTTGGGCGACCCGTACACCCATCGCCCGGTGGCGAAGGCATTGAAGGGCACCATGGCGCCGCCGGCGTTGCGCACGTAGATCGCACTCAGGTCTTCCGGCGACATCCGGAAAGGCGCGTCGGCCTGCAGGAAGACGCGCTTGAGCCGGCCGTCGGTATCGAGGAAGAAGTTGACGAAGCTCGAGGCCCAGGCCACCGAGAAGGTCTGGTCGACCGCCGTCAGCGCCAGGCCCTGCGCGCTGGCCTTTTCGCGGTCGACCTCGATCGCGTACATGGGATTGTCGTCGAGGCCGTTGGGCCGCACCAGCGCCAGGGTCGGGTCCTGGCGCGCCAGGGCGAGCAGCTGGTTACGGGCCTGCAGCAGGGCGTCGTGGCCGATATCCGCCCGGTCCACCAGCTGGAAATCGAAGCCCGAGGCCTGGCCCAGTTCCGGGATCGCCGGCGGATTGATCGGCACGATCACGGCATCCTGGTAGGCGGCGAAGTGGCGCGCCAGCCTGCCGACCAGGGCCTGGGCCCGCAGATTGGCCGCGCCCCTGTCTTCGAAGGGCCGGAAATGCACGAACAGGAAGCCCTGGGCCTGGCCGCGGCCGGCGAAATTGAAGCCGCTGACCTGGAAGGCACCGTCCACCATATGGCCTTCGTCCTTGCGCAGGTAGTCGTTGACCTCGCTGAGCACCTGGGCGGTGCGGTCCTGGGAGGCGTTCGGCGGCAGCTGGACCTGCATGAACATATAGCCCTGGTCTTCGTCGGGCAAAAAGGAAGCGGGCAGGCGCAGGAACAGGAAGGCGACCACGCCGATCACGGCGGCGTACACCACCAGCCACCAGCCAAAGCGCCCGATGATGTGGCGCACGCCGAGGATGTACTTGTCGCGGCCGCGCTCGAACTGGCGGTTGAACCAGCCGAAGAAGCCGCGGCGATGCTCGCCGCCGCGCGCCACCGGCTTCAGGATCAGCGCGCACAGGGCGGGGCTCAGGGACAGGGCAACGAACACCGACAGCAGCATCGCCGAGACGATGGTCAGCGAGAACTGGCGATAGATGGCGCCGACCGAACCGCTGGAAAAAGCCACCGGCACGAACACCGCCGACAGCACGGTGGCGACGCCGACCAGGGCGCCGCTGATCTGGCTCATGGCCTTGCGGGTGGCCTCCAGCGGCGGCAGGCCCTCCTCGCTCATGATGCGTTCGACGTTCTCGACCACCACGATGGCGTCGTCCACCAGCAGGCCGATCGCCAGCACCAGGCCGAACATCGACAGGATGTTGATCGTGAAGCCGGCCGCCGCCATGATGCCGAAGGTCCCCATCAGCACCACCGGCACGGCGATCGTCGGAATCAGGGTCGCGCGGATATTCTGCAGGAACAGCAGCATCACCAGGAACACCAGGCCGATGCCCTCGAACAGGGTCTTGACCACTTCCTTCATCGAACCGCGGATGAAGGGCGCGGCGTCGATCGGATAGAAGGCCTTCAGGCCCGGCGGGAAGAAGGGCGTCAGGCGCTCGATCAGGGCGTGCACGGCATCGCTGGTGTCGAGCGCATTCGCGCCCGGCGCCAGGTAGACGCCGATGCCGGAAGCGGGCGCGCCGTTGTACTTGCTGTTGGTGCTGTAGTTCTCGGCGCCGCGAGTCACCCGCGCGACGTCGCGCACGCGCACCTGGGAACCGTCGGTCTGGACCTTCAGCAGCACATTGCCGAACTGCTCGGGCGTGCGCAGGAGCGTGGCCGCGCGGATGGTGGCGCTGAACTTCTGGGTGCCTGTAGCGGGCTGGCCGGCCAGCTGGCCGCCGGGGATCTGCACGTTCTGGGCCTGCAGCGCGGCGCTGACGTCGCCCGGCGTCAGGCCATAGTTGTTCAACTTGTTCGGATCGAGCCAGATGCGCATCGCGTACTGGGTGCCGAACACATTGAAGTTGCCGACGCCGCTGATGCGGCTGACCGGGTCCTGGATCTTCGAGACCAGGTAGTTGGCGATGTCTTCCCGGTTCATGCTGCCGTCTTCCGAGATGAAGCCGACCACCAGCAGGAAGGAGGCGCTCGACTTGGTCACGCGGATGCCGAGCTGCTGCACGGTGGCGGGCAGCTGGGGCGTGGCCAGCTGCAGCTTGTTCTGGACCTGGACCTGGGCGATGTCCGGATTGGTGCCGGGCGCGAAGGTGAGCGTGATGACGCCCTGCCCGCTGTCGTCGCTGGTGGCGGACAGGTAGATCAGGTGATCCAGCCCGCTCATCTGCTGCTCGATGACCTGCACCACGGTCGATTCCACGGTCTCGGCCGAGGCGCCCGGATAGGTGGTCGATATCTGGATCGCCGGCGGCGCCACCGAAGGATACTGCTCGATCGGCATGCGCAGGATCGAAAGGGAGCCGCCCAGCACGACCAGGATCGCGATGACGATGGCGAAGATCGGCCGGGAGATGAAGAAATTCGGCACCGCCTACTCCCGGGGTCCCGAACCCGAAGCGGTGGCGGGCGGCGGCGCCTGCCCGGTCACCTGCACCCGCGTGCCCGGGCGCGCCTTCTGCATGCCGGAGACGATCACCCGCTCGCCCTCCTTCAGCCCGCCGGTCACCACCCAGTCCTGGCCGAGGGTGCGGCTGGCCTGGACGGTGCGCTGCACCACGCGGTCGCCGGGACCGACCAGCAGCACCGTGGCCTGGCCCTGGGGATCGTGGGCGACGCCGGTCTGCGGCACCAGCAGCACGTCCTCGGCGAGGCCCTCTTCCACCCGGCCGCGCACGAACATCCCGGGCAGCAGCAGGTGGCGGGGATTCGGCACCACCGCGCGCACCGTCACCGATCCCGTGTTCGGATCGACGGTGATGTCGGTGAACTGGACCGTGCCGGCGATCGGATATTGCGTGCCGTCTTCCAGCAGCACCGTTACCCTGGCCATCTTCGGCCCGCCCGCCCTGACCTGGCCGTCGCCGATGTCGCGGCGCAGGCGCAGGCCCTGCACGCTGGACTGGCTCAGGTCGACGTAGATGGGGTCGATCTGCTGGATGGTCGTCATCAGGGTGGCGCTCGAGGCCTGCACATAGGCGCCTTCGGTCACCAGGGCGATGCCGGCGCGGCCGGTGATGGGCGCGGTGACGTCGGTATAGCCGAGGTTGATGCTGGCGCCCGCCACCTGGGCCTTGCCGGCGGCGACGTCGGCCACGGCCTGGCCGAGCGAGGCCACCGCGTTGTCGTAGTCCTGGGTGCTGACCGCCTGGACGCTGACCAGGCGCTTGTAGCGCGCCGCCTGGGCGTTGACGGCCGCCACATTGGCCTCGGCCCGGCCCAGGCCGGCCTGGGCATTGGCGAGCGCCGCGCGGTAGGGCGCCGGATCGATCTGGTACAGGCGCTGGCCGGCGCGCACGTCGCTGCCCTGCCGGAATTCGCGCTTGAGCACGATACCGTCGACCCGTGCCCGCACCTGGGCCACACGGAAGGGATTGGTGCGGCCGGGCAGTTCCACCGTCACCGGCACGCTGGCACGCCGCGCCGGCGCCACCGTCACGCCCGGCGGATGCTGGGGCGGCGCGGGCGGCGGTTCGCGCCTGCAGGCGGCCAGCAGGACGGCGGCCCCGAACAGGGACAGGCGCAACATTGGCGCCGGGATTGTTACGACCGTCATCCCGCCCTCCTTCGTCCCGCCTCGCGGCCTGGCAGGATAGTCTAGGCGGCAGCCCAGCCGGCAGCTAGGTGGTAAAGTCGGGATTCACCATGCAGCGTTTTGGTCAATCCCATGGAATTCGATGCGATTGCTGTGTTCGTGAAAGTGGTCGAGGCCGGCAGTTTCGCCGAGGCGGCGCGCCGGATGAAGCTGCCGAAGACGACGGTCAGCGCCAAGGTGGCGGCGCTGGAAAAGCGCCTGGGCACCCGCCTGATCCAGCGCACCACGCGCATGCTGCGCGTGACCGACGCCGGCCAGGAATTCTTCCACCACTGCGCCAGCGCGGTGCGCCAGCTCGAGCTGGGCGAATCGGCGGTGGCTACACGCCAAGGCCGGCCTTCCGGCCTGCTGCGGGTGACGGCGCCGGTGGCCCTGGGGAGAAGGTTTCTCCCGGAGATTACGCACGCATATATGGAAAAGTATCCGGACGTGGGAGTGGAAATGCTGATCACGAACCATGTGCTCGACCTGGTGCAGGAAGGCATCGACCTGGCGATCCGGCCCGGCCGCCTGCGCGATTCCTCCCTGGTCGCGCGGCGCTTCCTCGACCTCGACGTCAGCCTGTGGGCTGCCCCCGGCTACCTCGAGCATGCGGGCCGGCCGCGCAAGCCCCAGGACCTGGCGCGCCACCGCCTGGTCGGCCACACCGTGTTCAAGAGCGCAACCGTGTCGGACGGCCGGGCTTCGGTCGAGGTGACGGTCGACGGCCGCGTGCGCTCAGACGATTTCGACACGCTGAAAGCCATGCTGGTGCTGGGCGGCGGCATCGGCTGGCTGCCGGACTGCCTGGCGACGAAGGAAGCGGCGGCCGGTACGCTGGTGCCGGCCCTGCCCGGCTGGAAGTCCAGGGCCGCCAGCCAGATCTATTTCGTCTACCCTGGACGGCGCTACCTGCCGCCCAAGGTGCAGGCCTACATCGAGACGGCGCTGGAATCGCTCGGCCCGCCCTGCGGGGAGCGGCGATGAAGGACGACGGCCAGGCGTGCGCGCCGGCGGCGCGGG
>Ga0308170_10003137_pt1 | contig 13703 bp, 10 predicted proteins | sample PhyBR2_2_FD_202136 | JGI IMG/M metagenome (GOLD analysis project Ga0308170, IMG submission 202136) | Phyllosphere microbial communities from UC Gill Tract Community Farm, Albany, California, United States - DLSLSB.R2 | ecosystem: Host-associated > Plants > Phyllosphere > Unclassified | place... | reverse complement strand
GTTACTGACCTATAACTGATCTGTAACTGATATATTAGAACTGTCGTAATAGTATGTTCCAGATCACTTGGACGTCAATAGCACTCCTGGGAAGGCTCGGAATGAGCGTCACATTAGAGAACCACCTCACTGGGGAGGGAGACCTCTCGCTCTCCGAACAGGCCTACCGGCACCTCCGCGACCGGCTCATCATGCTGGACATCCGGCCGGGCGAGGCGATCAACGACGGCAAGCTGGCTGCCGAACTAGGGATTGGCCGGACGCCGGTCAGGGAAGCACTCAAGCGCCTGGAAAGTGACCACCTCGTGGTCTCCTACCCCCGCCGCGGGACGTTCGCCACGATCGTGGACATCACCGAGCTTGCCGACGTCTCCGAGCTGCGCGAATCCCTGGAGCCCCTGGCGGCACGCCGCGCCGCCAAACTGGCCACGCCGGCGTTGCGGGCAGAAATCCGGGAGACTGCGGCGGCTATCTCCACCATGGGCGATGACGACGACCCCTACGACCTCATGCGGTACGACATCAAGGTCCACCGGCTGATCTACAAGGCCGCCGCCAACGCGCACCTTGAGGACGTGCTGATCCGCTACGACAACCTGGCCACCCGCATCTGGTGCATGGTGCTGGAAAAGGTGCCCTCCGTCGCGTCCCACATCGCCGAACACGTGGAGCTGCTGGAGGCAGTGGCCGACGGCGACGCGGAGCGGGCGGGCAAGCTCGCCCTGGAGCACGTGACCAGTTTCGAACAGGCCATCCGCAGCGTGCTTTAGTGGTGGTGCTTCACGCGCTGTTACCGCAGCCGGCTGCGCACTTCCTTGGCAAACTCCAGTGTGGTGGCTGAACCGCCCAGATCCGGCGTCGCCATTCCTTCCCGGAGGGTGGACTCGAACGCCGCGGTCAGGGACCGTGCCGCGGCCTCCTCCCCCAGGTGGTCCAGCATCATGGCCGCAGCCCAGAGGGCTCCCACGGGATTCGCGATGCCCTTGCCCGCAATGTCCGGTGCAGAACCGTGGACCGGCTCGAACATTGACGGGTACCGGCGCTCAGGGTTCAGGTTGGCGCTGGGAGCGATGCCGATGGAGCCCGCAACCCCTGCCACCAGGTCGGACAGGATGTCGCCGAAGAGGTTCGACGCCACAATCGTGCGGACGCTGGTGGGCTTCATGACCAGCCGTGCCGCGAGCGCATCGATGAGCACCTTGTCCACGGTGACGCCCGGGAACTCTGCCACCGTCCGGGCCACCACTTCATCCCAGAACGGCATGGTGTGGATGATTCCGTTGGATTTCGTGGCGGAGACCAACGTGCCGCCCCGTGCGGCGGCGGCCTCCGCAGCGTAGCGAGCCGCCCTGCTAACGCCGGCTTTGGTGAATACACTCTCCTGGACAGCGAATTCGGCATCCATCCCGGTGCCAAAGCGGCCACCGATCTGTGAATATTCCCCTTCGACGTTCTCCCGCACCACCACGATGTCCAGGTCCTCGATCCCCGGCATCGCCCCCATCACGCCCGGCAGCAGCTTCATGGGGCGCAGGTTGATGTACTGGTCGAACTCGCGGCGGATGGGAATCAGCAGTCCCCACAGAGTCACATCGTCCGGGACGTCAGGTGTTCCCACCGCTCCCAGGAAGATGCCGTCGCCAGTGCTGAGCTGCTCGATGCCGTCAACCGGCATCATCCGGCCCGTCTTGACGTACAGCTCGCTGTTCCAGTCGCGGACCCGCCACGAAACAGCGAAACCATGCAGCCCGGCTACTGCGTCCACGCACTCCATGGCCACGTCCGTGACATCGACGCCGATGCCGTCGCCGGGAATGGAATCGATGGTGTAGGTGCGGGTCATGTTCTTCCAATCATTCTGCGTTCCTGTGTGCCTAAATCTTAAAGGCAGCGGCCGTGACACCAGGATGTGACATGGCATACTTCCCTAGAGGTACCGGCCGGGAGGGCCGGCGGATGCGCGGAAGGCCGGTCAATATGCAGGAAACGGTAAACGAGGACCAGGAAGCGCGCCGGCATGTAATGTCCGCCGTGGCCCGCGAACGGGGACTTGGGCTGCGCCCGGACCCGCACTTCGACCGGCGCCTCGACGAGCACTTCCCCACGCTCCGCAGCCTGTTCCACTCCCTGTACGGCGACCGCAACGACTGGCTGGACCAGCTCACGGACCTGGTCCTCCAATGCGCCCGGTCGTGGCAGGAACGTTCCGCAGAGCTGAAGGCCACCGATGCGGAGCGGGAAGGCAACCCGGACTGGTTCCAGTCCAACCGGATGCTGGGCGGGGTCTGCTACGTGGACCGCTACGCCGAAAGCCTGGAAGGAGTACGCGCCCGGATCCCGTACTTCAAGGAGCTGGGCCTGACCTACCTGCACCTCATGCCGCTGTTCCTGGCACCCGAACCGCACTCGGACGGCGGCTACGCGGTCTCCAGCTACCGCGAGGTCAATCCCAAACTGGGCACCATGGAGCAGCTGCGGTCCCTGGCCGCCGAGCTGAAGGACGACGGCATCAGCCTGGTGGTCGACTTCATCTTCAACCACACCTCCGACGAGCATGAGTGGGCGCGGAAGGCAGCGGCGGGCGATCCCGAATTCAGCGATTACTACTGGATCTTCCCGGACCGCACCATGCCGGACGCGTTCGAGGCCAACGTCCGCGAGATCTTTCCGGAGAACCACCCGGGATCCTTCATCCGGATGGAGGACGGCCGGTGGGTGTGGGCCACGTTCCACACCTACCAGTGGGACCTGAACTACTCCAACCCGGAGGTCTTCCGGGCCATGGCGGCCGAGATGCTGTTCCTGGCCAACCAGGGCGTGGACATCCTGCGCATGGACGCGGTGGCCTTCATCTGGAAGCAGCTGGGCACGCCCTGCGAGAACCTGCCCCAGGCACACACGCTGCTACGGGCCTTCAACGCGGTGTGCCGGCTGGCGGCGCCGTCGCTGCTGTTCAAGTCCGAGGCAATCGTCCACCCCGACGAGGTGGCCCTCTATATCGACCCCAAAGAATGCCAGCTTTCCTACAACCCGCTGCAGATGGCCCTGATCTGGGAGTCCCTGGCCACCCGGGACGTCTCGCTCCTGGGCCAGGCACTGGAGCGCCGGCACAACATCCCGGACGGCACGGCCTGGGTGAACTACGTCCGCAGCCATGACGATATCGGCTGGACCTTCGCGGACGAGGACGCCGCCGAACTCGGCATCAACGGCTTCGACCACCGCCGCTTCCTCAACTCCTTCTACGTCAACCGCTTCCCCGGAAGCTTCGCCCGCGGCGTCCCCTTCCAGGACAACCCGAAGACAGGTGACTGCAGGATTTCAGGCACGACGGCGTCCCTGTGCGGCATGGAGGTTGATCCGGCTGAGGCGGTGGAGCGGATCCTCCTAGCCCATTCCGTGCCGTTCAGCACCGGCGGCATCCCGCTGCTGTACCTGGGAGACGAAGTGGGGCAGGTCAACGACTACGGCTACGCGTCCGAGCCCGGCCACGGGGAGGACAGCCGGTGGGTGCACCGGCCGCACTTCCCCACGGAGCAGTACGCCCGCCGCCTGGACCCGGCCACGCCGGAGGGCGGCGTATATGCGGGACTGAAGCGGATGATCGAGGTCCGGGCAACAACCCCGGAACTGGCCGGAACCACGCTCATCGACTTCGCCACGAACAACCGGTCAGTCCTGGCGTACCAGCGGCCGGGCGATCCGGAGGACAGCGTCGTCCTGGCCCTGGCCAACTTCAGCGACTCAGCCCAGACCCTGCCGGCGGAAACCTTCGGCGGCTTCTCCCCTGCCGCCGTCGACCTTCTCTCCGAAGCGGCCCTGCAGCTGGACGACGACGTGACGCTCCTTCCCCGGCAATACCTCTGGCTGCGCGTCACCCCGGCGTAGCATCGCAGGCCTGTTTTCGTATCGGGCGCACCCCCGTGAAACCATACGGATCATGGCCTCCAAGATTGCGTACCAGGGTGAGCCCGGCGCCAACTCCAATATCGCGTGTCAGCAGATGTTCCCGGACATGGAAAGCGTCCCGTGCGCCAGCTTCGAGGACGCCTTTGAGCTGGTGACCAGCGGCGAGGCGGAGCTGGCCATGATCCCCATCGAGAACTCGATCGCCGGGCGGGTGGCGGACATCCACATCCTGCTGCCGCAGTCCAACCTGCAGATCGTGGGCGAATACTTCCTGCCCATCCACTTCGACCTGCTGGGCATCCCGGGCAGCACCATTGAAGGCGCCACGGAGGTGCACAGCCACATCCATGCGCTGGGCCAGTGCCGGAAGCTGATCCGCGAACACGGCCTCAAGCCGGTCATCGCAGGTGACACAGCCGGGTCCGCCCGCGAGGTGGCCGAGTGGAACGATCCCCGCAAGCTCTCCCTCGCTCCCCCGCTGGCCGCACAGATCTACGGCCTCGATGTCCTGGCGTCCCGGGTGGAGGACGATCCCTCCAACACCACCCGCTTCGTGGTCCTGGCCCGGGAGACGGCACTGCCGGCCCGGGATGAACTTCCCGGCCCGGCAGTGACGAGCTTCCTGTTCCGTGTCCGCAACGTCCCCTCCGCCCTGTACAAGGCGCTGGGCGGTTTTGCCACCAACGGGGTGAACATGACCCGGCTGGAAAGCTACATGGTGGGCAACGAATTTGCCGCCACCATGTTCATGGCGGATGTTGAAGCCCACCCCGAGGATCTGCCGCTGAAGCTGGCCCTCGAGGAACTGGACTTCTTCACCACGGAGGTGCGGATCCTCGGCGTGTACCCGGCCGCGGACTACCGGGCAGCGGCCGCCACGGCCTGACGCGGCTGCGTCTCTGGTTGCCCACGCTTGAGCAGGGGACCGAAGAAGCCGGCAAGCTCCGCGGTTGCGGTCAACGGCAGGACATGGGCCACGTACTGGTCCGGGCGGACCACCACCACGGCGCCGTCGCGGTCGATGCCGCGCAGGTCGAAGATGTCAGCGGTGGGATCCGTGGCGTACACCTTTTCGTAGTCCGTCAGCTTGAACGGGCCCACCTGCGGCTTGAACACGGCGGGGACGGCACCGATGTCGACGGCGGTGTGCGGCTGCTGGTAGATGACCTTCAGGTCGAACCACGCGTCCAGGTCCGCGCCGGCGGGAGTGGCGGCCAGCGGGGACTCCGGCGAGCCCGCGAACCATTCGGCGAGCTTGTCGGTGGCTGAACCGGTGCCCGGCAGCGCGGCGTCCGCGAAGACGTAGATCCGCCAGCGCCCGTCGGCGGTGGCGTGGTGGCCCAGGTGGATGGGGTTGGTGTCCCCCACCCGCACCACGGGCGCGGACTTGAAGCGCTTGCCCACGGGGAATCCAGTGGCCACGTCCTGGTGGTCGCTGCTGCCAACAATGAGTGACGGCGTGTACTGGGTCATGAAGCCGGCCGGGAATTCGGCGGTCTGCACGTAGAAGTCCTCGAGGTCGGAGGGGTGCTCGAACTCCTCCGGCTTCTTGGCCATCATGGTTGACCACTCTTTGTCGAAGTCGATGAGGTTCTTGGCCACCACCTGCCGTTCCTCCGAGTAGGTGCTCAGCAGGCTCTCCGGGCTGCGGCCCTCCAGCACGTGCCCCAGCTTCCAGGCAATGTTGAAGCCGTCCTGCATGGACACGTTCATGCCCTGGCCGGCCTTGGCGCTGTGGGTATGGCAGGCGTCGCCGGTGATGAACACGCGCGGGGTGCGGGTGCCGCGGTCTGCCGGCAGGACGTCGTCGAACCTGTCCGTGAGGCGGTGCCCCACCTCGTAGACGCTGTGCCAGGCGACGTTCCGCACGTCCAGGGTGTAGGGGTGCAGGATGGCGTTCGCCTTGGCGATGATCTCCTCGATGGAGGTGTCCCGCACCGAGTGCTGGCTGTTGGGATGAACTTCGCCCAGGTCCACATACATGCGGAACAGGTGGCCGCCTTCACGCGGAATGTGCAGGATGCTGCCCGCAGCGCCCTGGATGGCGCACTTGGTCCGGATGTCCGGGAAGTCGGTGACAGCCAGCACGTCCATGACCCCCCATGCGTGGTTGGCCTGGTCACCCGCCAGCGTGCAGCCGATGGCCTGGCGCACCTTGCTGCGAGCGCCGTCAGCGCCCACCACGTATTTGGCGTGGACAATCCGTTCCCGGCCCTCGTTGGGTCCGGCAGTGTGGCGAAGCGTGACCGTCACGGGGTAGTCGCCGCTGTCCGCCACCTGGAGGCCCTGGAATTCGTAGCCGAAGTCGGGCCTCAGGCGCGTGGGCGAGTTGGCGGCAAACTCGGCGAAGTAGTCCAGGACCCGGGCCTGGTTGACGATCAGGTGCGGGAACTCGCTGATGCCCATCTCGTCATCAACGGCACGGGCAGTGCGGATGATGTTGGCGTGGTTGGCAGGGTCCGGCTTCCAGAACGCCATTTCCGTAATGCGGTACGCCTCGGCGATGATCCGCTCGGCGAACCCGAAGGCCTGGAACGTCTCCACGCTGCGGGCCTGGATGCCGTCGGCCTGGCCAATGGCAAGCCTGCCCGGACGGCGCTCGACAATGCGCGTGGTCACGTTGGGGAACATGGACAGCTGCGCGGCGGCGAGCATCCCGGCCGGGCCGGAGCCGACGATGAGGACGTCCACTTCCTCCGGGAGCTCCTCGGGGCGGTTAAGGCCGACGCCGGCGGCCGGCTGGACGCGCGGGTCACCGGATACGTATCCGTGGTGGTGGAACTGCACGGGCTTTCCTCACTTCGTTGTGGCTTGTTCTCATCAGCGTGTTCTATATTTGAACAGAAGATTCGATAATCGAAAACAATGGATTTGATTTCCACTGTACGCCGCATGTGACGGGGGCGACAAGTGGCAACAATCAAGCTTGGAATCAGTTGGAAAATCAGGGGTTGACGCATCTGGCTAAAGAGGTGATAGTGATCGTATACGATTTCGTACCTGATAAGGAGAAGGCTTTGGAGCAGGTCAACGGCGACACCCTGGCAGCAGCACGCAAGGTGATCGCGGTGCACATCAACTACCCCAGCCGGGCGGCCCAGCGCGGCCGCACCCCGGCCCAGCCGTCCTACTTCCTCAAGCCTTCCAGCTCCCTAGCCCTCAGCGGAAGCCCGGTTGAGCGGCCCGCCGGCTGCGAACTGCTCGGCTACGAGGGCGAGATTGCCCTGGTCATCGGCAAGGCCGCCCGCCGCGTTTCGATAGAGGATGCCTGGAGCCACGTCGCCGCCGTCACCGCCAGTAACGATCTCGGTGTCTACGACCTCCGCTGGGCGGACAAGGGCTCCAACCTCCGGTCCAAGGGCGGGGACGGGTTCACCCCGGTGGGCCCGGCACTGATTCCGGCAGACACCGTCGACCCTTCCAAACTACGCATCCGCACCTGGCACAACGGGGACTTGGTCCAGGACGACACCACCGAAGACCTGCTCTTCCCGTTCGCCCGCCTTGTGGCGGACCTGTCCCAACTGCTCACCCTCGAAGAGGGGGACATCATCCTTACCGGCACACCCGCCGGCGCCTCCGTTGCGAAGCCGGGCGACGTCCTGGAAGTAGAGGTGGACACGCTCGACGGCGGCCTCACCACCGGACGCCTGGTCACCACCGTTGAGGAAGGCACGACGGCGTTCGCCGAGTTTGGTGCCCAACCCAAGGTTGATGACCTGCAGCGGGAGGAAGCCTACGGTTCCCGGGAAGCGGCGGGTCTTGCCGCCGTCGGGCCTGTCCTCTCCCCGGAACTGAAGGCCAAGCTCGAGTCCGTTGCCACCGCCACGCTGTCCTCCCAGATGCACAAGCGCGGCCTTAACAACGTCAGCATCGACGGACTGCAGGCCACCCGCCCGGACCGCCGCGTGGTGGGCCTGGCCCGCACCCTGCGCTACGTGCCGAACCGCGAGGACCTCTTCAAGACCCACGGCGGCGGCTTCAACGCGCAAAAACGCGCCATCGACTCCGTCAATGAAGGCGAAATCCTGGTCATGGAGGCCCGGGGCGAGAAGGGCACCGGCACCGTGGGCGACATCCTGGCCCTGCGCGCACAGGTCCGCGGCGCAGCCGCCATCATCACCGACGGCGGCGTCCGCGACTACTCCGCCGTCGCGGATTTGGAGATGCCCACGTACTTCGCCAACCCGCACCCCGCCGTCCTGGGCCGCCGGCACATTCCGTGGGACACCGACACCACCATCGCCTGCGGCGGTGCCACCGTGCAGCCCGGCGACATCATCGTGGCCGACTCCGACGGCATCCTGGTCATCCCGCCGGCCATCGCCGAGGAACTGGTGGACGACTGCATCCAGCAGGAAAAGGAAGAAACCTTCATCTTCGAAATGGTCAAGCAGGGCAACAGCGTTGACGGCCTCTACCCCATGAACAACGAGTGGCTGGCACGGTACAAGGAATGGGAAGCGAAGGCCAATGACTGAGACCACCATGGTTGCCGGCAGCAAGTCCGAACAGGCCTACCAGGCGGTCAAAGCGCGGATCGTGGAGGGCACCTACACCCCCGGCTACCGGCTGGTCCTGGGCTCCATCGCCAAGGACCTGGGGTTCAGCGTGGTCCCGGTCCGGGAGGCCATTCGCCGGCTCGAAGCCGAAGGCCTGGTGACGTTCGAACGCAATGTCGGCGCCACCGTGGCAGGCATCGACCCCACCGAATACCTGTACACCATGCAGACCCTCAGCATTGTGGAGGGTGCCGCTACCGCACTCTCCGCACCGCTGATCGACTCGGCGGCGATTGCCCGGGCACGCGCCGTGAACCAGGAGATGCGCGAGTGCCTGGACCACTTCGATCCCGTGCGGTTCACCCAACTCAACCGGGATTTCCACAGCGTCCTGTTTGAACACTGCCCCAACCCCCACATCCTGGACCTGGTGCATCGCGGCTGGAACCGGCTCGCATCCCTCCGGTCCTCCACCTTCCGCTTCGTCCCCGGCCGCGCACGCGACTCGGTGGAGGAACACGAGAACCTGCTGAAGCTCATCGAAACCGGAGCTGACGCAGACGCCATCGAAAAGGCAGCCCGGCTCCACCGGACCGCCACCCTGGACGCGTACCTGGCCCAAACCAATTAGACGCGATCACCAGTACGCACCGACCACTTGTACGCAAAGAACACAGTTAGGACTTCAACGATGACTGCCTCTGTAGAGACCGCCAGGCACTACGTTCCCGAGAATCTGCCCACGCACATCCAGCACTACATCAACGGCCAGTTCGTGGACTCGGTCTCCGGGAAGACCTTCGACGTCCTGGACCCCGTATCCAACCGGAACTACGCCACCGCCGCCGCCGGCCAGAAGGAAGACATCGACCTCGCCGTCGCCGCTGCCCGGGAAGCCTTCACCAGTGGCCCGTGGCCGAAGATGAAGCCGCGTGAGCGCGCCCGCGTCCTTAACAGGATCGCCGATGCGGTCGAGGCCCAGGAAGCACGGCTGGCCGAACTGGAAACCTTCGACACCGGGCTGCCGATCACCCAGGCCAAGGGCCAGGCCCTCCGCGCCGCCGAGAACTTCCGCTTTTTCGCTGACCTGATCGTGGCCCAGTTCGACGACGCCATGAAAGTCCCCGGCTCACAGATCAACTATGTAAACCGCAAGCCGATCGGCGTGGCGGGCCTCATCACCCCCTGGAACACCCCGTTCATGCTGGAGTCCTGGAAGCTCGCTCCGGCCCTGGCCACCGGCAACACCGTGGTCCTCAAACCGGCCGAGTTCACCCCGCTCTCCGCGTCGCTGTGGGCCACCATCTTCAAGGACGCCGGGCTGCCGGACGGCGTCTTCAACCTGGTCAATGGCCTGGGCGAGGAAGCCGGCGATGCCCTGGTCAAGCACCCGGACGTTCCGTTGATCTCCTTCACCGGCGAGACCACCACCGGCCAGACGATCTTCCGGAACGCCGCCGCCAACCTCAAGGGCCTGTCCATGGAACTCGGTGGCAAGTCCCCGTGCGTCGTGTTTGCCGATGCGGACCTGGACGCCGCCATTGATTCAGCGCTGTTTGGCGTCTTCTCCCTCAACGGCGAACGCTGCACCGCCGGCTCCCGCATCCTCGTTGAGCGTGCCATCTACGACGAGTTCTGCGAAAAGTACGCAGCCCGGGCAAAGAACATCGTGGTGGGCGATCCGCACGATCCCAAGACCCAGGTGGGTGCCCTGGTCCACCCGGAGCACTTCGAGAAGGTGGCGTCCTACGTGGAGATCGGCAAGTCCGAAGGGCGGCTCCTGGCCGGTGGCGGCCGCCCCGATCACCTGCCCGAAGGCAACTACATCGCACCCACGGTGTTTGCCGACGTCGCCCCCGACGCCCGGATCTTCCAGGAGGAAATCTTCGGACCCGTCGTGGCCATCACCCCGTTCGAGAACGACGACGAGGCCCTCGCCCTGGCGAACAACACCAAGTACGGCCTGGCCGCCTACATCTGGACCCAGAACCTCACCCGCGCCCACAACTTCTCGCAGAACGTGGAAGCCGGCATGGTGTGGCTGAACAGCCACAACGTGCGCGACCTTCGCACCCCGTTCGGCGGCGTCAAGGCCTCCGGTCTGGGCCACGAGGGCGGCTACCGCTCCATTGACTTCTACACCGACCAACAGGCCGTGCACATCACGCTCGGTTCGGTCCACACCCCCAAATTCGGCGCCATCGAGGACTCCGCCGCCAACGAAGGCTAAACCACTACCTCCCTGTTTCCTGCTCAAAGAAGAGAGACTCCAATGACCAACTTCGTTCCCACCCCCACCGTCCCGGCTCCGGACATCGTCCGCTGCGCCTATATGGAAATCGTGGTCACCGACCTCGCCAAATCGCGTGAGTTCTACGTGGACGTCCTGGGCCTGCACGTCACCGAAGAAGACGAGAACGCCATCTACCTCCGCTCGCTGGAGGAGTTCATCCACCACAACCTGGTGCTGCGCAAGGGACCCATCGCCGCCGTCGCCGCCTTCGCCTACCGCGTGAAGTCCCCCGCCGAGGTGGACGCCGCCGAGGCCTACTACAAGGAACTCGGCTGCCGCGTGGAGCGCCGCAAGGACGGCTTCACCAAGGGCATCGGCGACTCCGTCCGCGTGGAGGACCCGCTGGGCTTCCCGTACGAGTTCTTCTACGACGTGGAGCACGTGGAGCGCCTCACCCAGCGCTACGACCTCTACTCCGCCGGCGAACTGGTCCGCCTGGACCACTTCAACCAGGTCACCCCTGACGTGCCCAAGGGCCGCAAGTACCTGGAAGACCTGGGCTTCCGGGTCTCCGAGGACATCAAGGACTCCGACGGCGTCACCTACGCCGCGTGGATGCACCGCAAGCAGACCGTCCACGACACCGCCCTCACCGGCGGCAACGGCCCGCGCATGCACCACGTCGCATTCGCCACCCACGAGAAGCACAACATCATCCAGATCTGCGACAAGATGGGCGCCCTGCGCATCAGCGACCGGATCGAACGCGGCCCCGGCCGACACGGCGTCTCCAACGCCTTCTACCTCTACATCCTGGACCCGGACGGCCACCGCATCGAGATCTACACCCAGGACTACTACACCGGTGATCCGGACAACCCCACCATCACCTGGGACGTCCACGACAACCAGCGCCGCGACTGGTGGGGCAACCCCGTAGTCCCCTCCTGGTACACCGAGGCCTCCCTGGTCCTGGACCTGGACGGCAACCCGCAGCCCGTCATCGAGCGCGAGGAAAAGTCCGAAATGGCAGTCACCGTGGGCGCCGACGGGTTCTCCTACACGCGCAAGGACGGCTCGGCCGAAGGCGACCGGACCGGCTTCAAGCTCGGAGTCCAGGTCTGACGATGCTGGAGCCGAAGACGATCGAGGCCATCGCGGATGAGCTGGTGGAAGCCGGCCGGACCCGCACCCCTGTCCCCCGCCTGACCGCCCGCTACCCGCAGATGACGGTGGAGGACTCCTACGCGGTGCAGCAGCTGTGGCGGCGCCGGAACGAGGACGCCGGAAGGACCCTGGTGGGGCGAAAGATCGGCCTCACGTCCAAGGCCATGCAGGCCGCCACCGGCATCACCGAACCGGACTACGGCGCCATCTTCGATGACATGGTGCTGGACACGGGCTGCTCTGTCCAGTGGGAGCAGTACACGCATCCGCGCGTGGAGGTGGAGCTGGCGTTCGTGTTGAAGGACGGGCTGAAGGGCCCGGGCGTCACCATCTTCGATGTCCTGAAGGCCACCGACTACGTGGTTCCGGCCCTCGAGATCCTGGATTCCAGGATCGAGATGGAGGGCCGGACCATCGTGGATACCATCTCGGACAACGCCGCGATGGGCGCCATGGTGATCGGCGGGAACCCCGTCAAACCCGACGCCGTGGACCTCCGATGGGTCTCCGCCATCCTCTACAAGAACCAGACCGTGGAGGAAACCGGCGTGGCCGCCGGCGTCCTGGACCACCCCGCCAACGGAGTCCACTGGCTGGCGAACAAGATCGCCGCCCACGGGGATGCCTTGAAGGCCGGGGACATCATCCTGGCCGGGTCCTTCACCCGGCCCATGTGGGTCTACAAGGGCGACACCGTCCACGCCGACTACGGTCCCCTGGGGAGTGTGACATGCAGTTTCGAATAGATGACACGTTCCGGTCCGCCCTGGAGAAGGCGGACCGGCCCCTCGCCGGGATGTGGGTGTGCTCGGGCAGCCCGCTGATCGCCGAGCTGTGCGCCGGATCGGGCCTGGACTGGCTGCTGGTGGACGCCGAGCACAGCCCCAACGGGCTCGAGTCCATCCTGGCCCAGCTCCAGGCCATCCACGGCTACCCGGTTTACACCCTGGTCCGGCCGCCCGTGAACGACACCGTCCTGATCAAGCAGTACCTGGATCTTGGCGTTCAGAACCTGCTGATCCCCATGGTTAACTCGGTGGCCGAAGCCGAAGCCGCGGTGGCCGCCACCCGCTACCCGCCGCAGGGAGTCCGCGGGGTGGGGTCCGCGCTGGCCCGCGCCGCACGCTGGAACCGGGTGCCTGATTACCTGGCCCGCGCCAGTGAGACCATCAGCGTCACCGTCCAGATCGAATCCACCGCCGCCGTCGTGGCTGTGGAGGACATCCTGAAGGTGGACGGTGTCGACGCGGTGTTCATCGGCCCGTCGGACCTCGCCGCCTCCATGGGCCTGCTGGGACAGCAGGAACACCCCGAGGTCCGTGCCGCCGTCGAACACTGCCTCTCGGCTGCCAAAGCAGCAGGGAAGCCCGCCGGCGTCAACGCCTTCAACCCGGACACCGCCCAGCACTACCTCGACCACGGCGCCCGCTTCATCCTGGTGGGCGCCGACGTCGCCCTCCTGTCCCGCGGCTCCGAAGCCCTTGCTGCCAAATACATCAAACCTGCTGACGGCGAAGCCCCGCCCAGCTACTGACCTTCCCTTCCAAAAGGACATCCCATGACAGTTACTTCCGTGCTATCCCCTGCCCATTCACCGGAGCGCGAAGCCACGCTCCTGGGGTCCGTGCCCACGGGCTTGTTGATTGGCGGGAAGTGGGTGGAGGCGTCCGACGGTGGCACGTTCGACGTGCATGATCCCGCCACCGGGGAGGTGCTCGCCACCCTCGCGTCCGCCACGAGCGACGACGCGGTGGCGGCATTGAATGCGGCCGACGCCGTGCAAGCGTCCTGGGCACGGACCGCGCCGCGGGTGCGGTCGGAGATCCTGCGCCGCGCCTTCGACCTGGTGACCGAACGGGCCGAGGACTTCGCGCTGCTGATGACCCTGGAGA
>Ga0308170_10003135_pt1 | contig 13708 bp, 18 predicted proteins | sample PhyBR2_2_FD_202136 | JGI IMG/M metagenome (GOLD analysis project Ga0308170, IMG submission 202136) | Phyllosphere microbial communities from UC Gill Tract Community Farm, Albany, California, United States - DLSLSB.R2 | ecosystem: Host-associated > Plants > Phyllosphere > Unclassified | place... | reverse complement strand
AAATTGCGCCTAATCGGCTCCCCTTTCAATCGTTTTGCGCCTCTCCGCGACCCGAGTCGGGTTCGAACCGACGCGGCATTACAAATTCGGGCTAATGATGCTTTGTATTGCCCGCGCTCGCGCCCGCGTAGGCTCGCAGGCATGGGCTCGCTCTCGTCCTAGCTCGCAGTCCTGCTCTCTCCTGGACTCTGGAGCCATCGAGCGACGCTGCGAGCCGCCTGCTTGAGGGCGGGGCCGAGTCGCACCAAGTCGAGCGAGCCTCGCACGGACCTCTCGACGAGCGCAGTCTGTGACAACGAGGTCGTGCAATGCAGACGAGGGAGCAGCTCGAAGCAGGGATTAAAGGGATCCACGCACAGCGTTGAGCAGTGACTCGCCTACACGGAATCGCTTTGCTCGCCAATCTGCTCGGCGCGCTCAGGCCGCCGCTCGAAGTCCTCTCTCGCTCGCAACTATCGCGCTCCAGAGAGACTGCACACGACTGTTTTCACGCCTCGAGGAGGAAGCTGCTGACTACGAGAGGAAGGAGGGAGGATAGAATGTCCGGGAGGAGGAGGAAAGGCAAAAAAAGTAGGGACGACGGCGACGACGACAGGTAGGAGAGAGGGTCTGCTACTCGACAGGGACGACCTGCTTAGAAAGCGAGGACGGCGGCGAGGGCGGCAACACCGGCGAGGGCACCGCCAACCTTGGCCGACGACGCGTCCGACGAGCCCGAGGCGCCAGCCGACGGGGCCGAGCCGGTCGCGCTCGAGACGACGGCCGAGATGGACGACAGGGCGGCCGAGGCCGACGACTGGATGCCCGAGGCGGCGCCCGAGGCCGACGAGGCGACCGAGGCGCCCGACATGCTGGCCATCGACGACGCGCTCGCGACGGCCGACGAGAGGGCCGACGAGACGGACGAGACGCCCGACGACGCAGCCGACGACGACTGGGCCGAGCTGGCGGCAGTCGACGAAGCGGCACCACCTGCAGAGAGAGAGAGGGGGAGGAGTCAGTCGGGGAGCCGAGGCGAAGGCGGACGAGGAGGAGCGAGACGCACCCGACGAGACGGTGAGGCTGACGCCGGCGGCGGCGCAGGCCGAGGTCGAGTACGACGCGGCGGCCTGGAGGTCGCTACCGCTCTGTGTGCGGCAAGAGCAAGGGCGAGGTCAGCTCATCGGCCAACTCGCCGAGGGGAAGAGAGAGGGCCTGAACGCACGCAGGACGTCTGGATGCACTGGGTGGTGGCGCTCTGGAAGGCGGTGTCGCGGCCTGTTGCGAGGGATAGGAGACTAGGTCAGCCAACAGTGGTCGGGGAGGTCGGCGACCCGGAAGAGGGAGGAGGAGACGCACACAGGCAGGCGATGTCGGTCGCGCCACTGCACGACGACGAGCCGAGGTTCGAGGCGAAGCAGGTGAGGAAGCACGTAGGCGGCGTCGACTGCACAGAGGGAAGAGCGAGAGCGAGTTGTTGACCATTGCGGGGACGAGGAGAGGGGCGAGGGCGTCAGAGACTGTCTCCCGCGCGGCACGAGGAGAGGGGGGAGAGAGGGCGCACCTGGGCAGCGACGAGCGAGGCAGCGGAGCCGAGGGCGGCGAGGGCGAAGACGGAGGTGCGCATGGTGACGAGTAGGGAGCGGGTCGGGTGGCGGAGGAGGAGGGAAGGAGAGCGAGCGAGGAGGGGAAAAGCGAGCCAGCCGGCGGGCCTTTCTCGCTCGCAGACCGCGTGTGGGGGAGGCCCGCGAGATCGCCTCCAGAAACCCTGGGGGGCAAACCGGCCAAACGCCCGCCTCTTGCCCGCCGCGCTCCGATCGCCCTTGCGCAACGAGCTGTGCGCGCCGTTGCCCTGGGCCCGTGACCTCGCCCCTCGACTTGCGCCCTCTCTGCTGCGCGCAGCGTCCTCTCGAGCCTCTGCACTCGCTCTCTGCGACGAGCTCGAGCACGCTGAGCTGTGGAGTCGAGCTCACAAGCGCCCGGGCGACGTCCCCCACGAGGCTGCGGTGTGACCTTCCCAAGTGGGACGCTCGAGCCCTCGGACTCGCACGCTCCAGGCTCTGTCCTGCGCGCGCGAGCCGGCTTCCGGCTTCCTCTCAGGAGCGGCAATGCCATCGTCGCCCATCGCTCAGGGGCGGTCGCAGCTTGTGCCTCGAGGGGACTCGCGGCGGCACGCGCAACCCGCTTGCTCGCTCGGACCGGGTGGATCCGCCGCTCTGCTCGTAGGGGCACGAACGCTCTCGCCGCTTGGCGGAAGCAGGGTCGAGGCTGCAACGGCTCGAGGATGCTCCAGTGGCGCACGCTAGACGAGCAGCTGCATCGTCGACCAGAGTGCATGCGTGACGCGCGACTCAGAAAGAGGACGCAGCAGGGCCGGTCGAGCACGACGCCGCAACCGAGAGCGCGTCCATGAGAGCACGAAGATCCGCAGAAGGAGGAGGGTATCATTGCTGCGCTCTGCTCTGGATAATGATGCGGCGCGAGCGCCCCTGCGCTGCGGCGCCGCTCTCTACTGCTCGACCTCGCTCGGACCCCTCGCGGACCGCATGCTGCTCGACCGCTCACCTGCGAGCAAGAGGCACGTCGTCATCAGCACGTGCACAACGCTCGCGAGGAGAGGAAGAGGGAGAGAGGGGACGCACTTCTGGCGCTTGTACACCTTTGCGAGGAAGCTCTGGTACACCTCGCGCTTGAGGCCGTCGGCGCTGCCCTCGGCGGGGATGGCGTCGATGAGGCCGTTGATGCGCGTGTACGAGTCGTGCTCGTACTCCTCGAACTCGCGGGCGAGCTCGAGCTCCTGGTAGACGGCCTTGACGCGCGCCTCGCTCTCCGAGTTCTTGACGCCGTAGTTCTCCTGCGCGCAGCGGGCGAGGGACACGAGTCAGCGCTCGACGTCGTGCAGACGGGCAGGAGTGCGAGAGGGGAGAGAGGGACGCACGTCGAGGACCTTGCGCTGCTCCGGGTTGGCCTTCTTGAGGGCGAGGTTGACGAGCCACGAGCACTTGTTGTCGAGGATGTCGGTGCCGATCTTGCCGATCTGCTCGGGCGTGCCGTAGCAGTCGAGGTAGTCGTCCTGGACCTGGAAGTACTCACCCATCGGGATGAGGATGTCGAGCGACTGCTTGAACGCCGACTCGGACGTGACGCCGGCCATGTGGAGCGCGAGCGCGACGGGCAGGTAGAACGAGTAGTACGCCGTCTTGTACACGACGATAAGGTGGTGCCTGCGCGCGAGAGAGCGTGTCAGCCGGGCGCGCAGGAAGGAGGGCAGATGATGGGTCGGGACGCACTTGTCGAGCGAGAACTTGCTCAGGTCGACCGAGTCCTCGGGCGCCGTGATGAGGTCGATGAGCTGGCCGAGCTCGGTTTGGAACGTGACCTGTGCGTCGCAAGATCAGGCAGAAGATCGGTCAGCGAAGCCTTCGCGTGGACGAGCGAGAGAGCCGAGAGGGGACGCACCTCGTGGAAGAGCTCGAGGAGGTCGACGTAGTACTTCTCTTGCCGGAAGTGCTTCTTGAGGAGGTAGTAGATGGCGGCCTCGAGCATGAAGGCGTCGTTGATGGCGATGTTGCTGACGCCGTCCTGTTTCGGGCACGCGCTCGTCAGCTCGTCAGCTCGCCAAGGTCAGAGGTTCGCGAGGGAGCGAGAAGGGGACGCACAACGCGGTACCAGCACGGCTGACCCCGGCGGGTGATGCTCTGGTCCATCATGTCGTCGGCGACGAGGAAGTAGGCCTGGAGCTGCGCGCACCCGAAACAAGAACCGGCACGAGCGGGTCAGCTCCGTCTCGAGCGAGGGACCGACAGCTCGAACCGAGGCGAGGGGAGACGGGGCGCACCAGCTCGATGCACCATCCGAGGATGGCGGCGCGCTTGTACTCGTCGTCGGTGAGGCTCTTGCCCTTGAGGATCTCGACCGTGTCGACGACCGAGATGCCGCGGTTGAGCTTGCCTGCGCGCAGAGCCCAGGGTCAGCGTGTGCGCCGCGCAGAGCTCGCGTGAGAGCAGTACGGACCGCCAGGCGTGTTGTAGTCGAGGCTCTGCGCGGTGAGGAGGGAGTTAGCTCGCCCTTTGTCGAGGTCGGGAGGAGGACGACGGAGGAGGGGGAGGGAGCGCACGCGCTGGAACCAGTCGACGGCGTCCTTGGGCATGGCCTCGCCGCGGAGGTAGTCGACGAGCTCGGTGGCGAGGCTCGGCCACACGGCGAGGAAGGCGTCGCGCTTGGCTGCAGAGGACATGGTCGAGGGGGAGATGAGGAGGGCGAGAGGGTCCTGCAGGCGGCGGACAGGGTCAGCAAGCGTGTCCGGGCGCGTGTGAGAGCCGCAAGCCACTTTCTGTGCAGACTCACGAGCGTGCGAGGCGAGGTGGGAGAGCAGCCACGCGAGAGGCCGCTGGTGGCCTCATCGTCCTCCTCGCGGCTCGTTCGGGCGGTGCGAGCGGGCTGTCTCTCGCTTTCCTGCGCACGTCGACGAAGAGACTGCGCATGCATTACGACTGCAACCTGCGTGTATGGCTAGGAAGAACGGGTATAGCTACAGAAAGAGCCTCGCGCGCGCGACAACTTGTCGACCAGCTCAGCTCACTCCGACTTCCACCTGCCCGCGCCCTCGTCGTCGTCGACGTGCGCGCCGAGACGCAGCTCGAGGGCCCACAGGAGCGTCACCGAGAAGACGTTGACCCACCGCCACCAGGCCTGGTCGCTCTGCGACTCGCTCAGGAGGAGCAAGTGCGTGTAGACGCCGATCAGGAGCGACCGCGAGTACGTCAGGACGACCGTCATGACGCGAGCAGCCTGCGCGCGAAGATGCAGGTTTGGGTCAGGAGAGGCTCGACCGGGTCGAAGAGCGAGAAGGAGAGGGAGGGTAGACGCACAGGCTCCTCCTCGCTCAGCTTGCGGTTGTCCTCGTACCCGCCCGTGCGGCGCTTGAGGGCGAGCACGACGCGCGTCGCGGCGTACATGACAAAGACCCGGTAGAAGAGGGTGACGAGGACGCTGAAGGGGAGGGCCGACGAGCTGCGCGAGGGAGGAAGAGCGTGAGCATAGCCTTCGAGCCATACGAGCCCGGCGAGCGTGCCTGTGTGGCAGGCCGACCCGGACGAGAGGAGGAAGGCCGAGACTCACGCAGCCATGACGAACTCGACGCCGGCGCCGAAGGTCTGGCTGACGGCGCTCGTGACCGCATCGAGCCTGCAGGGCTCGAAGGTGGGTCAGCGCCGTCCTCTCGAGCTCTCGACGCCCTCCTCGCTCGGACAAAGAGAGACGAGGACGCACGACTGGAGCACGACGGGCGGGAGCGGCGGGTGGCCGTTGGTGCCCGGCGCCTTGAAGACGTGCTTGAGGAGGCCGGCCGTGTACATCTGCGGCCGGTTCGAGAGGTGGAAGATCTGGAAGACGGCGTAGCTGCGCACAGAGACCGAGAGCGTCAGCCCCAAAGCCCCAGACATGAAGGGCGGCGCACGAGAGGCAGGCCGAGCGCGCCGCCCAAGGTAGAGCGAGCAGCGAGACGGGACGCACGCGAGCATGAGGGCCGTCTCGATCACGTTGCCCTTCTGCACGCTGAACGAGATGCCGCTGAGGAAGAGGATGGTCGTGACGGCGACGCCGATAAAGGTCGACGAGAGGCGGTCGGTCACGGTGCCGTAGCTCTGCGGGCGAGAGGGCGAGCAAGGGTCAGTGCACGAGCGCGCGTCGTGTTGAAGCAGCTCGGGGGAAAAAAGTGGACGCACCTCCCACAGGAAGTAGGCGCTGATGACGTAGATGCCGGCGGCGACGATGAGGACGAGCATCTTGAGGAGGTCGGGGCTCCTGCTGTCGTCGATGCGCGCGACGGTGAAGCGGCTGACGGCCTGAATGCACAACAGGGTGCACAGGCCCTCGAGGATGGTAAAGACGGGCGACGACTTGCGCAGGACCGTCTCCCACGCCGAGGGTGCCGCGCGCGCGAACGAGACGAGCGAGTCGTACAGGGTCGACGACGAGCTCGAGGGCGAGGTCGAGGGGTGCGCCGAGGCTGCGGCGGCGAGGAGGTGCGGGTGGAGGACCTTGTCGCGGAGCGAGGGGTGGACGGCGGACGCGGTCGAGGTCGAGTAGAGGTTGAGGGTGAGGAGGAGGAGGGCCGGGATGAGGAGGGGCGAGAGCCACGAGAGGATGGTCGACAAGGGGCGGAGCTTGGTGTTGCGGACGGCGAGGTGGAGGGTGGCCGAGATGCCGAACGAGACGGTCAACATGAGCGAGAGGGCGACTGCGGGTTGGTTGGGTTGGGGGTGAGCGTCAGCCGGGTCGGGGGTGCGCGAGGAGGAGGAGGAGGAGGAGGAGGGGGACGCACGCATCGCCTCCTTGCCCGGCTCTGCGATGTCGAGGGTCAAGGGGAGGTAGAGGAGGACCTGTGCGAGGCTCAGGAGGTGGGCCCCGACGCGCAAGACGGACGACATCATGCGCAAGCTGGTCCTGGTGGACGCGGGGCGGCGCCTCGACGACGACGACGTGGGGACGCTTGAGGGCTGGCGGGCGCGGTAGAAGTGGTGCTGGTGTGCGGGTCTAGGTGTGCGCTGGCTGCTCCTGGTGTGGAGGAGTGAGCGAAGGGAGCTCGAGATGGCGATGTCCGCTCGCTCGCTCTCGCTCCACCCGACGACCATGTCACTCGCCTTCAACCTGGACGAGGTGCGCCTAGCTGCTCTCGAACCCTTCCATGCACCGCTGACACCCTGTCCACACGCTCGCAGGAGGTGCGGCTCGCAACCACCAACGCCGACCGCGAGCGCATCGACGAACTCGCCAACCTCTACTCGCTCGTCCTCAGCTTGAACTACCTCGAGCGCGCATACGTCAGGGACTCGATCACCGCCGCACAGTGCGTCCACTCCCTCTCGCCCTCGCCGTCCTCGTCCCCCTCCCCGGGCTCATGTGGGGGGTCCGCCGCTCTCTCGCTCGCAGGTACGCTCCAGCCTGCACAAGGCTCCTCGCTCAGTACAAGACCATCACCAAGCTCGTCGGCGATGCCGTACCCAGCCTCGACGCCTTCATGCAGGAGTACCGGGTCCGTCCTCGTCCCTCCTCGTCCTCCCACCCGCTCCGCAGCTGACCCCCCTCCACGCTCGCAGATGGACTGTACGGCCGCCGCACATCGTCTCAAGGTCGGCGTACCCGCGACGGTCGAGCACGCCGCCGAGGACAGCGGCTCGGGCGGCGCAGAGACGGCCAAGTGGGTCGCGGAGACGACTCAGGTGCGTCCCTCTCCTCGCTCTCCTGCACCCTCTCCAGCGCCAAGCTGACATCGTCGAGTGCAATAGAACTTCATCACGTTCATGGACGCGCTCAAGCTCAAGCTGCGCGCAAAGGACCAGCTGCACCCGCTCCTCACCGACCTCATGTCGGGCTACACGCGCTTCAAGAACTCGAACGAGTGGGAGGGCAGGCCCAAAATCTTGCACTGGTGCGTCCTCGCGGTCCTTTGCTCGGTCCTGGACCGCCGGCGAGCTCTCGTGCGGCGAGCCAGCGAGCTGACGCCGGGTCCGCGTTCGGCGCGCGCGCAGGCTCATCACGCTCAACCAGATGCGCGCGAGCGAGGAGATTACCGAGGAGCAGTCTCGACAGGTGCGTCTTGCGGTCCTCATGCTCATGTGCTCCTGCTCCCAGCCGGGGGACAGCAAAGCTGAGTCGTCCTTGTCCCTGACGCACAGATGCTCTTCGACGTCGAGCACGCCTACTCCGAGTGCGCTCGCCTCTCTCTTCCCTCGCTCAGTCATCTTGTAGCGTACTGACGCACCCTCTCCCGCGCCTGCGCAGGTTCTTCCGCTCGCTCTCGTCGTCGCGCTAACTCGGCGTCTCTCTCGCGCTCCCCCCCCCCCCCCAACTGTACCTCTCTCGCCGTACCCGAGCCCTTATCTCTCGCGCTCCATGTTGTAGTAGAACCCTGCAGTGCACGTCGCCCTCCCTCCTTCACCTCGCTCGCCCGATCGCTCGCCCGCCGCGCCGCTCAAGCCCCGGCGCATCCGGGGCAGAACCCGAGCGCGTCGTGCACGAGCTTGTCGCACTCGAGGCAAAAGTCGTTGGTGCACTTGGGGCAGCGGTACCGGCCGAGCGGGGAGAGGTCGCCGGCGGCGGCGGCGGTCGAGGTGGTGGGCGGAGGGGCAAAGGGGAAGAAGCAGGAGAAGCAGGTGGGCGAGTCGGTCGAGGGGGCGGAGCTGCGAGCGGCGGGTCTTCGTATCAGTGAAGAGCTCGAGGGAGGAGACTGTGCGAGAGGGAGGACGCACTGGAGGACGCGCTCGTAGTTGGCGACCTGCGCGAGGAAGATGCACGTCAGCTCTCACTCCTCCTGGTCGAGAGCTCGCACACCTGTGAGAGAGGGACGCACAGGGAACAGGTGTCGGTAGCTCCTCGCAAGCTGCGGCGCGTTGACGACCGTCAAGGCGCACACCCTGCACTCGGTCGGCACGTCGCACAGGCGCGCCTTGCACCTCGGGCAGCTGTACCCGCTCGTCTTCAGCTTGCCGTGGCACGCGCACACGGCCGGGTACGTCGTGTGCACGAGTGCCGGGAAGCCCATCTGCATGAGGTCGGCCGACGACGAGGGCGGGCCGGCGCTGCTGCCCGAGGCGGTCGAGGACGAGCCGAGGACGTGCGCCGTCTTGGTGCCGGCGAACGTTGGCGGCGGCGAGACGAACTCGAACAGGAGGTCGCGAAAGGCGAGGTCGTCGCGGGCGACGCGATAGACACCTGCGAGAGGAGCAGAGTCAGTCGGGCGAGCGAGAGAGGAGGGAGCGAGAGCGACGCGCACGCACCTTTGGTTTGCTCCGAGATGTCTCGACAGATCTTCATGTCGGCCGTCAGCCCGATGATGTTGACACGTATCCTGTAGCGAGGGGCTCGAGGCGGATCAGCAGAGGGTCCAGCTTGTCGAGGGGAGAGAGAGAGGGACGCACCGCTCCTTCTCGGTGTCGACGATCGTCTGGTGGATGTTTGTCGGGTCGCACGTCGTGAGCGAGCCGAGGATGACGATCACTTCTCGAGAGCCATGTGGAGGAAGGTGCCTGCAGGGAGACCGAGTCAGGAAAGGACGAGAGAGAGACGGCGAGGACGAAGAGGAGGACGCACGCGAGTCCCGTCTTGGCGAGCTGCAGCACGTTCTGCAGGCTCGGTGCGCCTCGTGCTTCGAGCTTCTTCTTGTTCTGCAGCACCTTGAGGTGGTCGGCCGGGTTGCCTGCGAGGGGAGAGTGCCGTCAGGAAGGAGCTCGAGCGAGGCGGACGAGGGGGCGAGGACGCACCGCTCAAAGGCGTCAGTCGCTCGGCGAGGCCGTCCCGAGTCACCATGATGGCCATCTGGCCGATCGGGTTCTGGTCGAAGAACTCGGTGACGAACTCCTGCAGGCAGCACGAGCATCAGCGACCGGCGAGAGGTGGGGGTGGTTGAGGGAGAGAGGGACGCACCTGAGCGTACTGAACGGTGAGGTCGAGCCAGGTGGCCTTGTAGTCGCGGACGAGCATGGCCGAAGAGAGGTCGATGACGAGGTAGACGTGACGGATGATGCCGCGCTGGATGGACGAGGTGTCGCGGAGGAGCCTGCGAGGAGGAGGAGGGAGGGTCAGCGAGCGCTCCCTCGACGGCACGGCGCAGCGGTGGAAGGAACGCACCTTCGAGACTTTGTCGAGAGGAGCAGGTCGCTCACTGCTCCCTCGAGCGTGCCGCGCTCGTCCTCCTGGACCTGGTCCCAGGTGCGCTCGAACTGGCCCTCCCACGCCTTGCCCTTGCCCTTTGACCGAGTTGCCGGTCCTCCCGCTGCTCCCGCTGCTCCCGCTGCGCCTCTCGCCGCTGCTGCACCCCTGCCGCGCGTTGAGCGGAGGCGGGCGATGCCGTCGTCGTCCGAGTCGGAGCCGCCGAGGTCGCTCTCGTCCTCGTCCTCGCGCAGGAGCTCGTCGTCGTCGTTGTCGGCGACGACAAAGTCGCGCTGCGAGACGCGCTTGCTCATCGCTGGCAGCTGGTGCGAGCGGGGTAGAGAGAGAGCGAGAGCGAGCGTCGCTCCCCACCTCGTCCCTCTCTCTCCTCACCACACGGCTCACTCCCCACCAGATGGCCATGAACGCTCCCAAGGGCAAGGGCAAGCAGGGCGGCGGCAAGGGCAAGGGCTCCGGCAAGCCTCGCGGCGGCCCAGGCGGCGGCTACACCTCGAAACGCCAAGTCGGGGGCAAGGGCATCTTCGTCACCACCATCCGCGGCAAGGAGTCCCGCTGTGTCGGCGAGATGTACGACCTCCTTGACGAGGTGCGTCCGCAGCTCTCAGACCCTCGTCAAGTTGCCGCGGCGACGAGCTGACCCTCCTCCTCTTCTTCATCAGGTCGCAGACCGCCTGTACCCTCCCGAGCGCATCGAGAAGATGGTCGCCGCCCGACAAGCCGACATCGACGCCAAAAGGGCCCTCGGCCCGCCCGCACCCGCAGCAGACGCCGACACCGCCGACCCGTCCGCCTCTCCCGCTCCCCCTCCTCCTGCACCCTCCGCGCCGACCGCTCCTGCGCCGACCTCGGACAACAACGACGACGACGACGACGACGACGACGACGACATCGAGGCGAGCATCCAGCGCGAGCTCGCCGCGCTCAAGTCGGGCAGGGGCAGCGGCAAGATGGCGCCGGGCAGGACGGCCGCGGGAGGAGCGACGGGCGGAGACGGGCAGGACAAGGGCAAGAACAAGGAGCGGCCGCGCTTCCAGAGCATCGCGACCGACACCGAGTGCTGTGCGTCCCTCGCTCTCTCCCTCTCTCGATGGCGTCTCGAGCGCGCAGCTAACGGTCGTCTGTGCGCGCGCAGTGTGCTTCATCGCGACGGCGTGGCCCTACGACCCGGTCGAGCTCACCGAGGCGCTCGTCGCCGAGGTGCAAGAGACTGGGCAGTCCCGAACTCGGCGTGTCCCCCTTCGTCCTCGCCGTCTCCTCGTCGCAAAAACTGACGCTCGAGCCGCCGTTCGCCCGCAGCTTCGTCCAGCGCCTCTCGCCGACGACCATCACGTGCCACTCGCTCTCGCTCGAGCAGGTCGAGCAGCAGTCGGCGGGCCTTATCGAGAAGAGCTTTGCGGCCTGGGCGGCGGCCAACAAGAAGACGAGCATCACCGTTCGTCCGCATCCCTCGCTCCTTCCCTCCTTCCCTCCTTCTCTCAGCGCCGCTGACCCCTCCGACGCCCACAGTACGCCATCGAGCCCGTCTTGCGCTCCCACAGCCAGCCCCTCTCGCGCCACCTCCTCCTCCAGCTCCTCGGCTCGCTCACCTCGCGCCTGTCGTCCGCCCCGACCGTCTCGTCGCCCGTCCCCGACCGCCCGATCCTCTCGGTCCGCGCCGACCTCAAGAACCCAGACCTCGTCCTCCTCCCGACTGTCCTCAAGAACGTGTACGGCCTGAGCGTCGTCGAGGGCAGCCTGTGGAAGAACAAGAAGTTCAACCTCGAGCAGATCGCGCTCGACGTCGGGCGCAAGAAGCTCGAGCGCAGCGAGGCCGACAAGGCGGCGGCGGCGGGTGCGAGCGGCGCAGCGGCGGCTGTGGATGGTGCGGCGCCTGCGAGTGCGGCGTCGGGCGGTGGAGAAGCGGCGGCGGCGCCGGTCGAGGCGGCGACGGATGGTCCGACCGACGCTTCGGCGGCAGCATAGTTTTCAGGCAGAGCCTGAGCGCAATGTACACCTTATCAGCGTCTTTCCTGTCGCAAAGAGAGCGTAAGCCTCACGAGCTTGAGCCTCGCCCTGCTCGTTCGCCTCAGAGCCGAGGTCCGAGCGTCGCTCTCGCTCGAGTTCTGCGGCAGCTGCGAGAGCTTCCTTCGCACGAGAGCCCACCGAGAAGCGCTGCAAATCGTAGAAACCGCAAGTGCAAATACAGATCTCGCTCCTCGCTCTACTCTATCTCCACGCCCGCTTCGCCCACTCCTCGAGCAGCGTGTTGGCCGACACCCACTCGACGTACCGCTCGACCTCGTCAAGGCTGTACCGCCCGCCGTCCTTCTTGCCGCCGAGCGCGTTGAGCCCGCGCACGACGTCGATCGCGATAAAGTCGAAGAACACGATGTCCACGCCGTGCTCGTCCTCTCTCTCCTCGCGCGCCGCCTCCTCCTCCTCCTCCTCGCCCTGCGCGGCGCCGAGGCTCGGGCCGCCCGGGAGCGCCGTCGCGACAAAGATGGGCTGGCGCGCCGTGCGGTAAGGCCGGTGCAGCGTGTCGTCGCCGAGCTGCTCACCTGGGTCGGACCCGCCGCATGCGTCGAGCGTGACGTAGCCCTCGGTCGCGCGGCGCATGCGCCATCGGCCGTCGTCGCCGGCGCTCGAGGAGGTCGAGGCGGGCGAGAGCGGCGAGGAGTTGGCGCGGCGGTGCGCGTGCTCGAGAGCGGCAGAGTCGGCCGCGAGGCGCACGTCGGCGCTCTGCTGCGCGAGCCAGGCGCGCTCCTCGTCCGTCTCGGGCGCCGATGCCGACGTAGCTGACGAGCCGGTCGAGGAGAGGCCGTGCTCGCCGACGAGGTTGAGGTGGTGGAGGAGCTTGGCGGCCCGAGCGCGAGGGACCGAGGGGAGGAAGAGGAAGTTGTTGGCGAAGGGGAGGATCTGCCACTGGTCGCCGCGCGTGAAGGGGCCCTTAAAAAGGTCGAAGCGGATGCTGCCCGTGTTGAGGACGAGGTAGGGCGGCGTAGAACGGTCGGGTCGAGTGATGAGCTCCGGCAGGACCGACTCGGTGAGGAGGCGGAAGATTGAACGCCGGTCCGTGTGCGGGTATCGGTGGAGGAAGTAGTCTGTAAGAGCTAGAGTCAGTTTAGAAGAGACCTGTGTGAGAGAGAGAAGGGGACGCACCTTGAGGCGCGACGCCAAACTGCTCGGTCAGGTTGAACCGCCGGGCCGTCTCGCTCAGCTCCTTGGTGATCGCCTTGCCCTCGGTCGTGTCGAACGATTTGCCGACGTGGTACTCGTACTGCACAGGAGGTGAGTCAGCGAGAGCTCGGCCGAGGGAGAGAAGAGGGGGACGAGCGCACCGAGTTGCGGTTCTGGTCGACGTAGCGACGCTTGAACGTCGGCGGCTTGGTCGGGTCGTCCAGCCCGCTTGCACCTGCATAGAAGTAGGGCGTCAGCTTGAGGGAGCGAGGAGAATGAGCGAGAGTTGAGCGGACGCACTGAGGAAGCCGACCGTCTCGAAGTATCTTCCGGCGGCGAGGCTCATGCTGTACTCGTCCTCCTGGACGCAGTCGCGGATCTGCGAGCCGGTAAAAAGCGTCAGTAGTCCGCCTCGAGAGCGAGGTAGGCGAGAGAGCGAAAGAGGGAGAGGAGACGGACGTGGTGGTGGCCGCCGAAGACGAGGACCGGCACGGTCGGGTGCACCTCGCGGATGGCGCGCACGACGATGCTCCACTCCGAGTCGGGCTCGGTGCGCAGCGACATGTGGCCGACTGCGAGCAAAAGGGTGCGCCGGGTCAGCGCGCCGAGCGGAGGAAGGGTCGGAGAGCGGTCCGTGCGGGAGGGGAGGCAGGACGAGCGACGCACCGAGCAGGAAGAAGTCGGGTGCGGCAGCGATCGCCTCGCGGAACCAGGGCTCCTTGACCATGAGCGACGGCGCCTGGACGGCGAGACCGGCCGCATGAGCTGTGGACGAGGAGGAAGAATGAGGAGGCGAGTCAGTCGGACTGCTGCACGAGAGGGCTTGCTCAGCTCGTTCAGAGAGCGCGGCGCACCTTTGAAGTCGAAGAGAGGGCCGAACGCAACGACCTCGCGCCCTTGC
>Ga0308170_10003127_pt1 | contig 13739 bp, 17 predicted proteins | sample PhyBR2_2_FD_202136 | JGI IMG/M metagenome (GOLD analysis project Ga0308170, IMG submission 202136) | Phyllosphere microbial communities from UC Gill Tract Community Farm, Albany, California, United States - DLSLSB.R2 | ecosystem: Host-associated > Plants > Phyllosphere > Unclassified | place... | reverse complement strand
CCACCGCCGTCCTGGGAATCACATCAGGCGATCACGAGGTGCGCCGTGCGCGCCGTCGGCCCTTCCCGTAGAAGGCGCGGATGGCGGCGGTCACCGCATCGTCCTTGGTGAGCCGTACCCCGTTGTTCGCGGCATCCTCGCGCGCGTTGTCGATCAGCTCGAGCACGTCGGGCGGGAGCCGGAAGGTCGCAGCCTTCTTGTCGACCCTCTTCACGTTGTACGGGCCGCGCGGCCCGTAGCGGCGTGGCGCCGGTGCGGTGTTCGCGTCGACGACCTCGCCAGGGGGAGTGCCGGCGGGCTCGGGGGGAGTCTCGTTCTTGGTCATCCGTCACTCCTCATCGCGGCCGCCGACCGCCGCGGCGCCGCCTCTGCTCTTCGAGGCGCGCCTTCTCCGCCTGACGCTGGATCTCCGACTTGGTGAGTTCGCGCGGGATCCGCGGCCGACCGGCCGCCTTGAACGTCTCGTACTGCATGGTCTTCGGATCCGCGTACACCGTCAGCGTGACCCCGGTGATCTGCTCCTTGGACACGTCGAGGTTCAGGTACCGGTTCTTGCTCTCACCGCGCATCCACTCCGTGGTGCCGCCGCCGGCTTCCTTCACACGCTGCAGCATCGTGGACGCGTTGTACTCGTTGATCTGCATGACACGGCCGTTCGCGAACGTGAGCGTCGCGCTGATCTTCTTCTGGTTCGTGTGGGACTGTCCCTTGGCGGCGTTGCGGATCTGCCGGACGAGCTCCGCATCGGCAGCCGCGCGGCCCTTGGCCTGCTGCCCCTTCGGGATCCGCACCTCAATCTGCCTGCCGCCCTCGGCCATGAACGTCGTCGACACCTGCATGCGGCCGCCCTGCGGAGCATCCGTGTAGACACCGCCCGGATCCCGGGGCGTGACCGACTTCTGTTTCGCATCGGCCTTCGCACGCACCCGCACCAGCTCGCCGGACTTCCCGCGCCGCCGGTTCGGGATGTGGGTGACCCGGCCCGTGTCGGCGAGCTCCTCGAGCGCGGGTCCGTACAGGGCGCCGCTGGTCTCGCCGTTGAGGATCTTCCGCACCATGCGGGGGTCGCGCTGCAGCGTGTCTGCGAGCTCACGGGTACTGATGCCGCGGCCGCGGAGGAACTGGACGAGTTCCTGCGCCGATCGCTTCTCGGTCATGAGAGTGCCTCTTCCCGGTCCAGGGCGGCGCCGATGCCGGCCTTCTCCGCGCGAGTGCGCAGCGACATGCGCTGCGCGATCCGTTCGGGAGTCAGATACGACCCGCCGGTGAGGTAGCCCTGCAGGCGCAGCCGGCCGGTCTTCCCGTCATCGCCGCCGCCGTTCTCCACCGGCAGCGACCAGGTGGGCAGCACGCTCGTGTAGATCGCGTCGCCCTGCACGCCGAGCAGTGTCGACGGGTCGACGGCGAGTGCGCCGGCGGTGTGCGCTCCGAGGGCGCTGGGCCCGTCCAGGACGCGGGCGCGGGCCCGGCCCCAGACCTGGGCGGCGAGTTCGGGGTGGTAGAACGACTGGGTGCGGGCGTTGGGTTCGCTGGGCACGTGGTAGACGAACAGCTTGCCCTGGCGCTGCATCCCGCGCTGGAACTGCGGGGGCACATCCAGGGCGCTGGTCGCGACGCGGGTCTGGTCGCGGCCGGATGCTGCGAAAGCGCCGACGCTGTGCAGCACGATCGCGCGCAGCGCAGCCATCACGGCCTTGCGGTGCAGGGGGTGCAGGTCGGGGTGTTCGTTGACGCGGTCGCGGGCGCGCATGATTCGCTCGAAGAACGTGTCCAGCGGGCGTGCCTTCCGGAACGCGATCGCCTCGAGAGGGTCGATCACCCACCCGGCGGCGAGGGCGACCTGGATCTCTGCGGCGTCGGCCCATGTGACGCCGCGGGCGCCGGGCTTGTTCGGGTAGTACCAGCCGTCGGCGACGCGTTCGTGGCGGACGCCGAGGAGGCCGACGTGGTTCCATCCGCTGGGCACCTGGAACCGGACGCAGAACCGGGCGCGCGCGTACGGGTCTTCGGTCATCAGCTGGTAGGCGTCAGCGCGGCCGAGACGGACACCGGGGCCGATGCCGAGCTCACGGCCGAGGGCGGCGTACATGAAGCGGCCGTCGACGTAGGCGAACTCGGTGATCTTCTTCTGCCGGCTCGGGTCGACGAGGGGGACGCAGTCCTCGTGGGTGGAGAAGTCGGGGCCGGCAACCAGGTGCTCGATGTGGTGCTGACCGCTGGTGGCGTGGATGTCTTCGGCGATGTCGGGGGACACCGGGACCGGGTTGACGTTCTTCGGCAGCGACAGTGCCCACAAGTTGGTGCCGGTCGCGGCGGGGGAGTTGAACATGCCGGCGCGCTGGTCGACCTGACGCAGGATCGCCGCGGTGGTGTCCCAGGCGCTGCGCGCCTGCGCGGGGGAGAGGTCGACGCTGCCGAACCATTCCTCGGCGGTGCGGACTTCGATCCCGAACCCGGTGCTCTCGTGCTCGAACCGGCCGGTGGGTGGTCCGTTGTTGATCCAGTGCGTGCCCGGCTTCCAGTGCGGGGTCTGCACGTACAGCCAGTGCCGCACTCCGGGCGGGGGCTCGGGCCGCTTGCCGGTGAGCATGATCCGGTTCGCACCGTAAGAGGCGGCGGTGTCGAGCAGGTCGACGAGATTGGGCTTCTGCCGCCGGTCGCCGATGACCGGCTTGACCATGGTGCCGTCCTGCGTGACGCCCAGGCCGGTGGTCTGGTCGACCCAGATGGTCATCTTCTCCTTGACGCCGGGCAGCGGCTTCGGCCGGTAGTCGATCTCATCCATCTGACTCACCTCCCACGCATTATATTAATTAATAGATATTGCAATTTGCAAGCAAATTTCACGGCCTGCGGTGCGATCGATCACGCTCTCGCGTTGATCAGGACGCCAACGCCTCGAGCGAGGTAGAGGATGCCACCCGAGCGAGGTAGGCCTTCTGGGACTTGCGCAACCCGGTCTCCGTCATGCCGAGCAGCTGCGCGATCTCTCGGTACGTCATCTTCTCGGCACGCGCCTTCTCGACCAGACGGCCGCGCTCATCGAGCAGCGCATCACTACGGGCGATCTCAACACCGATCTGCTCGATCTGGTGCCTGATGTTCTCAGTGCTCTCGGGCATACAACCATGTTACGCAACCAGGATGCGCAACATAGTATCGCCACGAGCGATTCGGAACGTCGTGTTCTGGGGGCCGCGTAGCCGTGGGAGTGCTGGTTGCGCTTACAGGGTGCAGCTCACCCCCTCCGTCGTCCTGGGGAGCAGGCGAGACAGAGCTGCAGAGGCGGACGGCCGCGAGCGCGTACGTCCTTGCAGGATCGGTTGCCTCCGCAGGTGCGACTGACGGGAAGGTTTGCGGTGGCGGTCGCGTGAGCATGGCGCCCCGTCGATCTCGCCGAATCTCGTATGGAATGTGCTGTGGGTCCTGGTGGGACGAACGGGAACGCGTTCGATCAAGACTGGATTTGCGCTGCGATTCCCGGTCAGATTCGACGAGTAAGACGGATCTGTTGTTCTGGTCAGGATATGACTTGTTGTCAAGAGTGGGATATTGGGTGGGATAAGAGTTAGAATACCGACATGGAAACCCTGATCGAGAAGACCCAGCTGAACGCGTTTGACGTCTCGATCCGTACCGGAATCGAGCAGATCGTTGACGGACTGCGCCAGATTCTTGGCGCGAAGCTCGTCGCGTACATCGCGGGAGTTTCGGAGACGCGTGCTGTCCGGGAGTGGGCGGAGGGCGAGAGGACGCCGTCGCCCACCGCTGAGCAGCACCTGCGCGTGGTGTTCCGCATCGTCCGCCTCATTGAGCAGAGCGAGGGGAGCGGAGTGGCGGCGACCTGGTTCCAGGGGATGAATCCGCTGCTCGGCGACAAGTCGCCCGCCCGGGTGCTTCGCGAGGATCGCACCGAGGAGGCGCGTGCCGCCGTAGTCAGCGCGGCGAACGCGTTCGTCGGAGCCTGAATGCAGCATCCCCAGCTCGCCGTGGTCTACGCGGGCGGCGTGACTATCTGGCGCGTCGGCCGCGCCCCCGACCCGTGGTCCTGGGTCGATCACCAGTACGCCGGCAAGCAACGTTGGGACGACTCTCAAGGGGTGTTCCGGACTATCTACGCGGCCGACTCCCTGTATGCCTGCTACGTCGAGATCCTCGCGTGCTTCCGTCCAGATCTGAACGCCGGCGGGCGCGAACTGCTCGCCGACATCATCGAGGACCCCGCCGACGCGACCGAATACCCCACGCCTCCCGCCGGGATCGTTCCCCGCGATTGGGTGAACGGCCGAATCGAATCCCAGGCAACCCTCACCGGGGCCTATGTAGATGTCCGAGCGTCGGGCACAATCGCCGCTCTGCGACCGCGGTTCCTGACGGTGGCGCTCCAGCTCGGCTTCGAGGACTTCGACGCAGCTGCGATCAAGAGCGCGTACCCGCGCGATCTCACCCAACAGCTCGCCACTCACATCTACGGCCTCGTCGACGATGAGAGCGAACCGCGATATGCAGGAGTGCGATTCGCTTCGCGCCACGGTGACGAGCTCGCTATGTTGGCGATCTTCGAGCGCCCCGGAGACGAGCCCTCCAGCTGCTGGGTGGAACGGCAGCAGGACGCGCTGGTCGACCTCGCCGATCCCGCCCTCGCCGCTGCCCTCACATTGCACGGGCTCCGGTGGGATGAGTCGATCAGGACGGGACACGAAGCCATCAGGCGGGGTCATGACCGCTGAAGAGGAACAATGCTTCCAGCTCGCCGTAGGAGCCGCTAGACAGCTCGTCTCCCAATCGTTGGCTCACGCTGAGCGCGTCTCTGCGCGGATGGGTGACCGCGTCGCAGCAGCTGTCCTGACGAGCCCGGTTGGCGTCGATCGAGCACGCATGCTCGGCGGCGAACACCCAATAGCGTTCCAGCACATACTGGAGCATGTCGAGGCGACCAGCAACGCCTTGGTCTCCCAACTCACTGGACTGAAGCTGCTCCTCGACAACGACACGTTTCACCCTCTGCCTGCCTCGGTAATCGCTCGAGCGATCGCAGAGGTCGCCGCCTCATGTGCGTGGATAGTCCGCCCGGCAGACTCGAACACGCGCTTCGCACGCGGCTACGCGGCGCTGTTTTTCGCTCTCCAGCGCGGCATCTCGGATGCTGCACCAGGGGCAGGCCTCAAGGAGCAGCGAGACGAGCTGATCGAGCAACTCAAAGATACGCAGGTTGTGCTCGAGCACCGCTTGAAAGGCGGCATCCAGCAGGAGGACATCGGTCAAGTCTTCGTCGGCGCAGGCCCAAACAAGGACCGAGGCCGCGCGAAGGTGTCCTTCACGTATTCGCAGCGTGTACAAGATGAGATCCCGCGCGTGGGCCCGCTTTACTCGGCACTATCCGGCGCCGTCCACGGCTCCCACGCGTCCATCAGACAATCCTGGAAAACCCCGGACTCCGGCGCCCGAGCGATCGCCCACGTCGTGACTGTGTCGACCGAGGCATGGTCCGCCGCCGTACACGAGTGGGTCGGTGTCCAGGCCGGTCCCTTCCTCAACGAGCGCGATCGACAGAACGTCCTACTGTCGATACCCGAAGCAACGTACGCCAGGGTCGCGGGAAAAATCGCTGCGGCGGTCAAGCAGCTCGGGTCGGCAAATGAGACCGGCCAATAGCCCCGAGGCGTAGACCCGTCCGGCTTTGAGCGGGCCTCAAGATCAGGCCACAGCCGACACCGCGGACAACCGATCGTTCGAGGACCCTGGCTCCCGCAACCAGAGAGCTATCACAGAACACCGCCAAACGAGCTGCGCGAATTACAGCCGTGATAATCCTGCCAGCGGCATCGGCTTCAGAGCGCATCCCCTGGCTCAGCTGGCGGGGGAGGGATCGCACCGGCATCGTCAGAGATCGCGTACACGAGCCGAGCAGAGCCAGTGAAGGACGAGACATCGTCCTGCGTGATACTCACCGCAGGGGAGCGGTTCTTCAAGAACCGGATGAGCTCCAGGTCCGCCCAGTGGAGCTCATCGAGAAGAGAGTTGAACTGGCGACCACTGGCGGCCGCGTACGCACGCGCAGCCTCAACCGAGCGCTCCCGACGCCCGATGACGATCTCCAGATCCAGGTCGCCCAGGCGCTGCAGGTTGGGATCGAGGTAGCTGCCGAACACGCGCAACCGATCGACGTACCGGATCCGACCAGATTCTGCGTTGTACGCCCGGGCACGCTCAAGCACACCGTCTAGGAGCCGATCGGCGGTGGCCCGAGTGATCGGCTTCCCGAAGCTCGCCATCGCCAACGCGTTGCCGGCAATCGTCGTCGTCCACCATGTCTCGTCACCACAGACTCACGCGCAGGAAGCCCGCCTCAGCCAGCTGGCTCACTGCCGAGTCGGCATCGACACCCAGATCGGCCACCAGCGGTGCAGCCGCCTCGGCCGAGATCTCGACCAATCGGAACCGACGCACGATATCGCGTGCAACTGGTACCGGGATGCCGGCGATCAGCCCGTCCTTCTCAACTCGCACGATGCTCCTCTCGCAGCGAGCGTATCGATGCAGGGAACTGGCATCGAGAGCAGCAACGATGTCACCCCCACCTAGTAGATTCATTAATTAATAGAACGACCAATTCGCAGGGACTGGAGGAACGCGGAGGATGAGCGACGTAGCGTCGACCCCGCATCGCCGAATCAGCGGCGAAGAGGTCGCCAAGAAGATGGGCGTCTCCGTCGAAGCCGTACGGATCTACCGCAGCAACGACCAAAACAAGGAGCCCGGCCCACACCGATTCCCGAAGCCCGTCGGATACAACGGCAGGATCGTGCTGTTCGACGAGGCCGAGATTGACGCCTACATCGTCGCCCGATCCACCCACAATCTCGGCAAACGCGGCCGCCGCCCACTCACCACCCCCGAACAGCTGCAGACCGCGACCTTCGCCGACCGCGTCCGCGAAGCGATCCGAAACGGCGACGGCCTCCCCGACATCCCCACCCAGAACGCGCTCGCGGAGCTGCTTGGACTGAACAGCATCACGTTCGGGCAGCGCATGCGGGGCAGGACGTCGTGGAAGCCCAGCGAGCTCGAGACAATCGCGTCCGTGCTGCAGCTGGATACCCACGATGCCAATGATGCGGTCGACGCGATGCGCGCCGCCCGCAAGGCCTCCCGGGGTAGCGCGACGTCGTAGTGAGACGCGGCCTGGTGTCCACCTCGCGCCGCACAGAGCATGAGCAGCACTTCCTGAGCCAGACCCTATGGGCGGTTGAGCCGGGGAACTCGCGTAGACCGTGGGTTGCAGGCGGTGGTTGCGGACATCATCCGAGTCGCCGTCGGTCCTCAGCGGTGCTCAGGACCGACCCAACCGAATCCACCAGCAGTCCCGCGGGTAAGGGAGCGGCTCCTCGCAGACGAGGATGGGAGCCATGGTCGGTAACGAAAGCGACGCAAAGACGTACCGGGATCTGATGCAACTTCTCCCGGATGTAGCGAAGATCAAACTCTGGTGGACACTCGATGAAGACGGTTTCCCGCAGTCCATCCGCCGCTTGGCGCTCCACGGGCACGATGGCGTGCTGCTTGTCGAAATCGATGCCGAAGAGGTCGAGGAGATGCCGAGCATCATGCTCGAAGCACTGAATCCGACCGCGGATAAGCTGCTTGAGCGGCTCCCCGCCGCGCTGACGATCCTGAGTTGGCTCGACGCGCCAGCGCTCGAACCGGACGAGAACGCGAGCATCCTGGTCCTGCCGAGCGCCTCCCACGTTGGCAACGAACCGCCGCGGGAGTGGTTCGAGCAGTAGTCGACGACGCGAACTTGAGAAACGCGACACTGGGGCCTCCCTCACGTATGTGGCTCGGCGAGCCGAACACCGGCCCCCGCAACAACCCACGGTCTACGCGAGTGGAGGCACCAGGGCCCGCCTGGCAGATGAAACGGGCCATGCTAACCCCGAGAGCTACGACCCACTGGGACGAGCTCGCGATCGTCAAGGCCTGACGCCGGCGCCCGGCCCGCACGGGCATAGGGAAGCGCCTGGCTCGGAATGAAAGACTGTCAGATCACTTCGGAAGACCATCCACCAAGGCAGGTGGAGAGCCACAAGCCAGGCGCTCGGAGAAAGCCTAACGGACGGGTCCGTCACTGCTTCCCGCGGCGTTGTCGCCGTGGAGATCTCCCTGCAGCAGCCGATTCGACCGGCGCTCCAGACGCTCGAGCTTCAGCTGCAGCAACCACGCGTCGACCTCACTCTTCAGCCATGCCGGATGGTGTTCGCCCGGGTTCACCCGCGCCGGGAATCCCTCCGCGTGAGCAACTCTCCGGTGCGCAGTCTTCAAGCTGACGCCCATCTGTTCCCCGACATACGCAAACCCGACAACCTCGGGCGCTTGCCCTTCCGAGGGCACCGCCGGCACATCGTCGTTCTGCCCGCGGCGCCGACGCACGTAGGCGTCGACCTCCGCCTTGTCGTACACGGTCAGATTCCCCGGCGGGACGGGCTTCGGGAAGTCGGGATCATGCAGCTTCAGGTTCGCCACTGAGCGGACGCTCTTCAGCTGCAGCTGCTCGGCGATGTAGGACCGGGTCACCAGGTCAGGGACCGACCCGCGCTCAGGCTCGTCACTCATCGTCGCCGGTCACTTCTTCCGCAGGAGCGAATCGGGCCGTCCCATGTACGCGGTGACGTCGCCACGGCGCAGCACCAGCATGCGGTTCCCGACGCGGGAGGCCCGCAGCTTTTTCCGCGAGATGAGCGCGCGAACGTAGGACTCGTCGACCTGCATGAGATCTGCAGCCTCACGCGTGCTCAGTAGGTCCGGTGCCGCCGGCGGCTCGTCGCGGTCGACGATGTCGACACGGATCGCCTCACCGCCAAGGGCCGCCGCGGCTTCGGCAAGTGGTCCCATGGCGCCGAGGGCGGTGGGGGTCTTGATAGTGAGGATCACTTCTCGGTTGCCATCGGAGTCGGTTCGGACCAGCGGGTCGTACGGGTGAAGGGCGCGCGTGATGGCCGCGTTGGTCGTCGTGGTCAGACTGTCCGTGTTGTTGGTGGTGAGGGTGGCCATGTAGGTGTTCATGCTCAGTGACTCCTGGGTCGTCCATCAGGAATGTACATATGCGCAAAGTATAGCGCTACCGCTTCTATCTGTGGGCGGTTGGACATGCGCCTTGTCGGGAACGCGTTGGGATGACAGCAACCCGCTTTTCGTGACACAAGGCCTACGCCGTTCGGAGAGCTGGCATGGATATTGCAATTGACGAGCACGGGGTGCTGGTTTCGATCGAGTCGTTGCGGGGGATGGCGGTCATCCCGGATTTCTGGTGCACCGGAGAAGCTGACGACGGTGAGGAGTGCAGTGCGAAGGTGTGGGTGAAGAACATGCAGAGCACCGTTCTGTCGCCAGCCTTTGCCGCTCACCACCTTCCCGGCTGCGACCACGGTTCGGAGAGGTCGGAGAGCGATCCGGGTGATGCCGGCCACGCGCACCGGCAGGGAGTGCGACCGACGCGGTGGGTGCTCCGCGCCGGCAAGGCCGAGCCATCTGAAGTCCCGTTTGGACGTCGCCAGCCGGATGAAAGCAACCTTGGTGCTGCGACGCGCCGCTACCAGGCCGACTCAGCCCTTGGTGAGACTGACAGCCTCACCGTCCGATCGTTCTCGACGCTGCTCGTGTGCCTGCTCACCGATAAGCTCCCGTCGCCGCTCGAACTGGTCATCGGTGGGAAGGATCCCGTCGACGCGGCCGAGCTCATCGTGCACGCGCGCGACGTATCCCTCGACAGGCTCGGCACGGATGTCATCATCTGGGGCAAGGTGAGCGGATACAGCGCGACTCAGTACGACGGGTACTGGCTCCACCTCGAGGATGCTGCCGACGACGTCGCGATCCTCGTCGACAAGGAGCAGCTTGAGATGCTCCGCATTAGCGACATGAAGATCCTGGTCGGCCGAGACGTGATCGCCTACGGGCCGTACCGGAAGCCCAACCGGCTACCGCACGTGCGCGCCCAGTTTGGCACCCTCGCGTTCAACCCGCGCGTCTCCCACCGTCGCAGCTGAACTGCAACCGGCAGTCACCCGTCGACAGCGAGCGTGCAGGTGGCGTCGTCGTCGAGTGGGGTGCCGCGAAGGCTGACGATCACGTCCTGGGTTGCTTCCCACGCCTGGTCCAGGATGCTGTCGCAGGAACCGGATCCGGTGTTCGCGAATCGGTCGATCTCGAGGCGGAATCGGTCCGGGTCGCGCTGATTCATTGCTTGCAGTGCGCGGGCGACGTGCCGTGCCAGGTGCTCGGCGAGCTTCGCGGACGGCATCCGCGCGGTCGTGACCGAGAAGGTGTGGTCGCCGGCGGTGAAGTGCCACACCATCGGGGCAGTCAGTGGGCCGACCCAGCCCAGCAGCGCCGTTGTTGTGCGCAGTTCGGGCAGCTGCTCGAGGAGAGTCTTGCCGGCGTCTGATACCTCGAGGAGGCCATACGCGTACGGGCGTTCGCCGGCCTGTCGAGGGTCTGGCTCTGGGAGTGTGACGAGGCCGCGGTGCGCGAGGGCCCGGACGGTGGCCATGTTGACGGCCTGGGTGCCGGCGCCCTCGCCGAGGAAGACGGTGCCGTCGAGGTTGGTGGGGTTGCCGCTGAAGATGAAGCTGCACTGCTCGATCGCGGCGAGCAGATCTCGCTGCCGGGGCGTCAGCACGGTCGCTCTGGGCATGGTGGCGCTCAGAGGGATTGGACCCAGAGCATCTGGTATCCGTCGGGCACCATGGCGCGCAGGGCGTCCATGTCTTCGGCTTCGATCTCTTTCGCGCCGTCGCGGCGGGCCATCTTGGCGTGGCAGGTGAACTCCGTGAAGCCCTTGCTCATTTAGATCGGGGCATCCGTCAGCTCCCACCCCTCGGGAACTCGGGAACGGGCCAGGTCGCGCACCTGCTGGATGTCGTCGCCCTGAACGGTGAACTCTTCGACCTGCAGGGGTCGGATGCGGGCGGTGAGCATGGGTCCAGCGTATTTGAGCAACTCGCTCGTCCACGCAAGCCGGCGAGCGCGGGTCTGGTGTGTGGCGGCTGACAGAATCGGCACCATGTCTCCGACGTTGCGTTCCACCCTTCCTGACATGCGAGCTCGTGCGGCTCAATTCGTGACGGATTGGAGTGGGGAGAAGCGGGAGCGTGCGGAGAAGGACACGTTCTGGAATGAGTTCTTCGAGATCATGGGCATCCGCCGGCGCCGCGTCGGTGCCACGTTCGAGTTCGCGGCGCGCCGCTATTCGACCGGCAATACCGGGTTCGTTGACCTCCTCTGGCCGGGGTACATCGGCGTCGAGCACAAGAGCGCCGGCGAGGATCTCGTTGACGCGATGGAGCAGCTGGTCGATTACCTTCCTGGCGTTGCCGACATTGACCTCCCGCAGTTGCTGGTCGTGTGCGATTTCAACACGTTCGTCGTGCGCGATGTCGACGCGCGGACAGAGACCACTTTCCCGCTTGCGGAGCTCCCGCAGCACATTGAGATGTTCGCGTTCCTCGCAGGGTATGACCGAGCCCATGTTGTCGCCGGCGACTCGGAGGAAGCCAACTACCAGGCGACCGAGCTGCTCGCCCAGGTCCACGACGCCGTCGAGGCGATCGGCTACCCGGACCATCAGGTGAGGATCCTCCTCACCCGGCTGCTGTATGTCCTGTTTGCTGACGACACCGGCGTGTGGGCGGCCAACCTGTTCGAGGACTACATCACCGTGCACACCGCCGTCGACGGCAGCGACCTCGGACTCAGGCTCAACGAGCTGTTCGAGATCCTCGACACCCGGGAGGACGACCGACTCCACAACATCACCGCGACGCTCGCCGAGTTCCCGCACGTGAACGGCGGGGTGTTCAGGGAGACCCTTCGCTCGTGGACCGGCACCCAGGAGATCCGCGATGCGCTGCTGACGGCGTGCCGGTTCCAATGGGCGAGGATCTCCCCGGTCGTGTTCGGCTCCCTGTTCCAGAACGTGATGACTCCCGCCGAGCGTCGTCACCTGGGTGCGCACTTCACCTCCGAGCGAGACATCTTCCGCGTCATCCGCCCCTTGTTCCTCGACAGCCTCGAAGCTGACCTCGAGCGTGCCCGGACTGCTCGCGAAGGGCGGCTCCGCAAGCTCAGAGACTTCCAGTCCAAGATCGCCGGTCTCACATTCTTCGACCCGGCCGCGGGCGTCGGGAACTTCCTGCTGCTGACGTTCCGTGAACTCCGCCGGCTTGAACAGGACGCGCTCCTCGCGATCCGGGAAGCCGACCCGGCACAACACGAGTCCGCCCGGGCGCTCGACATCGACACGATGATCAAGGTCAACCCCGGTCAGTTCTACGGCATCGAACTCGAGGAGTTCCCGGCCCGCATCGCCGAGACCGCGATGCACCTGGTCGATCACCTCGCCAACGTCGAACTCAGCGCCGCGTTCGGTACCTACTACGTCCGTCTGCCGATCGCCGAGACTGCACACATGCATGTCGGCAACGCGCTCGAGCTCGACTGGCACAGCGTCCTCGCCCCGGAACAGTGCGACTTCATTCTGGGCAACCCTCCGTTCGTCGGGATCTCGCTCCGCACAGCCGCTCAGACCGCTGAATTGCAAGCGGTCTGGGGCGCCGGCTACCACGGCACCCTCGACTACGTCACCGGGTGGTACCGGAAAGCGATCGACTACATCGGAACGGGCAGCACCCGCCTGGCTCTCGTCTCCACCAACTCCATCACCCAAGGCGAGCAGGTTGCACCGCTCTGGGATCCGATCTTCGCCGCCGGCCTCCGCATCGACTTCGCGCACCGCACCTTCAACTGGCGCTCAGAGGCTCGAGGCGCCGCCCACGTCCACGTCGTAATCGTCGGAGTCTGTTCTGCGGCCGGGGGCTCCAAGCCACGCCTCTACGAGTACGCCACCCCGAACGGGGAACCGGTCGAACGGATCGTCAGCAACATCAGTCCCTACCTGGTCGAGGGACAGAGCCTCGCCGTGCACCCCCGCTCCCGGCCATACTCGCCGCTGCTGCCGGAGGTGATCTACGGGAACAAGCCCACCGACGGCGGCGGGTTCATCATCGAACCTGACCAGATCGAACAGTTCCAAGCTGACGAGGTAGCAGCGAAGTATGTTCGGCGCTACATCGGCGCTCGCGAGCTCATCCACAACACCTCACGTTGGTGCCTGTGGCTGAAAGACCTCACCCCGGGCGATCTCGGCCGCAGCGCCCTGCTGCGCGCCCGCGTCGACCACGTGAAAACGTTCCGTGACGACAGCGACGCCGCCAGCACGCGCGAATACGGCCAGCCCACCTTGTTCCGCCAGATCTCGCAACCGAATACCTCCTACCTCGGCATCCCCATCCATGTGAGTGAGACCCGGGAGTTCTTCCCCTCGAACTACTACGAGCCGGATGTCATCACGAGTAACGCCAACTTCATCGCCCCGGACCCAGACGGTGTCGCATTCGCCGTGATCTCAAGCAGCATGTTCATCACCTGGCAGCGCGCAGTGGGCGGCCGAATCCGATTCGACCTCCGCTTCAACAAGCTGCTCACCTGGAACACGTTCCCCCTGACCACCCTCACGGATCCGCAGCGCGCCGCACTGATCACCGCCGGCGAAGCCATCCGTGCCGCCCGCGACCAATACCCGGACGCCTCCCTCGCCGAACTGTACGAACCAGACGGCATCCCCGGAGAACTGCGCACCGCGCACCGCGAGCTCGACCGCATCATCGACCCCGTCGTCGCCG
>Ga0308170_10003124_pt1 | contig 13752 bp, 13 predicted proteins | sample PhyBR2_2_FD_202136 | JGI IMG/M metagenome (GOLD analysis project Ga0308170, IMG submission 202136) | Phyllosphere microbial communities from UC Gill Tract Community Farm, Albany, California, United States - DLSLSB.R2 | ecosystem: Host-associated > Plants > Phyllosphere > Unclassified | place... | reverse complement strand
CACGCTGACGCACCGAGCCGCTCGCCCGCGCGCAGAGTCGAAGGAGCCGCAGTTCACGATCAAGCCGACGGGCTCGAAGGCGACGGTCGCAGCGTGGTGCAGCCTCGACGAGCTCATCGTCACGGCGCACGAGGACGGCACCCTGAACCTGTGGGACACGGTGCGTCCGCCTCCCTCCCTCCCTGTCTCTCCCTCTCAAGCCCGAGCAGAGCTGACGAGAAGCGCACTCGCTCGCTCGCAGGAGGAGGGCCTCCTGTTCTTCGACAAGGAGGAGCGGGGCCACTCGGGCCTCATCACCGACCTGCAGATGTCGCCCGACGGCACCTACTTTGTCACGTCGTCCAAGGACAAGTCGGCAAAGGTGCGTCGCGCTCGTCCCTCTCTCCCTCTTTCCTCGCGGGCCTCCTCAGCTGACGCTCGACCTTGTCCTGCACCCAGATCTGGTCCGTCGGCCCGCACAAGAACGCGCACGGCGAGGAGGAGTACCTGACGCTCATCAAGACGTACACGGGCGAGCCGCCGCTCAACTCGGCAGCGATCATCCCGGGCAAGCCCTACGTGCGTCCCCTCCACCTCTTCCTCTCCTTCGCTTCACGCTAGGTCGCGCAGCTGCTGACGTCGCACCCCCCCCTTCGCGCGCAACAGGTCGTCATGGGCGGCGGCCAGGAGGCGATGAACGTGACGACGACGGGCGCACGACAGGGCCACTTCGAGGTCCGGTTCTTCCACCGCATCTTCGAGGAGGAGGTCTCGCGCGTCAAGGGTGGGTTCGGCCCGTGCAACAGCGTCGCCGTGCACCCGCAGGGCAAGGGCTACGCCATCGGCGGCGAGGACGGCTGTGCGTCCCTCTCCCTCTCCCTCTCTCCCCCCTCTCCCTCCCTCCTATCCTCCTCGCCCTGCACGCTCCCTCGGCACAGAGCTGACCCACCCTCGCTCCTCTCGCGCCCGCAGACGTCCGTGTGCACGAGTTCGACAAGTCGTGGTTCGATGCGCGGCCGTACGGCGCGCTCGAGCCCGAGGAGGATTAGACCGAAGGCGCGCAGGTGCATCGACCGGTCGTTCGCACGTGTACGGTGCTTGTAACTCTTTTTCTCTCGCCTTCTGTGTGCGGGGCGTGCTCGAGAGTGGGAGAGAGGAGCGAGCGGTGCGCGAGGAGCTGGAGGTGCTCGACCTCGACGCGCTGGTCGGCTTCGTAAGCTGCTCTTCGCCGCTGTCGGGACCGCAATGCTGCCCTAGGCCTACGCTAGCGGGAGGGCGTCGAGCAGTTGGCAAGGCCTGCCCGCGGCGGCCGTGGATCCATATGCATGGTTGCTGTGCACGCGGTCGCGATCGCGGGGAAGGCGCGCTTCTTCCGCTCAAGCTTGTTCTCCAGCACCTCCCTCCCTCTCGCGCCACAGCTCGCTTCGCCCGAGTGGCCGCCTCACCCAGCCATGTGGGCCGCCGCCGAGTCGCGCACGGTGTCGATCCCGCTGCTCCAGTCGCAGCCCGACGATGGCGACGAGGCCGACGACGACGCGCTCCTCGACCAGGCAGAGCTCGGCAGGGCCCCGGCGGGCCTCGAGCACCAGCGCGCGTGGTTCAAGGACTCGTACGAGCGCGCCGCGGGCATCGTGTCGCCCGCTGCGGTCGTCCTCGCCCTCTCCGGCATCGTGCTCGTCGCCCTCTCTGTCGCCTTCTTGCCCGTGCGTCCTCGTCCCTCTCGATCCTTGCGCTCCACAGCGACGCGCTGCACTCGCACAGGTAGCTGACGAGGCACTCGCAACAGTACCACCGCATCCGGCTACCGTCGACCCTGTGGCCGCCCACCGTCCTCGACCTCGCTCCCCCTCCCCTCGTCGGGTTCAACGACTCGACCCCGGCGCCCGAGCGCTTCCGCCTCCTGCGCGACGAGCTCCGCACCTCGTACACGGCGGGCGACGTCCTGCTCGCGAGGGTCGCCGGCCCCGGGCCCGACATCGAGCGCGCCTCGTGGCTGCGGCTCAGCGTCGTCGGCGAGGGCGGGCAGCGGTTCTCGGGCATCCCGACGCCCAAGCCCGCACACGGCTGGGTCGTCCCGCTCCTCGAGCCGGGCAACTACTCGCTCTCGGTGCGCCTCGGCCAGTACGACATCCCCGACTGGCTCGACCGCCGGTTCGGGCGCACGCCCGGCTTCCCCGACGACGCGCCGCCCATCTACGCGCACTGCTACAACGACACGGTCACCGACGGTGACTTCAGCTTCGAGGTCCTCCCGCTCGACGACGGCGACGAGGTGTTCGAGCGCGCGCGAGCGGGCGTCGCCGCGCTCCCGGCGTCGGTGCGCACGCCCGAGGTCGACGTCGTCGGGACGCTCGCCGGCAAGTCGTGCTACCACGGCTCGGCGTCGCTGTGGGGCTGGTGGAGCGGCGACAGCCCGCCGTCGACGTACCACGCCTACTCGGGCTGTCGCCCGCTCTCGACGTCGCAAGCCGACACGCTCAAGACGATCAAGAACCTCCCCGACTCGCCCGTCCGGTGGATCCGCGCGCTCGGCGACTCGAACTCGCGCAACTTTATCAAGGACGGCATCCCCGCCGGGCTCATGCTCATCCCGCCGGGCACGTACCCGCCCGAGCAGGAGGTCGCCGGCGCCCAGGGCACCTTCCCCTGCATCTACGGCCTCAACCCGACGAACGGCAAGGACGAGCAGTTCCTGTGCCTCCTGTTCCCCGAGGGCCGCACGACGCCGCTCCTCTTCTCGCACGCCTGGTTCACCATGGCCGACAACGACTCGGAGCCGCTCGAGGCCGTGTTCCGCCGCACGCTGCGCGAGACGTTCCGCACGGCCAACCACACGGCGTCGCTCCTCAACGACTACTTCGCCGGGCGCTTCGGCCACTACGACGAGCACATCTTCCCGCACACGGTCGACACGCTCCTCGCGCCCTGGCCCGAGCTCCTCAACCTGTCGTACGCCGACCACACGCTCGTCAGCTTTGGCAGCCACAACACCGAGGCGACGACGGCCGACTGGACGGCCAAGCTCGACAACCTGACGGCCATGTGGCCGCGCTCGACGCACGAGCCCGAGCTCGTCTCGCCCGAGCAGCCGCGGCGCGAGGACCTCAGCTTTGTCTACACGACGCCCGTCAACTCGAACCTCATCCCGTCGGTGCGTCGAGCGCTTGCGCCTCTCTTTTCCCTCTCGTCGTCGCTCGCTCGCACGCCGTCGGGCTCATCGCTGACGCCCCACCCCCTCCCTCCTCCTCCTGCTCCACCTCCCTCCCTTCGCCCGCTCGCAGAAGTTCGGCCGCCAGTTCATCGTGCGCAACAACATGCGCAACGAGGCGCGCAACGAGCTCGCGGCGTCGTACCTCGCCTCGGGCGGCTACCTCGCCGAGCAGGCGCCCTCGCCGGGCGGCGTCGGGGCCCGAGCGTACCTCGTCGACTTTTACGGCTCGATGCACGCCATGCAGGAGGTCATGCACGACGCCGTGCACTTCTACCCGCACAACTATGCCGTCCACACGCAGCTCATCCTTGACCATGTCGTCCTGCGCGCGGCCGGCGTGCCTTAGCGCTCGTCGAGGGTGAGCGCGCTCGTCGCCGGCTTCGTCCTCGTTCCTACCTTACACCCCTCTCTCTAGATGTCGATGTAGAGGCCGTCCCGCTTCTGTAGAGCTCCCCTCCCCGCCCCTCTTCCTCTCCTCGCGCCCGGTCCCTCAGGTTTCGTTGCCTTCGTCCCTCGGTTTTTTCTCTCGCGCTCATCTCGCATACTGTAACGACCTTTGCATCATTCACGCATTGCAGCAGGTCTGCGACGAGAGAAGGTCCGCGGAGTTTGGCTGCTGCCTCTGGACGAGAGCTCGGCGGTCGCCTCCTTGCACACGCTCCTCGCACCTCGACCTCGCCTTCGTCGCTGTGGGCGACACTACACACTCGACCTGCACCGCCTAGCCACCTGACAGCCACCGTCCCGCCCGCCCCTCCAGCTCGCTCGCCCTCGCCGTCCCCCCCACACGATGAGCTCTCCAGCGCCGCAAGAGGGCGGCCTCGCCCCGCCGAGCGGCCTGCTCGCACGACGCGCCAAGAACCGCAACAAGAAGGGCCTCGCGCTCGGCAGCGAGGCCGTCAAGCCGGGCACGCTCGCCGGCAGCGACGCGTCCGACCTCCTCCTCAAGGCGCCCGCTCCCCCGGTCCCCGCACGACCACAGCCCATCCAGGTCGCCGGGTCGAGCAGGAGCAACCGCACGAGCGTCGTCAGCCTCGACTCGAACGACGGCGTGAGCCCGCTCCTCCCGACGACGCCGAGCCTGTCCAGCTCGAGCACCTCGACGAGCTCGCGCAGCTACCACAACCGCCTCAGCGAGCAGCTCGCGACCCTCGAGCTCGGCGTCGAGTTCAAGCTCGACCTGCGCAACGAGGACCTGCAAGTCCTGGGCGAGCTCGGGTGCGGCAACGGCGGCACGGTCAGCCGCGCGCTGCACGTCCCGACCAAGGTGGTCATGGCCAAGAAGGTGCGTCCCTCGCTCTCTTTCCCTTTCGCCCAGCACCGTGTCCAGCAGCTGACTCTCGCTCCTCGCCGCCCGCAGGTCGTCCACATTGCGACGAGCGACACGACCCGCAAGCAGATCCTGCGCGAGCTGCAGATCATGCACGACTGCTCGTCGCCCTACATCGTCTCGTTCTACGGCGCCTACCTGCAGGACCCGCACATCTGCATGTGCATGGAGTTCATGGACAAGAGGTGCGTCCCTGTCCTCTGCGCCTCTTCAACGCAACGTCGAGCTCGGAGCTGACCCACCTCCTCGTCCTGCCCGCAGCTCGCTCGACAACATCTACAAGAAGGTCGGCCCGATCCCCGAGCCCATCCTCGGCAAGATCGCGCTCGCCGTCGTCTCGGGCCTGACGTACCTGTACGAGGTCCACAAGATCATGCACCGCGGTCCGTTCTCTCCTCGACCTCCTCGACTTCCACTCTCTCGCGCTCGTCCTGACGCCCGCGCCCGCGCTCGCAGACGTCAAGCCGAGCAACATCCTCCTCAACTCGGCGGGCCAGATCAAGATCTGCGACTTTGGCGTCTCGGGCGAGCTCATCAACAGCGTCGCCGACACGTTCGTCGGCACGAGCACCTACATGAGCGTGCGTCCACCTCTCCCTCCCTCCTTCGCACACTCCTCGTGTCGCTGACTCACATTCTCGCAACAGCCGGAGCGCATCTCGGGCGACCCGTACAGCGTCAAATCGGACGTGTGGTCGCTCGGCATCTCGCTCGTCGAGCTCGCCATCGGCCGCTTCCCCTTCTCGTCCGAGGACGACACGCCCTCGTCTGACGAGGAGGAGGCTTTCGCGCGCCTGTCGCTCGCCGGCGTGCAGGAAGAAGGCGGCGAGGCGACCTTCTGCGGCGGCGACGACGGCACGATCGGGGACGACACGTTGAGCCCGGCCAAGCCCGACAAGAAGCGCGACAGCATCATGCTCGCCGAGCGGCAGCGCGCCGCCAAGCGCGAGTCGCTGCGGTCGCGCAAGCCGTCGTCAGGCGCCGCCGCGCCGCGCAAGCAGGCGACGGGCGTGTCGCTCGCCGGGAGCGGCCACCAGATGTCGATCCTCGAACTCCTGCAGTACATCGTCAACGAGCCCGCGCCGCGGCTACCGCCCGGCAGGTTCTCGCCCATGGTCGACGAGTTTGTCGACGCGACGCTGCGCAAGGAGCCCGTTGGGTGGAACGTCAAGAAGAAGGGCCCGCTCCCGAAAGAGGTCGCGCGGCCGACGCCCAAGGAGCTCCTCGTGCGTCTCCTTCCGCTCCTCTCGTCTTTTTCATGACGCCCTCGTGCGGAAGCTGACCTCGCTCGCCGCGCGCGCAGGACTACCCGTGGATGCGGCATGCTGCGGTCGACGACGTCGACGTCGAGGCGTTCGCCCGCTCGATCCCCTAGTCGCCGTCACGCCCCGACGAGACCTCGCCGTCGCCTTTCTCGCAGCCCGCTCTTGTACGCATACCCTCTTCTCGCTGCGCCGCCGCCTCTGTCCTCTCCTGCACACCCTCTCCCCCTCGCGAGTCGAGATACCCCCTGCGCTCCTTTTCCCCCCCGATCTGCAACGTCTCGCTGTGCGAGCAACCTGTGCTTCTGTGCGAGAGTGTCCGAAAGCAGACTGCTGCACTTCGTCCTCGCTGAAAATCCGAGTCCCCCACAGGCGTCCGACGACCGAGCCGAGGAGGACGAGCATCGGCTTCCTCGTCTCGCTCCTTCTCACCAAGCTCGCAGGTCGCGCAGCTTTGCCGCCGCTGCACACACACGAGATGCCCGCCCTCGCGTGGCTCGGCCTGTCGCCCGACACCCGCCCGTCGGCCCTGGTCGCCCTCATCTCCAACTCAACCCTCGTCGTGTGCTGGCTCGTCCTCATCAACGCCGTCTCGCCCTTCGTCCTCTCGAGCCTCCTGCACGTCCCCGCCGCACGCGCAGGCGCCATCACCGGCCGCCTCCTCGCCGCCGACGAGCTCACCGCCCTCGCCCTCTACCTCCCCGCCGGCGCGCTCGGCGACTGGCTCGGCGTCAAGTGGGTCGCGGCGTTCGGCCATGTCGTCGTCGGGTGCGCGTTCGTCGCGTACGCGAGCGCAAGGAGCGTCGGCGAGCTGGTCGCAGCGAGGGTCCTCTTCGCGGTGCGTCCCCTTCCCCTCAGTCTCGACTTGTCCGGCTCGACAGAGCTGATGATGTGACCGAGCAACAGGTCGGCGGCGGCAGTCTCGTCACGACGATGAGCTCGATGATGGCGACCATGTCGGCCGTACCCGACGAGTGCGCCGCGAGCGACGAGCCCGGCGACGAGCCGGACGAGCGCAGCCGGCTCATCTCGTCCTCGGCGCGGCGAGGCTCGACCGTGTCTACGTCGAGCCTGAGGAGACACGAGCCTGCGCGGCTGGCGGGCGTGTTGGGCTTCTCGAGCGGCCTCGGAGCCCTTCTCGCCGGTGCGTCTTCTCTCCTCCCCGCTCGTTTCCTGGTCGGTGCGCTGACGTCTCACGCCTCGCAGTCTTCGGCTTCCTCCGCCTTCCCACTTTCCTCGCCAGCCTATCCGCCGATGCCGACTCGCCCACGACCCTCGAGCAGGCCCTGCAGCGCACGCTGTACCTCGCCGGCGGCCTCTCGGTCCTCGAGGGCGTCCTCCTCGCCGCGCTCCTGCCCGGCGCGGCTCCTCGGTCAAGCGGCAGCGGCTCGGCGCGCTCGAGAACGGGCGTGCTGTCGAGGATGAAGCGGGGAGCGGGCAAGCTCGTCGAGGGATTCCGGCTTGCGGGCGAGTCGGGCGACGTCGCGATGAGCTTCGCGGCGAGCTTTGCGGTGCGTCCCTCTTTCTCTCTCGGGCTCAGACTCTCCCAGTGGCTTTGCTGACGCTTCGACCTGCAGAGCCGAGCGCAAGCCATCGTCGTCACGGCCTACATCCCGCTCCTCGTCAACCGAGTGCGTCCACCTCGCGCACTCTCTCGCTCCGCTTCCTCGCTGACGCCTCGACCCGCAGTTCTTCCTCGACCACGACCTGTGCGACTCGAGCGCTCTCGCGAGCTCGACCCACGACTCGTGCCGGCAGGCCTACGTGCGCTCGTCGATCCTCACCGGCGTCGTCCAGCTCCTCGCCCTCGTCCTCTCGCCGCTCGTCGGCCTCGTCTCTTCTTCCATCCGCCTCTCAGCCTCGCATCCGCAAGCACTCGCCCTCGCCGTCGCGTTCGCCTTCGGTGCAGCGAGCTTTGTCGGGTTCGCGCTCTTGCCCGGCGGCGGCGACCCGCGCGCGGGCGTCTCGTGGCTGTACGTCGTCGGGCTCGGCGTCGCCCAGGCGGCGGGCGTCGTCCTCTCGCTCGCGCTCGTCACGACCGGGCGCGGGACCGTCGTCGCCAAGGAGGGGCGAGAAGTCGCAGGCGCGCTGAGCGGGGCGTACGGCCTGAGCGGAGGTGCGTCCGCTCTCTCACCCTCCTCCTGCTTCGTCCCTCTCGCACAGAGAGCTGTACTGACTCGGGGCGTGCACGCGCGCAGGACTCGGCATCCTCGCCGTCGGCTCGGGCGCGGGCTTCCTCTTCGACCGCCTGCCCGGCGCACCCTTCCTCGCCGTCGGCGCCGTCGACGCGCTCGTCGCGGTCGGAGCGCTCGTGCTCTGGCTGCGAGCAGACGACGACGAGACCTTGTAGCTGTATAGACATGTAACGCTCTCTCGCTTGCGACGGCCTGTCGGAGACGTAGGCGATCCGCGAGAGCTGAGGCGAGACGAGCTCTTGCCCTTGCACGTGCAGCTTCGAGGAGCTTGAGCGACGCGAGGGTGCTGCTCCCAAAGCGGAAGGCGAGGCGAGAATTAAAGCGCCGCTCCCGTCCCGGACGGTGTCGAGGCTTCCGGTGAGAAGGCCGGCTGGCTGGCGAGCTCCCTCTCCTCCCACGCTTTCTCTTGCTGCTCGTTCGCTGCGCCCGACCCGCTACCAGCTGCTTGCATCAGCACGATGAGCCTCTCTCGCCGCTCGTACGTCCCCCCTCGCCCCCTGCCGCCGCCCTCGCGCTGTCCGTCCCCGCCTTGGCCGGCTCCTGCTGAGGCCGCTGCTGATCCTCGTACCGCCTGCAGGTCATTCGCGCTCGACGACGACGACGAGCTGGCCATCCTCCCGCCCCTGCCCGAGAAGGAGCCGATCTGGCGGCGGGCCAACATCCACCTCTCGCCCAACCTCGAACACCGCGGCCGCTACAGCGCGCTCGAGCAGCGAGAACGACTCGCACGACCTCGGCCGGCGAGCTACCTCGAGCTCGACATGGCGGCGCAGCAGCAGGAGGACGACGCCGGCGGGTCGGGCGAGCAGGAGCCGCCGCCAGAGCGACGGAGACGACCTGTCGCGGCGGTGTGCTGGCTGCTCGGCGCTCTGCTCGTCGGCGCGACCGCAGCGACGCTCTACCGAGTGCGTCGTCTTTCCCCTCGAGAAGGCGCGTGCCGGCCGAACCCTTACTGACTCCGTCTCGCCCGCAGCCGTTCAGCCTCGACCGCCCTGTCGCCCTCGCCTCGCTTCAGCCACGACCCATCTGCCCCGATCCTCGACTCGCCCTCCCTCCCTCCCTCCTCGACGCGCAGCACAGCAGCGCACCCATCGACCTCCCTTCGTCCTCGCCCGACTTCACCCTCGCGCTCGTCCACGACACGCGCACCTGCAACGCCTTCGAGCTCACGATCAGCCGCACGAGCCCGCTGCGGTGCGCCGAGATGGAGAGCGGCGACAACGAGCCGTCCAAGGATCCGGCGCTCGCCGCCTGGATCCACAGCCACCTCGGGCCCGACACGTTCAACGTCCAGGTCGACGGTGCCGAGAGGAGGGCCGAGATGGTGCCGACCGAGTACCTCGGCGACTGCGAGTACCTCTACAGGTTCCGCCTGAACAACGCCGGGCGGCTGTGGCTCAACGTCTCGCTGTTGTACGAGGTGCGTGCGCTTCCACTGCCACTCTCCTCCCTCGCGCTTCTCGAGCTGACCCTGGCTTCTCGCTCGCAGGACTACGAGGGCTTCAAGGAGATCGACGCTGAGAAGGGCTCGCGACCACGACCGCGGCTCCTCATGCAGCCGCTCGTCGCCCGACCGCTCGAGCTCAACCTGTGCGACGACGCCTGCCGACCCTACGTCCCGCCTCGACTCGGCGAGCCCGCAGCGCCGCCGTACGGCCTCGCGACCTCGACCTCCGACAAGGACGCCCAGCTCGCCGACCGCCCCGACTGCTCGACGCTCGACCAGCTGCGCACGCCGCTCGGGCACTGGGTCCCGAGCAACCCGCACGACCTCGTCTACCCGCCGCTGCCCGTCCCGCTCAAGCACTCGCGCCCGATGGCCGGCCTCTACACGTTCGTGCCCTCGCTGTGCACGTGGGACCACGACGGCCTGCGCTTCCGCGACCACGCGAGCTGCGTCGAGGAGCAGCACGCCGTCTTCTTCCTCGGAGACAGCCACGCCCGCGCCATCTTCGACATCGCCAAGCATCGCCTCGGCGGCAACGACTCGGTCGAGGACAAGAGCATGAAAGCAAACAGCAAGAGCGGGACCGTCGGTAACCTGTACCTCGTGCGTCCCTGCGATTCCTCCTCTCTTCGCCGGGCGGCGGGCTCGAGCGGGCTCGCCTCGACTGACTTCGCCTCGGCGTGCGCTCGCAGGAGTTCCGCTGGGACCCGTTCCTCAAGGCCGACGTCAGCTGCGACACGATCCGCAACTTTGACTCGTTCGCCATCTCGACGGTGCGTCCACCGTCCGCTCGGCTCGGATGCTTCTCGGCGCCGCTCGAGCCTCTCGCTGACGCTCACGCTCTCTCCATGCGCGCAGGGCTCGCACGAAGCGTGCTGGAACTGCCCCTCGACGGCGTCCTGGCTCGCCTCGATGGACGCCTTCTTCTCGAGCTGGCCCGACCGCGTCGCCGCTTGCCGAGCCGGCCAACCCTCCTCGTCCTCTCGCACGACCAAGCCACTCCGCTACTTCTTCCTCAACATCCCCGCGACGCACCCGCAGCTGCACAACCACGACTGCCGCACGGGCCCGCGCATCGCGTACTGGAACGACAAGGCGGCCGAGCTGGCAAGAGAGAGGGGGTGGGAGGTCGTCGACGCGCATCAGTACACGCAGGCGGGCCAGATCGACTCGGTCTACGGCGACGGGATCCACTGTGCGTCCTCCTTTCTCTCATCGCTGTGCGAGGGCGACTCGAGCGACGCTCGGAGCTCGTCGTCGAGGGGCGTTGGCGGCCTTCGAGAAGCTCTCGTCGCTCACCTGCTGACTCTCTCTCGCTCTCGGTCTCGCAGATCTCGGACTAGACGCAGCAGAGCCCGTCGTCGACGACTTTCTGAGCCGGCTGGGCATCTGTGGCAAGGACGGCGCGCGTCGTAGAGCGTCGGGCGAGTGGATCTCGGAGTAGAGCTCGTCTTGCACTTCCAGCACGAGAGCGGGACGCAGCGAGAGAGATGCGGGAGATGCTGCAGTTGTTGCTGGATGCGCTCGCTCTACGTCGTCGCGAGGTCCCTCTATATCCGCCCGCCGAACCACCCGCCGCCGCTCTTCCTCTCGGGCTCGACCGCCTGCTCCGTCCCAGCCCCTGCGCCCACACCGCCTCGGCTCGGCTCCTGATCCCGCCGCACCTCCTCGCCGAGCGCGCCGACCCGGATCCCTGCAGGTCCGGACGCCGGCCGCTCGAGGTCCGCGGCGGTGGGCGGCTTGGGGCCCTTGGCGGCGCGGCGCGCCTTGATCTCGGACACGAGAGCGTTCATGCGCGCGGCCTCGGCCGTCTGGCGGGCGCGGCAGGTCTCCCTGTGGTCGTGGGGCGAGGCGAGGGGGGCGGGAACGGGCGAGAGTGGGAGGTTGAGGTCGAGGTCGAGGTGAGGAGGCCGAGGCGTGGCGCGGAGAGGTGGCGGAGTAGTCGTGACGGCCGGCGAAAGGGTGAGTGTCGGAGGGCGAAGCGAGATGCGAGAGGAGGGTGCGAGGGAGGAAGGAGGGTCGAGGCGGCAGGGTCAGCGTCGTCCGGCAGCAGGTTCAGGAAAGAGGAGTGGAAAGAGAGGAGGACCAGGACGCACCAGGCTCCCAAGCTGCCGACTCCCCACGCACCCACGGCCCAGTTCGCCGCCGCTCCCACCTCAGCCCACCGTCCCGCGCCGCCGCCGCCGCCCATGAGGGTCCCTCGCCGAGCCGTGCGGCTGAAGACGAAGCGCAGGCACCCGACGCTGACGCCGGCGACGATGCCGAAAAGGAGCGAGTAGCGCGCGCACGGCATGTTGGGCAGGCGCTGCAGGTCCTCGAGCGGCCGGATTGTCTTGGCCGCGTCGAGCACCGAGGGCTTGGTGCTGCCGTCGAGCGGGGCGGCCTGCGCCGGGCCGGCAGGGCCGTCGAGGGCGCTCGCAGGGGCGGGTCCTGGTGCTGGCGCGGCCGCTGGCGGCGGGGAGGTGGGCGAGGACATGGAGGCGGTGCGGAGGAGGAGGGCGAGAGGTGGCCGACGATCGAGGCGAGCGGGACGGTGCGCGGCGGCGCGTGCTGGTTCGTAGTTGTTGCTGAAGGCTTTCTCGCGCGCTACTGCGGTTTACGAGCGAGGTGTGGTGGAGAGAGGAGCGGACTCGTCCTCATCATCTCGTCGCTCCGACCGGCGGCGGCGAGAACAGCGAGACATCCGTCAGAAGCTCTCGCAGACGGCAGATGCGCGCGCACTAAAGGGTCCGTGAAGTAGTCTAGATGCATGCAGAGTCTACCGCGCCGCGCGCAAACCCAGACGAGCTCGCCGCTCAGCCCTCCTTGCCCGCCGCGACCGGCTCCTCGCCGTTCTCAGGGTTCCAGCCCTGCGAGATCCAGTACGCGACGAGCGCAGGATGAGGGTCGACGAGCTCGGGCTGCTGCAGGTCGCCACCGGCGACGATGCTGTCGGCCCGTGCGAGCGCGAGCTGGATCAGGCCCGGCAGGTGCTGGCCGTACCACGAGTGCGCCATCGTCAGGTCCTTGACGGCGCCGCCATCTGCAGGAAGCGAGCGAGAGTCAGCGGCGGCACGAGGTCCGAGAAGGACGACGTTGAGAGGAAGGCGAAGGGGACGCACAGAAGCCGCCCTTCTCGTGGATCCGCACCCACTCGTCGTCGGGCTGGTACAGGTCAAAGCTGCAGGGCGTGTGCGACGTGAGCATGTTGAGCCACGAGAGCGACGGCGAGAGCGCACGCACCTCTTGCAGCCCGCCTCGCCCGCTTGATCCCTCCAACCGCCCTTGCGCACCTTCTGCGCGTTCTTGAGCTTGTCGATGCAGTTCTGCAGGGGTGGCGTCGAGTCAGCTCAAGCTCTCGGACCCAGTACAGGCAGCAGCGCACCTCGAGATCTGCGGGCGGGCGAGCGGCAAGGGTCAGTTCGCGTCGACCGAGGGAGAGAAGGCGGAGCAGCAAACGCACCTCGCTCGACGTAGTGGTACATGACGAGGGGCTCAAAGACCCGGAACGCGTTGTGGCCGGTGTACAGCGCGCCGCGGATGGCCTGCTTCGGGTGCAGGTCCTGCACCGACACGCCCTGGCCGTCGGGCATGATGATGCGCGCCTTGTCCTTGGGCAGGTCGTCGTGCTGGAGGTAGTGCGCGCCGGGGAGGTACCAGCCGGGCTTCTTGGCCGAGCGGAGGAGGGACTGCGAGCGAGGGAGGGCTGGGTCAGCACAGGAGCCGGCGAGAGAGGCCCGAGCGCGGGGAGTGGGGACGGACCTTGGTGTACTCGAGCTTGCCGTAAGGAATGGCGTGGTAGATGTCGCTGCAGGGCGCTCAGAGTCAGCTAGCGCTCGCTGCTAGCGAGGAAGGGAAGGAGAGAGGAGAGAGAGGGACGCACCGCAGAGTCTGCGAGGCGAGCACGCTCGCCTTGTCCGGGAGGCGTGCGAAGCCGGCGTTCTTCCACGTGATGCGGCTCGCGACGACGGCGTCGGCGTTCGAGTAGAGGAAGTTGTCGAACAGGAGCCGGCGCAGGGGCTGGTCGGGCATCTCGAACGTCGTTGCGGTGGGAAGACGCTGGTGCGAGGTGAGGGCGGGCGTCGCGACGTAGAACTCGTCGACGTCGCAGTCGAGGATCCAGTCCGACACGAGGCCGTACGTTCGAGAGCACGTCTCGAGCGAGTTGAGCTGGAAATGGCCGCCTTGATCTGCGAGAAGGCCAGCGTGAGCGAGGTTCTAGAGGACGAGAGGGACCGGGCGGGGACGCACCGGCCTTGAACTTGTGCAGGACGACGACGCCCGTCTCCATCCAGGGCTGGAGCACCTCGAGCGTGTTGTCGGTCGAGCCCGTGTCGTACCTGCGAGCG
>Ga0308170_10003120_pt1 | contig 13761 bp, 16 predicted proteins | sample PhyBR2_2_FD_202136 | JGI IMG/M metagenome (GOLD analysis project Ga0308170, IMG submission 202136) | Phyllosphere microbial communities from UC Gill Tract Community Farm, Albany, California, United States - DLSLSB.R2 | ecosystem: Host-associated > Plants > Phyllosphere > Unclassified | place... | reverse complement strand
GCGCGGCGATGAGATTGCGCAGCTGTGGGACGAAGCTGTCGTCTGGGTGGACCTCGGAGAGGGAGATGCGGATGAAGGCGAGCGGGGCGGGCGGCGGCGGGAGGCCGATGAAGGAAGGCGCTGTCGCGCCGAGCGCGGCGTGCCACAGGACGGGCGCATCGTGCCCAAGCGCCTCGACGGGTTCCGACGCCGTCGCAGAGGGTGCACACGCTCGAGAGCTCGAGGTGGAGCTGGTCGAGCTGGCGGATGAGGGCGGGAGAGAAGACGGTCCCGCCGCCGTCGTCGTTGTGGTCGCCGGGAAGAGAGTTGCGCCCTTCTAGGTAAATGCAGCCGAGGCGGAGCTGACGGAGCGAGGGGAGGATCGACGGGTCGAAGAAGGAGGAGGAGGGGGAGGAGGGAAGGTGGATCGTCGTGTCGGCGAGGCCCATGCGCTCGAGGTGGCCGAATGTGACGTGGCTAGGCGACGGTACGAGCTCGGCGTACTCGATGTCGAGGTAGCGCAGGTCTGCGTGCAGTGCGTGTGAGCTCGGCGACGCGAGGAAGAGAGCGAGAGAGAGAGGGACGCACGGTCGAAGCGGGCGACGACGTCGAGCGTGATCGGCATCGTCTCGCGCATGCTCAGCTCCTCGACGTTGGGCAGCAGCCGCTCGCCCGGTCCAGCGAAGGGCGGCAGGAAGCCCCAGTCGAACGCCTCGAGCCGCAGCTTGCGGCACGCCGTCGCGCGCTCTTGCGACGCCCGCAGCTGCTCGACGACCCTGCCCGTCTCGCCGCGCCCAGCCGGCCCAATGTCCATCTCGAGGCGATCCCACAGGACCGGCGTGCACACCTCCTCGAGGCGCTTCGACGTGCGCTGCAGCGCGAAGAGCGCGTTGCGCTGCGCGGGCGCCGCACCGCTCCCGAGCGCGATGTGCGGCGGCGGGAGGTGCGCGAGGATGGCGATGAGGAGCTCGGTCGGGAGCGAGTCGAGGCGGGGCGTAGGGTGCGAGGTCTGCTGCATGGCGGACGAGAGAGAAGCGGGGGGTGTTGGCTGTGGAGGAAGGCGGGGAGGGGACGAGGGGTGGACGGTCAGGTGTGCGCTGCGAGAGGTACGCTGCTGGAGGCAAGTAGACCTACGCACTTGAAGAGCGAGAGGAGCGAGCCCGGCGTTTGAGCGAGTGCGAGCGAAGGAGAAGAAGGCGAGCGAGCCAAGGAAGCCGAGGTCCGAGAGCCGAACCCGACGCAGGCGCTCTCGCTCTTTGCTCTCGCGCTCTCACGAGAAAGACCGTAGAGAAGCTCAATGTAACAAGACGAAGCGGTACCCCCCCCCCCCCCCTCTCCTACACGCTACTCGCCGCCCGACCGCATCGTCCCGACTCGCCCGCCGACCACCGGCGCCCGCTCGAGCCGCGCCCGCTCGTACGTCTCGAGCACGATCCCTCGCCGCTCGCACAGCTGCGCGATCCGATCTTCCACCGCGACGTCCTCGCCCATCGGCGGCCCCGCCGTCGGCTTCCACAGGACGGCGGGCATGGCGACGGTCCGAGCGCTCGCCGTGCCCTCGAGGACCTCGGCGACGTCGCGCAGGACCCGGCGGCGGTGCGTGTCCGAGCCGAGGTTCTCGTTGTGCCGCACCGTGACGACGAGGTGCTCGACGGGCAGGACGGCGTGCCGGAAGGGGAGGGTCGTCGAGGGACTCGCGCTCCCGACGTCGATGCGCCAGGCGACGCGAGGCCCGCTCGAGGGGTCGAACGACGGGACGTGCGCCGGCGTGATGAACTCGTGGTCGACGGCGTCGAGGAAGAGCTCGTCGAGCTGGGCGAGGAGGGCGGGCGAGAAGTGCGGGATGGAAGGCGAGGGCGACGCGAGGGGGCGCGCCTCGTGAGGGGTGCAGCTGAGGAGTGCGAGGTGGCGAAGCGCGGGGAAGCGCACCTCGCTGAGCAGGTCGCGACCAAGTGGGTAGAAGGAGAGGCGGACTCGGCAAATGCTGAGGGTCGTGAGGTGGGGGAACGAGGGCAAGGGTGGGAAGCGGGGTCTGATTTCGTGTAGGAGCAGGGTGCGCAGGTCTGTGAAGGCTCCTGATCAGCATCTTGACGTTCGCAGAACGTTAGGGGTGAGTAAGAGGAAGACGCACTGCTGAAGTGGGCGACATGGGTGAGGCAGACCCCGACGCGGCCGTCGAATTCGACCTCCTCGACGAGCGGGAACAGCGTCGACAGACTTTTGAAGGTCTTGTCCGACATAAGAGGAAGTGTGCTGACCCAGAGCGTCTTGACGAACGAGACCCGCGGCCCGAGATGTCGTCGAAGCGCTGCCAAACGCACCGCCCAGGGCCCGCAGAGCCCGCCCCTGCCGCCGTCGAGCTCGAGCTGCCGCAGCAGCAGCGGCTGGCTCACGTCGCGCCACCGTGATGAGACGCGGGAGGCGGCGACGAGACTGCGGAGCCGCACGCGTCTCTCGGGCGGCGAGAGGAGGCCGAACGGCCTGTCGAGATGGGCGAGGATGGCGGCGAGGAGCTCGACGGGGAGCTTGCCGATGGGCGAGTGCACCTGCTGAGCGCCGTCCATGGAGCTCATGGCGGATAAGTGAGAGAAGCGGCGGAAGCAAGAGCGAGCCGAGCCTTGGGCGGCAGACAAAGGGCGAGAGGAGGTGCGGACGCACGAGCGTGAGCGGCTCGAGCCAGTCGTTCGGGCTGCTCTGCGCGCTCGTCCTCGCCGGCTCGCCGAACAGTCGAAGCTCGAGCTGTCGATGCGGTCGTCGCTGCGGCCTCGCTTCATGCGGTCGAGCGTGGGGGGTTCGAGGTGGAGCGCGGGGCACGGCGGGCGGAAGGCGAGCGGGGGAGGTTGACGTCGGGAGGGAGCGGGCGAGTGGAAGCAGCAGTGCAAGCGCAGGAGTGAGTCGCAGAGCACCAGCCAGAGTGTGCTCGTGGTGGTGGAGGAGGAGGAGGGATCGAGGTGGCCGTCGTCGCGCGAAGTCCGGCTCCAGCCGACGCCGGTCCCTCGCCTCGCCCTCTCTCCTCGTCACCACCACTCCTCTCAAAAGCGACTCGAGGTGCGTCCAGAGAGCCGCACGTGTGCCCTGCCAGCACCCACACCCACGCTGACTCGCTCTCCCACCTTCTTCTCCCCTGCTCGCCCTCCTTCGTCGTCGGCCCCTCTCGTCCGTCCGCCTTGACTCCACCCACCGCTCTGCGACCTGCACGACCCACACAGATGCTCTCCCGCAGCCGCATCGCCGTCCGTCAGCTCCGCACTGCGCCCACCGCCCGCGCCATCTCGGTCTGGTCCAACGTCCCCGCCGGCCGGCCCGACCCCATCCTCGGTGCGCTCGTCTCCCTCCCACGCCGCTCAAGCTGCTCAGCGCTGACTCTGGACCTCACCTGCAGGTATCACCGAGGCGTTCAAGAAGGACTCGAGCCCGCAGAAGATCAATCTCGGTGTCGGCGCCTACCGCGACGCCGACGGCAAGCCCTACGTCCTCCCCTCGGTCCTCGCCGTGCGTCCCTAGCCTCTCCTTTCTTGCCAGCACGAGCTTCATGAGCTGACGGGCTATGTGTGCGCGCAGGCCGAGGACAAGGTCATCAGCGAGCGCAACGACAAGGAGTACCTCCCGATCACCGGCCTCGGCACCTTCACCCAGGCCGCCGCCGTCCTCGCCTACGGTGCCGACTCGAAGCCGCTGTCCGAGGGTCGTGTGCGTCCCCTTTCTTCTTCTCCTGCCGCCCGAAACGCTCGCAGTCAGAGAGAGCTGACCCGCACCTCGTCCCCGCTCGCAGGTCGCCATCACCCAGTCGCTGTCCGGCACGGGCGCGCTCCGTATCGCCGGCGCTTTCCTCGCGCGCCACTACCCTCACGCCAAGGAGATCTACGTCCCGAGCCCGACCTGGGGCAACCACATCCCCATCTTCCGCGACTCGGGCCTCGAGGTCAAGACCTACTCGTACTACGACAAGAAGACGGTCGGCCTCGACTTTGAGGGCTTGAAGAAGGACCTCAAGGTGCGTCTCGAGTCGCTCTCTGACCTGTCGTGCGCCCGCTCGAGATGATCCTGACCCTGTGCTCGCACGCCGCCCGCAGGCCATGCCCGACAAGTCGATTGTCCTCCTCCACGCCTGCGCGCACAACCCGACCGGCATCGACCCGACCGAGGCGCAGTGGCGCGAGATCTCGGACGTCATCAAGTCCAAGGGCCACTTCCCGCTGATCGACAACGCCTACCTCGGGTTCGCGTCGGGCTCGGTCGACAAGGACGCGTTCGCGCTGCGCCACTTTGTCGAGGAGGGCCACCAGCTCGTCCTGTGCCAGTCGTTCGCCAAGAACATGGGCCTGTACGGCGAGCGCGTCGGCACCTTCTCGGTCGTGTGCGCCGACAAGGAGGAGAAGGCGCGCGTCGACTCGCAGATCAAGATGTGCGTCCTCCCGCTCCCTCGCTCCTACGCTCCTCTCGCTGCACGACTCGCTCTTCTCGGACGTCGTGCTGACTCGGTGCCCTCCCCCTTGCGCAGCCTCGTCCGCCCGATGTACTCGAACCCGCCGGTGCACGGCGCTCGCGTCGCGTCGACCCTCCTCACCGACAAGAAGCTCAACGCGCAGTGGCTCGCCGAGGTCAAGGGCATGGCCGACCGCATCATCGACATGCGCTCGACCCTGTTTGACCTCCTGCAGGAGCTCGGCAGCAAGAAGAAGTGGGACCACATCAAGAACCAGATCGGCATGTTCGCCTACCTCGTGCGTCCCCTCCTCCTCTTCCTGAACCGCAGCCCCTCTCGAGCCTCAGAGCGGGCGCTGACTCTGCGCTCGCCGCCCCGTCTGCAGGGCATCTCGCCGGAGCAGGTCGACCAGCTCGCCAAGGAGCACCACATCTACCTCACCCGCGACGGCCGCATCTCGGTCGCCGGCGTCACCAAGCACAACGTGCGCCACCTCGCCGAGTCGCTCCACAAGGTGACGGCCAACGACGCTTGAGCAGGGTCCCCGCTGTCAATACAAGATCCGTCTGCAGTGCGTCGTTCTCGAGAGCGCCTGCACCGAGTCGGGCGAGCGCCCGAGCCTGCTCGTCTTCCCCTTCGCGACGGCAAGGGCCGGCTGCGCTCGTGAGGGGTGCGCAGGATCTGCACGTCCTCGGCCGACCGGGCGAGCGAGGTCGATCGGCGACGCCCAAAAACGGCGCCGCGCCCCACAACTCTCGAGGGCCGACCCGCCCAGATGGGACGCGTTCGCGGTCGGCACCCGCGCTGTGTGCTCGCTGTCAATGTGCTCGCTCCTGCGCTCCTCTCTTGCTCCTGCATCTCGCCATGACTGCCGACGAGCGACCTCTGGCACCCTTCGAGGAGGAGCACGCCTCGCTCGCGCGCCGGCGCGCCGCTCCAGCTCGCGCTCGTCGCTCCTCCCCACTCCGCATCTGCATTGGCCTGTGTGCGCTCGCCGGCGTCGCGCTGGCCGCCCTCCTCGGGTACTTCACGTTTCAGGTCCTGCGGCAGGTGCACGAGCAGCTCGCCCACCCGCACAAGGCGCACCACGTCGACCCGGCCATCCTCGCCGGAGATTCCGTCCAGCTCCACGCACTCGAGCCCGACGTCGTGCGCAGCTTCTACGGGCCCGACGTCGGTAGCGTCGACTCGTTCAACCTCAAGGCCGCCGTCTGGCTCCGCACGAGCGAGAAGCTCAGTGACCCAGGTGCGCCCGCCTCCTCTCGCTCTCGTTCGTGCCCCCGGGCCTCGTGCTGACGCTCAAGCACCCGCAGATGCACCGTGGGAGAAGATCTACGAGGACGTCGTCCTGCGCGACGTCAAGATCGGCTCGAGGGGCGTGCACGCCGTCCCTCGCGTCCGCCTCTCGAAGGAGCACCTGTGCGTCGTCTCCCTCTCTCCCTCGCTCCCCTCTCGCAGCTCGGCCCTGACTCATCGTCGCTCGCTTCGCAGAGCCCGCATGCGCACCCCTCACACCCGCCTCCAGTCGACCTACGTCATGCTCCCCTCCTCGAGCCGCCTCGACTCGTCGATCGACTACCACACCTTCCGCTCGTCCCGCAACACGTCCATGCACTCGATCGATGGCCCTCTTCCTCCTGTCAACGTCGACGACAGCGACGTGCCGCAGAAGGGCGTCTTCCGCGACTTCCTCGGCAACTCGGCCTGCTTCATGCAGCTCTTCGACAGCGGGCCCGGTCCCGACGACGCCGAGGGCAACTCGACGGGCCCAAGCATCGCAACCAAGACCCACGTGTCGCTCATCGACGACTTCCCTGTGTACAACCTCAGCTCGTACCGCCAGAAGCTGCAGGAGCGCAGCGCTTTTCGGGCAAGTCGAGCCTTCTCCCTCTCGCTCTCTCAGCTCTCACTCTGCACGGGCCTGACCAGCCTCTTGTCGCGCGCAGCAAAAATCATGTTACTACGGTGGCTTCGGCGGGCCGCACTGCGCCCGCTCGTTCGACCAGGACGGCCACTTCGAGACGTTGATCGAGTTTGACGATGCGCGCGACGGCGACAAGGACACGGCGACGCGCATGGGCTGGCGCTACTCGCCCTTCATCACGACTCGGTTCGGCTACACCGGGCCGCTCGACCGCATCGAGCTGCCGCAGAAGGGATCGGCCGACGAGGAAGGTGCGCTCAGTCCCCTTCTCGATGCCGTGCGCCCCAGCAGCTCATGCACTGACCCTCTCCTTCCTCCGTACAGACTTCTCCTTCGACTGGCACATCTCTTGGGCACCTGTCTCGTCGCTCAAGCTCAGCATCGGCGGCATCGTCGGCAACGGCCTGTCGACAGGAGCCGGCTCGAACGCCTCGGCCTGGGAGCGCGCTCAAGCTCAGGACTTTGCCGACATCTTTCGTGCGTCTCTCTCTCTCTCCCTCTGCGAGCTCAAGAACTCTGGAGCGGCGCGCTGACCTCGCGCGAGCTGCGCTTGCAGATTCGTCCGTCGGCCACTCGGTGCGCAACGACGCTCGCCCGGCTCTGCGGGCGTTCCTGCGTCTCATCCAGACTCTCGTTGCCTTCGTCCTCATGCCGTGCGTCCCTCTCTGTGCGTCTGTGTGAGCGCTCACGCTGTGCTGCGATGCTGACCTGCCAAATCTCGACCACCGCAGCCTTCACATCTCGTACTGGGCGTCCCGCAGCTTGTCCACGGGCATCAGCCTCCCTCTCGCCGTCCTCGACGACTCGTGGTCGGTCGTTGCCGGCCTCATCTCTCAGCTGCTCAAGAACGTCCAGCACGACGGCATGTGGGTCGCCTGGGTCATCGGGGCCGGCGAAAGCCTCGACCTCGTCTTCAGGACGGCTCTCCTCCTTCGCCTCGAGTTCACGTGGGCAGGTCCCTTTTCGCTCATCCCGACGAGCATGACGAGGCGCCGGCTCAGCCACTCGGAGCGAGCGAGCTCGAGGGAAGACTTGCGTTTCAGCTGGACGGCTCGAATCTCTGTGCGTCCTTTCTGCTCTCCCTTGGTCGGTGTACCCCGCCAGCCGAAGCTCCTCGAGCTTCAGAAAGACGCGCTCGAGCACAGCTGACCCTCCTCGTTGCGCAGGCCGTCGTCGCGCTCGCCCTCGTCTACCGCTTCGGCCCCTCCCTCCCGCACCTCATTACCGCCAGCCCGCCGGCAGTCCAGGTCATCAAGACCCATGAGGCGTCCAAGCTGTGGAAGCTGGTCGCCCCGTGGTTCGCGAGCGTGAGCTCGGCCCTGAGCCTCCTCGCCGAACTGGCTCAGGTGCGTCCTCCTCCTCCTCCTCTCGCAGCAGCTGAACGAGCGCTCTCTGACTTTCACGTGAGCGAGAAGATCCATCTCAATTACCGTCGCGGTACCTTCGCCGGCATGTACCGCATGGCTGCCGTCCTGCGCCTCGCTTTCGAGGTGCTCGAGGCGCTTCCGAACGTCTTCCTGCGCATCTTCGGCGACTGGCACACACGCCCGCCGTTCCGTTTCGAGGAGCTCTTCAGTATCGGCATGTCGTCGGTCTCGGCTTGGCAGGCAGTGCGCTACGAAGCGGTTCCGCAGGTCGAGGAGGAGGAGGAGTGAGCGATCGGAGCGGTGGAGGTCTCGGAGAGGGTCTGTGCACACAGAGGAGCTACGTAATCGAAGTCTCATGCTATCAGAGCGTGCTCTCGAGTCTGTTCTCCGTGTCTGCGAGACTGTGAGCAGTTGAGCTAGCTGAGGTTCCAGGACGACAAGCCTGCTTTCGCTCGCACTCGGCCTTCTCAAGAAGCACGCAACTGGTCGACGTTGCAGCTCTGCAGCTAGCACCACTTGCTCCATCCTCCGTCGACCTTGAGGGTCGTGTTCGAGCAGTACGAGCCCGCCTCGCTCGCAAAGAAGAGGACGGCGTTGGCGATTTCGTGCGGCTGGCCCGCCCGCTTGATGTTGCCCTTGGTCGTGTGCCCGGGTGCAGAGAAGCCGGCGAGCATCGGCGTGTCGATAGCTGCGAGCGAACGTGAGAGTCAGAAATTGCGCAGAGGGACGGCGAGCGGGCTGAGCGAGGGCAAGGCGAGCTCACGTCCGGGTGCGACGGCGTTGATGCGGATGCCGGCCGGGCCAACCTCGGCAGCAGCCGATGCCATCAGGCCGCGAAGGGCGAACTTGGACGCCGCATAGGCGGACGAGCCGGGGTAGCCTGTTGCGCGCCAAGAGCGTCAGCGCTGACGAGGAGGAGGAGCGTGAGCAGAGGGCACGAGAGGGGACGCACCCTCAAGACCGAGCTGCGAGCACATGAGGACCACCGAACAGTCCTTGCCGCCGGAAGGAGAAGCGAGCATGGCCCTCAAGCTGTGCTTGACGCCGAGGAAGACTGCGCGCGACCGTGACGATCGTCAGCGCCGGCTCGAGCGCGAGAGAGAGGAGGAAGCAGCCGACGCACCGCCGCGGAGGTTAACCCTGATCGTCTTGTCCCAGTCGTCGACGTCGAGGTCGACCACGTTGGTGGTCGGCAGGCTGATGCCGGCGCACTGCACGCTCACGTCGACCCGCCCGAACCGCTCGCTCGTCTCCTTGACGTACTTCTCGGCCGTCGCCTCGTCTGCGACGTCGCCTGCGACCGTCAGGATGCGTGCGGCGTCGGCGTCGCTGAGCTTGAGCGAGGCGACGGCCGACGAGAGGGCGTCCTCCTTGAGGTCGACCAGGGTGACGCCTGCTGCGCCGGCCTCGAGGAACGCCTGCGCGGTACAGCGTCAGCTTGGGCGCAGTCGGGCATGCCTGCAGAGTACAGGAGTGCGCACCTTGACCGTAGAGAGCCCGATGCCGCTCGCTCCACCCTGCGGATGTGGGGGTCAGCACCACCTCGCGGTGACCGTCTCGAAGGAGGGGGAGCGCAGACGCACAGTGACAATGGCGGCCTTGCCTTCGAGAGAGTGTGCAGCAGCAGGCATAGCAGATGTAGAGCGAGAGCGTGAAGAGAGCAAGGGAGAAGAGCGCAGGCCGATTGCGTCGACTTCGCGCCCCGCCGCGCGCCGACGGGCCGGAGGAAACGGCGCGCAAAGGTCCGAGAGAAACGAAATGAGGCGCGTTGCGAGAAGCGAGAGGTGTGTACAAAGGACAAGCTCGAGGGACGTACGAGGCGACGAAGGAACACCGACGGAAGGGGGCAAGGAGGACAAAGGAGGAGGACGAAGACAGAGTGGCCGAACCGAGGCTGACAAGGACGAGGAGAAGGGAAGTAGTGCTGTACAGACAGGAGCCTTGTCCTAACAGGACGAGCGCGCTCAGAGGAAGAGGCTCGACATGGCCGACGACGACGAGGGGCCCGAGCGCTCCGACTGCGCGGCCGAGATGAGCGCCGGCGGCGGCGACGACGACGCCAGGAAGGGCGAGGCGTACGCGCGGTGCGCAAAGTCGAGGCGTGAGGCGAGCCACGAGGCCGGGGCGAGGGTGTGAATGAGGGAGCTGCGCGGTGGGAGGAGGAGGAGTCAGCGACAGAGCCGGGAGGGGAAGAAGGAGCAGGTCGAGACGCACCTCGCTCCGAGCCCGACGCCGATCAGGACGCCGCAGATGCCGACGAGGTGCCACACCTTGAGCTCGACGGTCGCGCCGAACGCGCGCCACCAGCCGAACCACCCCTGCTTCTTCGGCCGCCCCTCGTTCCCCTCGTCCCTCTTCTCGCCCTTCGCCGCCCGGCCCAGCTGCTCGTCGCCCGGCAGCGCAGGCGGCAGCGCCGAGCGCTCGCTCTCGCCCTCGGCGCCGCTGCTGCTCAGGTCGAGGCGCGGCGGCGACTCGCTCGCGAGCGCCGGGTCCTCGTCGCCCGAGTAGTACGGCGGCGTCGACGTCGCGGACGAGGCCGTGTCGGGCGCCCAGGAGGACGCGGTCGTCGCAGGTGCAGGGTGACGAGGTCGAGCCGTCTCGTAGGAGGAGGGGAGGGACGAGTAGGGGGCGCGGAGAGAGGCGCGAGGCGAGAGGTCGGAGAAGAAGCGGGCGGCGTCGACCATGTCCTGGAACGCCTCGTCTGCAGGATCAAGGCGTCAGTGACGGCTCAAGGGAAGGAGAAGAGTAGAGAGAGAAGGTGGAGGACGCACCTCTGTGCCCGCCGCCGTCGCTCGAGACTCCCGCTCCGACGCCCTCCTCCGCCGCCCGCTCCCTCGCGCGCCTTCTCTCCTCGACGCTCGCCGGTCCCGGGCTCGCGCTCCCTCCCCTGCCGCGCCCTCGCCGCCTCACAGGTGCGGCGCCGCGCCGGCTGCGGCTGTAGTACGGCGGCGAGTTGGAGCTCGGCTGACCTGGAGCGGCGCCGAGCGGGCGCGAGGCGACGAGCGGCGAGAAGCTCGCTGCCGACGTCGAAGGCTCGCTGCTGCCCGACGGGGCCGAGACGATGGGGATGGCGCGCGAGCGGTACGCGACGGTCGGGGCGAGCTGCGTGCCCTCGTCCTCATCGGAGGACGACGAGATGGGCGGCGACGACGAGACGAGGACGTTGTCGCCGAGGCCCGACGCGTCGTCGACCTCGTCGTCGTCGTCCTCCTCGCCGAGCGGGTCGAAGAGCGAGGTCGAGAAGGGTGACGGGCGCTTCGGGTTGTAGGGCTGCCTCTGGTCGAGCGAAGTGCGAGAGCCCGGCGCCGCCGACGACGACGAGGACGAGGCGGCGCTGATCGGCTGGAACAGGGACGCGAGCGAGACGTGCGACAGGGCGGGCGACTGCGACATGGTGGCCTGGGCGGGCGCGAGCGACAAGAGCGTCGCGAGGCTGCTCCGCAGCGCGTCCTCGAGCATCGACTTCTGCAGCTCGGGGTCGCGCACGCGCCGGGTCCTCGCGCGCCCGCGCCCGCCCTCGTCGCGGTCGACGTCCTCGAGCGCGCTGCTGTCCTCGTCGTCGCCCTCGATCCCGCGCCGGTGGTCGTCGTCGCTGCGCTCGATCGACGACGTCGCCCGCCCGCTCGCCGCCGCCGCCGCCGCCGCGTCGAAGCCGTCAAAGGCGGTGCCGCCGCCGCCGACCGTGCTGCTCGTGCGAGGGTTGCGGCGCGAGAGGGAGCGCGCAAGGTTGGACTGCGGCGGGACGGGAGGCGCGTTCGACGACGCGTGCGAGCGGGACCAAGGCGGCGGGGGGACCTCGGCGTCGGAGATCGTCTCGAAGTCGCTCGAGCCCGGCGAGCCGACGCCGGTCCAGGGTGACAGCGTGGCTGCTGTAGCGAGGGAGCAGGAGGCGCGGGGAGCAAGGCAGAGTCAGCGAGCGCCCAGAGCTGGGTTCCGCGAGGCGCGTGCCTCGACCTCGATAGGCCCGCGTCGTCGCCGTATCCCCCGCGACGAGCCGCCGAGACGATGAGAGCGGAGTGCTCACCGTCTGTGCCACTGTCTGCAGCGCGTGTGCGGCGCGGGTCCCGGGCGCGAGCGAGAGAGGGCGAGGGGTCGGCGTCGAGGTTGGGCGGCGGTGCAGTGCTCGGCGAGTCGGACGAGCTGGGTCGGGCTGAGCGGCGCGCGCGGTCGTGCGGCTGTGGTGGTGGAGGGTGCCGAGCGTGCATGTTGTGCGCGCGCAGGGGAGCGTCGGGTGCTCGAGTGGCGTGAGGAGAGGGGGGAGAGAGGGGCTTGAGCCGGCCGGTGTGGGGGAGGACGAAGGCGCTCGAGGCTCACCTCGAACCGGTCCCGCTCGCGGACGGTCTTGCAGTTTCTCCCCTAGCGCAGTGCCTCTCGTAATGCGTCATTACACACACACACTTGCCTGGCACAGCTGCAGCGATCCGCGCTCCCTCTCGGCGACGCACGCGACCCGGCGCCGACAGTGTCCCTCCCTCTCGATCGCTCGCTCGGCCAGGCGGCGAAATGCAGCATCTCGCGATGGATCGCTCTCTCGTGCGAGGGACGTGCAGAAGCGGCGAGCATCATCGACGTGCATGGCGTAGGCGACCGCCGTCGGGCAGGGAGCGACAACGCAGGCCCCGTGCGCAGGGCGGAGGAGGCATAGACCGGTGCCGAGGTCCGCGAGCGGCTCTCCCACGTCGGCACCTCGAGGGTCGCAAGCGCAGCGGTGCACGGGCAGTCCCTGCCCAGCTTGAGTGTCGAAGAGGAAGCAAGAAGGCCCAAGCGGAGGAAGCGCAAGCAGAGAAAGCGGTCGGCCTCGCCGGCGAGCCTCTCGCTGGCGGCTCGACACCCGGTGGTGCGGGTATGTACACGTCCATTGCGGTGCGAGTGCGTTACTTGAAGAGGCGGAAGACCCAGTTGACGGCGAACGGCGCTGTAGACAGGAAGGAAGAGGAGGTCAGCGCCGTGGTCTCGCTGCCCTGCAGCCTGCCATGCCCCTCTTCGAGCGCACAGCCGCCGCAGCGCACAGCTTCCCCTGCTCCTGGTCGTGCGCACCGCCGCCGTGGAGCTCGTCTCGGAAAGCTGGACATACCAGCACGGAGAACGCCAATGGTGACGAGGAAGCTCTTGAGGGTCTGGCGCGCCTGGAGCTTGGCGAGCGCGAGCTGAGCGGGCGAAGGTCCCTGTTGCTGACCTGTGGCGGGCGATGCAGTCAGCGCTAGGACTACGACGGCCTCCTCGCGAACAGGAGATGAGGCGAGGGAGGGGGTCGGAGGTGGACGACAAGAGCGCTGCGCACGCCGCTGATTGTAGGGGGCACTCCTGCAGGATGAAGAGAGACGACTCACCGGCGAACATGCTGTCCTGGCGAGTCGAGGGTGGTGTCGAGAGGTCGAGCCAGGAGCTGAAGCTCATCGCGCTCATCATCCTGGGCTTGCCTCCCGCTCCACCAGCTCGCGGCTCGACATGGCCGCGCTCGTCATTCCCGGACAGCCCCTCTCGGCCCAGGGTCCAGGCGCACAGCTCGCACCAGGGCCCGGCACCTTCTCGCGCGGCGGCCAGGTCTACGCCGCTCTCGTCGGACAGGTCTCGCGCGAGGGAGGGGTGTGTCCAATTCCTCCTCGATCGAACGCACGACGTAGAGCTGACGAGCCGCTCGCGCTGCCCGCAGGTCCTCAGCGTCAAGGGCAAAGAGGAGACGCAGGCCATCCCCGAGCCGAATGCCACTGTCCGTCCCTTCCTCGTCCTTTCCCTGCTCCGGTCGCTCCCGCAAGCTGACCATCCACACCTGCGCAGGTCATCGGCACCGTCACCCGCATCACTCGCCAGGCGGCGACCCTCTCGCTCCTCACCGTCGACGGCCGCCCGTGCCGACCCGACTTTACGGGCATCATCCGCGCCCAGGACGTGCGCCAAACGGCCAAGGACTCGGTCAAGGTGAGCTCGGCGTACTCTATGCGCTCGCTCGAGGGGCGAGGATGACCTGACGCCGCCCCTCGCCCCGCAGATCTGGTCGTGCTACCGACCAGGCGACGTCGTTCGCGCCAAAGTGGTGCGTCCCTAGTCTCGCAGACTCGCTCTCT
>Ga0308170_10003119_pt1 | contig 13764 bp, 10 predicted proteins | sample PhyBR2_2_FD_202136 | JGI IMG/M metagenome (GOLD analysis project Ga0308170, IMG submission 202136) | Phyllosphere microbial communities from UC Gill Tract Community Farm, Albany, California, United States - DLSLSB.R2 | ecosystem: Host-associated > Plants > Phyllosphere > Unclassified | place... | reverse complement strand
CGGCGAAACAGTTGCACCCCGAGGGTTGCGGCAAACTCCGACAGCTGTCCGGAAATCGAGTGAGGCGTCACGTGCAGTTGCGCGGCTGCCTTGGCGATGCTGCCAGTCTTGGCGACCATCCAGAAATAACGCAGGTGCTTGTAGTTGAGCAAAGGACAGCTCCTCGTGATACATCGGAAAAATCGATCTTACGCGAAAAAATATTCGATTTGTTCGATGTATCGTGCGCTCCTATAGTGAAGTCTCACCTACAGGAGAACGATCATGCACATGAGCATCCAGACCAACGGCTTCACGATGACCACTGCCTTGCGCGCCTACACCGAGCAGCGCCTGGCTACTGCGCTGGGCTGGGCCCGGCACCACATGCGCAAGCTGGCGGTGTCGCTGTCCGACATCAACGGCCCGCGCGGCGGCGTCGACAAGCGCTGCCGGATCCAGGTCCAGCTCGACGGCGGCCGGGAGGTCATCGTCGACGATGTCGACGCCAACCTGTACGCCGCGATTGATCGTGCCGTCGACCGCGCCGATCGCGCAGTCGTAAAAAAGGTCGGGCGCGCGCGCCAGTTCGTTCGTACCCGCGCGCCGGCCCAGCAGGGGCAGTTGGCGACGGGCGGCCTGCACGATCCGGCACTTGACGAAGCCGACGCGGGCGCCGATGACTTCCGGGAGCGTTAAATGAATGGCCTGGAAAGCATCGCAAGCGGCCCGATGTGGGCTGGCTTCGTCGGCTTCGTGCTGGTCATGCTGGCCCTCGACTTGTTCGTCTTCGGCGGTAATAAAGCGCACAAGGTCAGCGTCAAGGAAGCCGGCATCTGGTCGCTGGTCTGGGTCAGCCTGGCGCTGCTGTTCAACGGCGGCCTGTGGTGGTACCTGACAGGGACGGCCGGCGCGGAGATCGCCGACCAGAAGGCGCTCGAGTTCTTCTCGGGTTACCTGATCGAGAAGGCACTCTCCGTCGACAACGTGTTCGTGTTCCTGCTGATCTTCAGTGCCTTCCAGGTGCCGCAGCAATACCAGCGACGGGTACTGATCTACGGCGTGCTGGGCGCGATCGTCATGCGGGCCATCATGATCAGCGCAGGTGCATGGGTCGTGAGCGAATTCAGCTGGGTGCTCTACCTGTTCGGCGCGTTCCTGCTGTTCACCGGCATCCGCATGCTGGTCGCCGTCGACGAGGAGCCGGATGTGGCGAACAACCCGGTGCTGCGTTTCGCGCGCAGGCATTTGAAGGTGGCGCAAGGCGACCACGGGGAGAAGTTCTTCGTGTCCAAGGGCGGGGCGCGCTACGTGACGCCGCTGTTCCTGGTCCTGATCCTGATCGAGGTGACCGACCTGGTATTCGCGGTTGACTCGATCCCGGCGATCTTCGCCATCACGACCGATCCGTTCATCGTGTTCACGTCGAACATGTTCGCGATCCTGGGCTTGCGTGCGCTGTACTTCCTGCTGGTGGACGTGGCCGACCGCTTCCACTTGCTGAAATACGGCCTGGCGATGGTGCTGACCTTCATCGGTACCAAGATGCTGATCATGCCCTGGTATCACGTGCCGGTGCAGGCATCGCTGGCGGTGGTGGCGGTACTGATCGCTGGCAGCTGTATTGCGAGCCTGTTTATTACGCAGAAGGACAGCGGCAAATAAGGCGGCGGCCATTAGCGGGCCCGGACGTGGGCCTGCTAATGGCAATCAAACAATGCTATCCTGTGCGGCTTCAAGGTATCCCAGCCGAAGCCAGGCCGTAAATCAAGCTGTAAAGCCGCATCGATGATCACCGAACCAGACACCGAACAAAAATCCAGCCGTGCCTCCTACGCCGACGGCCCGCGCCTGCTGGCCGACATCGGCGCCACCCACGCCCGCTTCACGCTCGAGACCGCGCCCGGCGTCTTCCGCCAGACGGCGGTCCTGCGCTGCGACGAGTACAGCGGCATCGTCCCGCTGCTGAACGCGTATCTCGCCGCCGGTCTCACCGAGCAGAAGGGCGAGCGCATCACACACGCGGCATTCGCCATGGCCAATCCGGTCAGCGGCGACCTGGTGCGCATGACGAACCGCGACTGGCAGTTCTCGACCGACGAAGTGCGGCGAGCGATGGGCTGGTCGACGCTGGTCATCGTCAACGACTTCACGGCGCTGGCGATGGCGTTGCCGGGCCTGCAGGCGGGCGACGTGCTGCAGGTCGGCGGCGGCAAGGCGCAGCCGCACGCGGTTGCCGGCGTGCTCGGCGCCGGCACCGGTCTCGGCGTATCTGGCGTGATCCCGACCGCCGACGGTTTCGTCACCCTGGGCAGCGAAGGCGGCCACGTCAACTTCGCCCCGAGCGACGAGCGCGAGTTCGCGATCCTGCAGTACGCCTGGCGCGAGTGGCCGCACGTGTCGAACGAGCGCATCCTCTCCGGGCCCGGCATGGAACTGGTGTACCGCGCGCTCGCCGAACGCAACGCCGTAGAAGCGCCGGCACGCACGGCCGCCGAGATCGTGGCCTGCGCGCTCGATGAACACGACGCGCTCTGCCTCGAGGTGCTGGAATGCTTCGCCGGCATGCTGGGCAGCGCGGCGGCCAACCTGGCGGTGACGCTGGGCGCCTTCGGCGGCATCTTTATCGGCGGCGGCATCGTGCCGCGCATCGCGCAGTGGTTCGCGAATTCTCCGTTCCGCGCGCGCTTCGAGGCGAAAGGGCGCTTCACCGATTACCTGGCGCAGATCCCGACCTATGTGATCATGACGCCCAATCCCGCCTTGCGCGGCGTGTCGACAATTTTGTCCGAACACCTGCGCGGGCGCAGCGGCGCCAACACCCTGATGGAGCGCGTCCAGCACCTGCAGCACGAACTCTCGCCGGCCGAGCAGCGCGTGGCCGCCCTGGTGCTGGAGCATCCACGCAAGGTGCTGTCCGAACCGATCGCCGAGATCGCGCGCCTGGCCGACGTCAGCCAGCCGACCGTGATCCGCTTCTGCCGCTCGCTCGGCTTCCAGGGCCTGGCCGAGTTCAAGCTGAAGTTCGCCGGCAGCCTGACGGGATCGATCCCGGTGCGCCACAGCCAGGTGCGCATGAGCGACAGCACCCATGATTTGTCGGCCAAGGTGATCGACAACACCGTGTCCGCGATTTTGAAATTCCGCGATGGCCTCGACGTGCATGCGATCGACCGCGCGATCGCGCTATTGCGCAATGCCGGCAAGGTCGAGTTCTACGCGATGGGCAATGCGCGCGTCGTCGCGCTCGACGGCCAGCACAAATTCTTCCGCTTCCGCATCCCGACCACGGCCCATGGCGACGCCCATTTGTTCCAGCTCGCCGCCGAACTCTTGAGCCCGAACGACGTCGTGATCGCGATTTCGACGGCGGGGCAGGCGCCCGAACTGCTGTCGGCGGTGGACGCTGCGCGCCGCGTCGGCGCCAGCGTGATTGCGATTACCAGCAGCAAATCGGCGCTGGCGAAGAAGGCGGACGTCTGTCTCGCGGTCGACCATGCCGAGGACAGCACGGTCTTCCTGTCGATGATTTCGCGGATCCTGCAGCTGCTCCTCATCGACATCATGGCGGTCGGGATTTCGCTGGGGGCGCAGGCCGGGCAGGATGGGGATATCGAGGCGCGCAAGCTGCTGATTTCGCACCTTGATGTATGAGGACGTGGGCTAAGAAGTCGGCGTGCTTTGGCGTGGCGAATATGTGCGGGGAGGTCTGCACACGTCTGCTATCGGGCCAGAAGCGGACGTCCACAGAACTCAAATGAACCTCTACTCTCGCAACGATGAACAACCCAATTTTTCATGTTGAAACGCGCTGGGGCGGTAGCGAGGAATGCCCGCCATCCGACCGACTCCGCGCGCTCATTGCAGAGCTCAGCGTTCGAGATGAAGAGCATCCCGACACATGGATGATTCATCAGGACTCCGGTTGGTCACTCCGTCTTGATGAAGACCATTTCGCCTATCTCGAGAACCCGGAATGCGAGACGATCGGACATCTAACAGATGTATCTGCTGATACAGCACTGACGTTATGGACAGGCTTTGCTGCGGGGGGGCCCGATGCCGTGGACGAGTTCAAATGGAAGCAAGGACCGCGACCGGTCAGTGAACGGGAAACAGTTGAAAGAGCCGAACGCGCAAGGCAGGCACTGCTGAGGTTAGACCGTGACTTTTATGACCAGTTGGGGCCGGAACTGTCCGATGCTACCTGCCGAGTGCAAGGGTGCACACGGGGGCGCATCCGATACAGCGTATTGTGCAAAGCTCATCATTTTGAACAGCTTCGTGGGCGACCTTGCCCGTTTTCAGACTAACAACTGGCTGGCTACTTGATGTCCGCTATGGGTCGATTGCGGACGTGCTGCAGCCTTGGCTATCCTGCCTCTTGACCAACGCTTTTGCATGGACACGGTTGTCCTGAGACCTATAACATTTTCCGATACGAAACCAAGCTTGTTAATAGGACGCTAACGTCACCCGTTCAAAAAGAGGTATCGATGCTCCTCCGTCACATCGTTATTGCCGCTGTCGGCAGCATCGGCGCGCTGTCGAACGCAAGCGCCACAGAATTGTGCACGGCGATTGCCGATGCCCGTACGGGCAAAATCCTGATGCAACGCGGCGATTGCGCACGTCGCGTTACGCCGGCCTCGACATTCAAGATCGCCATCAGCTTGATGGGTTATGACTCGGGCTTTTTGAAAGATGCGCATACGCCGAGGCTACCGTTCCGCAAGGGCTACCTCGACTGGCGCGAGAACTGGAAGGAAGCGACCGAACCAGGCAAGTGGATGAGGGACTCGGTGGTATGGTATTCGCAGCAAGTCACACAGTCGCTGGGAAAAGAACGCTTCGCCGCATATACCAGCAAATTCCAGTATGGGAACGCCGACGTTTCCGGGGACGCGGAAAACGATGGCTTGACCATGTCCTGGATTGGTTCCTCGCTTCTCATTTCACCGCTGGAACAACTGACATTCCTGGGCAAAGTTGTGAACCGCCAGCTTGGAGTCAGTCAGCACGCTTACGACATGACTGCCGTACTGACGAAATTTGGCCGACTTGCCGGAGGGTGGGAGGTCAACGGAAAAACCGGCGCGGCGTCGGGTTATGGGTGGTATGTGGGATGGGCGTCAGAAGGTTCGCGCACCTTGGTCTTTGCGCGCCTGATCCAAAAAGACGCGGCCCAGCCAAAAGAGATCCCAGCCGGTGTGCTCGCACGTGACGGTTTCATCGCGGACTTCCCGGCCCTGGTTGAGCAGTGAAACCGCTGCCAAGAAATTGGGTGAGTTCTGACATGCAGACACGACCTCGACGTAAGCCGCGGGCACCCCGCCAACACTGTGCTGTTCTGACATGCTAGAGTAGCAACTTGGACGGTTTCATAAAATCCGGCAGATTTTTCGCTGCGATGCCGTTCCCATTGCCGGCAATTGATGAAAACACGCAGTTATCTTCTCCTGATGCTGGTCGCGATCATCGTGCCGGTTGCCTGCCTGTCGATCCTCGGGCTGTCGATGCTGCTGCGCTTCGAGCAGGAATCGCGCTTCCGGAGTATCGAAGAAATCGCGAAGTCGACCTCCCTGCTGATCGACGGTGAAATCGCTGCCGCTGCAGCGTCCCTCAATACGGTCGCGCATTCGGACGAGATCCGGACCGACAACTTCGAGAGTCTGTACAGGCTGCTGTCCGCGACGCGCACCTCGCCCCTGACCTGGAGCCTGGTCGCCGATTATGAAGGCAATGGGCTGATCAACACGCTCGTGCCCTATGGTTCGTCCCTGGCCAGGCGTTCGGGAAACTGGGCAGCGCTGATCTACGACAAGCAAACGACCAAGGTCGGCGGCTATTTCATCGGTACGCGTTCGAAACGCGGCGTGGTATCCGTCAACGTTCCCGTTCCCGTCTCGGCCGGCAAGAAATATGTCGTGACCCAGATTTTCGATCCCACCTATTTCGATAAGGTCTTCCGCAAGAACACGCTGCAGGCAAGCTGGATCGTCGGCGTGTTCGACGCCGATGGCATTTCGATTGCACGCAGCCGGTATCCGGAGAAATTCGTCGGCGGGGCGGTACGGCAGGAGTTGTTCGATGCCTCGCGCCGCCAGCGCACCGGCCTTGTGCGCCACATGACGCGGGACGGTATCGAGGTCTACGATACCTTTGTGCGTTCGGAATTGACCAACTGGACGGTGGCCGTCGGCGTGCCTGTCGAGGAAATCGAGTCCGCCGTGCGCATGACCACCTGGCTTGCAGCGACGGCGCTATTGGCCGTCTTGGGCGGGGCGGTGGGGATTGCGGTCTTCTTCGGGCACCGCATCGACAAATCGCTGCGCAATGCGACCCGGGCCGCGCATGCACTGGCGCTGGGACAGGTGACCCCGGCCACCCGCTCGCAGCTGAAGGAAGTCGGCGTACTGATGGAAGAACTTCATCGCACGAGCCTGGCCTTGTCGCAGGAGCGCGCGGCGCGCCGGGCATTGGAGCACGAACGCGAAGGCTTGCTGGAGAGCGAACGCTCGGCCAGGAAGCAGGCCGAAGCCCAAAGCGACGCCAAGGACAATTTCATCTCGATGCTGAGCCATGAATTGCGCAACCCGCTGGCCGCCATCAGCGGGGCGCTCTCGGTGATCCGCCTGCCGGCCATGCCGGCGGCGAAAACGGAGCGGGCGTGGGAAATCGCGATTCGCCAGTTGCGGCACCTGACCCGGATGGTGGAAGACCTGCTCGACGTGCGCCGCGTCTTGTCCGGCAAGGTCCCGATCGGGATCGCGCGCGTGAATATCGGCAGCGTGGTGCGCTTTTGCTGCGAATCGCGGATGATCGCGACGGCCACGCGGCATGAATGGTCCATCCATACCGAAGACGCCTGGGTCATGGGCGACAGGACCCGCCTGGAGCAGGTCGTCGACAACCTGCTGGTCAACGCCATCAAGTATTCACCCGACGGCCACCCCATCACGGTCAGGAGCGCCATCGAAGGCAGGGAGGTCGTGATCGAGGTGATCGATATGGGCGTCGGCATGGCGCCGGAGGTCCTGCCGACGATCTTCGATTCGCTGGTCCAGGGACCGACCACCATCGACCGCTCCCAGGGCGGGCTGGGGCTGGGCCTGTCGATCGCGAAGGGCCTGGTCGAGCTGCACGGTGGAAGCATCGCAGTGCACAGCGATGGTGTGGGCCGGGGCAGCACCTTCATCGTGCGCTTGCCGGTGGCCCCGGATTGACCGTCTTTCTTCTCCTGGTTCCCACACTTTCTATGAGAGGTTTACATGCCCGACATTCACCAGATCGCACGCGACATTTTTGAAGCCCAGCCGTTCAGCCAATTCCTGGCGGCCCATCTCGTCAGCACCGGGCCGAACGCAGCCGAAATCCGCATCGACATCACCGATAAGCTGAAACAGCAGCACGGTTTCGTGCATGGCGGGGTGGTCAGCTACCTGGCCGACAACGCCATTACCTTCGCGGGTGGCGTCGCGCTCGGCGGCAATGCCCTGACGTCCGAGTACAAGATCAACTACGTGAAACCTGCGATTGGATCTCATCTGATCGCTCGCGCCGAGGCAAAGAGCGTCGGGAAACGCCAGGCCGTTTGCCTGGCGGAGGTCTATGCGGTGAAGGACGGGGTGGAGAATCTCTGCGCGATCGCGCAAGGCACCGTGGTGCGCAGCGACAGTTAGCGCGTTGTTGTGCACGCGGGCGTGATCCGATGCGGGGAGTGGGGACAGGTCTGATAATTCAGGCACTGGTAGCTGCGGGTGGGCCAGCATGGCGTGCAACGGCCGGTGGGGCTGTTGCCTGTGGCGTTGGCGGGCCGTTGAATCCGCGTGGGCATGCCCACCCTACGGGAGACGCTTGCGGCGCTGCGCGGTCATGAGGACCGCGACAGCGCCGGCCGTCACTAACGACGCCCGCTCAGCGCGCCGGCAACGGATAGGTCGCCGGACTGAGGTTCCCCGCCTTGTCCACCGCCTGCACCCCGAAGAACACATTGTCCTTCGACAGGTCGCTGGTATAGGTGGTCACGTTACCGACGAACTTCGAACCCTGCCAGTCCGGCGCCGTGGTGTCGCGCCACAGGACACGGTAGCCGGCGAGGTCCGGTTCGCCGTTCGCGGCCCAAACCAGTTCGGTCTTGTTGGTCAGGTTCTTGGTCACGACTTTTACTTCACGCGGCGCGGCCGGGGCGAGCGCCAGCGAGGCGAGCGAGGCGGCGTTGACGCGTGCAATTTTGGCCGCGTAATTGAAGTCCATGTACTCGACCAGGTCGCCGTATTTCTTGCCGCCTTCGGTACGCAGGTCCTGGTGCTGGTGGTCGAAGGTTTCCGCGTATTCGGTGAAGCGCACCGCCGGGAAGCCGCGTTCGAGGAAGGGGATGTGGTCGCCCCCGCGCAGGTAGCGGTCGCGCCGGTTCACGATCGTCACCTTGAAGCCGGGGACGTAGCGTTCGCCGGTGTCCTTGACGTAGCGCGCCAGCTGGCGCGTCGGCGTGTCGTTCTCGCCGCCGGTGGCGACCAGGGCGCGCAGGGCTTCCGGAATCTCCTTGCCCGGCGGGACGCCTTCGGCGAACAGGCGCACCTGCTTGTCGTCCACCTTTCCCTCGTCGTTGCGCGAGTTGCCGATGATGTCGTTGTCGAACATGCCGGCCACGTTCCAGTTGTTCTCCTTCGCCAGCTTGGCCCAGTTCTCCGCGCCCAGCAAGCCTTGCTCTTCGGCCGCCACCGCCATGAAGACCAGGGTCGCATCGAATTTATGCTTCGCCATCACGCAGGCCATTTCCATCACCGCCGCCGTGCCCGAAGCGTCGTCGTTGGCGCCGGGCGCGTCGTCGGTCGCATTCATGACGTCGGTCACGCGGCTGTCGTAATGGCCGCTGACGACGTAGATCCGGTCCTTCGCCTCTGGCTGGGTGCCGGGCAGGGTGGCCACGACGTTGACGATCTCGGTCGGGCGCGACAGGCGCGCCATCACCGGGTGGACGTGGCTGTCGAAGGCCACCTGCAGGCGCCCGCCGGCGGCCGCGCCGCAGCGTTCCAGCTCGCTTTTGATCCAGCGCCGCGCGGCGCCGATGCCGCGCGTGTTCGATTCGGTCTCCGACATCGTGTGGCGGGTGCCGAAGCTGACCAGCTTCTCGACGTTGGCGCGGATGCGCTGCGGAGAAATATCGCGCACGATGGCGTCGATGTCGGCCTGGCGTTTGGCGGTATCAGGCCCCGCGGCCTGCGCCGCCGAGGCGGCGGCAAGCAGGGCGGCGGCGATTGCAGCATGTTTCAAGTTCAGGTGCATCGATCGTTCCTTATTTGTACGAGTAGGTAGCGCTGAGGTACACGAAGCGACCGCGTGGATCGGCGTAGCTGACGTCGTAACCGCCGAGGAAGTTCGAGGTCAGGTTCGTATAAGGCGGATCGCGGTCCGTCAGGTTCTTCACGCCCACTGCCAGCTTGGTGTTGGCGAATCCAGTATAGGCGAACTGCATGTCGGCGGTCTGGTAGGCGCTCACCTTGCGCCGCTCGGTGGTGCCGGCGGGCGCCAGGTTGGCCAGCGCGTCGGTATAGGCCTTCTGGTAGTTGTGCAGCAGGGTCAGGGCGTAGGGGCCGTTCTGCCAGGTGATGCCGGCATTGTGCTTCCAGCGCACGATCACGCCGCCCGAGGCGTTCAGGGCCTGGTCGAGCGAGCTGGTGAAGCTGCCGTCCGGTCCCTGCGTGTCGTACTTGTCCATATAGGTGCCGGACAAGCGCAGGGTCAGGCGGTTGGCCTCGCCGATGCGCATGCGGTAGACGCCGTCGATGTCGACGCCCGCCACCTTGGTCTTGAACAGGTTGGCGTTGGTCTGGACGATCGATTCGATCGGGCCGACGCCGGCAGCGTTGCCGTCCGGCGCGCCGCGGTTGATGAACTGCGCGTACTGGGTGGTGCGGTCGGCGTTGGCGAGGAAGTAGGCCGAACTCAGGCCGCCGACGACGATCGCGTCCTTCAGGTCGATACGGAAGGCGTCGAGGCTGATCGAGGCGTTCTTGACCGGCTCCCACATGATGCCGGCCGTGATCGAGGTTGATTTCTCGGGCTTCAGGTTCGGATTGCCGCCGGTGATGGTGGTGAACTGGAAGTTGCAGTCGCGCGGCGCGCCGGTCGCCAGGTTCGGGCAGCGCACGAAATCGCGCGAGCCGTTGCCGGTGATGCTGGTGGCCTGCGGCGTGTACAGGTCGGTCAGCGAAGGCGCGCGGAAGCCTTTGCCCACGGCCGCACGCAGCAACAGGTTGTCCATCGGCTGCCAGCGCAGCGAGGCCTTCGGATTGACCGTGTGGCCGACGCCCTGGTAGTCGTCGTAGCGGACGGCCACGTCGGCGTCGAGCTTCTTGATGATCGGGATGCTCAACTCGGCGTAGACCGAGCCGACGTTGCGCGCGCCGACGACCGGGAAGGCATTCCCGCCGAGGCCCGCGATGTCGCCGGTCTGGATCGCGACCGATGGATCGTAGGCGAATTCTTCGCGGCGCAGTTCGGCGCCGAGCGCCATGCCGACGGCGCCCGCCGGCAGGGTATAAATCTCGCGCGAGCCCTTGACGTCGACCGAGGTGGTCGAGGTTTTCGATGCATAGCTGGTGCCGCGGAATTCGGCGGCGCGCACGGCCTCCAGCGCCGCCTGGTCGGCGGTGTCGCCGAAGGGGTTGATCACGCCGCTGTTAAAGATCGGCAGCACCTTCGAGTATTGCGCGTAGCCGGACAGCAGGTCTTCGTGCACCTTGCTCTGGCTGTAGAGCAGGGCCGAGTCCATGTCCCAGCCGGCCAGGCTGCCGCGCACGCCGGCGACGAAGCGCGCGTTTTCCGACACGTCGAGCGTGTTGCGCGAGCCGTTGGCGACGTCGCGGTAGTTCAGCAGCAGCGGCAGGCCGGTGAGGCCGTTGGCGGCGGCGAAAGCGCCCGGGTAGTAAGGGCTGCCCGGGATGAGGACAGCGCCGCCGCGTCCGATGTTGCTGCCGTATTTCGCGGCCATGCCCGGATACTGGGCAATCAGCTGCTGGAAGGCGGGCACGTAGGGATTGCTGGCGGTGGTGACGGCGTTGTAGGCCAGCGGGACGGCCTGCGTGGTCGAGGTGATCTTGTTCTTCGTGTAGCCCGATTCGAAATAGGCTTCGGCGTCGCCCGCCAGACGCAGGCGGCCGTTGGCCATGAAGCTGGCCTTCTCCAGGTTCGGCTGGAGCGAGACGAAGGGGCTGTTGTCGTAGGTGCAGCGCGAGCTGGAGAAGGGCGAGACCAGCGAATACGGGCCGCAGTTCGGCAACGCGGGATTGCCCAGCGTGCCGCGGTTGTTCAGCACCACGTTGGCCGGGAAGGCGATCGAGGAGGTGTAGTCGTTCCGCTCTTCGACGTTCAGGCGCCGCGCGAAGTCGCGGTCGGAGCCGAGGATCGCATCGGTCTTCTGGACGGTGAGGCTGGTGGTGAGGTTCCAGCCGTCTTCGCCGAAGCGGCCGAAGCCGGCGAAGACCGAGGCCTTGCGGTCGCGCCCGAGGCGGTCGCTCGTCTGGCCGTAGTTGGCGGTGGCTTCGACGCCGGTGAAATCCTTGCGCAGGATGAAGTTGACGACGCCGGCGATCGCGTCCGATCCATATACGGCGGAGGCGCCGTCCTTCAGCACCTCGACCCGTTCGATGGCCGACAGCGGAATGCTGTTGACGTCGACCGAGGAGCCGGCGGCTCCGGCCGAGCCGCCGCCATACACCGAGACGCGGCGGCCGTTGACCAGCACCAGCGTGCGCGCGCTGCCCAGGCCGCGCAGCGACACGGTGGCGATGCTGCCGCCGCCGTAACCGGAGGCGTTGGCCGCCGTGGTCGAGCTGCCGGCGCTCGCGAGCGAACTCAGTTGCTTGACTAGTTCCTCGGTCGAGGTGGCGCCGGTGCGCTCGATGTCTTCGCGTTTCAGGACCTGCACCGGCAGCGCGGTCTCGCCGTCGATGCGCTTGATCGAGGAGCCGGTGACGATCACGCGTTCCATGTGCTGGGCGCCGTCGGCGGCTTGCGCCAGCGCGAGGCCGGGCAGGGCGAGCGTGCCGAAGGCGGTGGCGAGCAGCGCAAGGACGGGTTTCAGTGCGGGTTTCAGTGGGGTGGTGGGGGCGGACATGCGGGACGACTCCTTGATGACGTAAAGCGAAACCGATGAGGCGGATGCGCGGCGTCCAGTGGGGCGGCCGGTCCGCTGTGATTGTTGTTTTTCTGCCTTCCTTGCAAAAATTATAGGCTTTCTCTATCGCAAAATTTTGCTATATTGGATTCGCATCAAGGGCCAGTTTTGGAATGATTGTTTCATCGCACGGCGATCGTTGGAATGGGTAAGTCGCATGAGCAAGCAGCATGAATAAGCACCATGAATAAGCCACGTATCAAGCTGGACCGGATCGATCGCCGCATTCTCGAGGAGCTGCAATCGGACGCGCGCCTGTCGAGCGCCGACCTGGCCGAACGAGTCTCGCTGACCACGTCCCCATGCTGGCGCCGGGTGAAGCGCCTGGAAGAAGAGGGACTGATCAGCGGCTACCATGCACGCCTGGACGCGCAACGGCTGGGCTACCAGGTGACCGCGATCGTGCAGATCTCGCTCGACAAGAAGGACACGCAAAGCGTGGAGGCCTTCGAGGCCGCGGTGCAGGAAATCCCGCAGCTGGTGGCCTGCTACCGGATCTCGGGACGCTACGACCACCAGCTGATCGTCGTGGCCGAGGACCTCGAGGCCTACGGGGTGTTTTCGGGGAACTACATCAATGGCCTGCCGAGCGTGAAGGAGGTGTACACCTCGTTCGTACTGAAGCAGGTCAAGGTGGCGACCAATCCGCCGCTGCCGGGCTAGGGGCGCCGGAACCGGACGGCCAAACGGCCGTCCAACCAGTTACTGCAGAAATCGGCGAAAGGTGGCTCCCCATGTCTGGTTCGATGATGTTACTGGTGGCCGCGAGCGTGTTTGTGCTCAGCCATTTCCTGCTGTCCCACCCCTTGCGTGCGCCGCTGGTAAAGGCGGTGGGAGAAAAGGGCTTCCTCGGCCTCTACTCGGCCATTGCCCTGGTCACCTTCGGCTTCACCATCTGGGCGTACCGGAAGGCGCCGGCGACCGCGCCCTTGTGGAACGTGGGCGACGGTCTCTGGGCACTCGTCACCGTCCTGATGCTGGCCGCCTCCGTCCTGCTGCTCGGCTCCTTCATCCGCAATCCGGCAATGCCCGGCGCGATCGGCGCCGCCGCGGCGGCACAGGCGAGCGGCGTGTACGGCATCACGCGCCATCCCATGATGTGGTCGTTCGCAATCTGGGGCGCCTGCCACATCCTGATTTACCCGGTGGAGAAAAATATCATCCTGGCCGGCGCCATCATCGTGCTGGCGCTGGTCGGTGCGGCGCTGCAGGACCGCAAGAAAGCCACGCAGGACCCGCAGGGCTGGGCCGCCTGGCAAAGCCGCACCGGCTATTGGCCATTTGCCGCCATTGCCCAGGGCCGGGCGCAGTTCGGCGGCTTCGGCATGCATGCGCTGGGCGGTGGGCTCGTGGTCTGGCTGCTGGCCACCTGGGCGCACATCCCCCTTGCCGGATGGGCTGCGGGGATCTGGCGCTGGCTGGTCTGATTGCCGCTCGCCCCGCCTCTGGCCTATCCGAAGATCTTGCCCGGATTGAGGATGCCGTGCGGGTCGAGCGCCCGCTTGAGGAGCCGCATCGTGGCCAGCTCGCCTTCGCTGCGCGAATAGCTTAGCCAGTCCCGTTTCAGCATGCCGATCCCGTGCTCGGCCGAGATAGAGCCGTGG
>Ga0308170_10003118_pt1 | contig 13764 bp, 11 predicted proteins | sample PhyBR2_2_FD_202136 | JGI IMG/M metagenome (GOLD analysis project Ga0308170, IMG submission 202136) | Phyllosphere microbial communities from UC Gill Tract Community Farm, Albany, California, United States - DLSLSB.R2 | ecosystem: Host-associated > Plants > Phyllosphere > Unclassified | place... | reverse complement strand
CCTCACGAATAATGGCAGGCAGTTCCGCCCCAGCGACTGGGCGGAGCGCCTGTGCGGCGTCATGTCCTGCTTTCGCCCCGAAGGCAGCGGCGGCCGCCACGCCCACCTCCAGTTTTCGCCCTACGTGCACCCGACCGTCGTCAACGGTGTCAAGGCCGTGGTCGTCAACAATGCGCTGAAGAAGGCCGAACCGCTGGCCTATCACTTCGTTGTCAATTTCGCCAAAGACAATGACCTGCAAGTCGTCGACGCCTGCTTCGTCGAGTTGCCTGGCGACCCAAAACTCTGAGTTCCCCGGGGCGTTTGACTTAGATCAAACCCGCCTCAATTTCCTGCATTAGCTTGGGTTCGTACGGTGACACCCCGTGCCCGCCGTACGAACCCGGTCCAACGATCAGCAGGGGAGGCCACCATGAATATCAGCGAGATCTGCACCATCCAGACCATCAGTTGCAGCCGCGAAGAAACCGTGCAGGGCGCCGCGCTCCTGATGCGCAAGCACCATGTCGGCGACCTGGTCGTCGTCGACGGCGCCAACGGTGAAGCGATTCCCGCCGGCATCGTTACCGACCGCGACATCGTCGTCTCCGTCGTCGCGCTCGGCCTGGATCCCGCCAGCCTGCTGGTCGGCGACATCATGAGCGACGACCTGCTGACCTGCCGCGAAGAAGACGATGTCTACCAGACCATCGAACACATGCGCGTGCGCGGCATCCGCCGGGTGCCGGTGGTGAACCGCCACGGCGGCCTCGCGGGAATCGTCAGCGCCGACGACCTCCTCGAATTCCTGGCCGAGGAAATGGGCGACCTGTCGCGCATCAGCGGCAGCCAGCAAGCCCACGAGAAACGCGCCCGCCACTGATCGCGCCGGCTATGGCCGCGCACCGAACCGGTGCGCGGCGGCATCCCCGAAATCGACCATCTGTTACCATCCCGGCTGGCGCGCCGCAGCATGCGGCGCACGATACTGACGGGATGACATGAATTTCACGAGCTACCAGCGCCGCCTGCCCGCGCACCTGATCGCGGGCGCCTTTGCCTTCCTCGCCACCGGCGCACTGGCGGACGCCGGGGCCGCAAAAACCGCACCGCATGCGCCGCTGCCGAAAGGCGTCACCCTCGGCGCCTCGGTCGAGGGCATCACCGAATACCGGCTGCCGAACGGCCTGAAAGTGCTGCTGCTCCCGGACACCTCGCGTCCCACCGTCACCGTCAACGTCACCTACCTGGTCGGCTCGCGCCACGAGAACTACGGCGAGACCGGCATGGCCCACCTGCTCGAGCACCTGCAGTTCAAGGGCGCGCGCAGGAATCCGGACATCACGCGCCAGTTCGCCGACCGCGGCATGGATTTCAACGGCACCACCTCGCTCGACCGCACGAATTACTACGAGGTGTTCCAGGCCTCCCAGGCCAACCTCGACTGGGCGCTGCAGATGGAAGCGGACCGCATGACCGGCTCCTTCATCGCGAAGAAGGATCTCGATTCCGAGATGACGGTCGTGCGCAACGAGTTCGAGAGCGGCGAGAATTCGCCCTCCGGCGTCCTCCTGAAACGCATGCAGAGCGTCGCCTATGACTGGCACAGCTACGGCCGCTCGACGATCGGCAACCGCAGCGACATCGAGAACGTCAGGATCGGCAACCTGCAGGCCTTCTACCGCACTTACTACCAGCCCGACAATGCCGTGCTGCTGGTGGCCGGCAAATTCGACGCCGATGCGACCCTCGCGAAGATCGCGCGCCTGTTCGGCGTGATCCCGAAACCGAAACGCATCCTTCCCGCATTCTGGACGGTCGAGCCGACCCAGGACGGCGAGCGCAGTTTCGCCGTACGGCGCCAGGGCGACGTCCAGATCGTCATGCTCGGCTACAAGGTGCCATCGAGCCTGCACGACGACAGCGACGTGATGGCCTTTGCCTCCGCCATCCTGGGCGACGTGCCGACCGGGCGCCTGCACAAGCAGCTGGTCGAAACCGGCAAGGCGAGCCAGGTGTTCAGCTTCGGCGAAACCGGCTACGCGCCCGGCATGCAGTATGTCGGCGCGGTCGTGAAGAAGGGCGAGCCGGTCGAACCGGTGCGCGCGGCGCTGACTGAAGCAGTCGAGCATTTCGGCGACAAGCCGCCGACGAACGAGGAGATGGCGCGCATCCGCCGCATGTACGAGAACGACATGGAGCGCAGCCTGAACGATCCGCAGCGCGTCGGCGTGGCGCTGTCGGAGACCATCGCGCTGGGCGACTGGCGCCTGTTCTTCACGGGCCGCGAGCGCATCAAGACCATCACGGCGGACGAGGTGGCGGGCGTGGCGAAGCGCTACTTCAGGCGCGACAACCGCGTGACCGGCATCTTCATGCCCGAGGATGCGCCGCAGCGCGCCATCATCCCGCCGGCGCCGAGCGTCGAGAGCATCGTGAAGGACTTCAAGCCGAGCGCCTCGACCCTGGTCTCGGAAGACTTCGAGCCGACCCAGGACAACATCCTGAAACGCACCGAGCTCGTGACGAAAGGCGGCGTCAAGCTCGCGCTGCTGCCCAAGAAGAACCGCGGTGAGGCAGTCACGGTCGATCTGCGCCTGCACCGCGGCGACGAAAAGAATTTGTTCGGCAAGGGCGCGGTGCCCGAGCTGACCGGCGCCATGCTGATGCGCGGCACCAGCCGCTACACGCGCGAACAGCTCGCCGACGAGTTCGACCGCCTCAAGATTGCCGGCGGCCTGACCCATTTCCAGACCACGCGCGAACACCTGGCCGAGGCCCTGCGCCTGGTCGCCCACGTGATGAAGGAGCCTGCCTTCCCGGCGCCCGAATTCGAACAGCTGCGGCGCCAGACGCTGGTCGCCCTCGAAGCCAGCCGCGCCGAGCCGCAGGCGCTGGCGGCGCGCGCGCTGTCGCACCATTTCGACCTCTACCCGAAAGGCGACGTGCGGCATGCGAACAGTTTCGACGAAGACCTGGCCGAACTGAACGCGGCGCGCGTGGAAGACCTGCGCGCTTACCACCGCGAGTTCTACGGCAGCGTCCCGGCCGAGATGGCCATCGTCGGCGACTTCGACGCCGCCGCCATGACGCCGCTGGTGGACGAACTGTTCGGCGCCTGGAAGCCTGCCGCGAACGTGGCGCCGGTGCTGCGCCGCCACGCCGACATCGCGCCCCTGAAGGCGACGCTGGACACGCCCGACAAGGAAAATGGCGTATATACGGCGCGCATGAACCTCGACCTGAACATCGACGACCCCGACTATCCGGCGCTGACCCTGGCGAATTATATTTTTGGCGAAGGCGGCCTGCGCTCGCGCCTGATGGACCGTATCCGCCAGAAGGACGGCCTTTCCTATGGCGGCGGCTCGCAGCTGGAAGCCGGTGACCTCGACCGGGCAGGGGCCTTCGGCATCAGCGCCATCGCCGCACCGCAAAACCTGCAGCGGCTCGATGCCGCGATCCGCGCCGAGCTGGCGCGGGCCGTGAAGGACGGTTTTACCGCCACCGAACTGGCCGGCGCCAAATCGGGCCTGATGCAGCAGCGCCAGCAAACCCGTTCCGACGACGGCGCGCTCGCCACCGGCTGGACCGCCTACCTGTACCGCGGCCGCACCTATGCGTGGTCGCGCGAGTTCGAAGCCAAGCTGATGGCCGTCACGCTGCCCCAGCTGAACGCCGCCTTCCGCAAGGCGATCGACCCGGCGAAACTGTCGGTCGTGATGGCGGGCGACCAGAGCAAGGCCAAGCCCGCGCCCTGAAGCCCGCACGTGCACCAATTTGGTGAATTCGCGCCGGGAAGTTAGAATGTTGCCTTTCAGCATCATCTAGCGGCAGGAGCAGTGTCATGAAGGGCAAGAAAGAGCAGGGACCGGGGCACGCCGAGGCCGGTATTTCCTTTGCGGGCAAGGTGGCGCTGGTGACCGGCGGCGCCAGCGGCATTGGCCGCGCGGTGGCGCTGGCCTTCGGACGCGCCGGTGCGTCGGTGGTCGTGGCCGACATCGCCATCGACGGCGGCCATTCGACGGCGGCGATGATCGTCGAGGGCGGCGGCAAGGCCCTGTTCGTGCCGGCCAACGTGACGCGCGCGCAGGATGTCGCGACGCTGGTCGACAAGGCCGTGCACCATTACGGCCGCATCGACTGCGCCGTCAACAGCGCGGGCGTATTTGAAGAGGGCGCGCTGCTGGCCGAGTGCGAGGAAGCGGTGTACGACCGCATCATGGACGTCAACGTCAAGGGCGTCTGGCTGTCGATGAAATACCAGCTGCGCCAGATGAGCCGCCAGGGCGGCGGGGCGATCGTCAACCTGTCCTCGGCCTTCGGGCTGGTCGGCGCGCCGGCGCAGGGTGTCTACGCCGCCAGCAAGCACGCGCTGGCCGGCCTCACCAAGAGCGCCGCGCTCGAGCATGCGAAAGAGGGCATCCGCGTCAATGCCGTGTGCCCGGGCACGGTGCGCACGCCGATGCTGGCGCGCGCCGCCGGGCGCGAGCCCGCCATCGAAAAGAAGCTGCGCGCCGCCCACCCGATGGGGCGCTTCGCCGAGCCGGGCGAGATCGCGAACGCGGTGCTGTGGCTGTGTTCCGAGCAGGCCTCGTTCGTGACCGGGCACGAGTTGTCGGTCGATGGCGGCTTTACCGCGATTTGAGACTTCGACCGTGGTGTACGGTGGCGCGGACGCGGGACGTCCACCCTACTTGGGCCGCGGCGCCTCCAGCTTCGCCGATGGCGGCACCACCCGCCCCGCGCGCAGATCCTGCACCGTCAGCGCCACCGCCCGCGCCACGTTGCGCACTTCTTCCTGCACGTTCGTGTCGCGGTCGAGCGCCTCGTGGCTCTCGGCATACGATTCGTAATAACCGATGAAGCGGTCGAGCGTGCCGAAGCTGCCCGAATCGACGAGGCCCATCCAGTTCAGCCAGTCCGTCAGCGACCGGCGCGTGCCTTCGATGCCGGCGACGTCGCCATGCACCACGACGCCGAAAGCGCGGCCGGCCAGGTGCTTCGGATAGTCCCAGCCGGCCAGCTCCATCTCCTTCGCCTTTTCGGCGTCCTTGCCCTGCGTGGAACTCGGGTCCGGGTTGCCGCCGTCGGCGCACACCAGGCGGTCGATCATCAGCTTCAGGGTGGAGGGTGTCTGGTACCAGTACACCGGTGTCAGGATGATGATCCCGTGCGCGGCGACCCAGCGTTCGTAGATCTCGTTCATCCAGTCGCCGGTCTGGCGCTCGGCGTGGTTCGGATAGCAGCTGCAGGGCCAGTGGCACAGCGGCATGGCGGTCGAGGCGCAGGCCTTGCAGGGGTGGATGTGGCGGTCGTAGTCCGAGGTCAGGCGCGACAGGTCGAGCAGGTCGGCTTCGATGCCGTATTCCGACAGCGTGTCGCGCGCGATCTTCGTGAGGCGCCAGGTTTTCGACATCTCGCCCGGGCAGCTGCCGTCGTTGCGGGCCGAGGCATTGACCAGCAGGACCCGGTGCGGCGTGTCCGCTTTCTTCTGGTGCAGTTCGGCGGCCAGCAGCCGGTCGCGCGCGGCCTTCCATTCGATCGAGAGGTCGTAGCCGGGATCGGCGAAGCCGGCGCCCGCTTTCACCGTACGCGGCGCCTTGCGCTTGTCCTGGTAGGCCTGCCAGGCGACTTCCTCCACCTTCGCCAGTTCGCCCGACACCTGCTGGTAAGCCGGGTCGAAAAAGCCGTCCATGAACTTGCGCCTGAATTCGTCGCGCTCCAGCCTTGGCGGCGCCTGCCCCTTGCGAACCGATGTCATGTAGTCTCCCCGAGAATGACCGATTATGCGCAAGGCCCGGCCGGGCCGATGTACGCTGGCGAACGCAGGCGCCAATAAAAAAAGCGGGCGGCGCCATGTGGCGACCGCCCGCTTTTCGATACGGCGCGAGGCTTACTTGCCTGCGGCAGGTGCAGCGGCAGTGGCGGCGGCAGGTGCGGCCGCCGCGCCGGCTGGCTGCTTGAGCGTCATGACCCAGACGCGGGCCACGTCGGACAGGCCGCCGCCGGCCTTGACGCTTTCGAAGGTCTTGATGGCGTCGTCCTTGCGGCCGGCCTTGGCCTGCGCGGTGCCCAGGCGCAGCTTCGCCTCGTCAGGCTGCTTCAGGCCGCCCTTGGCGATGCCCTGCTGGATGAAGCCGATGCCCTTGTCGTGCTGGCCCATCGTCGAGTAGGCCCAGCCGAGGTTGACCAGGCCGGCGCCGCTCTTGGCCTTGGCAGCCGAGGCTTCGCCGGCGGCGATGTTCTTTGCGTCGTCGGCGGCGCCCTTGTCGGCTTTCGCGCGCAGCGCGTTGTGGGCCTTGGCGTTCGCGCCCTTGCCCAGCACGCCCGCGGCGTAGCCGGCGTCCATCGCGTTCTTCGCTTCGGTCGGGAAGCCGTCGCGCAGGGCGCTCTCGGCCAGGTCGACGTAGTCTTCCTCGCGCAGGGTCTTCATGGTGGCGAATTCCAGGCGCAGCACCGGCATGTAGTTGTTCTGGTCGAAGCCGGGCTTGCGGATCACGCCGACGCGGATGACTTCGCCCCACATCTCGTCGCTCGGGTAATAAGTCACCAGCTTCTGGACCGTGCTCTCGTAAGCGGCGTTATCCTTCGATTCGTGCGCGGCGCTCAGCATCAGCTTCAGGTCTTCCTGCGACGGGGCCTTGCCGGCCGTCTCGGCTTCGCCGATCAGCTGCTGCAGCTGGGTCTTGGCGCCGGGATAGTCCTTGTTCAGGTACAGGGCGCGCGCCATCATCGGACGGGCCACGCTCATCTCGCCGCCCATCGATTCGTAGCGCTTGAGCTGTTCGATGGCCGCGGTGTAGTTCTTCGCGCGGTACTGGATGTCGGCCATCGCCAGCACCAGCTTGCCTTGCGATTCCTTCGGCTCGAAGCCGGACTTCAGCACTTCATCGGCGGCGGCGAGTATGCCCGCATCATTGCCGCTGACCGAGGCGGCCACCATCTTCAGGCGGGCGACGACGTAATTCTCGTAGGGCGTCTTGTTCGGCAGCGCCTCGGCCTGGGCGATGCGCGACTGGAGTTCGGCCGTGTTCTTGGCATTGATCAGCGGCTGGAGGGTGTTCTGGTCCATCAGCTTGTACAGCTCCGGACGCACGTTGTTCGTCGGCGCGGCGGCAGGCGCGGCGGCCTTCTGGGCGTGGGCGGCCGTCATCAGGGCCGGTGCGGTGTTCAGGCCGACGGCGGCCAGCAGCAGGCAAAGGCGAGCGAGGCGGAAATGGGACATGAATGATCCTTCTAAAAAGATGAGCGGAGAAAACGAGATGCGATCCGCGGCAAGGTGGCATTTTTGCCAAGCTTGAGCAAACGCGCATTGTCCCATAAACGGCGGGGACCCTGCGGCGCGATTGTGCCGCAGGCGGGAAGCGACGGGGGCAGCCGTTACATTGCGTTACGGTGACGGCGCCACGCTAATGCAAGCGGGAATGCAAGCGGGGATGCAACCCGGCATCAGAAGCCGGGCACCGGGCACCGGCCGGTGGCGTCGATCTCGCCCGCCAGCCAGGCATTCACCGCCGCCAGCGCCGGCGCGGCAAAGCCGTAGGTCATCAGGGCGGGGGCGTCGACGTCGAGCGCCTGGTAGGGGTTCCAGAGCGCCAGGTGCAGGTCGGGACGCCAGGTCTCGCGCACGCGCGGGCCGTAGCGGCGGCGCGAGGTCGAGGCCAGGATCGTGAAGCGGCCATCCTGCGGCAGCGCGCTCCAGTCGAAAGTCTCGGCGTCGGCGAAGGTCACCAGCTCGACTGCGAACAGCTGGGCCAGGGAGGCGGCGATGGCCGCCGCCGGCACGCCCGCTTCCGAGACGCCGTCGCTGACCACGTCCTGGCGCGCCACCAGGCGCAGGCGCGCGCCCGCGGGCGGACGGCGCACGGCGCCCAGGCTGCTCAGGCCGCGCTGCCAGGCGCGCGCCATCAGGGCGCGGTCTTCGATGTCCGTCGTGTAGATAGGCGCTTCGTCGGCGCCGGGGGCCTCGCCGGCCATGACTTCCGGCGTGGCCGCCCTGGTCACGCCGGCGGCCGGACGCGACGCGCCGCCCGCCGGATGGGCGGCCGCCAGCTTCGCCAGCCGCGCCAGGCGCGCCTCGACTTGTGTCATCGGCAGCTCGCCCGACGCAATCGCGGCGGCGATCGCCTCGATGGTCTCGATTTGCGTCTCGCGCGAACCGATCGCCATCACCATGTCGGCGCCGGCGACCAGCGCGCGCACGGCGGCCGGGCCGGCGCCGTAGCGGTGCGCGATCGCGTGCATGTCCATGCCGTCGGTGATGATGACGCCCTGGTAGCGCCACTGTTCGCGCAGGATGCCGGTCAGGATTGGACGCGACATCGTCGCCGGGTACTCGGCGTCGAGGGCCGGGTAGACGATGTGGGCGGTCATCATGGCCGGTGCAAACGGTACGGCCATTTTGAAAGGCGCGAATTCGAAGCGTTCCAGTTCGGCCAGCGGCTTGTCGACCGTCGGCAGCGCGCGGTGCGAGTCGACGTGGGTGTCGCCATGGCCGGGGAAGTGCTTGACGCAGCAGGCGACTCCCTCGGATTCGCTGCCCGCCATCCAGGCCAGCGCAATGCGCGTGGCAGTGTCGGGATCGGCGCCGAAGGAGCGCTCGGCAATCACGGGATTGTGCGGGTTGTTGTTCAGGTCCAGCACCGGTGCGAAGTTCCAGTTGAAGCCGAGCGCGCGCACCGCGCGCGCCACGGCCGCGCCGACTTCGCGCGCAAGGTCCGGATCGTTGGCCGCGCCGAGCGCCATGGCCGAGGGCGGCGCCGGCACCCAGGTCGAGCGCACCACGGCACCGCCTTCCTGGTCGAGTGCGACCAGCGCCTCGGGGCCCATGAGCTCACGCAGGCGGCTGGTGAGGCGCGTCAGCTGCGCCGCGTCCGTCATGTTCTGGCGGAACAGGCAGGCGCCGCGCACGCGGTTCGCGGCCAGGAAGGCGGCCGTGTCCTCATCGATTTCGGTGCCGAACAGGCGCACCATGACCAGCTGCCCGGCGATTTTTTTCAGGTCGTCCATAGCTTGATTCGCTCAGTTTGCTCAGTTTGTCTTTGTGACTTTGCTCAGGTGACGCGGACGATCCGGATCCATGCCGCGTGCTTTCGACAGCTGCGCGGCCATCACATAGAAGGCCTGGATCGCGACGATCGGGTCGAGGTCCGGCGTGGCGGCGACCGGCAGCGTCAGGTCGCGTTCAAGGATATCCTCGGGTGCGGCCAGCAGCACGCGCGCGCCGCGTCCGCGCATCTCAAGCGCGAGGGCGACCAGGCTTGCCTGCGCCGGGCCGCGCGTGGCGAAGATCAGCAGCGGATAGCCGTCCTCGATCAGCGCCATCGGGCCGTGCTTGATTTCGGCGCCGGAAAAGGCTTCGGCCTGCAGCGCCGAGGTTTCCTTGAATTTCAGGGCCGCCTCCAGCGCGATCGGGAAACTGATGCCGCGCCCGACCACCATGATGTTGCGCGCCGGCGCCAGCACCTCGATGGCAGCCGACCAATCCACTTGCGAAGCCGCGCGCAGGTCGTCCGGCAGGGCGGCGAGGCCCGCTTTCAGTTCGGGGTCGTCCTGCCATTCCGCCACCAGGCGCGCACCGGCGACCAGGCTCGTAATAAAACTCTTGGTCGCGGCGACGCTCTGTTCCTTGCCGGCGTGCAGAGGCATGGTCCAGGCGGCGGCCTGCGCCAGCGGCGATGCGGCGTCGTTCACGAGTGCCACCGTGGTGGCGCCGCCGTCGCGGAAGTACTGGATCGGCTCGACCACGTCCGGGCTCTGGCCCGATTGCGAGATCGCGATCGCCAGCGTGTCCTGCGTGACGAGCGGCGATTTGTACAGCGTGATGAGCGACATCGGCAGCGAGGTGACGAGGCGCCCCAGGCGCGACATGATCAGGTAGGCGACATAGTTCGAGGCGTGGTCCGAGCTGCCGCGCGCCACGGTGACGGCGCTGTTGAAATTGGCCGAGCGCAGCGTGCGTCCCAGTTCGGCATAGCGTTCGGCGTCCTGCGACAGTTGCAGGGCGACGCAGTCGCCGGCGGACATGGCTTCCTGCAGCATAAGCGAAGTCATAGATGCGGTCACAGTGCTTCTCCTTCAATAAAAACAGCTTTGATATTCAGGTCGCGGTCGAGCACGACGAAGTCGGCATGGCAGCCGGGCGCGAGGCGCCCGCGCTGGCTTTCGCCGAGGTAGTCGGCGGCGTTGGTCGAGACGCGGCGCGAGGCTTCCGCCAGGGACAGCCCGATGTTCACCAGGTTGCGCAGCGCACCAATCATCGTCAGCGTGGAGCCGGCCAGGGTGCCGTCCGCCAGCCGCACGCCGCCCATGCATTTGTGGACGACCTGGCGCCCCAGCATGTATTCGCCGTCGGGCATGCCGGAGGCCGCCGTCGAATCGGTCACGCAGAACAGGTGGGGGATCGCGCGCAATGCGACCTTGATCGCGCCCGGATGCACGTGCAGCAGGTCGGGAATGATCTCGGCATACCGCGCGTGGGCAAGCGCGGCGCCGACCATGCCCGGCTCGCGGTGGTGCAGGCCCGGCATCGCATTGAACAGGTGCGTGAAGCCGGCCGCGCCATGCTCCAGGGCGGCGACGCCGTCTTCATACGAGCCGCTGGTATGGCCGATCTGCACGCGCACGCCCTGGTCGGCGAGCAGGCGCACCAGTTCCAGGTGGCCGTGGATCTCGGGGGCGACCGTGATCACGCGCATCGGGGCCAGGGCTTCGTAGCTTTCGATTTCCGCAAGCGTCGCTTCCTTCGCGAACGGCGGCTGCGCGCCCAGCTTGGCGGCGTTGATGTACGGCCCCTCCAGGTGCACGCCGAGGATGCGCGCTTCGCCTGGGCCGCGCTCCTTGCAGGCGGCGCCGATGGCCTTCAGTGCCCGTTCGATGTCTTCCGGCGGGGCCGTCATCGTGGTGGCCAGCAGGCTGGTGGTGCCGTGCTTCGCGTGCAGGGCGGCGATCACGTGCGGCGCATCGCCGCCTTCCATCATGTCGCGCCCGGCGCCGCCGTGTACGTGGACGTCGATGAAGCCGGGCAGGATGTAGTCGTCGCTGTTGGCGTCCGGATCGGCGGCCCTGCCTTCGATCGCGGCGATGCGTTCCTTGAACCGCAGCGCGCCGTGGACCCAGCCGTCGGGGGTGAGAATATTGCCTTTCATCGGGCTTCCTTCAGGTGGCGTTCGATCATGGAGAGGGCGCCGCGCGCGGAGTCGCCCTGGGGCGCCAGGCAGCGCGCGCGGGTATGCGGCGGCAGCCAGGCCAGCAGCACTTCGCCCAGGCCCCCGCACAGCGCCAGCGGCAGCGAGTGGCCCGGGTCGAGCGCGTCGGCAATGCTCGCCACTTCGCGCCCCGCGTGTTCGAGGATGGCGCGCGCCACCGGGTCGCTGTCGCCGTGGATGACCACGAAGCGCGCCAGGCTGGCATAGGCCGTCTGGTTGGCGCGGCCCAGCCAGATCTGCACCGCGTCGCGCTTGCCGCCGCAGGCGTCGATCACGTCGCGCGCAAAGGCGCCGCCTTCGACGCGGCCATCGAGCACCTGCTCGATGTGGTTCAGCGCGCGCAGGCCCATCCAGGCGCCGCTCGCCTCATCCCCGGCCGGGAAGCCCCAGCCGCCGACTTCGACTTTCGTGCCATCTTCCAGCATCGCTTCGCCGACGCTGCCGGTGCCGATCGCGACGATGGCGCCGGGCCGGCCGCCGTGGGCGCCCATCAGGGTGGAGAAGCCGTCGGTATCGAGCACGAGCGCGGCAAAGCCGGGATCGGCGGCGACGAATTGCGCGGCCCAGTCCTTGTTGTGGACGCCGGCGAGGCCGAGGCCGATCGCCATCGCCGACAGGGGAGGGGAGCCGATATCGGCCAGCGCGCAGGCTTCGCCGACGGCGGCCAGGATGGTGGTCCAGGCATTCTCGATGCCGTGGGACAGGCCGGAGGGGCCAGCGCTGGCTTGCGCCAGTTCTTCGCCGCCGGGACGGGCCAGGCGCACGCGGGTGCCGGTGCCGCCGCCATCGACGCCGATGAGGTATTCGATCATGGGAAATGAGTGCCGGGGAAGGTCAGGGCACTATAGGGAGGCGGGTTGAGCTTGTCAACAGGTATTTAAGTGGTATTACATACTGCGGTGCGCGCGCTGTTGCGCAGCCGCTGTAGCGCCTGCTGCTCCTATGAAACCGTAGCGCCGGCGCTGGTATGCAAACTGGTATGGTTGAGCAGCGATGGCCGACCCGGCCATCGTCCCGAATCCTACCGGCTGCGCACGAAATCGCAGTAGGCCGCGCTCGCGCCTTCGGTGCGCAGGGCATCGTTGTGCCCGGCCTTGTCCAGCAGCAGGAACTGCTTGTCCTGCCGGGGAATCGCGTCGAACACTTTCTTGCCCAGCCGCGGCGGCGTCATGGTGTCCTGGCCCGCCGCGATGACCAGCGCGGCGGAGCGGAAATGCGCCGCCGCCGCCCGGTTGTCGACCCGGCGCAGCGAGGGTGCCATCTCGATCCGCACGAAGGGCCAGGCATACCAGGGGATGTTCGACTCGACCAGTTTTTCGGCACTGGTTGCCGTGGTTTCGAGCACGGTGGCCAACACCGGCCGCGATTGCGCGACGTAAGCAGCCATGAAGCTGCCTAGCGACTGGCCGTGCACGATCACGCGGCCCGGGAAGCGCGCGTCCAGGGCGTCGAAAATCGCCAGCGCGTCGGCCTGCATGTTCTCGACCGTCGGCTTTCCGCTGCTGCGTCCATATCCGCGGTAATCGAACACGGCCACATTGGCGCCGCAGGCGCCCAGCACAGGAATGAGTTCGTCGGCGTGCTGGTCGAGGTGGAACATGTTGCCGCCGAAGTAGAGCACGGTGCTGCGGGCGTTTGGCTGTTCGAACAGGAGGCCGTTCAGCATGGCGCCGTCTTTTCCCGGGACGGCCAGTTCGGTCGTGGCAGCTTTGGTGGGGCGCTTCGCGACGAGGGCGTCCGGCGCGTCGGGCCGGATGAACTGGCGTTCCGTCACGCGCACCTGCGCGCATCCGGTCAGTACTGCACACGCTGCCACGGCCGCCGCCAGCAAGGGATTGCGCATCATGCCTCCTGATATAATGGTTGTAACGGGATAAAAACTTACTGTAAAACGATAATAAATCAATGAATAACGATAAGTCAATACGAGGCCACATCTGGCTCGTACGCCTGCTGTCGGCCGCCCTCGGCCTGCTCCAGCTTGCCTACTTCCTCTTGTCCTGGGTCGCTCCGGAGTCGACGCAGGTCGGTCCGGTGGCCGTGTCCTTCTATCCGCGTGGCCTGGACGCGGGCGCGGTTGCCGGGCTGGCGCCGGGCTTGCGCTGGGCGGGCATCGCCTGTGCGCTGCCGGCCCTGGTGCTGCTCGCTTATGCGCTGCTGCGGCTCGACCGCATGCTGAAAGCCTGTGCCGGCGGACAAATGTTTGCACTGCGCACGGTCGGCCACATGAAGGCCTTCGCCGCCTGCCTGCTGGGGGCATTGACGCTGACGGTGGTCGAGCCCGCGCTGCGCGCGCTCGTATGGCGCCAGGGATTCGGCGGCCCGGCGCGGGCGGTGAATGTCGGTGTCTCGTCCGAAGAGCTGCTGCTGGTGCTTGTTTGCGCGCTGTTTTTCGTGGTCGCGTCGATGATGCATGAGGCCCGCCGCATCGCCGAAGACAACGAGGGTTTCATCTGATGGCGATTGTCCTCGAGCTCGATGTCCTGCTGGCCCAGCGCAAAGTCAAATCGAAAGAGCTGGCCGCTTATGTCGGCATTACGGAACAGAACCTGAGCCTGCTGAAATCGGGGAAAGT
>Ga0308170_10003115_pt1 | contig 13770 bp, 21 predicted proteins | sample PhyBR2_2_FD_202136 | JGI IMG/M metagenome (GOLD analysis project Ga0308170, IMG submission 202136) | Phyllosphere microbial communities from UC Gill Tract Community Farm, Albany, California, United States - DLSLSB.R2 | ecosystem: Host-associated > Plants > Phyllosphere > Unclassified | place... | reverse complement strand
CGCAGATTCTTCGTCCTCTCCCTCTCGTACACGGGCCTCCTCGGCGGCTTCATCGCCGTCGTCCTCTTCCGCGAGCTCGTCAACTTTGTCAACAACACCGAGGATGTGCGTCGCTCTCGCTCAGAGCCTTTCCTCCAGCATACTCGCTGACGCTCGCACCGCCGACAGGGGTTCGAGTACGCGCCGATCTCGTGGGCGCTCGCCGCGCTTCTCGGCGCCATCTTCGGCTTTGCAGTCGGCGCGTTCGGCCTGTACCACCTGTACCTCGTCTCGAAGAACCGGTACGTCGAGCGTCCTCTCCTGCGCACGAGCCTCCTCCTCTTTCGTGTTTCGCTCGCGCGTGCACGCCCGGATCCTGACCCTGCGCCCACTCCCTCTCGCAGCTCGACGATCGAGGCCATGGAGCACCCGACCTCGCTCGCGCTCCTCGCGCCGACCTCGCGCCTGCAGCCGCACGACCTCACCTCGAAGCAGCGCCGCGCCCTGCACGCCGCCGGGCGCAAGTTCAACATCTACGACCTCGGCCGCAAGGACAACTTCAAGCAGGTCTTCGGCAACAAGTGGTGGCTGTGGGTTGTCCCTGTCGGCTGGCCGTGCGTCGTCTGTTCCTCTCTCCGACTCGCCTCGAGCGCGGCGGCCCATCTCGCTCTCGCGCTCTCGATGCTCCGTCATGATGAGGTGCTCACGCCGAGCCGCTGCTCGCAGACCGGGCGACGGCCAGTCCTTTCCGATCAACACGGCGCACCTCTCGGCCCTGCGCCGAGCGACCGCCGCCGTCTACGCCGAGGCCGCCGCGGCGCGCTACGAGGCGCGCGAGGGCTCGTTCGAGCTCGAAACGGCGACGGCGTCGGGCACTGACGAGGACGGCTGCAGCATCGCGAGCGATGAGGACGGGCCGTTGCGGCGAGCGTGAGCACGACGACGAGCAGCTGCGGCGAGAGCACCATGTTGTAGAACTAGAGCGCGACGGCGAGGAGAGAGGGCAACGACGAAGCGGTATTCACTTGCAAAGGGAGGGTATCGAAAGCTACAGAGAGAGAGGAACAAGACGAGGAAGCGAGAGGGGAAGGAGGACGAGACGAGCTCAGGTGAGGCGCTGGCGCTCGATGGTCGAGACCTGGCCGCCGTCCCCGCGAGAGACGCGCCAGTACCTGCAAAGGGTGAGAGCGTGAGCGCTGTGCTGCGAGAGCGGGCATGAGGAGGGAGGGAGGGAGGAGGACGCACTTGTCGAGCACGCCGGACCCGCCGAGCGTCTCGAGGAAGCCCTCGTCGTGCGTGATGACGATGAGCTGGAACTGCATGAGGGAGAGCACGACGACATCAGCTCGGATGCAGCGAGAGCGCGAGACAGTAGAGAGCGAGACGCACGTTGGACTGGTGCTTGCGCTCCTTGATGATCCTGAGGGTCCGAGCGCCGAGGTCAGCACGACGCCGAGACAGGAGCGACGACGAGAGAGGGACGCACTCGGAGAGGGAAGCAGCGAGCGCCTGTACGTTGTCGTGGTCGAGGTTGGTCGTCGGCTCGTCGAGCGCCATGATGCCGCAGTTGATCGAGAACGACTCGGCGAGGGCGAGGCGGATGATGATGCTCGCGAGCACCTTCTGACCCGCACTGCAGCGCCCGCGCATGTCCATCTCGGTCGTGTCCTTGAACATGACGACCTGCGTGCAGGAGGGCGAGGTGAGCAAAGGTCCTCGAGAGGAGGAGGGAGAGGTGGAGCGAGCGGGAGGAGCGCACGCGGTAGTTGTACGAGCGCTTGGTGCCCGACGTCTTGCCCTCGGCGTCCGACTTGATCATGATCTTGTCGATGTCTGCGAGCACGAGCAGGAGTGAGCTCGGGCCGACGAAACGCAGGGAAGAGCGAGCGGGACGCACCAGTTCCCTGGTACGTCTTGGTCCACAGGTCGGCGATCGTGTCGTTGATCTCCTTCATCTTGAGGCCGTGGAAGCGCATGATGGCACTGCGAGCGAGTACGGCGATCAGCGAGAGCGCGAGGAGGGTGATGGAGAGAGGCGGTGGGACGCACCCGTCGAGCGCCTTCGAGAGCTTCTCGAGGTCCTGGTTCGACATCTCGGCCGTCTGCGACACGCCGAGTCAGTGCGGCTCGAGGAACGAGAGCGCACGATTGAGAGGGGACGCACCTTGAGGTTGATGAGCTCGCGGCGGTACCGGTCGTCGATGTCCTTGTATTCGGTCACGAGCTCCTCGCCCTTGTGCGTCACATCGGCGCCGAGCGTCTGGATCTCGCCGCCGAGGCGTGCTTGCTGTAGGGAGAATGTAGAGAGAAGAGTCAGCTAGAGGGGTTGTGGAGGGAGAGGGAGAGGTTGGGGCGAGAGGAAGGGACGCACCTCGGCCTGAAGCTCGGTCTGCTTGCGACGCTGCTCGTTGTAGTCGCTCTCGAACTTGCGGTACGCCTTCCTCGCCGCGTCCTCGTCGAGCTCGTCGATCTGCTGCTCGAGCGCCTCGAGCGAGCGACGCTCGACGCGCAGGCGCAGGTTGTCCTGAACGTTGCGCAGGACGGCCTTCGAGTCGGCGAGCGTCTGGTCGATCTGCGAGACCTGGGCTTGCAAGCCCGCGATGCGCTTCTTGGCGTCGCCGATGACCGTGTCGTGCTGCTTGAGGTCGCGCTCGCACTTGACGAGCTCGGTCTCGCCGCCGCGGTTCTCGTACCTGCGGGCGGGGAGGAGACGGGGTCAGCTTCAGTTCGCCTCGGGCACACGAGCAGGCGAGCGTCGACGCACCCCTTGATCTCGCGGCTGTTCGAGTCGAGCTGCTCCATGCTCTTGTTGTACGTCTGCAGCTGGCGGCTCGCGGCGGCCTCGTCGCGGGTGAACTCGTTGCGGATCGTCGACAGCTCGTTCTCCTTCTGCCGGATCGGCGCGACGGCGTCGTTGAGCTTCTTGTCGAGGTCCTGCGAGACAGAAGGTGGTGCGTCAGTGAGTGAAAGAGTGCGGGCGAGTCGAGCGAGCGCGTGAGAGAGAGAAGGCGCACCTTGGACTGCTTCTCGAGCTTGCCGATCTGCTCGCGCGCCTCGGCCTGGGTCTGCTCGAGGGCCTCCTTGTCCTTGAGCTCTTGACGACGCTTGGACAGGTCGAGCTCGTGCGCGTGGATGCTGCTCGAGAGCGACTGGAGCATGCTCGTCGTCTTCTGCTGGTCGGTGCGGATCTTGTCGGTCGCGGCCTTGATCGTGCGGCTGCAGGGGGAGAGCAAGAGCGTCAGAGAAGGGACGCGCGAGGGAGGAGGCGAAGAGGTGAGGAGGTGGACGCACAGCTGCTCGCCGAGCTGACGGAGCTGCTCCTGAATCTCCTCGGTCGTCGCGGTCGAGCCCGTGACGGACAGCTCGGTCTCGAGCTTGCCGATGTCGCGCGCGACGTCCTCGCACTCGCGGTGCAGGCGGCTGACGTCGGTCGCCGTCTTCTTGAGCGCCTGGACGTCGCGCAGGCGGTCCTTGAGCTCGTTGAGGTGCGAGGTCGACTCCTCGGCCATCTCGCGCGCCGGCGCGAGCTTCTCGTCCTGCTGCGCCGCCGCCGCCTCGGCCGCCGGGATCTCCTCCTCGGTGAGGCGGTTGAAGGTGCCCTCGGCGGGGAGGAGCGCCTTGGCGTCGGCGAGCTGCTTCTCCCAGGTGCGCTGGTCCTCCTTGAGCGCGCGCATCTCCTGCGGGCCCTTCTCCTTGCGGCGCTTGACCTGTGGGCGGGAGCCGAGTCAGCTGAGAGTGCGCTAAGCAGGGCGAGAGGTCAGAGAGAGAGAGAGAAAGAGGACGCACGTAGCGTTCGAGGTCGGGCAGCTCGTCGCGCGAGACGGCGCGGTCGCAGCCGATGCAGGTGTGGTTCTTCTGCGCCTTGACGAGGACATGGTCGTAGAACTTCTGGATCGAGTCGGCGCCGGCGAGGTCGCTGTGAGGATGAGGGAAGGCGTGTGAGCGACGCGCACGAGGGCGAGCGTGAGGGACCGTGCGAGGAAGGGGACGCACGAGTTGATGATGGCGAGCTCCTCCTCTGCTTCCTGGACGGCCGCCGCGACCGTCACAGTCTGCACGTCGAGACCTTTGAGGCCGTCACTGACCTCGACCTTGGCCGCTGCGAGAGGTGAGGCGAGTCAGCGAGAGCTTTCCGAGCCACGGCGAGGATGACGACGACGGCGAGGAGGACGCACATTCTGCTTGCGCCTTGAGGTCGCGGACCTTCTTCTTGGCGAAGCTGACGCTCGTCTCGACGTTCTGCAGCTCGCGGCCGGCGTCGCGCGCCGTGCGCTCGGCAAAACCGACGTCGCGCTCGAGCTCGCTGCGGGCGGAACAAAGCGGCCGTGAGTCACCGTCCGAGCGAGCGCGTCGAGGAGACAGGCACGGCGACGCACTTGATGAGCTCGGTGACCTCGGCCTCCATCTTGTCGCGCGTCGGGTCGGCCTTGAGGAACTTGCGGTAGCTCGCCGCGCTGCGCTCGATCAGGCTCGCGACGGCCTCGTCCTTGCGCGTCTTCTCGGTGCGGCGCAGCTGCAGCTTGGCGCGCGTGTTGGCCTGCGCGTTGAGGCCGGCGAGCTCGGTGTGGAGCGAGTCGCGCTTCTCCTCGACCTCCTTGGCCTCGCGCGCACGGGCCTGCAGCTGCTCGGCGTACTTGTCGGCGCGCTGCTTGTCGTTGAGGGTCGCCTGGCGCTCCTTCTCCTCGGCGAGCTGCGACTCGAGGTACGTGATGTCGGCGACCGAGGTGGTCGTCGCGTCGAGCTGGCGCGAGATGTTGGCGATGCGGGAGTTGGCCGAGCGCTGCGGGCGGGTGCGGTGGGTCAGCGAGCGCTCACAGGAGGGAGAGAGAGAAAGAGGAAAGAGAGGAGAGAGCCGACGCACGATCTGGTCGGCGATGTTGGCCTTGGCGCGCTCGTCGGCGGCTTTGGCGCTCTTGAGCGCCTGGATCTCGTCCTGGTACTTGTTCTCGGCAGCGCGCGCCTCGCTCTGCGGGCAGAGCAGTGCACCAACGTCAGCTTGAGCACTTGAGGGGGAGCCGGCGAGGCGGGGCGGCAAGAGAGAGCGGTGGAACAGGAGCAGGAGGGGGAGGAGGCGGAGGGGGTGCGAGCGCACCTTAATCTTCTCGATCTTCTTCTGCTGAGCGACGACCGCCTCGTCGAGCTTCTCCTCGAACGCCTTGATCTCGGCGTCGCTCAGGTCATGGTCGTACCCGGCGATGCCGTGCTTCTCGGCGAGGTCGCGCACGAGCGCCTTGCGCTGCTCGAGCATGTCCTGGTAGCGCTGCTTGAGGGCGAGGAGCCGGCCGTGCGTCGTCTGCGCCTGCGAGCGCTTGCGCTCGTGGACGGCGAGCGAGTCCTGCTCGTCGCCGAGGCGCTGCTTGGTCCCCTCGCGCTGCGAGCGCAGCTCGTCGAGGTTGGCCTGGTGGTTCTCGATCTTGGCCTTGAGCTCCTGCTCCGAGTCTGCGCGTCAAGGAACAGACGAGAGTCAGCTCTCTGCCCTCTCGATTGAGCAGAATGAGCGACAGAGGACGACGCGACGCACCGGGCAGCTCCTTGGTCCCAGCGACGAGGTTGTTGAGGTTCTCCTCGTGCAGGTTGCGGCGCTCGCGCAGCGTGTCGACCTTGCCGATGATGTCCTGGTACTTGCTCGCCTGGTTGAAAAACGTCTTGTTGACGGCGACGAGCTCGGCGATGCTCTCCTCGAGCTCGTCGTACGTCGCCTGCTTGACGGCGATCTGGGCCGACACCTTCTTGAGGTTGTCGCGCAGCTGCGCACGAGGAGAGCACAGTCAGTGAGGGGTGCGAGAGAGGCGGCCGAGAGGAGGAAAGCAGGCGCACCTTGTAGGCACGGTCGCGGTCCGTCTTGAGCGCTGAGAGCTTCTCGCGGTCGACCTTGATGTCGACGTTCTGCTCCTTGCGGATCTTCTTGATCTCGTCGAGGACCTTGGTGTAGCTGCAGGAGGCGTGCAGGCGTCAGCTCGGCTCGTACAAGCTTCGCTCACAGCGAGCGACACGAGAGCGCTCTCGGCTCAGACGAGGAGGGGGCAGCGAGAGGACAGTGGACGCACTCGCTCGCCTCGAAGATGTCGTCGAACTTCTTCTTGAGCGCGGCCGGCTCGCTGAGGGGCCAGTTGCTCTCCTCCTGGTGGCAGAAGATGACGTTCTGGAGGATGGCCTTGGAGACACCGAGCTGAGCCGGCACCTCCTCGTCGATGTTGGCGCACTTGGTTGACAGCGTTTGTCGTTTCTGCGCGCGAGGGGAGCAGCCGTCAGGTCCGCTTCACCTGGTACGCTACGCCGACGAAAGCGCGAGGCTGTTTCCTCAAACGCCTCGACCTAACCAGAGAGAGGCGGACGCACGCGCTTGTCGACGCCTTCTGGGTCAGCGAACGAGATGGTGCCCTCGAGCGTCTTCATCGAGAGGCCCGTCGCCGTGTTCTTCTTCTTGGTGACCTGGAGGCGGCGCTCGACGAGCATCTTCTCCTTGCGCGCGTTGTTGAAGCGGAGCTTGACCTGCGCCTTGACCTCGTTGACGCCGGCGATCTGTGTGCGCGGGGAGACGCTCGTCAGCTTGTACTCGGTTGGGCGCAGGCTGCAGCTCGGAGGGAGGAGCCCGACTCGGCGCGCGCGCCGCTCGAGACTCGCTCGAGGTCTGGGTTCGGGACCGGAGGGAGGGCGGCTTGACGCACTGTCGGGTCGTGGATGAACGCACCGCCCTTGGCGTTGGGCGGCAGGTCGCCCGTCGTGGCGTATTTGAGGCACTCGATGATGGTCGTCTTGCCGCTGCCGTTGTGGCCGACGATGACGGTGAGCGGCGTGTAGAACTGCATGACCGAGATCTCGTTCGAGTCGAACGAGCGGCTGTGGGCATCGAGCGGGCGTGCGGGGTCAGCAGGGCGAGCGGGTTGCGAGCGGGCGAGGAGGAGAGGGGGAGGAGGTGGGGACGCACATGCCGCGGATGGCGAGCTTGTCGAGGGACGACATGGTGTGCAGCTAGACGCGAGCTGTTGGTGCTTGCTGCGAGTACGGACAAGCCTGCACGAGGCGTGGCGAGGGGATGGCGAGGTGGTCTCGACGCGAGGCTGATGAGCGTCGAGGGGCGGCGAGGGCTGGAGCGGGCTGCGGGTAGGCCGGTGGCGCTGAAAGGTGCGCTGGCCGTTCGCTGAGCGCGAGCTTGACCTGCCCTGTGCTGGGGAAGGCGAGGCCGGCTGGACGAGGTCAACCAACCCGCCGCGAGGCGACGAGACGGCGGCGAGCACCTCGCTCGAGACCAGGGCACGCGCTGAGTGCTTGCGCGGTGCAACAGCGAGCGCAAAGTACATCAGGCTACAACAGCACGGCCGAACGACTGGCTGCTACCGCTGACTTGGCTCACGTGCACGAGCACTAGCTCGTTCTCTCGCGCGCGCGCTCTCGCTCAAGCAGAAGAGAGCAGGGCCGACGAGCTGACGGGACTGATAGGCGCTCATGACCTCCAACAAGACGTCGACGCTGGCCGAGAATGCCAGAAGACCCGGCGGCGCCAAGCCAAGCGCGCGAGAGGGAAGAACCGAAACAGCTTACAAGCACATTCACCCCGGCTCCTGTACAATGCCGCCGCCCCCTCCGACTGCACCTCCTTGGCGATGTCCTCGACGTGGACGACGAAGCGCGGCGAGTGTCCTTGGTCGACGAGGCGCCGCTCAGAAGTCGTCGACTGGTCGCAGGTTGGAACGGATCGGCTCTGCGTGCGCGGGGGAAGGTGGTCAGCTGCTGCTGTGCCGAGTGACTCGGTCGCTCTACAGTTGTAGTGACTCGTGCCGCACGAGGGGACGAGGAGGGAACGCACTGATGAGGGGATGCAGCTGGGCGAGGTAGGCGATGGCCCACCTGCGAGCGAAGGGGATGGCGAGGTCAGCTCCTACTGCACGCGCCCGACCGATAGAGCGAAGGAGAGGAGGACGCACATAAGCCAGCAGCAGCTGATGGCGAGGAGGAGCGACGTCCGGATCGTGCTGTCGCGAGGAGGAGGCGGTGTCAGCAGGGGGTTCGGGCCGAGCGCGACGGCGCAAGGCTGCTCTGGGGGTGCGAGGCCGGGTCGTGACAGTGCAGCAGAGGAAAGGGACGCACACCTGGTTGTCGCCCTTGGGGGTTGCGAACCATCCGCCGGCTGCGGCTCCGATGGCGACGAGGAGGATGAGGAAGATGCTGCGAGGCGGGGGGCGGCGAGTCAGCTTCTGCGAGGGTGCAGTGGTGCTCTGTGTGCGACTCACAGTCCACCGCCCATCCTTGTAGCGAGGTCGAGGGGCGAGATGAGGACGGGGTCGAGAGCGACGACGACGACGAGATGAGGCGGGGGAAGCTCGCTCCCTCTTCCACCAGCTCAGCCACAAGCGTGGACACGCTGCACAGGCTGCTCCGCCCGTGCTCTCGCAGCCTACCGCCCCGCCACCCCTGCGCTGCTCGGCCCCGACCTCCTCCTCCTCCCTCCTCCTCCTCCCCGCCTCGACCCGGCCGCAACTCGACACCGACCCGCAGAGCTCGCCCCTGCACCGCTGTGCGGCTCTCGGCAATTGCTCTAGGAGCAGCGCGTCGCTTCGAAGGCTTCGCTTCCTGGCTCCCTCTGCCGCACGAGGTCCCGCTCTCGCCGCCTCAGAGCTCGTCGTCCTCTGCCTGCTGCACTGGCTCGAGCGAGCGGGCTGCGCGTCGAGCCCCGAGACCTTGCGGCCGCTACTTGCCCTCGTGCGCGCCGCAGTGGCTCGCACGGCCGCCTCCACAGCTTTCGCGCCGCTACCGACTCGAGTCGTCAAGGAGGTCCGCGCTGCTCTCGCTTGGTCCTCCCTCCCTCCAGCGCAGTCCGGTCCTTCCAGCACCGCCTCCTGCGCGCTAAGGAGGACCGTCGCTGCGGCGCACGAGGCCGGGCTGGGCAGCGCACCGCCGCGCCATGCCCTTGGGCTTGCGTTTCTTGGCTCTCGGACTCTCCTCGCCGAAGCTCAAGCGCGCCGCTCTCTTTCCTTCTCTCCTCTCCTTCCGCCTTTCGAGTCTCCGCTACTCGCCGCCGCTCGAGTCGGTCCGCTCGACACGCTGTCGGGGGAGCTCGACGACGGCCTTTCCTGCTCCAGCAGCCGCGCTCAGGCCTGCGCCCTCGGCCTCGCTCTCTCTCTCACCTCGTCGCCGCCGCCCTTTCCCGCACTCGACAGAACGGCCCACCTCGCATTTTCGCCTCGCCAACATCCTCACCAACCGCCGCAGCCCATCGCCCTCCTCCCACACCTCATCTCGTCGCCTTCCTCCTCGACCTCGCCCTCCCTCGCCCGGCCTTCCTCCACCTTCGGCGCTCCCCACTCCACCGACGTTCTGGGCCTCTGTGCGGCATGCCACCTCGCCATTCAGCACTGCGGTCCTTGCGCTTTCCCCGAGCGCTGAAGCCCGAGGTCCGCGTCGCCACTGCGCTCCTGTCCTTCCTCCTCCGCCCCACGGACGCGTACGATCGATTCTGCGCGTCCAGGAGAGGGCGGAGCGTTTCTGCACGGCCCCCTTGCGCTCGCCTCGCGAGCCTCGTGGGGGAGGAGATTGGCCTCCGCCCCCTCCGCAAAAGCGCGCTAAGGGGCACCGGCTCGCAGGGAGCCGTCCTGCGCTGTCGGCTACATACTGCTCTCTGCGCTCCTGCTCGGCTCTGCTTGCTCTACGTTCTCAGGCTCGGCTGGAGGAGCATCGAGACCGGAAGAACTTGCGCCTCAGGCGGACAGGAGACATGACGTACGCCTTTGCTCGTCCGGACGGACGCCGGGTCCGATCACGCCGGGCGCCATTTTTGGCTAGCGCCGTCTGGGCTCCGTTCTTCCTCCACTCTTTTCTCCCAAGGGGCCGCCTCTCGCTCCACTACTCCCTCCTCTCTCTCCTCTCCTCACACCGCCTTCGACACGCCGCTCGCCGCCATGTCGAACCCCTACCCGGTCCAGCCGTCGATCGAGAAGATGAAGGAGGACGCCGCGCGCCAGAAGGGCAACAGCGGCACGCAGGAGAAGCGCGAGCTCGCCGGCGAGGGCGACTTCCAGGACAAGCACCTCGACAACGTCGCGCACAACCCGAACGCCCTCCTCGAGAACCCGCTGCAGGTGCGTCCAGTCCTCCCTCGTCGTCGTGCGAGACGAGTCGGGCGAGCCGTGCTCGTGCGCAGTCGCCCGACCGCCTCCTCCTCCTCCCCCTCTCGAGCTCCTCCCGCTGACGCTCTTACTCGCGGTCGACAGGGCATTTCGCACGAGCGCCTCGAGGGTGAGTCGTCACGCACTTTCTCTCATTTCGAGCCCGCCGTCCCCCCACTTTCGGACCGACGGCTTGGCTCGGCCAGGGCGGCAGAGCAGCACGGTTCAACGCTGACGCCGTGCACCGTGCAGCCATGGGTCGTGCCTTTGCGCGCGAGAAGGGCCTCGGCGAGTACGAGGAGGAGTTCGCCAAGGGTCCGTGCACTCCCTCCTCTCGTCGTCCCTCCCTCGCGCGAGCCTCATGCTGACGCTCATTCCCTCGCAGGCGCCCAGGTCGCGCAGGACCCGCTCGCCTTCGAGTCGCTCACGATGCTCAACGACGAGGACCGCAACGTCCTGCGCCGCGAGATCGTGCGTCCCTCTCCCACCTCGTCTCGACCCGGCGAGCCTCTCTGACTCGGCTCTCGCTCGCGCAGACGCACAAGTGGCACCAGCCGTGGCAGCTCTACTTCCTCACCATCTGCTGCTCGATGGCTGCAGCGGTGCAGGGCATGGACGAGTCTGTTGTGCGCCTCTATTTTCTCCGCCTCGAGCTCGACCGGTCGCCCTGGCTCACCTCTCGCTCCTCCGCCTGCAGACCAACGGCGCCAACCTTTTCTGGGCTCCTCGTGCGTCTCTCTCACCTCTGTTTCATCGCGCTGGAGGTCGGAACCTGACGCTCGACCGCCTCTCGCAGAGTTCGGGCTCGACACGTCCGAGGGCGCGCCCAACGCGAGCCGGAACGAGTGGTACCTCGGCCTCGTCAACGGTGCTCCCTATCTCTGCTGCGCTGTTGCTGGATGTTGGCTCACTGCGCCTCTCAACAACTGGTACGTCAGAGCGCTCTCCTCTTCCTCCTCGCTCTTCGTCCTCGCCCGTCCTCCTCGCGGACGCCCGCTCACGCTCTCCCTCCCCTGCAGGCTCGGCCGTCGCGGCACGATCTTCCTCACGGCCACCATCTCGGCGCTCACCTGCATCTGGTGCGTCCTCTCTCCCAGGCCCTGCCGTCGTGCGAGAAAGAGCCGCCGGACGAGCCTGACCTTCCTAACTCGGCCTCCTCGCACAGGTCGGGCTGCACCAACTCGACGTGGCACCTGTTCGCCGCTCGCTTCGTCCTCGGTCTCGGTATCGGTGCGTCGAGTTGGCCTCGCTCGAGCGCGCCAGGGCGAGGAAATTGACTCTCGGCGCCGCTCGGTCCTCCTCTTCGCTCGCAGGCCCCAAGTCGGCCACGGTCCCCGTCTACGCCGCCGAGACGGCGCCGCCCATCATCCGTGGAGCTCTCGTCATGCAGGTGCGTCCCACTCGCCGCCGACGCACTCTCGCTCGCCGACGCTGACCTCGTCGTCGACCCTCCCCTCGCGCGCAGTGGCAAGTTTGGACCGTGCGTCGCGCTCTCGCCATTCCTCCTGCGCCTCTCGATCCCGACTGACTTGGTCCCTCTCGCGCAGGCGTTCGGCATCATGCTCGGAACCGTGGCGTCGCTCGCGTTCTACAAGGTGCGTCGCCCTCGCTCTTCCTCTTCTCGTCCTCGGCCTCGCTCTAGCGCTGACACTCTCCCTCGCTCCTGCAGGTCCCCGACCCTACTAGCGCTGCCATCACCGGCCTCAACTGGCGTCTGATGCTCGGCTCGTGCGTGCCTCTCCCTCTCGCAGTTTGAGAAGGTCGTCGGCTGACTCGGTCGCCGTTCCCTTCTTCCTCGCCCTCCTCTCGCACCTTCCTCCTCGCTCGATTCAAACATGCAGCGCCGCCCTCCCCGCCTTTTTCGTCATGGCTCAGGTGCGCACCTCCTCGCCTCGCCCTGCTCGAGGACGCTCGGATCGCTGACTTCCTCCTCATCCCCTTGCAGGTCTACTTCTGCCCCGAGTCGCCTCGCTGGCTCATCGGCCGCGGTCGTTACGGCGACGCCTACAAGTCGCTCTGCCGCCTCCGCCACACCAAGCTCCAGGCCGCGCGCGACCTGTTCCTCATCAACGCCCTCCTCGAGGAGGAGGCCAACATCGCGACGGGCAAGTCGGCCATCGTCGAGCTCTTCACCGTCGCGCGCAACCGTCGTGGTGCTCTCGGCGCAGGAGTGCGTCCTCGTCTCCCCTCTCGTTCGCCGTCGTCGTCGCCGTCGTGCACGAGCGCTGACTCCTCCTCCCTCTCCCTCCTCCTCCCCCTTCCCTCTTCGCCTCCCTGCTCGCTCACAGATCGTCATGTTCATGCAGCAGTGTGCGTTCCCCTTCCTCGCTCGACGTGCACGAGCCTCGCTGACGAAATCGCCTCTTTAAACCTCGCAGTCTGCGGTACGCGTCGCCCTTGCTCCTCGTCCTGCTCGAGCTTCGCTGATGCACCCTCTCTCTCCCACCCTCAGGTATCAACGTCATCGCCGTGCGTCCTCGTCCATCCTCCCTCTCCTCGCCCTCTCCCTCCCTCTCCCCCCGACTCTCCTTCTCAACCCGCTCCCTCCCGCCTCGCCGCTCGTGCTCGCCCTCGCGCTCTTTACTGACGCTCCTCGCTCGCCCGCAGTACTACTCGTCGACCATCTTCCGCCGTATGTCGCCTTTCCTCGCCCCTCGTCGGGCCCGATCGCCTCTCTCGCCGACCGTCGGTCGCTGACCTCGGTCTCTCCACGTCTCGCAGAGGCCGGCTTCGACGAGATCACGGCTCTCGGTGCCACTCTCGGCTTTGGCGCGCTCAACTTTGTCATGGTGCGTCTCTTGTGTCGCTCGGCGACGGTGTCGAGGTCGCACGGACTTGAGAAGGTCGAGTTGCTGACCCTCTTCCTTCCCGCCCTCCTCTCCCTCTTTTTCCCCTGCAGGCTGCTCCCGCCGTCTGGACCATCGACACTTTCGGCCGGTACGTCGTCGTCCTAGCTCTTGCGCCGCCGCTCGTCGTCGTCGTCGACCGTGAGCTGACCCTTCCCTTCCTCGACCCCGCAGCCGCTTCCTCCTCCTCCTCACCTTCCCCTTGATGGCCGTGTTCCTCCTCATGACCGGCATGGCTTTCTTCATCCCCGAGGGCAACGCTCGCATCGCCGTTGTCGCGCTCGGCATCTACCTTCACTGTGAGTCCCCTCCCTCCTCCTCGAGTTCTTTCCCTCGGACGACTCCTGACTTTGCTCCCCTCCTCCTGCAGGCATGGCCTACTCGCCGGGCGAGGGTCCTGTTCCGTGCGTCTTCTTCCTCATCCACCTCGAGAAGAGAGACCAGGCGCTGACTCCTTTCTCGCTCGCCGCAGCTTCGTCTACTCGTGCGCCAGCTCCCCGCTCCCGGCTCTCTCGACGACCTCGCGCTGACCCTCTCCCGGCCTCTCTCTCGCTCACAGCGCCGAGGCGTTCCCCCTCTACGTCCGCGGTGCGACCCCTCCCTCCTTCGTCTCGGTCGACGAGAGGTCCCGGCGCTGACGCTCTCTCGCCCTTGCAGACGTCGGCATGTCGTTCGCTACTGCAACGACCTGGGTCTTCAACTTTATCGTCGCCCTCACGTTCCCTCGCCTGCTCTCGGCCTTTACGCGCCAGGGCGCGTTCGGCTGGTACGCCGGCTGTGCGTCCCCCTTTTCCTCCTTTCCGCCCTCCCTCTCGCCCTCCGACCTCGAGCTGATGCCTCTC
>Ga0308170_10003114_pt1 | contig 13773 bp, 16 predicted proteins | sample PhyBR2_2_FD_202136 | JGI IMG/M metagenome (GOLD analysis project Ga0308170, IMG submission 202136) | Phyllosphere microbial communities from UC Gill Tract Community Farm, Albany, California, United States - DLSLSB.R2 | ecosystem: Host-associated > Plants > Phyllosphere > Unclassified | place... | reverse complement strand
TGCGCTCGGCCGGCCTGCACCACGGCCTGCTGCCGCTGCTGGACGTCGTGCTCGAGCAGCCGATCGGCATGAAGTTCGTCACGCTGGCGCTCGAGTCCACCGACAACCGCATCAAGGCCGGCAAGGGTGTCTCGCCGGGCTTCCTGTTTGCCTCGCTGCTGTGGCACCAGGTGCTCGAAAAGTGGACGGCGTATGTCGCCGGCGGCGAGTCGCCGATCCCTGCCCTGCATCTGGCAGCCGACGACGTGCTCGAAACGCAGACCGAGAACCTGGCCCTGCAACGCCGCATCGCCACCGACATGCGCGACATCTGGGCCATGCAGCCGCGCTTCGAGCGCCGCGCCGGCCGCGCGCCGTACAAGCTGCTCGAACACCCGCGCTTCCGCGCCGGCTACGACTTCCTGCTGCTGCGCTGCGAATCGGGTGAACTCGACATGGAAATCGGCGACTGGTGGACCGATTTCTATGCCGCAGAAGGCGGTGACCGCGAGCGCCTGGTCGAAGTGGCCGTCTCGCGCGAGCGCGAAGGTGGCCCGGCCAAGAAGCGCCGGCCACGCCGCGCACCGCGCAAGAGCGGCGGCGAAGGCGATGTCGGCGGCGCCGTGCGCGGCCCGGACCCTGACGATGGCCTGACCGCCGAAGACCGGGCCCGCGACGCTGCCTACGCGGCGCACGAAGAAGCCAAGTACCGGGCGATGCGCGGCAAATGATCGCCTATATCGGCATCGGTGCAAACCTGGGCGACGCGCGTGGCAATGTGCTCGACGCGCTCGCGCGCCTGGCGCGCATGGATGGCGGCATGCTGCTGCACACGTCCAGCATGTACCGCACCGCCCCAATCGATTCAAGCGGCGACGATTACATCAACGCCGTGGCGTGCTTGGATACGTCGCTTGGCGCGCACGAACTGCTCGCGGCGCTGCAAGCCATCGAACAGGCCCATGGCCGCGAGCGCCCGTACCACAACGCCCCGCGCACGCTCGACCTCGACCTGCTGCTGTACGGGGACGAGACGATCGCCACCGACACCTTGAGCGTGCCGCATCCGCGCATGCACGAACGCGCGTTCGTGATCGCGCCGCTGCTGGAAATCGCGCCGGACATCGTCATTCCGGGCCATGGCGCCGCGCGCGACTTCGCGCAACTGGTGGCTGGCCAGACGATCGCCAGACTCGACTGACACCTGTGCGCTAGTCACGGCGTGCCGGTCATGGCCTTGAGGCCACCGCGCCCACTTTAACGAAGTACCAGGAGCTTTTGTGACGCTGCTGCATACACTGACCCATCCCGGCGTCTCACTCGAAGGCACCATCTTCGAACGGCAGGCCGTGCGCGCCATCATCCTGCGCGGCCGCGACATTTTGCTGCTGTATACCCGTCGTTACGATGACTACAGCTTCCCGGGTGGCGGGCTGGATGCGGGCGAAGACCCGATCGACGGCCTGCGCCGCGAACTGCTGGAAGAAACGGGCGCCGCCAACGTCACCATTGAGGGTTATGTTGGCTATCTCGACGAGCATCGTCCGCCGCTGAAAAGTGGCTACGACGTGCTGTTCATGCGCTCGCACTTCTATCGCTGCCACGTTGACGGCGAATTGGGCGCGACCTCGCCCGAAGCATACGAGGTGGCCAACGGCATGGTGCCGCGCTGGATCGATATTGATGCCGCCATCGAACACAACGAGCGGATACTGGGTACCAAGCCGGCGCACATGGGGCTATCGATCGCGCGCGAAACGTGGATGCTCAGGTACGCGCTGGCCATGCTGGCGGCAGACGCTGCTATGGGCGAACAATAAAGTTCGACACAAGCCCGGCTACGAGGCGAACGATGTCGACATGCTGGGCACCCAAATAAGGTTTGACACGATCTGCTGGTTCCTTCGCCCTATTCGGCCGGCCTCTTTCGACCCAAAGCGGTCATCGTACTCGATTCATGCGCCAAGCTTTCCTGTGCAGGAAAAACGAGACTGGTACTCACTCGGCAACACGCCTAAATGCATGATAAATGCTCGACGCAGGTTGTACTCCGTGCCGTAACCGCTTTGGCGTGCAGCCTGTTTGACCATCATGCCTGGCTGTTCAAGCAGGGAGCATGCATGCTCCAAGCGCAAGCGCGCTAGCAACTGCGCCGGAGTAAGGCCGACTTCCTGATGTAACTTGCGATACAGTGATCGTTCGGAAAGGGCGCAACCACTTGCCATCTGGCCAACGTCGACATGCTGAGCAAGCCGTGGGCGCAGCCAAGTAGTCAACTGTGCGCTTACTCCCAAGGGCTTCGTCGTCGCCAGCAACTCAGCACTGAACTGGCGTTGCCCTCCGGGGCGCTTCAAGAACAAGACCATGCGTTTGGCAACAGCTAACGCAGCTTCACGGCCTAAGTCTTCCTCGACCAGATTCAGAGCTAGGTCCATGCCGGCACTAATGCCGGCAGATGTATAGTATTTTCCGTCCCTCACATGCAGCGCATCGTCCAATACCAGCAGTGAAGGATGCTCGCTACGTAGTGCCTGCACGTCTGCCCAGTGCGTTACTACGCGGCGCCCGTCGAGCAGGCCCGCGCGTGCTAGAACAAAACTTCCAGTGCAGACGGAGCAGCAACGCGATGCCGTTGCACCTGCGTGCGCTATCCAGTCAAGGACTACACGGCCACCCGGTTGAGCATCGGACGGTAGGGCCACGACGCGACCTCCCGACACGATCATGGTGGCGCCGTCCAGATTAGAGGTCGGTAATGGGGACGATAGCAGGCTCACGCCCGACGACGACATTATTGCACCTCCGCCAGCAGCGACCAGATGAATTCGATAGGGAGGCTGCAGTCCAGCGTCGCTTGCTTCGTCGTTCGCTGTTGAGAAAACCTGTGTCGGGCCGGTAGCGTCGAGCAGCAAAAAATCCGGGAAGACGAGGAGCCAGATATCAGTAACGGCAGCGCTTGATTTTGAAAATTTTTCGGCGAGTGCAACGGGTTGATTCATATTGGCAGATATTCAACTATGACTGTCATTTCTGTCAAGCCTACTGCATTTAAGATTGTGACCTCGTTCCTCGAAAAATATTATTTATGCCCTCCAAGTTCTGCAAATCGTCCACCTGCTGTTTCACCAGGATCTGGATGCTCAAGGCTATCATCTGTGTGTTGGCCGCTAACGCTAGCGCGGCTGACCAATTGCTCCCCAATGGATGCGAGATGGTGGGTAAAAGCAAACGAGTTGCCCCCGTTGAAGCAGCTTTCCAGCCAGTGTTCCCACCGGTTCAAGTGCAAGTGCGCACGCCGCTCGAACCCACCGTATTGTCTAGCACAGGTTGGAGCTACTTGATCTATGAACTGCATTTACAGAATTTCACGACTGCGCCAGTGACCATACGCGGAATCGAGATACTTGACGCAGACCAGCCGACGATGCCTCCAGTTGCTGAGCTGATGAATGCACAAGTAAATGCCAGCCTGCGTCAGGTGACAATCGGCGATGACGCGATCAATATCCGGCGCCTCGAAGTCGGTCAAGGCGCGGTTGCTTTCCTGTGTCTAGCCTTTAAAACTGGGGTCGTGGTCCCCGCGAAGCTTAAGCATCGCGTGCTGTTTGAGGCGACAGTCGTGGATGGTCCCGCAATTTCCACGCACACGACTTTGCTGCAACGGCTGGGCCGTCCATTAGTCGGGACGAACTGGACGCCCAACAATAACCCTAGCCTCGACTCGCATCATCGAATGGGCTTGTGGGTGGTCGATGGTGTAGCGAGGATCTCGCGCCGTTACGCCATTGATTGGAAAAAATACGACAGCCGTGGCAAGCAGTACAGCGGTGACGCGCGTGATGTGCGTGCTTACTATGCCTATGGACAAAAGGTTTTATCCGTGGGGAATGGGATTGTAGTCGCGGCTCGCGATGGCTTCCCAGACAATGTTCCCAAGACCGAGGCAGGATTCGAACCAGCTCGGCCGGTCACTATGAAAACCGTCGGCGGTAATCAGGTCATTATTGACTTGGGAAATGGGCAATTCGCTGCGTATTATCATCTCCAACCTGGCAGCATCGGTGTCAGGGTGGGCGATAACGTGCAGCGTGGCCAGTTGTTGGCCCGCATCGGTAACTCAGGCGATGCGCGTTGGCCGCACCTGCACTTCCAAGTAACGGACAGAATAGACGTCATGGCTAGCGAGGGTCTTCCCTACGTCTTTGATAGTTACAGGGTCAAAACCCCCGATCAGGATTGGAAGAGCCGGACAGACGAATATCCGATGGGAGATGTTGTACTCGACTTTGGGCCGGATACCGTAAATAAGTAGGAGAGACATCCCTATGCTTCCCTCTATGAGGCATGACATCTCCGCGTTTAGCGAATATATACGTCCGCCCCACGGCCAACCCTGCCGCTCGGGTGAGCGCAGCAGGTTGCTAGGTTGGAAGATTCATGGGCGGTCATGACGGACCGGAACTGACCCTTAGCGGACTTTGCAAAGCGATCTTGAATAAGGTGGGTGAAATGTGCGATGTCACTTAGAGGCACTTCCCCCGTATTTTTGCAAGTGCAACAAATGGGAATGCAAGAACACCTTGGAAAACAAAGAATCCGATCCTTGGTGGCTGCCTTTTCAGGCCGTCCTTTCGTAGGCAGTCGGGTACTTTTGCCTCGGCAAATGCCGCTTCAAATTTGGCAAATTCGCTTTCAGGGTTGTTTGTGCTCAAAACGTCTGACGGAACTGCCTGCCGATGTTCGGCGATAGCAAGTGCCACCAAGTCCTGCTTTGATCGATCGCTCTTATTGCCCCCTAATAGCACGCCATCCCTATAATGGATTGGCGCGACAGGTAACCCGAACTCATCCTTCAGTTCTCGAGACCGCTGGCCATTGGAATCCAATCTGGTGATACGCCCTGTCGCCTGTCCGGCGACGGTTGGTTCTGCGTGATCAGTAGTACCGGGCGACCAGAGGTCGGCATCCTGTGGGTTAGCAAAAACCAATTCATTCATGCCAATTGCACAGGGCGATGGCATGACGAAGCAGAAAATTGACCAGAGTGCTACGGTGCAACCGTGTCGTTTTCTCATGCTTTTGCTCATCCAAAAAGCATATCTGGAACCCCGGAAAATTTTACGAATGATTGGTCATGGCCGAACCCGGCCGTTTGACTCAGCATAGCGGGTTGCCGAGCTAGAAAATTCACGGGCAGTCACGACAGACCGGACTCGATCCAATCCGGACGTTCAAAGAAGCCGCTGAATGCGTCGCACAGCGCGCGATCCAGCGACAGAAACTTGAGGATGAACATGTTCTGCACACGTAACGGCCACTGGCAAAAGAGCCTTTGACGGTCGCTTCTCGATTTCTATTGCAACCGCCTCCCCCAGGAAAAAGTCGGCGTCGCTGGCAAGTAGTTGAAGCAACGGCAGATCGTCTAAGCCCAGTGAAGGCACAAGGCTGACGACCAGGTCATTACATTCTCGGCGGAGGAGCGCGTGTATGAAATTCGCCATTCCCGTTTGGTCCTTGGCTACAGGGCTCAAGCGCGGATGGAGGTCAGACACAGACAGCCCTTCGGCTTGAGCCTTACCGACGGCATCTAAGAAATCAGCCGCGCTTTCAAAAACCACTCGCGAGTCGCCGTCATGAGAAAGGAAAAAAACGCTTCCAGCCAATGGCGGCGCCGTGATTAACAAATGATGGTTGCTTGTGTTTTCGTCATCCAACACGTAGCCGTGGAGTTCATGCACTGCCGGGTGAGATGCAAAAATTTTGCTCTGCTCTACCACTGTCTTGGCGTCAAGGAGCGAACTGGATGTCCAGTCGGCGCACTTCAACTGATCGAAATACTCTTGTAGCATAAAACCTCTTGTCGATTGCCGAACGTCTGTAATTGGCCGAATCCAGCCGTCCGTTCCAGCATAGCAAGTTGCCAGGTCGAAAATTCAGCGGTAGACGCGACAGGCCGGTACCGACCCTAAGCCGACGTTCCAGGCGTGACCGCCTGCTCCTGGCTATTAGCGCTGGTTAGCTGCCCAGCCATCCCAATATGCTTTACTGGCGGCTGTGAGCTCATCGACGGATATCGGCGCACCTGAGTCGAGATAGATTGACACAGCTCCGTAATCTATAGTGAGCGTGCCCATTACGCAGCTAACGATCACAGACTCTGTTCCTTCTTCGACACCAACGATTTCAGGTTCCAACGCGACTATGGCATCAAAGTCTTCGAGTGGCGTGGAATCGTACTCCTGATACACAAACCGCTTGCAATCGAAAAGGTAAATTTTGAAACCCACACCTTCAGTGGGGAATTGCTGTCGCAGGTATTGAATCGATATTCCAACCGACACCGTTCCGGGGACTGTCCCTGTAACGGTCTCAAGGCCGCCATCGTGCAATAGCCCCCAAAAGGCTGATTTCGTGTTCACATCCATAGAAGGCTCAATTTCGTTATTGGTATGCGACGCTCTAGAGTCCCGACCCTAAGCGGACCTCAGCTTTTCCATACGAGCAGCAGAAAAGTATCCAATCTTTTTTCCCGGAAGTTCCTGGGCGAGACGGTCGCATAACTCTAGCCCGATTTCATCAAGGGCTTGGACCTCTTGTGGATCGTCAAACTGCAGGTAGTGTGCTGTCTCGTAACGGGCTAACCAACCAGTGATCAGCTGCACGACATTTGGCAAAAGTCCTAACTCGGCAAGATCGACATACCCGCCACCTACGGCGTCACGAACACCTGTTCCAGATAACATCCCATCGACAAGTAGGTAGCGCATCTAACTGCCTTCTCAGTTGTTTCGTCCGCTTTTGGCCGAACACGGCCGTTCCGGTCAGATTAGCAGGTTGCCAAGCCGAGAAAGTCACCGACTGTTGAGAGAGGCAGGAACCGACCCAAAGCGGCCATTGCCCAAAAACTGTTACAGGACAGGAGCGCACTTCAGCGAAGCACTGTCCGTGCCTGATAAATGCTTAAAAGCGCTTTGACAGCTAACTGAACGATGAGTGCGGATGCCAACGCAGTTAGAAACGCAACCCCGATAGTCTGTTCTTTCAACAGCATTGAAATAAGCAAGCAAAACGTGGCGAAGGCGAAATAGCCGTAGATCATGCCGCGCAGAAGGGCCACCGCAAATGCTCGGCCCGAATAACGATGCGAAAATCCGACAAGCACCGTGCTCATGATTGGAAACATGGCAAAGAAGCCGCTCATCCGCGCGCCAAGCCGAGGGGCCGAAAACGTGACGAACAGTACGAGTAGTGCGGCGGCGAGCATGCGCCAGGGAAGGTCACTTATGCTCGACTTGGTCGGCGCGATAGGGACTGGCGCCTCTGCAGGAAAGCATAAGGGCGTAATTAGAAGCGATGCGATGACGAGCGCAAAGCTAAGCATGATGTCTATTTTCGTTGATTGCAGGACGGCGAGTGCAACGCCATACGTAAGGAGTGCACACAGCATCGATCCAAAAACATTGAATCGACGCGAGGCCCACACATAGGCTAGCGTAAACACGAGAATAGCGATTACCGCAAGTAGGGTGCCCTGGGCCGCAGTTGCCGCAAAAGGTGAGCCTTGTTCGAGCGCCAGTATTAGCAGAATCGGCCCGGCAACGATCGGGAAGGCGGATAACCATCCCGCCACCGCTGGCCCCCAGCGACGACCGGCAAGCGTTACGCCGAGAATCAGTAAGGGCACGAGCAATAGTTTCAAAAAGAAAATCGAATTAATCATGTATTGTCTGAGTATTTTAAATCCGAAACTGCGAGGGGCCGCTTTTGGCCGGATCCGGTCGGTCGATCCAGCACAGCAGTTTACCCGGTTAAAAATTCGGCGGTGGCCGCGACAGGCCGGTACCGACCCAAAGCGGAACTTGCTGCACGAGGGGCGAAGCTCTTGGTCTAGAATTTATGTCGCCAAGGCAGAAAATTGCAGACTGTCACGAAGGGAAGGAGCCGAACATAATCAGACACTCATCAACGTTTTTTATTCCACATCGATAAAAAAGTGACTGTTGCAAAACCGCAGATTATTCCTATGCCTATGCCTCTTATCCAATAATTGCCAGATATTGGGCCAAAATTATATTCATAAGCAACGGAGAGCACCGCAATGACTAATCCAACAAGCACGCTCTGGGTGATAAATTTCTTGCTTATATTCATGGCGCCTTCTTACTTTGAGTTAATTTAATTTTTCTGTAGATGCTATATGGGCTGATTTAAGCCGCATCTGAACGTTCAGCCAGCATAGCAGCTTGCCAGATTGAAAAAGTCACGGACTGTCACGAAGGACCGCTTTTGGCCGAAAGCGTAAGTTCGCCAGAGCATGTCAGCCCTGGCTTCTTGTATCGAGCTTTATTGTTTTGTGTCCGTCTTTATTGTTCATCCATAGCTGCGTCCGGCTAATATCGCCGCCGTTCAAATTTTCCCGATCTGCCGGTCGATCGCCTTGAGCGCACGCTCGTTACGCTCGCTATAACGGTCGGTCAGATAGTCGCTGCGGCCCCTGGTCAGCAGCGTAAACTTGACCAGCTCCTCCATCACATCGACCACGCGGTCGTAATACGCCGAGGGCCGCATCCGGCCTTCGTCATCGAATTCCTTGTACGCCATCGGTACCGACGACTGGTTCGGAATCGTGATCATGCGCATCCAGCGCCCCAGCAGGCGCAGCGTGTTGACCACGTTGAACGATTGCGACCCGCCGCAGACCTGCATCACGGCCAGCGTCCGGCCCTGGCTCGGGCGCACGGCGCCCTGCTCCAGCGGGATCCAGTCGATCTGGTTCTTCATCACGCCGGTTACCGTGCCATGCCGTTCGGGGCTGCACCAGACCTGGCCTTCCGACCACAGGCACAACGCGCGCAGTTCGACGACTTTCGGGTGCGTCTCCGGCACGCTGCCCACCATCGGCAAGGTCATCGGATCGAAGATTTTCACCTCGGCGCCGAAGTGCTCGAGGATGCGCGCTGCCTCGAAGGTGAGAAAGCGGCTGAACGAGCGTTCGCGCAGGGAACCGTAGAGCAGCAGGATGCGCGGCGGGTGATTCATCTCCCCTACCGGCTCGAGCTTGTCGATGGTCGGCATGTCCAGCAGCTCGGGCCGGATATTCGGCAGGTTCGGGATCGTGTCGTTCATGGCGTGTAGCCTTTCTTAGCTCAGGCGCAGCGCAAGCGCGCACAGGGTGACGAGCAGGATCGGCAGCGTCAGCACGATACCCACCCGGAAGTAATAGCTCCACGAGATCCGGATATCCTTCGCCGCCAGCACATGCAGCCACAGCAGGGTGGCTAGGCTGCCGATCGGCGTGATTTTGGGGCCGAGGTCGGCGCCGATGACGTTCGCGTACACCATGGCCTCGCGCACCACGCCGCTGGTCGTGGTGGCGTCGATGGCCAGGAGGCCCACCAGCACCGACGGCAGATTGTTCATGATCGAGGACAGGATCGCCGTGATGAAGCCGGTGCCAAGCGCAGCGCCCCAGACGCCGTATTGCGCGCACCAGTTCAACAGCTCGGTCAGATAGACCGTCAGCCCGGCATTCCTCAGGCCATACACGACCAGGTACATGCCGAGCGAAAAGATCACGATCTGCCACGGCGCATCGCGCAGCACGGCGCGAGTCGAGATGCGGCTCCCGCGCGCGGCCACGGCCAGCAGGAGTGCTGCGCCGGCCGCCGCCACGGCGCTGATCGGTACGCCCATGTCGTCAAGCCAGAAGAAGCCGACCAGCAGGATCCCCAGCACCCACCAACCGGTGATGAAGGTTGCCCGGTCATGGATAGCGTCGCCTGGATGCTTCAATTGCGCCATGTCGTAGTTCGCCGGAATGTCCTTGCGGAAGAACCAGATGAGTGCGCCAAGCGTTGCCGCCACGGCGACCAGATTGACCGGCACCATCACCGACGCGTAGCGGGAGAAGCTGATGCCGAAATAGTCGGCCGAAACGATGTTGACGAGGTTCGACACGACCAGCGGCAGGCTGGCCGTGTCGGCGATGAAGCCGGCCGCCATGACGAAGGCCAGCGTGGCCTTGGGCGTGAAGCGCAGCGCCAGCAGCATTGCGATCACGATGGGCGTCAGGATCAGCGCTGCACCATCGTTGGCAAACAGAGCCGACACCGCGGCGCCGAGCAGCACGAGCAGAATGAACAGGCGCAGGCCATTGCCCTTGCCCCAGCGCGCAACGTGCAGGGCTGCCCATTCGAAGAAGCCCGCCTTGTCCAGCAGCAGGCTGATGATGATGATGGCGACGAACGCCCCCGTCGCATTCCAGACGATGGCCCACACAACCGGGATGTCGGCAACGTGAATGACACCGGTCAGCAGCGCGACCGCAGCGCCGGCCGTGGCGCTCCAGCCGATGCCCAGCCCTCGGGGCTGCCAGATGACGAGAACGAGTGTTGCAAGAAAAATCAGTGATGCGATCAGCACAAAGGGTCCTAGTGAACAGGTCAATCAAATACAGCGTCGGCAGTGCCGGATGCCGTTCAGGGCAACAGGGTGCCGATGCGGTCGAGCTCGGCCTTGAACCGGTTGCGGTCAGCTTGCAGTTCCTCCAGCGGCAGCGCCAGGAAGGCCTGCGTGCGGGCCAGGATGATGGCATAAGTACGCTCGAACGCCGCTTCGATTTGTTCGTCGGTACCGACGACGTGACCTGGATCGTCCAGGCCCCAGTGCGTCCGCAGCACCGGACCCAGGTAGGCAGGACAGGTCTCGCCGGCCGCGCTGCCGCAGACGGTCACGACGATATCCGGCGTGACCGGCAAGTCGTCCCACGACTTGCTGTAGTAGCCCTCGGTCGAGATGCCCTTGCGGTGCAGGAGCGCGACGGCGCGCGGATGCAGCGTGCCCGTCGGCTGGCTGCCGGCGCTGATTGCCTGCCCCCCCTCGGGCGCCAGATGGTTGAACGTGCCCTCGCTGAGGACGGAGCGGCACGAATTGCCGGTGCAGAGAAAGAGAATGTTCATAAGATGGTTGATCTGGTTAAAGGTCATGTGCAGCGTCAGTGCGGCTTGCAGGCATCGCCCGTGGCCGCGTCGCACGGAACGCCGCCGCAGCAGTTCTCGGTCAGAAAGCCGACCAGGCCATTCATCGTCGCGATGTTGGCTGAATAGATCACGAAGCGCCCGTCCTGCCGGGACGACAGCAGATCTGCGTGCGACAGTTCTTTCAGATGAAACGACAGCGCCGAAGGCTGCACATCGAGGTGCTCGGCAATCCGGCTGGCCGCCAGCCCCGCCGGACCCACCTGGACTAGCAGCCGGAAAATCGCAAGGCGGCTCCCCTGTGACAAGGCTGACAGGGCGGCAAGTGTGGCTTTGGTATCCATGGCGTTCCCAATTGATGTATTACAAGAGATGAGAATGATAGTCCAACCGTACAACGATTCAAAGAATATTGAAGTATTTTGACGGCTTGATGACATGTGGCCGACCATGCTCCTGGGCAGGCCGTGTCAGGAAAGGCAGGCTGCAGTAGAATGCGCGCTTGCAAGAACCGAGCGCCACAGGCTTCATTTTTCGTTCGAGATCCTGCAGCTTCGCAGGGGCCGCATTACACTACGCGGCCAGGACGCATTGTTTTAAAGGATTTCTTCATGAGTGGTTATTTGCAGGGTAACGAGATGACGGCAGGCGCAGGTGCACCCACGCCCGCCGCTGTGCCCGCGCCCGCGGCCCCCGTACCGGCAACCCCGAAAGCCGTCACCGTGCCATCGCTGCTGGCCATGCGCGCAGCCGGCAACAAGATCGCGATGCTGACCTGCTACGACGCCAGCTTCGCGTCGCTGATGGACCGCTGCGGCGTCGAGATCCTGCTGATCGGCGATTCGCTGGGCATGGTCTGCGCCGGTCACGATTCGACGCTGCCGGTGACGGTGGCCGACATGGTCTATCACACGGCCTCGGTCGCGCGCGGCAACAAGCACGCACTGGTGCTGGCCGACATGCCGTTCGGCGCCTACGGCAACCCGCAGCAAGCGTATGAGAGCGCCGTGCAGCTGATGCGCGCCGGCGCGCAGATGATCAAGATTGAAGGCGGTGCCTGGCTGGCCGATACCGTGCGCCTGCTGGTCGAACGCGGGATTCCGGTGTGCGCGCACATTGGTCTCACGCCGCAGTTCGTGCACCAGCTGGGTGGTTTCCGCGTGCAGGGCAAGACCGACGCGGGCGCCGACAGCCTCAAGAATGATGCGCTGGCGCTGCAGGCGGCCGGCGCGGCGCTGATCCTGATCGAAGCGGTGCCCGCAGCGCTGGGCAAGGAAGTCACCGAGCTGCTGTCGGTGCCGACGATCGGCATTGGCGCCGGCCCCGATTGCTCGGGCCAGGTGCTGGTGATGCACGACCTGCTGGGCGTATTCCCGGGGCGCAAGGCGCGCTTCGTGAAAAACTTCATGGACGGCCAGACCAGCATCGATGCGGCCGTCACGAGCTACGTCGCAGCCGTGAAGGATGGCAGCTTCCCGGCTGCCGAACACTGCTTCTGATCGTGATGACGTCCTAGCGCCGGATCACACGGGCGCTCAGGGCGATCACGAGGCCTGACAACGACAGCCCGCCCAGCGCCACCATGATGCTCGAGTGCATGGCGACCCAGCCCAGCACTGGCGGTGCCAGCAGCAAGCCACCGTAGCCGAGCGTGGCCACCGCTGCCACGCCATTCCCGGCGCTCATGCCGGGGATGCGCGCGGCGGCCCCGAACAGCAGCGGCACCACGTTCGCCGCGCCCAGACCCACCAGCGCAAAACCGACTGCCGACAGCACGAAGTGCGTGCTGGCCACTGCCAGCGCCAGCCCGGCAAACATCGCCAGGCCGCCAACCACCATGATGCGCAGCGCACCAAAGCGCACGATCAGCCGGTCGCCGGCGAAGCGGCACGCCGCCATCGCAATCGAAAACGCCGAGAAGCCCAGCGCCGCCGATGCCGGCGTGGCGCCGGTGCGTTCCTGCATCAGCAACGCGCTCCAGTCGACCAGCGCGCCTTCAACCGCAAAGCACAGCAGCGCCAGCAGGCCTAGGCCAAGCGCCGCGCCACGCGGCAGCGAGAAGTGGCTGCCAGCGCCGTGCGTGGCGGCAAAGCCCATCACGCGCGGCGCGGACAGCGCCAGCACGACCGCCGTGACCACGCCGACCATCAGCGCGCCCTGGCCATGGCCCAGGCCCTGCCCGACCAGCAGCCCGCCGATGCCGGCGCCGAACAGGCCACCGAGGCTGAAGAAGCCGTGGAACGACGACATGGTCGGCAAGCCGCGCGCGGTTTCGACTTCACTCGCGTTGGCGTTCATCGCCACGTCCAGCGCGCCGTTGCTGACGCCGAACAGGAATGCGGCGATGAACAGCAGCGGCAAACTCGGCGCGCCCATGATCAGCGGCGTCATTGTCGCAAACGCAAAGCCCGACAGCAGCACCATGCGGCGCGTGCCCCAGCGCCCGGTCAGGCCACCCATCAGCGGCATCGCCAGCAACGCACCGCCGGCGACGGTCAGCAACACCATGCTCAGCATGCCGGTGTCGATGCCCATGCGCGCCTGCACGGTCGGCACGTGCGCAGCCCACAGGCCGATGCCGGCGCCGTTGAGCAGGAACACGGTGGAGATGGCCCAGCGCGCCGCGTCGATGCTGCGTGGGGTAACGGTAGATGTGTGATTCATGCGGCAGCCTTTGTGGTGATGGTGATGTCGAGCGCCGGATGATGCTGGCGCAGCAGGGCAATGCTGGCGGCGGGTGCGTCATGCTCCAGCACCAGATGGTCGATCTCTGACAGCGCGCCGAACAGGAACGCCGCGCTGTCGTCGAAGCGTTCGT
>Ga0308170_10003113_pt1 | contig 13778 bp, 16 predicted proteins | sample PhyBR2_2_FD_202136 | JGI IMG/M metagenome (GOLD analysis project Ga0308170, IMG submission 202136) | Phyllosphere microbial communities from UC Gill Tract Community Farm, Albany, California, United States - DLSLSB.R2 | ecosystem: Host-associated > Plants > Phyllosphere > Unclassified | place... | reverse complement strand
CGTTGATCACGACGACGTTGTCACCGCAATCGACATGCGGGGTGAACGACACCTTGTGCTTGCCGCGCAGGACGTTGGCGATAATCGATGCGGCACGGCCGACGACGAGACCTTCCGCGTCGACGATATGCCACTGCTTCTCCACCTCAGCCGGCTTTGCCGACTTGGTGGTCTTCATGAGCGCCTTCATGGGCGTTAGACCTTCCAGATTGAATGCAAGCGCACCAAGGGGAGGCCCCGCAGCGCGAATGCCGGCCTAATGCTGAAAGGGGGGCTTCAAGTCAAGCTTTCTGCCGGTTTCCTGACGGGTATTATTATACCCGCTGCGTAATGCGGGGTGCGGTGCCGACTGCGTGGGCGGCGAACATCGCGGCTATCAGGAGGAGTGCGGCGTTGCCCTGGTGCGCAACCGCGACGTCGATCTGCACGCCGGTCATCAGCGTCGCGATGCCGAGCATGATCTGCAACGTGACCAGTCCGACGACGAAGAACCCTGCGCTGCTGCCGGTCTTGGTCGCCTTGATCGCCAGCCAGATCAAGCCGGCGGCCGCGGCGAAAGCGAACCAGCGGTGGATGAACTGCACGACGATCGGGTTGTCGACCGCATTGCTCCAGGCAGGGTTCACCATCGGCACGTCGGCCGGGAACAGCCCGTCGCCCATTAGCGGCCAGCTTGCGAAGGCATAGCCCGCGTCGAGCCCGGCGGTGAACGCGCCATAGACGAGTTGCACGAACAGCAACGCCAGCGCGAGGATCGCCACCGGCCGCATGCCGGCAGGGGCGGCGAGCGGGTTGCGGTGTAGCGCCATCAGGTCAAGCGCGGTCCACACGATCCCCGCGAGGATCGTCAGCGCGGTCAGCAGATGCACGGCGAGTCGGATATGGCTGACGTCGGTCCGCACCGACAGCCCAGACGCGACCATCCACCAGCCGATCGCGCCCTGGAACGCACCAAGCGCGAGCAGCGCCGACAGCCGCCAGCCATAGCCGACGGGGATCCGCTTGCGCACCGCGAACCAGATCAGCGGCACCGCGAACACAAGTCCGATCACGCGGCCCCACAGCCGGTGCAGATATTCCCAGAAGAAGATCGCCTTGAACCCGGACACGGTCATGTCAGCGTTGAACGCGGCATATTCGGGGATGCGCTTGTAGGCAGCGAACTCCGCCTGCCACTGCGCGTTGTTGAGCGGCGGGATGATCCCGCTGATCGGCTTCCACTGCGTGATCGACAGCCCCGACTCGGTCAGCCGTGTGATCCCGCCGATGACGACCATCGCGACGATCAGGCCCGCGACCGTGTACAGCCACAGGGCGACCGCACGAGGACGGGCTTTGGTGAGAAAGGCGGCACTGGGTTGAAGCATGGCGATGAGATAGTCCTTTGCGCAGCCCGGCGCCATTCCTTCATGGTGAGGCATTGCTTCATGTTGCCGGACCGGCGGAGGTGGGGGGCGTAGCGCCCTGCCGCTCCTCCCGTCATCCTGACGAAAGTCAGGATTCAGAGTTACGCACGCTGCCGCCTGAGGCTCTGGATCCTGACTTTCGTCAGGATGACGACGGATAGCCACTACGCGATCTCTGGCGGCGATCCGACCTGACGAACCTAAAATTCCTCGCAAGAAAATCTGCAATGTAATGTTGTATCCTTTCAACTGCCCATCTATATCCGACGGACGATGACGCCTTCGGCTACGCATACCCACCGCTTCGCCGGCCTCGATCGCTATGCGATCGGGCTGTCGGGCCTGTGCATGGTGCATTGCCTCGCGACCTCCGTACTGGTCGCGCTCATGTCGACGGCGGGCGGTTTCCTGCTCGATCCGATCTTCCACGAAGTCGGCCTGACGATCGCGATCGGCCTCGGTGCGCTCGCGCTTGGACGCGGCGTTCTCAACCACGGCTATATGATGCCCGCCGCAATGGGCGCGCTCGGGCTCGGCATCATGGCGGGCGCGATGACGTTGCCGCACGACAGCGGCGGCGGCGAGACGTTGTGGACGATCGTCGGCGTCGGCCTGCTCGCATTCGGCCACGATCTCAACCGCCGCGCCGATAGCTAGGTTGGGTTGCTGGAACCCTTCCGGCATCCTACTTCATCCAGCATGGCGCACGCTCACACCCACACCGAACCGCAAGGCGCCGACCTCACCGTCGCAGCACAATCGACACTTGAAAAGGCCGGCGAGCAGTGGACCACGATGCGCGCCAGCGTGTTCGCCGCGCTGGCCAGCTTCGAGAAGCCGGCGTCGGCGTACGACATTGCTGAAGCCGTCTCGAAATCCGAAGGCCGCCGCGTAGCCGCCAACAGCGTGTACCGCATCCTCGACCTGTTCGTCGGCGCGAACCTCGCACGGCGGGTCGAGAGCGCCAACGCCTATGTCGCCAACGCGCATCCCGATTGCCTGCACGACTGCATCTTCCTGGTCTGCGACTCGTGCGGCCAGACAACGCATCTCGATAACGACACGATCACCAAGGGTGTGCGGAATGCGGCGGAGGCGGCGGGTTTCTCGCCAGTACGCCCGGTGATCGAAGTTCGCGGGCGGTGTGCCGACTGCGAAGCGAAGTAGCCTCGCTCCTTCTACGTCATACCGGGCTCGTTCCGGCATCCACCGTTCCGCACACTCGATAGACGTAATTTTGCGGAACCGTGGACCCCGGAACTAGTCCGGGGTGACGGAACGTGTGGGGTTAGGTTCTACATCAGATCCTTCCCCATCCGGATCATCGGCACCGGCACGTCTCCCGGCGTCTCGATCCGCTCGATCGGCAGATACCCGCAAGCCCGGTACAATGGCTCCCCCACCAGCGTCGCCATCATCTCCGCCCGCGCAAACCTCGCGTCGCGCGCAGCCGCTTCGCAAACCGACAGCACCAACCGCCCGACACCCCGCCGCGTAAAATCCGGGTCGGTATACATCGCCCGGATCCGCGCCGCGTCGCGCGCCGGGTCGAGCAACGCCGCATCCCGCAACCCCGTACTGTGATCGCCACCGTACAAAGTCGCCCGCCGACTCCACCCGCCACACCCGGCTAGCCGCCCCTCCGTCTCGACCAACAGATACGTCCCGTCCGCGATCAACTGCGTATCGAGCCCCATCACCGCGCGGCTCGCCTCGACCTGTGCGGGCGTGAGGAAGTCGCCTTGCAACGCGCCGATCGCCCGCGCCATCAGCGCCGAGATCGCCGGGATATCCGCCGCGACGGCAACACGGTGCGTAAAGTTCATAATTGTGCACTTCCCGAGCGATTTCAGCGCGAATGCTACGTCAAGACACGGTAACAATCGACACGATACGCGCGCTGCATTAAGCCCGTCCGATGGCCGACCTTCCTGCGACACCGCTGCTCGACACCGTTTCGACACCCGCCGACCTCCGCAAGTTGCGTCCGGACCAGCTCCGCCAACTTGCCGACGAACTGCGGACCGAGACGATTTCGGCGGTCGGCACCACCGGCGGGCATCTCGGCTCGGGTCTCGGCGTGGTCGAACTGACCACCGCGATCCATTACGTGTTCGATACCCCGCGCGACCGGTTGGTGTGGGACGTCGGTCACCAATGCTATCCGCACAAGATCCTGACGGGGCGTCGCGACCGGATTCGGACGCTGCGCCAGGGCGGCGGGCTCAGCGGCTTCACCAAGCGCAGCGAGAGTGAATACGACCCGTTCGGCGCGGCGCATTCCTCGACCTCGATCTCGGCCGCACTGGGCTTTGCCGTTGCCAACAAGATCGCTGGCACCCCCGGCAAGGGCATCGCCGTGATTGGCGACGGCGCGATGTCCGCGGGCATGGCCTACGAGGCCATGAACAACGCCGCGCAGGCGGGCAACCGCCTGGTCGTCATTCTCAACGACAACGACATGTCGATCGCCCCCCCGGTCGGCGGGCTGTCGGCGTATCTGAGTCGTATCGTGTCGAGTCGGGAGTTCCTCGGCTTCCGCGATCTGGCCCGTAAGCTTGCCAAGCGGCTACCGCGACCGATCGCCAGCGGCATGCGCAAGACCGACGAGTTCGCCCGAGGCATGACGATGGGCGGCACGCTGTTCGAGGAACTCGGCTTTTATTATGTCGGCCCGATCGACGGCCATAATCTCGAACACCTAATCCCGGTGCTAGAGAATGTCCGCGATGCCGAGGAGGGCCCGATCCTCGTCCACGTCGTCACCAAGAAGGGCAAGGGTTACGCCCCCGCCGAGGCCGCCGCGGACAAGTATCACGGCGTGCAGAAGTTCGACGTGATCTCGGGCATCCAGACCAAGGCGCCACCGGGACCGCCGCAATACCAGAACGTGTTCGGCGCGCAGCTCGTCGCAGAGGCCGCCAAGGACGACCGGATCTGTGCGATCACCGCGGCGATGCCGTCGGGCACCGGCCTCGACGCGTTCGCCAAAGCGTATCCCGACCGGTTCTTCGATGTCGGCATCGCCGAGCAGCACGGCGTCACCTTCGCCGCCGGCCTTGCCGCGCAAGGGATGCGTCCGTTCTGCGCGATCTATTCGACATTCCTTCAGCGTGCATACGACCAGGTCGTGCACGACGTGGCGATCCAGAACTTGCCGGTCCGTTTCGCGATCGACCGCGCGGGTCTGGTCGGCGCGGACGGCGCGACCCATGCCGGCTCGTTCGACGTCACATATCTCGCGACGCTCCCGAACTTCGTCGTGATGGCGGCGGCGGACGAGGCCGAACTCGTTCACATGACGCATACTGCGGCGCAGTACGACACGGGCCCGATCGCGGTCCGTTATCCGCGCGGCAGCGGCACCGGCGTCGCGCTGCCCGAGACGCCGCAGTTGCTGGAAATCGGCAAGGGCCGTGTCGTGCGTGAGGGCAAGACCGTCGCGATCCTGTCGCTCGGCACGCGTCTCGAGGAGGCTTTGAAGGCCGCCGAAATTCTCGAGGCCAAGGGGCTGTCGACGACCGTCGCCGATCTCCGCTTCGCCAAGCCGCTCGATGTCGACCTGATCCGCAAGCTGCTGACCACGCACGAAGTTGCTGTGACGATCGAGGAGAATTCGGTCGGCGGCTTCGGCGCGCATGTTCTGACGATGGCGTCCGACGAAGGGCTGATCGACGGCGGGCTCAAGCTCCGCACGCTGCGCCTGCCTGATGTCTACCAGGATCAGGACAAGCCCGAAGTCCAGTATGCCGAAGCCGGTCTCGATGCGACTGCGCTGGTCGACACCGTCCTCAAGGCGCTCCGCCACAATTCGCGCGGGGTCGCTGAAGCGCGCGCATGACCGGGCCGACCAAGGGCCTCGTGATCATCGTTTTGGCGGTGATCGTGATGGTGTCGTTGAATATTGCGATGTGGCGGCGGATGCGGGGTGGCCTGGCAGCGGCGAAGGCCGAGCAGGCGGCGAATCCCGAACTGTTCGATCAGGACGGTTCGCGTATTTCGTGAGCGGCCAACCCCAACACACCACCCCGGCGAAGGCCGGGGCCCAGTTGGAGAGGTCGCAGTAACGGGGGATGGCGCTCAGTTAGCAACGTCCCCCAACTGGGCCCCGGCCTTCGCCGGGGTGGTGCATCTTTTGACGAGTTGGTTTAGCCGCCTAGGTAGTGCGTTTGTGCGGCGTCCGTTGCGCTCACCGCAAGGATCGACCGCGCCTTGCTCGGCGGCAGCGCCTGCCCCCGGCCATCGCCACTCGCCGCGATCACCCGCTCCAGCAGATCCTGCCCCTCGCGCCACCAGCCGATCCCGCTTGCCGCGTTCAGATGCCCCTGCGGCCCGGCATCGACGAAGTGGCTGCCCCAGTCCGCCGCCATGCTGTGCGCGCGCTCGGGCGTGACCCAAGGGTCGTCGCTGCTCGCCACCACGATCGAAGGGAACGGCAGCGGGGTGCGCGGCGTCGGTGAGAAGCCCTTCAACTCCGCCTGTGCGCCGCCGCGATCGACATCCGCCGGCGCGACCAGCAACGCGCCCGCCACCGGCCAGCCATAAGGCTGCGGGCTGAGTTCGGCCCACCACGCCACCGCGAGGCAGCCGAGGCTGTGCGCGGCAAGGATCACCGGTGCATCCGCGCGGCGGATCGCCTCGTCGAGTCGCGTCACCCAGGCGTTGCGGTGCGGCGTGTTCCACATGCCGAGTTCGACGCGCACGGTGTCGGGCCGCGCGTCTTCCCACAGCGTCTGCCAATGCGAAGGCCCCGATCCGCCGAGACCCGGCACGGTCAGGATGGTCGGCTGGACGGAATCATACGGTGCGAAACTACCCACAGCGCTTCTCCTTCTCCAAGGCCCCGTTTCGGGGTGAGAAGCGTGACCGGGGGGACGCTCTAGGGGACGCCGGCTGATCACGCTTCCCAAGCCTCAACGTAATCCTACCTGATCGGTAGGCAATAGCATTGCGGCGAAAGGAAGGCAGCTTGCGGCGATCGGATCGCGGGGCGATAGGCGGGGTATGGGAAAGTTGCGCGCATGGTAAAGATACGGGCAGACCAGATGCTGGTCGACAGAGGCCTTGTCGAGTCGCGGACGCGCGCGCAGGCGCTTATCATGGCGGGCCTCGTTTTTGCGGGGACCAAGAAGGTCGACAAGCCCGGCCAGACGCTTCCCGACGACGTGCTGCTCGACGTGCGCGGACGCGATCACCCCTGGGTTTCGCGCGGCGGGATCAAGCTCGCGCACGGCCTTGCGCATTTCGGCTGGGACGTGACCGACGCGGTCGCGATCGACGTAGGCTCTTCGACGGGCGGTTTCACCGACGTCATGCTGAAGAATGGCGTGACGCGCGTGTACGCGGTCGATAGCGGCACCAATCAGCTCGCCTGGTCGCTACGCCAGGACGACCGCGTGATCGTCCACGAACAGACCAGCGCCCGCATTCTGACGCCCGCGCATATTCCCGAACCGATCGACCTGATCGTATGCGACGCGAGCTTCATCGGGCTTGCCAAAGTGCTCGAACGGCCGATGAGTTTTGCCAAACCCGACGCAAGGCTGATGGCGCTGGTGAAGCCGCAGTTCGAGGCGGGGCGCGGCGAAGTGGGGAAGGGCGGCGTCGTCCGCGATTCCGCGATCCACCAGCGCGTCTGCGACCAGGTCGCGGCATGGCTGACCGGGCAGGGCTGGCATGTCGAGGGCGTGGTCGAGAGCCCGATCACCGGCCCCGAAGGTAACGTCGAATTTCTGATCGCCGCGATGCATGGCAAGGGGCCAGCACCGGACGTACCGGTTTCGGAAGCGCCGGCGGATCCCCAAAGACCCCCGTCATCCTGACGAAAGTCAGGACCCAGGATACCGAGGGCGATCCTGCTTGGCTCTGGGTCCTGACTTTCGTCAGGATGACGGAGGACGGTGTTGATGCGTGCCTAACCGCCACCCACCGTGCCGGAATGAACCACTAGCGGAACGATTCTCGCCAACGCACGGTTTACCGATCGCAAAATGCGCGCCACGACGAGCGCGCGTAAAGACGGAAGGATTTGTGTGGGCGGTATCGCTTCGAAGGGCCAGTTGAGGATGTCGTTCCTCCGCTGGGCGGTCGTGACCGTGCCCCTGATCCTATTGCTCGGTTTCCTCTCGGGTCGCTCGGTCAGCGTCGGTAGCGACAATGCCTGGTACATGACCCTCGCCAAGCCTGCGCTGAACCCGCCGGGCTGGGTCTTCCCCGTAGTCTGGACGACGCTCTATATCCTGATCGGGCTTGCGCTCGCGATGATCCTCAACGCGCGCGGGGCTCGGTTGCGTGGGCTCGCGGTCGCGCTGTTCGTCGGGCAGTTCGCGTTCAACCTCGCCTGGACGCCGATGTTCTTCGGCGCGCACAGGATTGGCGCATCGGTGCTGGTGATCGTCGCGATGCTCGCCTTGTCGATCGCCGCAACCTTCGTCTTCGCGCGCATCCGGCCCGCCGCGGCTTGGCTGATGGTGCCGTATATGGTCTGGATCAGCTTTGCCGGCGTGCTCGCGTTCAGCATCGGGCAGTTGAACCCCGGCGCCGAGACACTTGCACCCGCCAGCCATACGTCCCAAATGCTGTGACGAACTGATCTTACGGGAATTTGAAGCAATGCAGTCCGAAAACCGCGTGTTCGACGATATCGTCAAGGTCTTGAACGGTGCGGCCGGTACGCTTGCGGGCGTCGGGCGCGAAGCCGGTTCGGGCGCGCGTGAGCGTGCCCGCGAATGGCTTGGCGGGCTCGATTTCGTCAGCCGTGAAGAGTTCGATGTGGTCAAGGCGATGGCCGCCGCAGCCCGCGACGAAAACGACGTGCTCAAGGCACGGCTCGACGCGCTCGATGCTAAGTTCGCCGCGCAATCCACAGTAAATGTGCCGTCCGGGGCGTCATACGAGGCGGCGGTCGACTGACTTTTCCACAGTTTTCCGCAGAAACGGGTTCGATGGGGTTGCCGTGGCGTTTTTGCCTCGGCACCCTTTGTCGTGCGATAAGGACCGCCAGGACCCTATGATGCTCGACCAAGTAGACCACGACCACGAAGACGCCGCCCCGATCGACATGCTCGAGAGCTACTATGCCGCGCATGGCTGGGAGCACGAGCGTCATGAGGATGAGATCGTTGCGACCGTAAAGGGTAGCTGGACGACGTACGAACTCCGCGCGCTGTGGCGCGAAGACGATAGCGTGCTGCAATTCCTCGCTTTTCCCGACATCAAGGTGCCCGATGAGCGGCGCCAGGCTGTCTATGAGACGATCGGGCTGGTCAACGAGCAGCTCTGGATCGGCCATTTCGAGCTATGGTCGTCGAGCGGCATATTACTGTTCCGGCATGCGGCGATGGTCGACGGTGGCGATGAAGGAACGATGTCGCTGGACGCCGCCGAACTGCTAGTCGAATCGGCGATAGAGGAATGCGAGCGTTTCTACCCCGTGTTCCAGTTCGTGTTGTGGGGCGGCAAGAGCCCCAAGGAGGCAATCGCTGCGGCGCTGATCGAAACGCACGGCGAGGCGTGAGCGTGCGTTTCCCCGAAGGCCCGCTGTGGCTGATCGGTTGCGGCAACATGGGCGGCGCGATGCTGCGCCGCTGGATTGCCGCGGGGCTTGATCCGGCGACCGTGACGGTGATCACGCGGAGCGGGAAGGGTGCCCCCGAGGGTGTCCGCTCGCTGACCGCGTTGCCCGACGAGGAGGCGCCTGCGACGCTGATGCTCGCGCTCAAGCCGCAGCAGATCGAGGCTGCGCAGGCGTTGCTGGCGCCGATGAAGGGCGCACCGACGCTGCTGCTGTCGATCCTCGCCGGGGTCGATCATGCCGCACTGTCGGCGCGGTTCGCGGCTGAGATGATCGTCCGCGCGATGCCCAACCTACCGGTCGCGATCGGCAAGGGCGTGACGTCGCTCTACGCCCCCGGCGAACCTATCGCGGCGGCAGAAGCCTTCGCGGCCCCCCTCGGCCATTACGAATGGATTGCCGACGAAGCGCATTTCGATGCGGTTACGGCACTCGCAGGCTGCGGCCCCGGCTTCGTGTTCCGCTTCGCCGACGCACTCGCCAAGGCGGGCGCTGCGCTCGGCCTGCCGGCGGACCAAGCCGCACGCCTGGCGATCGCCACGCTAGAGGGCTCGGCGATCATGGCCGCCGATGCGGACGTGTCGCCCGCCGTGCTCGCGGACCGCGTGGCGAGCCCCGGCGGATCGACCCGCGAAGGTCTGAACGTCCTCGACCGCAACGATGCGCTGGTAACGCTGCTTAAGGAAACGCTAGCCGCCTCCGAATGCCGCAACGCTGAAATGGCGGCCGCCGCGCGCTAGGTCGTGGAGGGGAGGCGGGTCGTCATTCAAGCTTCAGCCGCTATCCGAACCTTGCCCTGCCATTCCAACCTTACCCCGTCATTCTAACCTAACCGCGTCATTCTAACCTTACCCGTCACTCCGCCCCTATCCCGTCACCCCAGCGAAAGCTGGGGTATCCCAGCGTGGCTCGCGACATCTGCCAAACCATGAGATCCCAGCTTTCGCTGGGATGACGGTTGAGGAGTGGGCAAGAATGGATGCGGGGTGAAGAGCAGTGGCGGCGGCAGCAGCTGACAGTCAGGCAGTCATCAGTCGGGCAAGTCTCAGTAAGGCGTGCATCAGACTTTGGTCCGGCAGGCATCGGGTATCGAGCAACATTCCGGCACGCAACGCGCTTCAGGCATCAGCACTCGGCGCCCGCGCGCTTACCCGCGCAACCCGATCACCTGTGACCGCTCGCTCTCCGGCACCAGGCCCTCCAGAACCGCCCAGAAGCCCGACACCGCGCTCTGTCCCGCACTCGCATACGCCGCCGACATCTGTACCCGCGCCGCCTCGAACAGCTCGCGCTCCATGATCGAGCCCGCCGGCGTCAGTCTTAGCAACCGCTGCCGCCGATCGCGCTCGCCTGGCCGGGTCTCGACCAGCTTGCGGTCGGCCAGTTCGTTCAGGACGCGCCCGAGCGACTGCTTGGTGATCGCCAGCAACGACAGCAATTCGCTCACCGTCATGTCGGGTTTGCGCGCGATGAAATACAGCGCACGATGATGCGCGCGTCCCAGGCCTTCCTGTGCGAGCCCCTCGTCGATCGACCGCGTCAGGTGGCTATAGCCGAAGTACAACAGCTCCATGCCGCGGCGGAGCTCGGGTTCGCGAAGGAACAGGGGTGAGGCAGGCGAAGCTGTGGCAGACATGTTGACCGGTTTAGCCATCGCCCGTAGTCGTCGGCAACCCGCCTTGAGAGAGAATTCGATGTCCGCTCCAGCTTTTACGTCGCCCTCCGCCTTTCGGCATGAACCGAATGCGACCCCGGTCGAGGCGAACGAGCGCGCGAAACGGCTGATCGACCCCGGTTTCGGCCGCGTCTTCACCGATCATATGGCGATGATCCGCTACAGCGAGACCGAAGGCTGGCATGACGCCCGCATCACCGCGCGTGCGCCGCTGACGATCGATCCTGCCTCGTCGGTGCTGCATTATGCGCAGGAAATCTTCGAGGGGATGAAGGCGTATCGCCTCGCCAATGGCGGCACCGCGCTGTTCCGTCCCGAGGCGAACGCGCGCCGCTTCCAGGATTCGGCGCGGCGCCTCGCGATGCCCGAATTGCCCGAAGAGCTGTTCCTCGAATCGGTCGAGCGTCTCGTCAAGACCGATGCGAACTGGATCCCCGAGAGCGACGGCGGCGCGCTGTACCTGCGCCCGTTCATGTTCGCGTCCGAAGTGTTCCTCGGCGTGAAGCCGTCCGCCGAGTATCTCTACATGGTGCTCGCCTCGTCGGTCGGCGCGTATTTCAAGGGCGGAGCCCCGACCGTGTCGATCTGGGTGAGCCAGCAGTATACGCGCGCCGCGCAGGGCGGCACCGGCGCGGCCAAGTGCGGCGGCAACTACGCCGCCAGCCTGCTCGCGCAGTCCGAGGCGATCCGCAACGGCTGCGATCAGGTCGTCTTCCTCGACGCGGCCGAGCGTCGCTGGGTCGAGGAACTGGGCGGGATGAACATCTTCTTCGTGTTCGACGACGGCAGCATGGCGACGCCTGCGCTGACCGGCACGATCCTCCCCGGGATCACGCGCGACTCGATCCTCACGCTCGCACGCGCGAACGGTATCGAGGTCCGCGAAGAGGGTTACACGATCGACCAGTGGCGCGCCGATGCGGCGAGCGGCCGGCTGGTCGAGGCGTTTGCGTGCGGCACCGCGGCGGTGGTGACGCCGATCGGCACGGTGGCAAGCCCCGAGGGTCGCTTCACGATCGGTACGGGTCGTCCGGGGGCATTGACGATGCGGATGCGCGACGCGCTGGTGTCGATCCAGCGCGGCACCGCACCCGACGACAACAACTGGCTGCACCATCTCGCGGATTGACGTCCGCGGGGGCTTTTCAGACGCCGCCGCCCCGCTATAAGGCCGCCTCTGTTGGGGCGTCGCCAAGTGGTAAGGCAGCGGCTTTTGATGCCGCCATGCGCAGGTTCGAACCCTGCCGCCCCAGCCAGTCTCGGTTCCCGACCAATCTTCGTACCCGAGACGATCCTTGCTCGACTGCTGGAGCAACCCACCCGGTCGATCGTTCGGTATCGCATGCGCCAAGCCACCACATCGCTCACCATCGACACCCGCCGTCAGGGCCTCGTCGACGTTACCGACCCTATCGAACGATGGGTCCGCGATCAGCGGATGGTGGAAGGTTTGCTGACGATATTCTGCCGTCACACCTCCGCCTCGCTCCTCATCCAGGAAAACGCGGCGCCCGAGGTTCGCACCGATCTCGAAGCGTATTTTGCGCGGATCGCGCCGGAGTCGCGTGAGTATCTCCACGACGACGAGGGGCCGGACGATATGCCCGCACACCTGCGCACGGCACTCACGCAGGTTCAGCTCTCAATCCCGCTGATCGACGGGCGACTCGCGCTTGGGACGTGGCAGGGCATCTACCTGTTCGAACACCGCCGCCGCCCGCATCGGCGCACGCTCGCGCTTCACGTCATCGGCGACTGACGCAGATCATGAAAAATGCGTCAGGCCGGTGGCGCATTGGAGCGATGTCGTTCATCAACCGTTCCACCACTGACGGCTAATAAGCGGCGTTTCGCCGCATTCGCCGCGAACGGAGACGACACCATGTTCAAGATACAGGGTCGCAAGGTCGCACTCGCAGCGCTCGCAACGGGCACGCTGCTGTTGGCCGGATGCGCGACCGAGACCACTTATCGGCCCGCAACGGGGCAGGGGTTCAGCCGCACCGGCTATAGCGATCGTATGGTCGAACCGGGTCGCTTCCTCGTCAGCTTCGCCGGCAACAGCGTTACGTCGCGCGACACCGTGGAGCGCTACCTCTTCTTCCGTGCGGCCGAACTGACGTTGCAGAACGGCTATGATTATTACCTGATGGCCGATCGCGACACCAACCTCCAGTCGAGGACCTACTCGACACCGGGTCTTGGCGGCGGGTTCGGTTATGGTGGCTTCGGCGGCTATTGGGGTCCGTCGTGGCGTTATTACGGGCGCGGCTTCGGCTGGCGTAACTGGAGCCCGGGCTTTGGCGGCGGGTTCGGTGGATACGGCGGCGGCTTCGGTGGCCCCTGGGGCAACGACTTCGATGTCCGCACGATCGACCGGTATGAGGCGACTGCCGAGATCGTGATGCGCAAGGGCCCGATCCCGCGCGACAACATCCGGGCGTTCGATGCACGCAAGGTCGTCGACAGCATCGGACCGAGTGTCGTGCTGCCGAAGTAAGCACGTACTCTAGACGGCGAAAAGGCCGGGCTATTCTCGCGAATGGCCCGGCCTTTTTCAAGTGCCGTGTTCCTGCGAACGCAGGAATCCAGGATTGCAGACGATGGTGCTCGTAACCCTGGACTCCTGCTTTCGCAGGAGAACCGCACACTCCTAAATCAGGCGCTTATCCCGCCGCCTTCGCGAGTCCCTTCGACAGCTGAAGCGCCCCGTGCAGCCGCGCCTTCGGATCGCCCCACGCGCGTTGCAACACCAGTTTGCTGTCCGGCCGCAATCGCGCGACACCGTTGAGCCGCTCGACATACGCCAGCAGCTTGTCGATGTTCGGCGGCGTGTCGTTGTGGAACGACACCAGCACGCCGCGCGGGCCGACGTCGATCTTCGACACGCACGCGCGCTTCGCGTTCAGCTTGATCTCGATGACCTTGATCAGATTCTCGGTCGCGTCCGGCAGCGGCCCGAACCGATCGATCATCTCGGCCGCGAAGGCCTCGATCTCCTGGCCCTCGTCGAGATCGTTGAGGCGGCGATACAGCCCCATCCGCAGGTCGAGGTCGGGCACGTAATCCTCGGGGATGAGGATCGGCGCGTCGACCGTGATCTGCGGGGAGAAATCGCGCGGCC